>Ga0307374_10005403_pt1 | contig 20666 bp, 21 predicted proteins | sample OX3MG_FD_202532 | JGI IMG/M metagenome (GOLD analysis project Ga0307374, IMG submission 202532) | Soil microbial communities from Risofladan, Vaasa, Finland - OX-3 | ecosystem: Environmental > Terrestrial > Soil > Coastal area > Acid sulfate soil | place: Finland: Risofladan, Vaasa | collected...
CGTGGCTTGGAGAACCTATGAGCGAGAACTCGACAAGGAGGTCCGCACCGCTCGCCTCGCTGCCTGATCCAAAACTTGCCTCATCTGTTCCGAATCAGACTGTCAAGTGGGTCTAGATGAGTTCGCCCACACTGTCGATGGTCGAGGGCACACCCGGAACCGAGCCGTGGAACTGGGCGTCTCCGAAGCTGAATACACCGCCGTTGAGTGAGGTGAACCAATAACCCCCCCCATCAGGGGTACGCACAAGAGATGAGATGTTGGCCAGCGGGGTGCTGAGGCCGACAGTGGAGGGTGGGATGTACCCATTGACCGTGACGGGAGGCGGCGTGAGCCCGATGTCTCGCAGTGAGCCGTAGTTGGGAGCGTCACCGAAGGTGTAGAGGCTGCCGTCTGTGGCAACCATCCAATATCCACGGCCATCCGCGGTCGGGGCGAACCCGGTCACCGGGACCGTGGCCTGGTGACCGGTCACCACATCGTGAGCCGAGGTCTTGGCCAGCGAGCTGAGTCGGCCGGGCAAGGAGCCGTAGAACCCGGCGTCACCGAAGCCGTACACGTCCCCGGCCGAATCGACGACCCAGTAACCACCGGCGTCGGGCGTCGGGGCCAAGAAGACGTCCTGTGAGGACGCGTAGGCGTGGAAGGCAACCGAGTCGGCCACGCGGGCGGTACCGGGAGTGACATTGATGCCGGGGAGCGAGCCATAGAACCCCGCATCACCGAAGGTGAAGACTCCGCCGTCGGTGCCGACGATCCAATAGCCGTGGCCGTCGGGCGTGCGGACGATGGAGGTCATCGGGTTGGGAGCGGCCCGACCGAGGACGCTGGGCAAAGAGCCGTAGAACGGGGCGTCCCCGAAGGCGAACACCCCCCCGTCGGCGCCGAGGAGCCAGTACCCGCCCCCGTCCGCGGTCGAGGCGATCCCGACAATGTCGTGCACGCTGACGCCCAGGCCCGGGAGCGAGCCATGGAACCCTGCATTGCCGAAGGAGAAGACACCACCGTCGAGGCCAACGAGCCAGTAGCCACCGCCGTCAGGGGTGGGCGCCATGGCGACCGACGCGAGGTACGGCGTGGCGACCGACACCGCTGTCGGGATGGCCGCCCCGGCCGGAGCTCCGCCCATGAGGGGCAGCAGAGCCAGGCCCATCAGCATGGCAACCGCACCACCGATTCGTCGCATCATCTTCATCTTTTCGCTCCTCAAGTCTTTGCCAATACACAACCCGACTACACCAACTCAAAAGCTTCGCGACATCACGCTCACCAACAGTCACGAGCAACCGTTCAGCGTTCTCACGTCGTAGGCGTCGTGGACGAAGCCGTCGGCGTTGCCTCGCCGCAGACGACGTAGGGCCTCATGGTCATGACGACTCCCCTCCCGAGGCGACCAGTGACGATGGCAACCGTCTGCCATTGCGTCGTGCTGAAGGGAAACGAGGAGCGCAGTTCCACGTTGCGATCGGCCAGGACGCCCGGAGCAGAGACCTGAGCGCCCCCGCTCAAGAGGATCTTTCCGGCCGGACACGTCGTCTTGGCCACCAAGACGGTGCCAACGCCGGGGTCCGGTGCGGACTTGAGCGCGGTGCTGGCGACGATCGAGGTGGCTGCGAGTGCCCCGGCTGGACCGGCTGGACCGGCGACGCCTTTGGCTCCAGGCACCCCCTGTTGACCCTGTGGACCGACAGCTCCCGTTTGGCCGACGGGCCCTTGAGGACCAGACGTCTTGGCCGGCATCGTCGCTACCGCATAGGCGCCGACGCCAAGACCGGCCAGACCGACGACGAGAGCGGCGACGACGACCGGGGCGACCCACCTGTGCCTTCTGTCGTCCCACGGTCGTTGCGGTGTCTGGGCCGTCGGCTCTTTGAGCATCTCGATTGTTGAGGGATTCGACATTCGTTCTTTCCTCCGGTCCCGTCCTTGCGACCCCACTCGGGAGCGCCCATGTAGTTAGACTAGTCAAACAGTTTGATGAATACAACTATTCGATGATTAGAATGTTCGATTAGGATGCAGAGTTCCGCCTCATCGAAAGGTCCAACGTGCTTCAAGAGCTGCCGGCTGATCAGGTCCTCAAGGACCTGATCAGAGCTAGTCGCATTTTCGTGGCGATCGCTGCCAACTCACTTGCCGGCGACAACGAGCCGCTCTCCTTACAGCAATATCGAGCGCTTGCCCTACTTGCCTCGCGAGAGGGCCAACGGCCGGCAGATCTGTCGAAATCTCTGGGCGTCACGCCCTCGACGACGACCGCCCTGTGCGATCGTCTGGTCCAAAAGGGCATGATCTCCCGTCGGCGCCGCGGTTCGGATCGGCGCTCTATCTACCTCGTCGTCTCGGCGAGGGGTCACGAGCAGCTCGAGATGATCTCCGCTCGGCGCGGTGAACTCCTTGGAGAGATTTTTCTCAGACTCCCGCCACCGGCGCAGACCCAGCTTGCCCAGGCGCTCCCCGCCTTTATCGAGGCTGCAGGGGAGGCCGACATCGACGAGTGGTCGATCCGGGGACTTGTCGCGGGTCGCTCGACCGCAAGCGACTGGGTGCAGTGAGACCAGCTTCGAAGTAGCCGACTCGAGCGACACCTAATGATGGATGAGCAACCGAATCAGCGCCAAGTTCTCGGCTCGGCCCAGGACACCATCCATAGCTCGAATCCCTACTGCACAGAGCCGTAGCAGCCCTGCCCGGGGCTCAGGGAGGCGGATGGTCGGCGGGGCACGCGCCCGGTGGGTTGTTGAAGTCGGGGCCGGTCACCCACCCGCCCTGGGACCAGTCCCCGATAGGCGGGGCGAGATGGAAGACCGACGTCATATCCTCCAAGAGCGCGTCTCCGTAGCGTGCGCTCCCCTCCGGGCAGAGATGGACGTCGTCCAGTTTGCGGACTCTGATCCACTCGTCCTTGGGCGCCCGCAGATCACTCTCAGGAGGCAGCCAGGCGGAGTACTTCCCCTGCAACGTCAATGAGCTAGCGATGGGGAAATACATGACGCGGCCTGGAAACCGCGTTGTCATCCGCTGCGCGATGTTGTTCCACGCAATGTCACCGTCCCAACGTTCTCTGTCGTAGCTCGCCTGCTCGGCGGGGGTGGGGGCCTGGAGCTCGCCTGAGGACTGGGGGAACTGCAGGAAGATCACGCCCTCAACTCCATTGCCCGGGGTGAGCAGGCTGCTCGTCGCCCTGTTGAGGAGCTCGGTGTACTGCACCGGTTCGTGCAGGGCGTTGGGCGTCGTCGGCCCGTACTGGTCCCAACTCCACGACGCCACGACGATCTGCGGCTTGACCTCGCGGATCAGGGTCGGGAACGACGAGGTCCAGTTCGACTTGGTCAGCCCGAAGCCGTCGATGGTCTTGCGAATCACCACGACCTGGCCGGTCGCCTGGAGCGCGGCGGTGATCCCATAGGAAGCATCACCCATCACCGAATCGCCGATGAGCATCACTCGGAGCGGATCGGCCGAGGTCGGCGCGGCACTCAGCCGAATGGGCTTCTGCCCAGCGTAGCCACCGGCCCCGGGCACGCTCCGTCCCGTCGCTCTGGGGAGGTGCGACGTCCCCACCACTTTGGATGGGTCGGCCACGGCGGGCATCGTGGCGACGACGATCAGGACCGCGCTGAGGATACCGGCCAGCGGCGCACCCCACCAGCGCACGATCCCGCCGGGGCCGGCGAGACGGATCGGTCGCTCGACCAAGTAGTAGCTGGCCGTGGACAATGCCAAAGTGAGAAGGATGCGCACCACGTCGAGCGAAATGGTGGGCAGCCCCGTCCGCGCGGCCGTGACGTAGACGATCACCGGCCAGTGCCACAGATAGATGCCGTACGAGATGGTTCCGATGAAGTGCAAGGGCGGCCAGGCCAGCGCACGGGCGAATCCTCCCGTTTCGACCAGCCGTGCATCGGCGATAACGAGGGCGGCCAAGGCGGCGCAGAGGAGGAATCCTCCCTCGAACATGAAGTCCTTTGGGAAGCCCCCGGCGGTGCCCGAGGCCACCCAGAAGACGGCGAGCACGGCTGCCGCGACGGGGGCCGTCGCGTGGAGCTGCCGGCGTGCCCGGTCGCCGGGTTGGGGGCGCGATGCCGCCAGAAACGCCAGGGTGGCGCCTGCCATGAGATCGAAGAGACGAGTGTCGGTCCCGAAGTACACCCGGGACGGGTCCGCCCCAGGATGGAACAAGACAGCCATGAGAAGTGACGAGAACAGGCCGAGCGAGATGGTGGCCGCGGTTCCAACCGTGCGCCAGCCCCGTCGGGCGACACGGAACAAGAGCAACAAGACGAGCGGCCACACCAAATAGAACTGTTCTTCGATCGCCAGCGACCACGTGTGCTGCAAAGGGGACGGGGTGGAGAACTGCGCGAAGTACGACTGGTGCGCAAAGATCAGGTTCCAGTTGTTCGCGTAGAGCAGGCTCCAGATGGCCTCCCAACGCAGGTCGTGGAGATCGATGAGCCCGTTGGCGCCAGGTCCACCGAACAGCGCGTTGGCGATCAGGTAGAGGGCGAGTGCCATGATGACGAGGAGGAGCGCCGGCAATAGGCGTCTCGCTCGGCGCCCCCAGAACGACACGAGGCTGATCCGACCAGACCTCACCGACTCCTCGAGGAGAAGCGACGTGATGAGGAACCCCGACAGGACAAAGAAGAGGTCGACCCCGAGATAGCCGCCTGACGCCCAGCCGAGCTGGAGGTGATAGGCCACGACACCGATGACCGCGACACCTCGCAAGCCGTTGAGGGCGGGCAGGTGCCGCCCGGTGACAGCCGTGATCGGCGTGACGGCGTCGTGATGAGCCCGCATCACGGTTGTATCAGTCACACCTGTTCCGTCTCACAACGTTGGAGGTTCGGGTAGGCGCGGGCTCCTGTCGCCCAGGTCGGCCAGATAGACAAGGCCGGACAGAGTACGCCGGTCCGACGGTCGCACCACAGATCCCAGAAGGCGGACCAGGCTGACACCGCCATTGCGGAGGCTCTCGCTTCGGAAAAGTGATGATCCGCTCACCAGGGAATTCGTATATGCAACGCCAATAGCTAGCCCCGGGTTGGAGTCTGATGATTGCACGACGGGTGAAACGGGCATAGCGGTTCTGGTCAAGGGAGGGTGCTTGGCGTGGCACACAGATCCGCCGGTTCGACGGGCAGTGGCCTCGGGTGGATGAACGGGTAGTCATGGCCGCACAGAGGGTAGAGCTACCCGCCGATGTGGCGAGCTGTTCCATCGCGCGTCGGCACGTCCAAGACAGCCTTGCGCAAGCACCCGAAGACCTCCGCGCGGACGCATCACTTCTGACTTCAGAGGTCGTCGCCAACGCGGTTTTGCATGCAAGTGGACCGGTGACAGTCGAAGTCGTACAGAAGGGCGACGCATACCGGATCGTCGTGGGTGATGGAAGCAGCACGCCCCCGGCCGACAAGGGTTACCAGAGAGATGATGCCACCGGGCGGGGCATCCAGTTGCTGGAACATCTTGCAGCCGCATGGGGCTGCAAGCGGACCGGCACCGGCAAGATCGTCTGGTTCGACCTGCCGATTCCCCTTGATGGCGCACCTACAGGTGGCGCCGAGCGCAAGTCCTACGACGATCCCTATCCCAACGGAACACCGATCTCCCTTCTCGAAGCGCCAATACAAGAGATGATCCGCACCGCCGCGCACTACGACGCCCTCTACCGTGAGTTTCGCCTCATCTTGGAACTGGATCCTTCAGGCCTTGAAGCTGTACCGGGCCGCTTGCTCAGCTTGATAGACGAACTGGGGTCTTCTTTCTTGGGCGTCGGGCGCGCCGCTGAGGAAACATGGGACTCAGCTGTCGCAGACGGCCGGAAGACCGTCGACCTTCATTTTCGCTTTCCCCCCGAAGCCGCCCCTGCTGTCGTCCGGTACAACCAGCTCTTGGATGAAGCAGACGAATACTGCCAACGTGCCGAGCTCTTGACCCTCGCTCCAACCGAGGAGGCCGTGACCGTTCGCGGATGGGCATTCGGTCAGGTCGTCTCCCAGTGCGAGGGTGAACCGCCCACACCTTGGTCTCAATGGCCTAGGTAACGGAGCACCCAGTCAGGGCCGTCGCGGGCTTACGAGAAGTTTCATCCCGCGAATATCCCGCGGACGCCGACATTCAGCGCAATCCATCCCAAATCACGCATCGCCCTGACCTGCCAAACAGTTTATGAGGGTTCGGGCTCGTCCGGCTTTTTCACCCTTCCAAGCTGATGATGCCAGTTCGATCCTGGTCGGCCGCTCTATTCAGTTGTCGCCGATGGTGGGAACTGCGAATCCTCCAACCGCCCTCACCCGACGAAGTCCAGGTGCGGCGTCGTGCATTCCTTAAGCATCTCGCCGCATGACGGCGAAGAACGCGAGGGCGACGAGAGGAACTGCCAGGACCAGGAAGATCATCGCTTCCACGCCCTGGAACATCCAGAATCGGCCGGGGGGCTGGTAGCTGATCCACTGGTGCCAGCCATGAGCTGCCAGACACCCTGGAGTCGTACCTTTTCCGCCGAACGCTCCGACGCGACAGGCCGCCGGCAGCTGATCGAGGCTTATGCCGTTCCCGAAGCGATTGCCGTCGGGGCTGACAAGACCGCTCGAGAGGACCCACGCCCCCGCAGGTGCACTGCTGTTCAGAGCGAGGGGCAGAACCTTTGTGATCGGTGCAATCAAATGGGGTCGGACGTAGATGGCCAGCACGACGCGCACCGCCAAGAACGCACCAAGTGTCGTGGCGATGGCGGGAAGGACCCGGCGGAAGAGAGAGCCCACGGCAAGACCGAGGGCAACAGCGAAGATGGCATAGGCCACCGGAACGATTCCTTGGATGTCGAAGGCATCGAATCTTCCACTCAAGGCATTTTCCGGCGTTCGCCACCAACTCACGAGCAGCGTCAGGCTGGCTGCCCACACAACCGCCGCCACGAAGACCCACATGACGTTGACGCTCAGCCAATGCCGCCTGGTGACGCCCTGCGTCCACGCCATGTTCTGGGTCCCCTCTTCATACTCTTTCGCCACGAGGGGAGCGGCCCAGAACAACCCGAACAGCAGGGGCACGATGACCGTTGCGTTGACAAGGTCGATAATCGCCCCGTCACCTCGGAACAGCACGCTGCCCGCCTCCGAGCAGCTCTGCGTGGCGCCACAGGAGGTAAAGAAGGCGTGGTAGTCGTCGGCCATCGTCGTGCCCGTCACGAGCAGGAGAAACGCGACAAAAGCCAGAGCGCCGACAGCCCAGTACGCCTGATGACGGTGCAGGCGCCAGACGAAGAAATTCACGAGACCGTCATCACCGATGAGAGCGGGCCGGCGGAGTATCGCTCGTCCATGCCCATGTAACCGAGAACGATCTCCTCCAAGGAGACCTCACTCACCTCCCAGGCAGGGTCGAGAACTGGACCAACAACATGCACGAGCAGCCGGGTCTGGTTTGCCGCGTGGGTCGCCTTGATCACGTCGAACCCTCGTTCCGCGCCCGACACCGCCCGACGCGGACCAAGCAGCATCCGGTGCGACGCCAAGACCGTGTCGATGTCGTCGCAGATCTGCGTCCGCGATGCCGCAAGGAGGATGACGTGGTCACAAACCCGTTCCAGATCGTGCAGCAGGTGCGAGGACAGGACGACCGAAAGTTCCCCGCCTGCCATTGCCTCGCTCAGCGAGGCCAGGAACTCTCGTCGGGCCAGGGGATCCAGTGCGGCCACTGGTTCGTCCAGCAGGAGCACCTTCGGGCGCTTTGCCAGAGCCAGACCGAGCCCGACCTGCGCCCGTTGGCCCCCCGACAACGTTGCGATGGGCCGGTCGGTGGGGACTCGAAGAGCTGCCAGGCGCTGACGCGCACCCGAGGCGTCCCAGTTCCGGTTGAGGTGTTCGCCAATGTCGATGTGGTCGTCGGCACTGAGACGCTTGTACAAGGGGACGTCCTGCGCCAGATATCCGATGCTGGCGAGAAACTCCTCGGACGGCCCAGGGGCCAATCCGAGCACCGCCGCCGTACCACTCGTCGGCCTCGACAATCCAACCAGGAGGCGCAGCAGGGTCGTCTTGCCGGCCCCGTTCGGTCCGACGAGCGCCGAAACCCGCCCCGGCGGGACGTGGATCGAGCAGTCCTGGAGCGCCCACGTCGCGCCGTAGCGCTTGCCGAGCCGATCGGTTTCGATCGCCGCCGTCACGCCACGCCACGCTCTGCACGGTCCTGGAGCACCGACCGGACGAGCGCCTCGATCGCTGCGTCGTCGAGTCCTTCGCTGTGTGCGCTCGCAATCCAACGCTCGAGGCTTCTCGCCAGACGCGCCTGCGTGCTCGGAGGCGGCCCCTGGGGGCGCCGGAGAACGAATGTCCCCACCCCTTGGCGACCTTCGACCAGACCGAGATTCTCCAGCTCGCGGTAGGCCTTGAACACCGTGTTCGGGTTGATTGCGAGTTCCGCCACCACCTGCTTCACCGTGGGCAACTTGTCACCAGGCTGCACGTGACCCATGCGGAGGGCCTGTTGCACCTGCTGGACGACCTGCAGGTATGGAGGGATGCCGGAGCCCGGATTGAGCGTGAAGGTCAGCGACTGCCTAAGGAGTTCCCTAGTCATCTAGTGAACTATGAAGGCTTTTGTCCGCCCCGTCAAGTCAGCAAGTGCGACCCGACGACACCTCGAGGCGTGCTCGTCGAGTGGATCAACCAGCTCGCATGCGCAACCAACCGCGAACCTCTTGCGTCACCCCGACCGCGGCCACCCCTATCGCGAGCCCCATCACGGCAACGGTGGCAATCAAAAGCGAGTCCCACGGTGAAGCTGGGCTGCCGGCCGGACGGGCGCTCAAGAAGGCGGGCGCGTCATGTGCCATCGCACCCCACCAGGCCGCGGTGGCGGCGATCATGACCACCATCGCGAGAGCGACAGCCACGGCAAGGACCGACTCCGCGGCAAGCATTCGCTTGGAGAGGTGCACCCGTCTGGCCGCCGCGATCGCCACCACGGTCCACAACGTCAACGTGATGACGATCAGTGCCGCCCACATCAGATACAACGCCCCGTACCAGTGCAGGCCGCCGTTTCGTTGCTGCGACGTGAGGCGGTGGGCCCACATGAGGAGGGGCGCCGTGACCGCGACCGTCAGAGCAGTCGCCCCGAGGGCCCGCAGGAGGTGCCCGCGCAACAGGGTCCAGCCATCCGCTCGTAGGAAACGCACAAAGGCTGGGAGCGCGAGAAGCGCGCCCGCGACCACGAGGAAGCTCGCCACGCCTGCCGTTGTCTGAAGGACCAGGAATGCAAGGTCAGGCAGACGATGCGTCCCCATGGCGTGCGGCAGCGCTTCGTCGAAGTGCTCAGAGAACTTGGCAAAGTTGGCGCCAGCGACCACAAAGGCGATCCAAGCGGCCAACACCACCAGTGCGCCGGAACGAACGCGCTCAGGAGCGGGGACGGAGTCGCCCCCGAGTCCCGATGCTCGAGCCCGTTGTCGTAGACCGCCGGTCACGAGTCCGAAGCGGGCCGACACCGGGAGATGGTGCCCGTACTCCTCGTCCAGCAAGGCGGCGAGCTCGTCTCCGTATCGCGCTCGCCACTGTCGCGGGTACCAGCGAAGACGTTGGTCATCGATGCCTTCGATCGAGCGAGCTCCGGGCTCTCCCGGCCCGCTTGCCCGCGTCACGCCAGCCTCGGGCGGCGCGTCGGGATCATCTTGAGCCGGGCCTGACCAACTCGGACGAGCTCGCTCATCTGGTCCACGGAATCGGCCAGTGCCTCCGAACCCGCAGCAGTGATCCGGTACGGGCGGCGGCGATCGTCAGACTCGAGGGGTTCGATGAGCCCACGCTCCTCCAAGCGCGTGATCGCTCCATACAGTGCGCCGGGACCCAGCTTGGCACCGGCGAACGCCTCGATGTCCTTCAGCAGGGCATGCCCGTGCTTGGCGCCGCCCGCGAGGCTCATCAGAATCAAGGTTGGAGGGTCGTTCGAGCGACGGCGAGAGGACGAGGGGGTTCGCATGCCGTGTACACTACTACGTAGTGCGTAGCTACGCAATACGTAGATGCGCACAGGCCCAGTTCCGCCTTGCCTGAGCGACGCGACGGATCTCTCCGTCCGCCGGCACAAGGCCGGTCAGCCGGTTACCCGCCCGGCTTGCGCCGGAGCGGCATCATGGTCTCGGGTTCCGGGTTCGCCGTGAATTCGAGCACCAACTCGTTGAAGAGACCGGGCCGTTCCATGGGAAAGATGTAGGAAGCACCGGGCACGACCTCCTGTTGCCCGTTCGCAACGGTCGGCTGACCAATGACTTCAGGTCACGGCGCCGAAGCCGATAATTCCTCCGTGAGCGTCCGCTCGCTGGAATCGGACCGGGTGTCACCCGGTGGCTCACCCGCACCAGAACACACATGGGGGATGAGCCCGGTCTTCCTCGCGGCGCTGGGTGCCGCCGGTTCCGGACTGCTGGCACTGGCCAGCGACCTGCCCGCCTCGCCCTACGGGCCACGCGCCGGCGGCGTCTGGCCCCTGGCCGCCTCCGGTCGCGTCCCCGGTTGGGAGGGCCCGGCCGTCCCCGGGTGGGCCGGGCCGGCGAACACTGGTCCGGGAGTCGCCACAGCCCACCTTCTCCTTCTCGGCGCGGCTGTTGTCGGGGTCCTTCTGCTCGGTCTGGCCTGGCTCAGTCTGTGGCGCGCCGTCCGATCGGATCCGGCGCTGCAGTGGCGCCGCCTGTGGTGGGTGGCCGCCGCGTGGACCGCGCCCTTACTGCTGGCGGCTCCGTTCGCCAGCCAAGACGTGTGGGTCTACGTAGCCCAGGGCAGGCTGGTGTCGTCCGGTTTGGGTGCGACCAATCCCGTCCACCTCCTGGGACACCACTCGGTCTGGCTCACTGCCGTCGATCCGCACTACCTGACCGGACCCTCCATCTACGGCCCCGGTGAGGTCGACCTTTCCGGCCTGTTTGCGTGGACGGCGGGCGGGCATCCCTGGATCGCCGTCGAAGAATGGCGGCTCGCCATCCTCGCCAGCCTGGTCTTGTGCGCGTGGGGTGTCGCGCGGGCCGCCGATGCCCGGGCCATCAATCCCGTCGAGGCGGTGACCGCCGGCGTGGCGAACCCGGCCGTACTCTTGGTCTTCGTCGCGGGCATCCACAACGACGCGTTGATGATCAGCCTCGCGGTGGCGGGTGTCGCCCTCGCACTTACCAAGCGCCCGTGGTGGGCCCTGTGTCTGGCCGCTCTCGCTGTCACGGTGAAGGCGCCGGCGGCGTTGGCCGTGCTCGCCATCGGCTGGTGGGCGTGGAGGAACTCGTGGCGTCACCGAGTCCGGTACCTGGGCGGCGGGCTGGCCCTCACCCTGGGTGCGTTGGCGGTCGCCGGCCTCGCCTGCGGTGGAGACGGATTCAGTTGGCTCCACTCCGCCTCACAGGCCACGGTCGCGAGCTCCTTCTCCGTGCTGAACCTGTCCGCCAGCACGTCCTCGGCGCTCGCCAACGCCGTGCAACTCGGTGGGATCGCGGCGGCGGTGGTCATCGTCCTCGCGCTGCCGCGCCGCGCCAGCTGGGTCGGCGCTCTCGCGCTGGGCTTCGGCGTGATGGCGGTCTGCGCGACCAACCCGCAGCCCTGGTACGTCCTGTGGGCGCTCCCGCTGCTGGCCTGCACGGGGTGCGACCCCAAGCTCCGTCGCGCCGGCATCTTCGTGCTCTGCGCAATGGGGACCTGGGGCGTCTTGCCCCTCGGCAATTTCGCCTGGTTCGCCGGTATCGCCGCACTCACGTGGATCCTGGCTCGGTGGGAGAACCAGCGACAGGCGGTCGGCCTGTCGGACTCCACCGGCTCGGTCGCCACCGATCAGACCTCGTAACATCAGGGCCGCCCCTGCTGCCCGATCGCAGGTCGTGATGCACAGTCCACCGTGGGGTCCTGGGGCTCCCTATGATCGTCGCCACTTCGAAACGGGGGGTACGTGACGACCGAAACCGAGGCGGCGTTCGCCGAATTGCTCGAGACCGTGAGCGCCACCCACGCACGCATGGTGGAGCAGCTCGCCGACGATCCGCAGACGCTGCTGGAAGCACACAAGTGGGTGCTGTCCATCCTGCAGGTCGCAGCAGAAGTGAACCTGTGGGCCGACAAGGCGCGGCCTCGTTTCGTCGAGATCGTGGGGCCGTACAAGAAATGGGGCGGCGACAACTCCGACGCCTTCTACTGCTACGCGCCGATCGATCCCACCCGGACGTACCGCGTCAGGCTCGATCCGGGCGACGCCGTCTACATGTCCCTCACCGTCTACGGCGGTCCCGACGACGGGCGCTATTCCACCCGGATCGTCGGATCAGCCAACAGCGAAGGCGTGGAGCGGGACGAGGAGGGGGCCATCCACATCGTCATCTCCCCCGACGACCCCGGGGAAGCAGGTGTCCTCTGGATCCGCCTCGAGGCCGACGCGGTGGCGGCCATCACCCGCGACTACCTCAACGATCCGCGCCACGGGCGGCGCGCCGCTTGGCGCATTGAGGCCGACGATCCGCCCGAGACCTACCGCCAGGACGACGCCGATTTGGCCCGGCGTCTCCGAGCCGCCACGACGTGGATCGGCGAGCAGGCCAGCATCGTGCCCATCCCCCTCGGCACACCCAACGCCATCGACCCGCCCTATCCGGTCCCGACCACCACCTTCGGGTGGGCGGCCGGCGACGCCGCCTACGCCATGGGTGCCTTCGAGTTGGCCGACGACGAGGCGCTCGTGATCCGCGGGCGCTCGCCCGAATGCGTCTTTTGGAACATGTGCCTCTGGAACCGCCTGCTCCACACGTACAACTACGACTACGAGCGCGTGACGATCAACGGCGCGGAGGTCCAGTACGAGCCCGACGGGTCGTGGATCATCGTGATCTCCGCCCGGCGCCCGGCGCACCCCAACTGGGTCTCCACCGCCGGCCACGGGTCTGGACGCATCTGGTTCCGCTGGTTCCTGCCCACCGAGACACCCGAGCAGCCCCAAGTCGAGGTCCTCCCGGTCGACACGGTATGAGCGCGCGCCCGGCGGCTGTGCGCATCGACGACATGGCGGTGCCGCGCTACAGCGACGAGGTCCGGGCCATCCTTGACTTCATGGAGGAGGCAGGGTCGAAGCTCACCCTCGATCCCGCGGAGCTCTTGGCGACCGCACGCACGCAGACGGGGCTGGAGGACTTCGGGAGCGACGACTTCGTCGAGCGACTCGAAGTGCTCTGCGAGGCGATGCACCGGGAGGGCGGCTTCAACGGCGCCGGCATGATGCAGCAGCACGTCCTCATCAGCGGCCTCCTCAAGAACCGGCTGCTGATCGAAGACCTTGTCGGGCGCCACCCCGAGATCCTCGACGAACCGATCGCGGCCCCGATAATCATCTGCGGCCTGCCCCGGACCGGCACCACGCACCTGCACAACCTCATGTCGGCCGACCCTGCGCTGCGTTCCCTGCCCTATTGGGAGAGCCTGGAGCCCGTGCTGCCTGCCCACGAAGCCCCGGCGGATGGTGCGCCCGACCCGCGCCTGGAGCGCACCGACATGGCGCTCACCTTTCTCAACGCCGCCCTGCCGTACTTCAACCGCATGCACGACATGACGGTCGAGCACACCCACGAGGAGATCCAGCTCCTGGCCATCGACTTCTCCACCATGCTCTTCGAGACGACCGCGCCCATGCCGACGTGGCGCGATGCGTACCTGGGCCGCGACCAGCGCCCGACGTACGCCTACCTCCGCAAGGTGCTGCAGGTGCTGCAGTGGCTCCGGGGTGGCACCCGCTGGGTCCTCAAGACCCCCCAGCACCTGGAGCAGTTCCCTGCGCTCGTCGACACCTTCCCCGACGCCACGTTCGTCGTGACACACCGCGACCCGGTGTCGGTCACGGCCTCGATGGTCACGATGATCGGCTACACGGCGCGGCTGACCCGGGACCGGGTCGACGTGGAAGGTATTGGTGCCTACTGGGCGGACCGGCTCGAGCGCATGTTGCGCCGCTGCGCCGATGAACGAGAACTCCTCCCTGCCGACAGGACGATCGACGTGCACTTCGACGAGTTCATGGCGGACGACTTCGCCATGGTCGGGCGCGTCTACGCCCTGGCGGGCCAACCCCTCGACACACGCGCCAAAGAGTCGATGGTCTCGTTCATGGCGGCCCACCCGCGCGGGCTCCATGGGGCCGTCATCTACGACCTCTCCGAATTCGGCCTGGACGCCGTCGAGCGGCGGCGGGCCCTCGCCTTCTACACCGAGCGCTTCGGCGTGACGTCCGAGGCCTGACCCGACCTGCGTCGCAGTGGGGACGAGTCAACGGATGGCGGAACGACCGATGTTGCCCCAGCGGCGCGCCACGTGCCCGCACAGGTACACAAGCAGGACGAGTGCCGACAGGAGGTGCCACCCGATGTCGTGGAAGGGGATCCCGACGCTGCGTGGGTGGAGGATCACCTGGCCGCCCGCGAGCAGGTCGTAGGGCCCCGACGCCAGCACGTTGAGGGTCAACAGGGCCAGGACGAGGTCGGACCAGGCCAACCGACCCCGGTGGCGGAACCACGTGCGGGCGCGTCCGACGTTCGCCACCAGCCGCGCCACGGTGTGTCGACGCTGCACCAGGTGCGCGACGGCGAGCGCCACGAACGCCAGCCCGACGACAAGGTGGGGCCAGCCCTCCGTGATCAGCGTCACGGTGGCCAGCGACGCCGCCAAGGTCGCCAGGAGACCGAGGTGGACGGCGAACCGCGTCCGCGCCCGGCGGTGCCCACTGCTCGGAATCGGGGCGGGAGCCCCGCTCGTCACGGTTGCCGCGTCGCTGCGGACGGTCACGCCGCCTAGTCCATGGGGCGGGTGGCGATGCCCGAGGGGTCACGCCCGGCCAGCGCCCAGCCGACGAGCGTGGCGACGATCGGCATGGCGATGAGAATGAAGAACAGGTTGTTCCACGGGACGTGATCGATGATGTCGGACACACCGCCCTCCAACGAGTTCGCACGGAACCAGCCGAACAACCCGACGTAGGCCGCCACGGTCCCGAGCAGAGCGCCCAGGAAGGCCAGGCCTCCCGCCGTGACGGCCGTCAGGCTGCGCCGCGTACGCGAGCTCGCGCCGGCGGCGGTGAGCGTGCGCAGGTCGGCGGCGGTCTCGCTGCGGATGAGCCCGACGCTCATGGCGAGGACCCCGAGTGCGAGGGCGATGCCGAAGACGGTCGCCCAGTTGACGATCTCGGCCGACGTGGGCGCGTCGTTCTTCGACTCGATGCTCAAGTCGCCCGCCGCCGCCAGCGAGTTGGCGCTCGTCAGCTGAGGCTGCGTGATCGGACCGCCGGCCAGGACCGTCCACCCCCCGAGGCTGTTCTGGCTCGTGAGATGCAGCCGGTGCAGTGCACTCTCGGTGATCACCGTGTTGGGTGACGACGTGCCCATGGGCAGCCGGCCCTCCTCCTGAATGACGGGATGGGCGAGGCACTGGTTGGGCGTGCACTGGTTGTCGTTGCCGGGACCCGAGAAGCCGCCGCCCTTGTCGCTGCTGCCGAAGGTCAGCTGCACGCCCGAGCCGGCCAGCCCGGGCCGCGAGCTGAGGACGTCGACGTTGGACGGGATGGACGAGGGGCTGATGCCGTAGGCCCGCAGGAGGGCCGGCGTGGCCACGTAGATGGGACCGTTCCACTGCCGGCCCGATCCACTCGGGTTCTGGAGACCGACAGTCGGGTTGATGAGCTCGATGACTGCCGTGGCGCCGACGGCGGAGGCGATGGCGTGCGTCGTCGCCTCCTGGGCTGAGAGGCTGGGCGGGGTCGGTGCCGTCTCGGCACCCGTGGGGCCGAAGAGCGGGGTCCCGCCCGCGGGCGGGCTGTACACGTTGAGCGTGTTCGCCGACATGTTCGGACCGACGTAGTCGAAGACATTGGAATAGCGGGCGACGGCGACGGCGCAGATGATGACCGCGATCATGATGCCGAGGCTGATGGCCGAGAGGGCCGATCCCGAACGGGCCCGGTAGCGCGCCATGTCGCGCAGGGGCAACCGGATGGCGATGGGCGATCTGCCGCCCGCCCGGGCCAGAAGGGCCAGGAAGAAGGGCGAGACGAGGATGATCCCGACGATCAATGCGACGAGCCCGGGGACGAGCCAGATCACGCCGCCACCGTTCCCCGCCGCACCGGAGAGCGAGAACATGACGAATCCGACAACCAGGGCGACCACCCCGGGCACCAGCGAGCGGTGGATCTGGCGCGGTGGAGCCGGACGACCGGCGAGAGCGCTGACCACCGGCACGCGGGTGATGGAGCGCGCCGGGTAGCCGGCGGCGAAGAACGTGGCGATCACCGCCAGCACCATGGCCGGCACGATCACGTTCCAGGGCAGTGCGAACTTGCCGATGACGTGGTGCGCGCTCTGTTCGTTGTGCGGGCGGTAGGCCAACCAGAGCACCAGGCCGAGGCCGAAGCCCAGCACGGCACCCACGACGCCGACGATGACCCCGTTGGACTCCAGCACGAGCCGGACATTGCGGTCGGTCGCTCCCATCGACTCGAGTATCCCGAGGGAACGCATGCGACGCTGGGCCAGCACGGTGAAGCCACCGATGGACACCAGGGCAATCAGGAGCATGCCGACCGTTGCCAACGCCAGCACAATGGTCGAAGGGTTGATGCCGTTGCTGTTGGTCGCCCCGGCCGGGGTGACGTAGGAGGGCAGGTTCTTGGCCGCTGCCGGGGCCGCGTCGAACAGGACACTCACTGCGGTCGGGTGCGCCACCTGCCCCGGCGGGACCAACGCGAACTCGTCCAGCAGGCTCTGTGGGTTCTGGACAATGCCCACGACCGTCTTCCCGCCCTGCGGCCATGCGCTGCCAACGGAGAGATTCAGCTCCGACTCCAGTCCGGGGGTGATCGCCACCTGATCGGAACCCCTCGGGTAGCTGCCCGAGAGGAGCTGCAGCATCGGCCCGCCGTAGGGGCCGTGCGGGTCCTGTGCCCGGAGCTGATACGTCTGGTTCGATCCGGGAACGTTGAACGTCTCATTCTCAATGACCTGGACCCGGCCGAACCGATGCTCGAGCGAGGCGATCTGCGCTTGCAGGTGAGGCAGCGTGACCCCCGGCGTCTTGGCGGTGGGCGTGGACAGGTCGAAGGTCGCGAGGTCGTGCGCCGTGCCGAACCCGGCGTTGCGCGGCGGGGGCGTGTTGACCGCCACCGCGGAGCCGACGACGACGGCCGCCACTGCCACGACGATGAGGAGCAGGATGAGCAGCTGCTGGCGCCACTCGCGCAAGAAGAGGCGCCAGGCCCATCGGACCATGGCCCGCCGGGCCGGGATCCCGCCGCTGCCCGATGCGGGGACGGGACCGGCGACCGGCCGCTCCAAGACGCCGACGCTCATCGGTGTCGTACGTCCTCAAGGAAGGTGTCGGCGTTCTCCATCGGCAGCGTCTGGTCGACGATGCGCCCGTCGCGTAGGAAGATCACGCGGTCGGCCCACGAGGCCAGCTGCGCGTCGTGCGTCACCACGACGGCCGCCAGGCCGCGATGGCAGGCGGCCAGGATCAACCGCATCACGCTCTCGGCATTGGTCGAATCGAGCGCGCCCGACGGCTCGTCGGCCAGGAGGAGCTGGCGTCCACCGACCACGGCACGGGCGATGGCGACGCGTTGGCGCTCTCCTCCCGACAGTTGGTCCGGGTAGTGCGACGCCCGGTCCTTCAGCCCGAATTCCTCGAGTGACTCCATGGCCACCGCCTGGGCCTTGCGGGCGGCCAGTCCGTCTAGCTCCAGTGGCAGAGAGACGTTCTCCACCGCGCTCAGCCCGGCCAGGAGGTTGTAGTCCTGGAAGACGTACCCGATCGAGTGGCGGCGCAGCTGCGCCTTGCCATTGCGTGACAGCGAAGCCAGGGAACGGCCCCCGATGGAGACCTCGCCACCGGTGGGGTCCTCCAGGCTGCCTGCGATGGTCAACAGCGTGCTCTTGCCCGAGCCGCTCGAGCCCATGACCGCCACGAGGGATCCGGCCTCGACGTTGAGGTCGATGTGCTGCAGGGCGTGGACCTCGGTCGCCCCCTCCCCGTAGACCTTGGAGATGTTGCGGAGTTCGAGATAGCTCATTCGGGGGCTCCCACTTTGCGTCGGGCTTTCGGGAGGGGGAACGACGTGGGCGCCGGCGCTCCTTCGCCCGCCGCCGCTCTCTTCAGACGACCGTCGGCCGTGTCCAGCCACCGGATCAACGAGTCGAGCCGGAACAGCTCTGCGTCGACCACCAGCGCGAAGTTGAGGTCGAGGCGTGACTCGTCCTCCTTCAGGCGCGTCCACTGCTGCATCAGCTCGACGAGATACCGGCGATGCACCTGGACGACCTCGTGCACGTCCACCCCGGGGAGCCCGAGGGCGACCAGCACCTTGATCACCAGCTCGTCGCGCGGTGGCGACGAGAAGTCGGGCGGGGTCCGCAGCCACTGGCTGAGCTCGTCCGCACCCTCCTGCGTGATGTGGAAACCCTTTTGGGGGCCCTCCTCGGCCGAGTCGTCGGACTCGACGAGCCCGTCCCGCTCCAGCCGCTGCAGGGTGGTGTACACCTGGCCGACGTTGAGCGGCCACACCTCGCCGGTGCGGGCCTCGAATTCCTGGCGCAGTTGCAGCCCGTACTTCGGACCCTCGCTCAGGAGCGCCAACAGTGCGTGGCGGATACTCATGACTGCCCTCTTCGAAGTAGCATACTGAGTATCATACTCTGGAGCAGATCCGCCGGCAAGGGGGCTGACCTCCATCTTCATCTTTGGGACCGATGCCGCCTGGGGCCGCGCCCGAGTCGGCGGGACCGCCGCGCGATCGAGGCCTACGGCAGTGGAGCGCCCGTCTCGAGGAGTGTCTTGAGGCCCGACAAGACGGCAGGCCAACCCTCGGAGATGGCGGGGAGCACCGGTCCCCCCGGAGCGAACCCGTCATGGGTCACGGTCAGCCTGGTGACACTACGGCCTCTCTCCTCGAGCTCGTACGCCACCTTCGAGCGCGGCCCCGCACACCACGCTGCCGCCGTCTCCTCGCTCAGGCCGGCGAGAGCCGCCCACTCGGGGGTGAACGTGTGCCAGGTGTACGACAGACGGCGGGGAGGATCGGCCTCCAAAATGACCTGTTCGGGATCGCTCACCACGAGACCGACGTCCTCGTGGACCAGATCCCACCGCGATCCCTTCTTCCACTCGGAGGGGAACGACTTGCCGCCCATCGTCCGGTGACGCCAGAAGCGCCTCGTCAGGTCCGGATCGGTCAGCCCCTGCCACACCCGATCGGGCACGGCAGCCACGTACGTGGTGTAGGTGAAGCTCGTGTCGTCCATGGTGGGGTCCTTCCGAAGCGCAGAGGCCCGCTCCCGCCTCGGGGCTGAGAGCGGGACCCCGTGCACGAACTATCCCGACGGGAGGGCGGCGCCGGTCTCGAGCAATGTTTTGAGGCTGGCGATCACCGCCGGCCAGCCGCCGCGTACGCCGTCGAGGACGGCGCTCTTCGGTGCGAAGCCGTCGTGCACGACGGTCAGCTTCACCACGCCCTCCCCCGCTTCCTCAATGTCGAAGGCGACCTTCGAGCGCGGCTCGGCGCGCCACGCGGCCGCCGTCGCCTCGTCGAAGCCGTGCGCGGCAGCCCACTCCGGGGTGAAGGTGTGCCAGGTGTAGGCGAGGCGCCGGAAGGGATCGGACTCGAGGATCACCTGCTCGGCGTCGTGCACGACGAGCCCGACCTGGTCGTAGACCACGTCATAGGTGGAGCCCTTCTCCCAGTCCGTGCGGTACGCCACCCCACCCGACACCGGGTGGCGCCAGTAGCGCTCGGTGAAGGCCGGGTCGGTCAGGCCCTGCCACACGCGCTCGGGCGCGGCGTTGATGTAGGTCGTGTAGACGAACGCGGTGTCGTCGCTGTGGTCCATGGGGGTGGCCTCCAGTGCCGTCTTGAGATCGGCCAGGGCCTGGGCCCGCGACCGGTCGTAGTGGTGGATCCAGCGGTCGGCGATGTCGTTGATCGGGGCGGCGTTCAAGTAATGCAGCTTCTGCCTCCCCCGACGGGAGGTGGCCACCAGCTGTGCCTCCTCCAACACGTCGAGATGCTTGGAGACCGACTGCCGGGTCATGCCCATGCCGGCGCAGAGCTCACCGAGGGTGAGCCCGTTGCGCTCGTTGAGCCTGTCGAGCAGCCGGCGCCGGGCGGGGTCGCTCAGCGCCCGGAAGACCGCATCCATCTCCTGCATCGCACCATCCGCTTGGTGAATCCTCATGCAACCATTTGGCTGCATGATCCATTTAAGCAGCCAAGTGGTTGCATGTCAAGACGCGGACGGGCCGCCGCCCGGCATCCGGTCGGCCCGGACCGGCGGGGTGGCCTCCCCCTCGGAAGCCGGGGACCAGGCGCGGACCCAGTCGATCCGGGTCGTGGCCGGCAGCCCGGTCACGCCGGGCGTGACGGCGTTGGTGCCGACACCGAGGGCCTGCGTGAGGGCGATGAAGCACGGCGGGTCGAACCGCTCGCTGCCCGTCCTCGGATGGTCGACGAGGCAGGCCTGGCCGTTGGAGAGGACGGTGATCGCGCTCGGGGTCCAGTCGACGCCGCGATGTTGGGATCGCACCACGGATGCACACCGCCACCGCGTTGCAACTCTGCGGCCATTCGACGCCCGTTGTGGCGCATGCGATGGGCGTCGCGGGGGT
>Ga0307374_10005404_pt1 | contig 20665 bp, 18 predicted proteins | sample OX3MG_FD_202532 | JGI IMG/M metagenome (GOLD analysis project Ga0307374, IMG submission 202532) | Soil microbial communities from Risofladan, Vaasa, Finland - OX-3 | ecosystem: Environmental > Terrestrial > Soil > Coastal area > Acid sulfate soil | place: Finland: Risofladan, Vaasa | collected...
GGTCGGGGTGAACGTCACCGACCTCGAGGTGGCGACCATTCCGGTCACCCGGCACCACATTCGCACCAGAGGCACCCAGGGCGGGCTGACGGTGCGCCTCAGCCCCGACGACCCGCAGTCGGTGGCCATCCGGTTCTTCGACTCCCGGGGGCTCGACCTCTCGGAGAACGAGCAGCGGCGGATCGAGCGTCTCTACCACCGCGAGGAGTTCCGGCGGGTCACGGCGGGCGACATCGGCGACATCGACTTCTCGTCCCGCGCCCTCGAGCACTACACGGCCGATCTGGTCGAGGCGTTCGACCTTCCCCACGCCTCCCTACGTGAGCTGAAGCTCGTCCTCGACCTCTCCTACGGCGCGGCCAGCTACGTGATGCCGAACCTGCTCTCGAAGGTGCAGGCCGACGTGCTGAGCATCAATCCCTACGCCCAGACGCCGGGGATGATCTCGGTGGACCCGACCACGAGCGCGGCCCGGGTCGTCCGGTCGGTGCGCAGCTCCGGGGCCGACCTGGGTGCGGTGATCGATGCCGGGGGGGAGCACCTCACCCTGGTGGACGGCACCGGCCACGTGTTGAGCACCGACGAGGCCCTGATGGTCTTCCTCGAACTCGTCACGGCGGGGGAGGGCGCGGGCCAGTACGCACGGGGAGAACCGGTGCGCGTCGCCCTTCCGCTGACCGTCAGCCAGAAGGCGTACCAGCTCTGCGCCGCCCGCGGGGCCGAGGTCCTCACCACCGCCCTGTCGTCGTCCAAGCTGATGGAGGCGGCCGACTCGGGCGGTGTGACCTACGCCGCCGATCAGGAGGGCGGCTTCGTCTTCCCCGAGTTCCTTCCTTCGTTCGACGGCGCGGCGGCGTTGATCAACCTCATCGCCCTCCTCGGCCGCTCCGGGGAGTCCTTGGCCCGTGTCGTCGCACGAGTGCCCGAGCTGCCGGTCATGCGGACCGAGGTCGAGACCCCGTTCGAGCAAAAGGGCATGATCATGCGCACGCTGATGGAGCAGCTGACCGAAGAGGGGGCCGAATTGGTGCTCCTGGACGGGATAAAGGTGATCTCTCCGACCGGTTGGGTGCTGGTGGTGCCCGACCCCGAGGAGCCCGCCACACACGTCTGGGCGGAGGGGGCAGACCGGGCCGACTCCGAACGGCTCAGCCTGGGCTATGTCGAGCGGTTGCGCCAGATGATGGCGAGCCACGCCGGGGACACGCCGCCCGACGAAGGGGCCGGCCCGATAGGGCCGCCCGGCCCGTAGCGGGGGTGTAAGCCCGCCCCGTCGTCCGCTAGCGTCGCACCCCATGAACATTCCAGACGACCTCCGCTACTCGGTTGAACATGAATGGGTGCGAGCCGAGGGTGTCCGGGCGCGAGTGGGGATCACGGACTACGCCCAGGACGCCCTGGGCGACATCGTCTACGTCGATCTCCCGGCGCTCGGGACGGACGTGGAGGTCGGTGGGAAATTGGGGGAAGTGGAGTCGACCAAATCGGTTTCGGAGATCTACGCGCCGGTCGCCGGGACGATCACGGCCGTGAACGATGCGCTCTCCGACGCCCCCGAGCGCATCAATGAGGATCCCTACGGGGAGGGGTGGATCTGCGAGCTGGAACTGGCAGACGGTGCCGCGGGCGATGCCCTGCTCGACCCGGCGGCCTACCGCGATCTGACCGCAGGTTGAGCCCAGGTCAGGCCCTGGCCGCCCGGCCGGGGAAAGGATGCGTGGCGTGGAGTACCGTGGTTGCCGTGTTCTGTAACAACTGCGGGCATCGAAACCCCGAGGGCGTGAACTTCTGCTCGTCGTGCGGCCACGCTCTGCTCGCGGAAGGCGAGGATGCAACGATCACCCTCCACCCCGACGACAACGGCGAGCTCTCCGAGGACGACGCGACGCCCACGCTGGTGGAGATCCCGCACGGCGCCGGTGTCCTCGTGGTGACACGTGGCTCCAACATGGGCGCGCGCTACCTCCTGGGTGAGTACATCACCCGCGCCGGCCGTCATCCCGAGAGCGACATCTTCCTCGACGACATCACCGTGTCCCGACGCCACGTCGAGATCACGCACGTCGACGGGGGCACCTTCCTCATTCGCGACGTGGGCTCGTTGAACGGCACCTATGTCAATCGCGAGCGCATCGAGGAGGCAACCCTCCTACCGGGCGACGAAGTGCAGATCGGAAAGTTCAAGTTGCTCTACTTGGTGGCGGGCAACGAGTGAGCAGCCGCACGTATCTCTCCATCGGGGACGTTCTCACGTTGTTGCGCGAGGAGTTTCCCGACGTGACGATCTCGAAGATCCGGTTCCTCGAGAGCCAGGGACTGGTGAACCCCGAGCGCTCCCCGTCGGGCTACCGGAAGTTCTTCGAGGCCGATGTGGAGCGGCTCCGATGGGTCCTGCGTCAGCAGCGGGAGCACTTCTTGCCCCTCAAGGTCATCAGGGACCGGCTGGCCGACGGCGAGCTGGACGAGGGCGAGACGCCCTCGGACCCGTCGGTCGCCCCGATCAACGGGAAGGCCACGGCGCGCACGCACGCGGTGGCCGGAGCCGCGCTCTCGGGCCGGGGGCGCACGGGCGGCGGTCACGCCGGCACGACCACCGCGGCGCGCGCCGAGGAGCAGTCGACGCAAGCCGACGAAGAGGCCATGGCGCGGATACTGGCCGACGCCTCCCGACGCGTGGCACGCGCGCCGGAGAGCTCTCGTGAGCACATGGTGCTGCCGGCGGTGCCGGACCCGGGTGCGCCGACCCCGGCCGGCCCCACGGACGTGTTGAGAGTGCCGCGTGAACGTGACGTCCCACGCGCGGCGGACGTCGAGGGCCTGCGGGCCGATCCCGATGCGCCGCACAGCGAAGGCATCGCAGCAACGACAGGGGGCGACCGGCACGCGAGCCCGACGGCCGCGGGCGACATCGACGAGCAGTCGTCGCATCGCGCACCGACGGCCGCGCCGGCTGCAGCCGTGCCGTCACCGCTCACTCCGTCGACGGACGCCGCGGGCAGTGCAGCCCCCAACGGTGTGGCGAGCGCGGAGACGGGCGTCGCTGCCGGCACTACCGGCGTCGATGCCGGCACCACCGGCGTCACCGCCATGCGCGTGGGCGGGGGCGCGCGCGGCACCGGCGCCGAAGGTGGGGCGGACGCGGTGCAAGGAGCCAGGGGTGCGGCCGGGCGCGTTCCCGGCGACGTCCCCGCAACCGGTGCGGACGTCCGCGGCGCCAGCGCACGCGGCGACGCGGGACGTCAGGGTGCTCCGGAGAAACGCGCCGCCGGAACCGCCGCCGGGACCGGGGGGACCGCGGGCACAGCAGGCCCCGCCGGGAGAGCGACCGAGCCGGCAGCCGAGCCGGCAGCCGAGCCGGGCCGCGCCGCGGCGGGAACACCCGCGGGGCCGACGTCGGGCATGGTCACCGGGGCGAGCCTGAACACCGAAGAGCTCTGCGCCGCCAGTGGGCTCTCCGAGATCGAGCTGGCCGGCCTGCAGGGCTTCGGCTTGATCGACCCCGTGATGGTGGCGGGAATTGCCACCTTCGACGAGGATGCCCTCACCGTGGCCAACCTGGCGGCCGAGTTCCGCAAGTACGGCATCGAGGCTCGCCACCTGCGCCCGTACCGGAACGCCGTGGATCGCGAGATGGGCCTAATTGAGCAGGTCATCATCCCATTACTGCGGCAGCGCAACCCCGAATCACGGCAGCGGGCCGTCGACGCCGCGGACGAATTGGGAGCCCTGGGCCAGACCATGCGAGCCACGTTGCTGCGGACGGCGCTGCGGCGCCATGTGGGGGGCTGACCCAAGCCTCCACTGCGGGCGCTACATTTCACGTATGGTCCGAGTTCTTCTCCGTGCGGTCAGGGTGGACCTCCAGACGAATACCCCGGTCCTCCTCCTCCAGGAAGAGGATGGTGAGGGTCGCACGTTGCCCATCTTCATCGGCAACCCGGAGGCGACCGCCATTGCCTATGCCATTCAGGGCGTCGCGTTGCCGCGGCCCCTGACGCATGACCTCATGAAGGACATGCTCGGTGCGTTGCAGATCAAGGTGGAGCAGGTCCTCATCACCGAGCTCCGCGCCTCGACGTACTACGCCGAGCTGCACTTGCGGCGCGGGGAGGAGCGAACCGTCGTATCGAGCCGGCCCTCTGACGCCGTGGCGGTGGCGGTGCGCACCGAGACGCCCATCTTCGTGGCCGACGAGCTCATGGAATCTGAAGGCATCATCTTGGCTATCGAGAGCGAAGAGGAGAGCGACGAGGTGCCCGAGGAGTTGGTGGGGGAGTTCCGCCAGTTTCTCGAATCGGTGCGCCCCGAGGACTTCGACGGCTGATGCGCCCAGGGCGCGCGCTGCGCGTGATGTCGATGGTTGTCGGCGCCGGTCTGCTCGCCGCCGCCTGCTCGAGCAACACTCCGAGCACGACGACGACCACCACCACAGCGGTCCATCGCACGACCACGACGACGGCCGTCCCACCGACCACGGCGAGCACCACCACGACGACAGGCATCGCCGCCTGCGGGCAGGTGAGTGTCACCCCGGGTCAGACGCAAGGAGCGGCGGGCACCATCATCGGCACGGTGACCGTTGCCCTCGTGGGGACGGGCACGTGCACCATCGACGGCTACCCGAACCTGACTCGTTACAACGCGAGCGGTTCGATCGTGACGACGACGTTGGTGCACGGATTGACGGTGAACCTGTCGGGACCGCCGACGCAGCCACCGTCGCTGGTCACGCTGACGTCGACCCAACAAGCCGAGTTCACGTTCCAGTACTCCGACGTCGTCACGGGGGGGGAGACCAGTTGCGCCGTCTCGTCGACCTTGTCGGTCACCACGCCGGGGGCGGCCAGCGCGTCGACGCCGGTGCCGCTCTCCATCTCCGCTTGTCACAACGGCACGGTCGACGTGTCGCCGGTGTACGCCGCCACCGCCGGCTGATCGGGCCCCTCCGGGTGGGCGCCGTCTCTCCGTTCGGGCGTTGGCCCTCGCCGCTCGACGCCGAGCAGGCCGCCGCCGGAAGGGTGTCGCTCTCCGACCTCTGTTCCGACGGGACCGCGGTGTACTGGCTCGAGTCGCGACCCCGTGACGGCGGTCGCGTGGTGTTCGTCCGCTCCGGGGACGAGGGCGTCGAGGATCTCTCCCCGCGCGATGTGAGCATTCGCAGCCGTGTGCATGAATACGGCGGGGGCGCGTGCTGCCTCGTCCCGGCGCACGGACCCGGGGCCTTCGCCTACGTGGGGGCGTCGGATCAACGGGTCTGGCTCCAACACGGCGCCGGCGCTGCACCGCGCCCGCTGACTCCCGAGCCCCCCGACGGTGAACGCTGGGCCCACGGCGGACTCGGCGCCAGTGCGGACGGGGCATGGGTCGTGGCGGTGCGCGAGGTGCACGGCGCGGAGGGTGAGGGTGCACACGGCTCACGGTCTCCCCGCCGCTGCGTGGTCGCGCTCGGTACCGGGCCGGGGCACGCCGGTGCGTCGGTCCTGGCGCAGGGTCACGACTTCTACGGTGCCCCGCGGCTCGATACGGTGACGCAACGCCTCGCCGTGGTGGCGTGGGACCACCCCGACATGCCGTGGGACCGTTCCGCCGTCATCGTCGTCGCTCTGGCGTGCACCGCTGATGCGACGACGGGAACGTCACGGCTCGAACCTGCCGGCGAGCCGTGGACCGTCGAAGGAGGTGACGACGTCTCGGTGGGACAGCCCCGGTGGCAGCGCGACGGCAGCCTTCGCTTCGTCTCGGACCGCCACGGATGGTGGCAGCCGTACACCCAGAGCGGGCAGCCCGACGGCACGGCCGCCGTGGCGTCGACCGCAACGGCGTCGGAGTTCCACGGCCCCGACTGGGCCTTGGGGCAGTCGACCATGGCCGAGCTCGCCGACGGTTCGCTCGTGGCCCGCATGACGTCGCAAGGCCGGGACGTCGTCGTGCGCATCGGGGACGGCGCCCAGGCACCGCGCCCGCTCGATCAACCGTGCGTGGCGATCGCCGGCCTCTGTGGCCACCGGGACGGCATCGCCTTCATCGGCGCGCCACCTGACGGACCGGCCAGCGTGTGGACGCTCGCACCGCTCGCACCGCTCGGACCGATCCACGAATCCTCGACCACGCCGACGGTGGCCGTCGCCGTCCGCCCCCGACCGCCGGGCGCCCTGGGCCGGGGCGACATCGCGGTGGGCGAGGCCTTCTCGTTCGTCGGCCGGTCCGGCCGGCGCATCTTCGGGTCGTTCTACCGGCCCACCTTGGATGGGACGGTCGGCCCACCGGGCGCCGCGCCGCCTCTCCTGGTCCAATGCCACTCGGGCCCCACGGACTCCGTCGGCGCGGGCTACAACGTGGTGACCCAGTACTTCACGAGTCGCGGGTTCGCCGCCGCCGCGGTCGACTATGCGGGGAGCACCGGCTACGGGCGGGCCTACCGCTGCTCGCTCCGGGGTCAGTGGGGGGTGGCGGACAGCGACGACTGTGTCGACGCCGCCCGGCATCTCGCCGCCGTGGGCGGGGTCGACGGTTCCCGCATGGCCATCAGGGGTTCGAGCTCGGGCGGGTTGACGGCGCTCAACGCGCTGGCGGGCAGCGACAGCTTCCGCGCCGCGGTCTCGTGGTACGGCGTCACCGACCTCCTCGGACTGGCCTCGTCGACGCACGACTTCGAGGCCCACTACATGGATGGCCTGGTCGGCCCCCTGCCCGAGTGCCGGGAGAGATATGTGGCGCGCTCGCCCACCGCACGGGCGGCGGAGATCAAGGGATCGGTCCTTTTGCTCCAGGGGCTCGACGACCCGGTGGTCCCGCCGGCCCAGACCGAGGCCTTGCGCGATGCGCTCGTGGCCCAGGGCCGTCACTGCGAGGTCCGGTTCTTCGAGGGTGAAGCCCACGGGTTCCGCCGGGCCGAGACCGTGCGCGCCGCCCTCGAGGATGAACTGGGCTTTTACCTGCGTGTGCTGGACCTCGAAGGGAGTTCGTGACGAAAAGAATTTCCGATTACCGTGGTCCGGCTGGGCTTGCTATGTCAGGCTGTGCGAACGCCCATGTCAGCCCCACATCTTCCGTTCGCTGAAGGGCCCCGTCCCTGGTCCCGGGCGCGGCAGAGCTATCGGGCGATCCGGCCCGAGACGGGTGACGCCATCCTCTACGGATTGAGCGCCGCCTTCGCGCTGGTCACCATTCTCAGCTCGGGCCTGGCTCTGTACCGGCAGTGGGCGGAGCTGGCCATCGGGCCGTTCCTCTTCGGCGCCCTCGCCTCCGCCGCCCTCGCCTCGCTGGCGGCACGCCGCGCCCGCCGCCGGGGTGACGTCCCCGCCGGGCCTTCGCCGGGACGCGGCCAGTGGATCGGCCGCATCGTCGTGGCCGTCCTCGTCTTCGCCGGCGCCACGGCCATCCCGCTCGGGCTCGAGATCCTCTGGCGTTCCGAGGGCGACCCCGGCTCGCACGTCCAACCCGAGGTCACGGTGATCGAGCGGGGCGGGCAGACCATCGTCAAGGGGAAAGATCCCTATCACGCCGTCACCAATGCCGCCGGGAAAGTCGTCTACCACGCCCCGGGCCAGTCGACGGTCAACACGTTCCTGCCCTACCTCCCCTTGATGACGGTGTTCGGCATACCGAGCGAGAAGAAGCACGACATCGCGTTGACCGATGCCCGTATCTTCTTCAGCCTGGTGACGCTCCTGGTGGCCGCGGCCGCACTGTGGCTCTGCCCGGCCGACGGGCGCCGCAAGATGCGCGCCCTGCAGGTCATCGCCATCTTCCCTACCGCCGCCCTCCCGCTGGCCACCGGGGGCGACGACATGCCGGTCGTGGCCTTCCTCCTCCTGGCCATGGTCCTGGCGCGGCGCCGACAGCCGTTCGCCGCAGGTGTCGTCCTCGGGATCGTGTCGGCCATGAAGTTCACCGCCTGGCCGCTGGCCGCACTCGCCCTCTTCGCGGCGCACAACCGGAAGGGGGCACGCCGTCCCCTCGTCATGTTCCTCGGCATGCTCGTCGTCGCCGGGCCGGTGGTGGTGCCGTTCGCACTGAGTGGGCCGTGGGCGTTCTTCGACAACGTCGTCCTGTTCCCTCTCGGCCTTTCAGGAGTCACCTCGCCGGCAGCCAGCCCGCTCCCGGGCCATCTCATCGTCACCGCGTTCCCGTTCTTGCACCGCGTGCTGCCGGTGGCGGTCGGCACCGTCGGAGGCGCGTTGCTCGTGTGGTACCTCTCCCGGCGGCCGCCACAAACGGCGGCACAGGTGTGCAAGGTGGCGGGCGTGGTGATGGCGGTCATCACCCTGTTCGCCCCGGCCACGCGCATCGGCTACCTGTTGTACCCGATCAACTTCTTCGTGTGGGCCCATCTCTTCTCCGACCGCGAGCGCGGCGAGCTCCCCGAGCCCGATCTCGTGGTGCAACCGCCGGCCGAGGCCGACACGGTGAACGTCGCGACGGCAGCGACGGCCACCACATCCCCCACGACCGTCGCCTGAAGGCGGGGCGCCCCCGGCGGGCTCAGTTCGGGTCGGGCTGCTGGTACAGCTCGAGGCTGAAGGACGTCGCGCCGCCGGCGGGCGAGCCCGAAGCGAACGTCGTGGCCGAGATGACCGCACCCATGCCCCAGTAGAAGCCGTCCGAACCGGCCTTCTTGCCGAGGACCTCGAGCGCGCCCGGGTTGTGGTCGGCCGGCCCCGTGTCGATGATCTGCCAGCCCTGCTTCTTCATGGCCGTCTTGAAGAACGTCTCGAGGGCGCCCTGGGAGTTGTCGGCCTTGAGCGTGATCCGCGCGTCGTACTGCTGCGTCGCGTCGATGTTGTTGGCGAACGACACCCGCCTGGACCCTTGGGGGACCGAGATGGCGTTGAGGATGTTGCCCGGCGGCTGGCCCGAGACCGTGATGACCTTGAGGTCGTGCACGGCCGGCACGGCCCGCAGGGGTGTGCCGGGCACCGAGAAGGAGCCGGTCGAGGTCTTCGTCGGCTGGACCGGGTTGGAGGTGACGAGGCCGGCGCCGATGAACACGAAGAGGATGGCCAGCCCGATGCCGGGCACGATCATGGCCGCCTTCATGGAGAATCCCGCCCGGGGCGGGGGCAGCAGTGGTGCCGCGTCATCGAGGGTCATGGCCTCGAAAGCCTACGTTCGCCCGGGCCCCCCCAAATCCGCAGGCCCCCCCGAATCCGCAGGCCTCCCCGAATCCGCAGTCCCCCCCCGAATTCAGCGGGACCACCCGAAATGGTCGATCGGGCCATGGCCGGCGCCGAGACGCCAGGCGGCGCCGCCGGCCAGGCCCTGGGCCACGAAGGCCTTGGCCGCGCGGACGGCGTCGAGCACCCCGCAGCCCCACGACAGGTTGGCGGCGATCGCGGCAGACAGCGAGCACCCTGTGCCATGGTCGTTGCCGGTCACCACGCGCACGGCCTCGAGCACGGTGATCCCTTCGGGACCGGCCACGACGTCATGGGCCGCCTCGGTGAGGTGGCCCCCCTTGACCACCACGTACCGGGCCCCCCCGGCCCGGATCTCCTCGGCGGCGTCCGTCATCGCCTCGACGCTCATCAGCTCGGCCACATCGACGCCCGTCAGGGCGGCGGCCTCCCGCAAGTTGGGCGTCACCACCAGGGCGTGCGGCAGCAGCCGCGTGCGGTAGGCCTCCAGCCCGTCGGGCGTCATCAGCGCCTGCCCGCTGGAGGAGACGAGGACGGGATCGACCACGAGCTGCGGCAGCCTTCGGGCCGCGGCCAGCTCGGCCACGACGTCGACGATGGCCCGGTTGGCCAGCATCCCGGTCTTCACGCTGCGCACGTCGAAGTCGTCGAGCACCGTCTCAATCTGCAGGCGGACGAACTCGGGCTCCAGCGCCACCACGCCGCGCACCTGGGCCGTGTTCTGCGCGGTCACCGCTGTCAGTGCGGTGGTGCCGTGGACCCGGTGCGCGGCGAACGTCTTGAGGTCGGCCTGGGCCCCGGCGCCGCCACCCGAGTCGGATCCCGCGATGCTCAGGGCGGTGGGAGGAGTGGGTGGGTCCGGCACCCGGCCACGATAGCGAGCGTTCCGACCCCGATCGGGACGGGGGGTATCGTCGTCGGTGATGACGTCCGACCCGCTGTCATCGTGGCCCGAGGAGCCCGAGCCCCTCTGTATCGCAGGGGAGTCCCTGTCCTCGCGGCTGCTCCTGGGCACCGGCGGTATGACGAGCCTGCGCGCCCTGCGCGAGGCGCTGGTCGAGTCCGGCACCGCGCTGGCCACGGTGGCCGTGCGCCGGGTCGACCCCTCGGGCAAGGGTGCCCTGCTCGACCTGCTGGCCGAGGTGGGTGTGCGGGTGCTGCCCAACACCGCCGGGTGCGCCACGGCCAGCGAGGCCGTGCTCACGGCCAAGCTGGCCCGGGAGGCCTTCGCCACCGACTGGGTGAAGCTCGAGGTGATCGGCGACGATCGGACCCTGCTCCCGGACGCGGTGGAGCTCCTGTCCGCGGCCGAACAGCTGGTCGACGACGGGTTCGTCGTCCTGCCCTACACGACGGACGACCCCGTCCTGGCCTTCCGCCTCCAACAAGTCGGCTGTGCCGCCGTCATGCCCCTGGGGGCGCCCATCGGCAGCGGCCTCGGGATCCGCAACCCCCACAACATCGCCCTGCTCAGAGAGGCCGTCCATGTGCCGGTGATCCTCGATGCCGGCATCGGCACCGCCTCGGATGCGGCCTTGGCCATGGAGCTCGGCTGCGACGGCGTCCTGGTGGCGACGGCGGTGAACCGGGCCCATGCGCCGGGGGCGATGGCGCGTGCCATGCGGTTGGGCACCGAGGCCGGCTTCCTCGCCCGCCGGGCCGGGCGCATACCGGTGCGCTTCCATGCCGAGCCCTCCAGCCCCACCGAGGGGCGGGCCGACTTCGGAATCGGGGGGCCCCGGATCGACTGACCGTCTTGACGCTCCCGTCTCCCGTCGCTAAAGTTAGGGTAACCTAAGATTCCGAGGTGGGAGGGGATGCGGAGAATGGCCCAGCGCGAGGTGCACCTCGGGAGCCGTCGGTGAACCTCGGGTTGCCGGTCCCGTTCCCCCGCCGCGGGGTGCCCGCACGGGGCGGGGCAGCACGGGGCGGGGCAGCACGGGCTGGCGCACTCGCACTCGCACTCGCCCTCGCACTCGCCCTCGGTGGGGTGGTGGTCACGCTCGGCGGGGGAGGGGCGGCCTCGGCCTCCAGCTCGCACGGCAGCCTCACCCTCTACAGCGGCCAGCACGTCCAGACGACGCAGGCGCTGGTGAACGGCTTCGAGAAGGAGACGGGCATCAGCGTCAGCATCCGCTCCGACGACGAGGACGTGCTGGCGGACCAGATCGAGACGGAGGGCTCGCGCTCGCCGGCCGACGTCTTCTTCGCCGAGAACTCGCCCCCGCTCCAGGTCCTCGCCTCGAAGGGCCTGCTGTCGACGGTCGGCGCCTCGACGCTGGCCAGGTCGCCGTCCCGTTTCAACTCGCCCCAGGGCAAGTGGGTCGGCGTCACGGCCCGGGTGAGCGTCCTCGTCTACAACACGAGCCTCGTCAAGAAGAGCCAGCTCCCGACCTCGGCCATGCAGCTGGCCAAACCCAAGTGGAAGGGCAAGCTCGCGGTCGCCGGCGGCGAGACCGACTTCCAGCCCATCGTCACGTCCATCGCCCGGGCCCACGGGCAGGCGGCCGCCCTCAAATGGCTCGAGGCCTACAAGGCCAACGCCGGCGGCCACTCCTACCCCAACAACGAGACCCTGGTCGACCAGGTCAACCGGGGCCAGGCGGCCATCGGGATCATCAACGAGTACTACTGGTACCGAGAGCGCGGCCTGGTGGGCGCCTCGAACATGCACTCGGCGCTGGCCTACTTCGCGCCCCACGACGTGGGCTACGTGATCGACGTCTCCGGCGCCGGTATCCTCAAGTCGTCGACCCACCAGGCCCAGGCGCAGAAGTTCCTGGCCTACCTGACCTCGGTGGCCGGGCAGGAGATCATCAACCACGGCCAGAGCTGGGAGTACCCGATCGCCTCGGGCGTCAAGCGGACGGGCGAGACGCCGTTCGGCCAGCTCCAGCCCAATTCGATCTCCGTGGCCCAGCTGGGGACCGGTGCCCTGGCCATCAAGCTGTTGCAAGAGGCCCAGCTGTTGTGACGGCGCGGTGACCTCCGTCATCGCCGCGCCGGCGAGCGAGCTCCCCCCGGTCCCACCGGGGGCGCCGTCGCGTCCGCCGCGGCACTGGGACCGCCTGCGTCGCCGTGGGGTGCCGCGCCCGTTGCTGCTGGGGGCGCTGGTGGCCACCGTCGCCGTGGTGCTGCCCCTGGGCTTCCTGGTCGCCCAGGCGGTCCAGGTCGGGTGGGGCACCCTGGACCCCTTGCTGTTCCGGAGCCTGACGGCCCAGTTGCTGTGGAACACGGTGAGCCTCACGGTCGTCGTGACGATCCTCTGCGCCGTCATCGGGACGCTCCTGGCCTGGTTCATCGAGCGCACCAAGCTCCCGGGGCGCCGCTATTGGGCCGTCCTGGTGGTCATCCCCCTCGGCATCCCCGACTTCGTCGTCAGCTTCGGATGGCGGGCCATCTTCCCCGCCTTCAGCGGCTTCTGGGCCGCCGTCCTGGTCATGACCCTGGCCATCTACCCCCTCGTCTTCCTGCCCGTGGCGGCCAGCCTGCGCAACGCCGACCCGGCGCAGGAGGAGGTGGCCCGGAGTCTGGGCCTGGGGCGCGTGGCGACGTTCTGCCGGGTCACGCTGGGCCAGGCCCGGCTCGCCGTTCTCGGCGGTGCGGTGCTCGTCGGCCTGGTCGTGCTGGCCGAGTTCGGCGCCTTCGAGATCCTCGGGTACAACACGCTGACCACCGAGATCTTCACCGAGTTCACCGTGGGCCGTAACCAGGCGGCGGCGTGCGCCTTCTCGGTGATCCTGGTGGTGCTGGGCGCGATCATCCTCTTCGGCGAGGGTGCGGCCCGGGGGCACGGTCGGGCGGCGCGGCTGGGGGCGGGGGCGGCGCGGCGCCAGCGCCCCCGGCCGTTGGGCCGCTCCATGCCCGCCGTGCTGGGCGGCGTCGGGCTCCTGGTCGGCCTGGCCCTGGGGGTGCCGGTGGGCTCGGTCGTCTACCTGATCGTGCACGGCGGCACGTCGACCTTGCCGCCCGCCTCGCTCCTCGACGCGGCGGGGCACACGTTCACCTATGCCGCGGGCGCCGGCCTCATCGCCACGATCGCCGCCCTGCCCATCGCCCTGCTCTCGGTCCGCTTCCCCCGGCGCGAGGTGCGGCTCCTCGAGCGCTCCAACATGTTGATCCTGGCCGTGCCCGGGTTGGTGATCGCGCTGTCGGCCACCTACTTCACCGAGCACCTCCTGGCCGGGTACCTCTACCAGACGCCGCTCCTCTTGGTGCTGGTCTACGCCGTGATGTTCTTTCCCATGGCGGTGGTCTCCGTCCGCGCCGCGGTGGCGCGGTCGCCCGTCGGGCTCGAAGAGGTCGGGCATTCGCTCGGCGTCAGCCGCAGCACCGTCTTTTGGCGCGTCACCCTCCCGCTCATCGGGCCGGGGTTGGTCGCCGCCTTCTGCCTGGTGTTCTTGGAGTCGGCCATCGAGCTCACCGCCACGCTCGTGCTGATACCGACGGGTGTGCAGACGTTGGCCACCCAGTTCTGGGCCTACCAGACCGACCTCTCGTACAGCCAGGCCGCGCCGTACGCCGGCGTGATCATGCTGATCGCCGCCATCCCCAGCTATGTCCTGGGCCGCTGGTTCGACCGCCTGCCCGCCCGCACATCGATCGTCCAGGCGCCGGGAGCCCAGGGCGCGGGCCTGGCACCGGGCACAATGGTGAGCCTGTGAAGGATCTGTCGATCTCCGGGGTGGTCAAGTCGTTCGGGGGGCTGTCGGTGCTGTCCGGCGTCGACCTCGAGGTGCCCGAGGGGTCGTTCACGGCCATCCTGGGTCCCTCGGGTAGCGGCAAGACCACCCTGCTCCGGATCATCGCCGGTTTCGAGCGGCCCGACGAGGGCGAGGTCCGCCTGGGAGACGAGGTGGTCGACGACTCGGCCCAGCGGTTCGTGCCGTGCGAGAAGCGACGGATCGGCTACGTGCCCCAGGAGGGTGCGCTCTTCCCGCATCTCAGCGTCGGGCGCAACGTGGCCTTCGGGCTGGCCCGTCACGAGCGCCACGGCGGTCGGGTGGACGACCTGCTCGAGCTGGTCGGCCTGGCCGGCTTGGCCCGCCGCTATCCCCACCAGCTCTCCGGCGGCCAGCAACAGCGCGTGGCCCTGGCCCGGGCCCTGGCCTCGCAGCCCGAGATCGTCCTCCTCGACGAGCCGTTCTCCTCGCTCGACGCCTCGCTGCGGGCTTCGCTGCGGGCCGACGTCCACGATGTGCTGCGGCTGTCGGGTGCCACCTCGATCCTCGTGACGCACGACCAGGACGAGGCCCTGTCGATGGCCGATCAGGTGGCCGTCCTGCGCGGGGGCGTCATCGCCCAGATCAACACCCCGTCCATGCTCTACCGCGCCCCGCGGGACGCCGACCTGGCCCAGTTCCTGGGTGAGGCCAACCTTCTCGAGGGCACCTGCGAGGGCGACACGGTGCTGACCGGGCTGGGCGAGCTGGCGGTGGCGTCCGGGGCGGGGAACGGGGCGGGGAACGGCCCGGGCCATGCGACCGGCCCGGGGATCGGCCCGGGCCATGCGACCGGCCCGGTGCGCGTGATGGTCCGGCCCGAGCAGGTCCTCCTGGGCGAGGACGATGCGGCCGGCATCTCGAGCGTCGTGCGCAGCTACGAGTATTTCGGCCACGATGCCGTCGTGCGGGTGCAGCCCGACGGCGGGGACCTGCCCGAGCTGGTCGTGCGGATCACCGGGGGCACGCCGCTCGCCCCCGGGGCCCGCGTCGGCCTGAGGGTGCACGGCACCGTTGTGGTGTGGCCCGAGGACGCGGAGGCGCCGCAATTCATGGGAACCACGCCTCCGTAACTACCTCATTGTCGTCTCCGCTGGGCTACCATGGGACACCGAAGCGGGAGCACAGGAGGTGCGATGGCTGACGTGCCGACAACCGACGTTGAGGGGTTCCACGGTCCGCAGGTCTGCGGTCTGGTGGGCATCTCCTACCGCCAGCTGGACTACTGGGCCCGCACCGGGCTGCTCCAGCCCTCGGTGGCCGCGGCGCGGGGGAGCGGGACCCGGCGGGTCTACTCCTACTCCGACGTCCTCGAGCTCAAGGTGATCAAACAGTTGCTCGACGCCGGGGTCTCCCTGCAATCGGCCCGGCGGGCCGTCGAATGTCTGCGTGAGGATCTCGGTGCCGACGTGGCATCTTCGAATCTGGTCCTGACCGGGACCAGCTCGGTGCTGGCGCGCTCGAACGGCGAGGTGGTCGACCTGCTGGCCGGTGGCCAGGGCGTCTTCAACATCGTGCCGCTGGCGGGCGTGGTCGACGAGCTCGAGGCCGACATCGTGCGCCTGGACATCGCGGCCCAATCGCGCCCGTCGGGCGAACGACCGGCGACCCCCCGGGTGGCTCGGGCCGCCGGCGAGTGAGCCAAGCCGTCCCCGCGCCACGTCGGCGTCCGCCCCACCCTTCGGGCGCACCCGCCGGACAAGTTCGATTCGCCCATCCCTCCGAGCGGCTCTTCGCCGCCCTCCTCGACCTCTACGACGAGCGCTGGGAGTACGAGCCCGTCGAGTTCCCCTTGCGGTGGGACGAGTCGGGCTCTCCGGTGTCGGGCTTCCGGCCCGACTTCTGGCTGCCCGCGCGAGCGGTGTTCATCGAATTGACGACGGCCGAGCAGCGACTGGTCACGCGCAAGAACGGCAAGGTCCGGCGCATGCGCGAGCTGTATCCCGAGGTCCCGGTGCTCGTGGTGTACCAGCGTGATTTCCTGGCCCTCCTCGAAGCGCATGGGCTTGGCGTCAACGTGCCGTCCGCCGCCTAATCTGGCGAGGTGGGAGCCGAGAACAACGAGAGCGACCAGCACTCGTCTCGTCGCTCACCCCTCCACGCGGCGCACCTTGCCCTGGGGGCGAAGATGGTTCCCTTCGGCGGATGGGAGATGCCCCTGGCCTACCCGTCCGGCACCATGGCCGAGCACCGGGCCTGCCGTGAGGGCGCGGTGGCGTTCGACGTGAGTCATCTCGGCGCCGTGCGCGTCGAGGGCCCCACGGCGTTCGACCACCTCCAGCACTCCTTCAGCAACGATCTGCGCCGGATCGCGCCCGGCCGGGCTCAGTACACCCATCTGCTCGACGAGACCGGTTCGGTCGCCGACGACATCATCGTGTTGTGGGTCGAGGACGAGGTGTTCGACGTGATGCCGAACGCGTCGAACACCAGCCGGGTGGTGACGGCCATCGGCGGCGAGGACGTGACGAGCCGACGGGCGGTCATCGCCGTGCAAGGCCCACGGGCCCGTGCCCTCCTGGCGACGGTGTCGCCCGAGGCGGCCGCCGTCCCCCGTTTCGGGGTCGCCCGTTTCGACTGGGAGGGCATCGCCTGCGTGGTCTCGGGCACCGGCTACACGGGCGAGGACGGGGTCGAATGCGCGGTGCCGGCGGCGCGGGCGGAGGAGCTGTGGTCGGCCATTTTGGACACCGGCGTCCTGCCGGCCGGACTCGGTGCGCGCGACACGCTCCGTCTCGAAGCGGGGCTGCCCCTGCACGGGCACGAGCTCGGACCGGGCATCACGCCGCTGCAAGCCGAACTGGGCTGGGTGGTGGGCTGGAAGAAGGGCGACTTCATCGGCCGCGCCGCGCTGGAGGAGGAGAGGGCGCAAGGCCCGCGCCGACGGCTCCGGGGCGTGGTGGGGGAGGGGCGCCAACCCATGCGCGACGGGGCCGACGTCTTTGCCTTCGGCCGGCGCGTCGGTCGGCTCACCAGCGGCAACTTCTCGCCCATGCGCGAACGGGGGATCGGCCTGGCTCTCGTCGATGCGGATGCGCAGCTGCTCGACGGCGATGCGGTGACCGTGGTCCAACGGGGGCGCGAGTTGCCGGCCACCATCGTCCGCCCGCCCCTGTGGCCTCCGAGAGTGGAGGAATAAGTGCCCGACTACCTGCCGCACACCGATGACGAACTGGCCCAGATGTTGGGCTTTCTCGGGCTCTCGTCGCTCGACCAGCTCTTCGCCGTCGTGCCGGCGGCGCTCCGCCTCGGCCGCGGGCTCGACCTGGCGGACGGAGCACCCGAGCCCGACGTCCTGGTGCGCATGGAGGCGTTGGGTGAGGCCAACCGGGCCCGGGCCGATCGCCTGGTCTGCTTCGCCGGTGGCGGCGCATACGACCACGAGGTGCCCCCGGTCGTGCGCGCCCTGGCCGGACGGTCGGAATTCGTCACCTCCTATACCCCGTACCAACCCGAGGTGGCACAGGGCATCCTCCAGGCGGTCTTCGAATTCCAGACCATGGTGGCCCGCCTGGCCGGGCTGCCCGTCGCCAACGCGTCGCTCTACGACGGCGCCAACGCGCTGGTCGAAGCCGTGAACCTGGGCGTGGCCGCGTCGGGCCGCCAGACGGTCTGGCTCTCGGCCGGCGTCCCACCGCACTGGCGGGCCGTGCTCAGGACCTTCGCCGCCGGCACCGGCCATGTGCTGGTCGACGTGCCCCTCCATGAGGGGCTGACGGGATGGCCCCCGGCAGGCTCGCCGGGAGGGCTCGACGGTGAGACGCCCGGCGTGCTGGTCGTCGGATACCCGAACTATCTGGGGTGCCTCGAGGATCTCGCCGCGGCACGTCGCGTCTGCGATGCCACGGGGGCGCTGCTCGTGGTCGTGGCCGATCCGGTGTCGGCCGCCCTCCTCCGTGCACCGGGTGCATGCGGGGCGGACGTCGTGGTCGGCGAAGGGCAACCCCTCGGCACCGCGCTGAGCTTCGGCGGTCCCTACCTCGGGCTGTTCGCCGTGGCCGCGGCCCACGTGCGCCGGCTGCCGGGCCGCCTGGTGGGCGAGACGGTGGACATCGAGGGGACCCGGGCCTACGTCACCACCCTGCGGGCGCGCGAGCAGGACATCCGGCGCGAGAAGGCCACCTCGAACGTGTGCACGAACCAGACCCTGATGGCCGTCTACGCCGCGGTGCAGCTGGGATGGCTGGGCACCTCGGGATTGCGCGAGGTGGCGCTGCGCTGCGCCCGGGGCACCAGGTTCTGTCGCGAGTCGATGCTCGCCCTGAGCGGGGTGGAGCCGATCACCGGGAGCACGCCCACACTGCGCGAGTTCGCCGTGCGCCTGCCGATCCCGGGCCGCGTGGCCATCGAACGGCTGGCCGACGAGGGATATCTCGGAGGCCTGGCGCTGGCCGATCTCGCCGGCGACGAGGGCGACGGCTCGGTCGACGCCCACGATGCCGGGCACGGGTTACTGGTGGCGGTCACCGAGCGGCGCACCCGCGCCGAAGTGGAGGGATTCGTGCGGACGCTGGACAAGGTGGTGCGATGACGGCGGCGGGAGGGCGCGCCACCAGCGCGCCGATCATGGGCCACGAGGCCGAGCCGACGCTGTTCGAACTGTCGCAGCCCGGCCGGAGCAGTTGGCAGCTGCGCACGACCGGCATGCCCGAGTGGGACGTCGACGAACTCGTTCCGGCCGAGCACCGCCGCGCCGTGCCGGTACCCCTGGCCGAGGTCTCAGAGCGCGATCTGGTCGGTCACTTCACCCGGCTGAGCCACCGGCAGTTCTCGGTCGACCTCGGGGCGTACCCGTTGGGCTCGTGCACCATGAAGTACAACCCCAAGCTGTGCGACACCGTGGCCGGTCTGCCGGGCCTGGCCGGCGTGCACCCGGGGGCACCGGCCTCGCTGAGCCAGGGGTGGTTGCAGATCTTCGTCGAGCTCGAAGAGGCGCTGTGCGAGGTGACCGGCATGGCGGCGGCCACGCTGCAGCCGGCCGCCGGCGCGGCAGGTGAGCTGACCGGCTTGCTGCTGATGCGGGCGTACCACCAGGCACGGGGCGAGTCGCGCCAACGCGTGATCATCCCGGACTCGGCGCACGGCACGAATCCGGCCTCGGTGACGCTGGGCGGCTACGAGACGGTCACGGTGCCGAGCGACGCGCGCGGCTGCGTCGACCTCGAGGCGTTGCGATCCGTCCTCGACACCGACGTGGCCGGCATCATGTTGACCAACCCGAACACCTTGGGCTTGTTCGAGGAGGACATCGAGGCGATCGCGGCGGCCATCCATGAGGTGGGAGGGTTGCTCTACTACGACGGCGCCAACCTCAACGCCATCCTGGGCGTCGTGCGTCCCGGGGACATGGGATTCGACATCGTGCACATGAACCTGCACAAGACCTTCGCCACCCCGCACGGGGGAGGAGGGCCCGGCGCGGGGCCGGTCGCCGTCGCGCCGCGGCTGGTGGACTTCCTCCCCGGACCGCGCCCGGTGCGCCTGCCGGCGGGGTCGGACGGGGACTTCGGCTACATGACACCGAGCCGGTCCATCGGGCGCGTGCACAGCTGGCACGGCAATGCCCTCGTCCTGGCCCGTGCGCTGGCGTACATCGATGTGCACGGGGGCGACGGGTTGCGCCGGGTGGCGGAGCGGGCCGTGCTCAACGCCAACTGGATCAGGCGGCGGCTCTCCGCCGTCTATGACGTCCCGTTCGATCGGCCCTGCATGCACGAGGTGGTGCTGTCGGCGGCCAGCCTGCGGAAGAAGTACGGCACCAAGGCGCTCGATGTCGGCAAGCGCCTCTTGGAGTTCGGCTTCCACTCGCCGACGATCTACTTCCCGCTCATCGTCGACGAGGCCCTCATGATCGAGCCCACCGAGACCGAGAGCGTGCAGACGCTCGAGGCCCTGGCCGCCGCACTCGAGACGATCGCGCACGAAGCGGCGGCGGGGGTGGCGTTGCACGAAGCGCCGCGGACGACGCCGGTCCGCCGGGTCGACGAGGCCCGGGCGGCGCGCACGCTGGTCCCCACATTCGATGCCCGCCCGTAGCCGCCCGCACGCGGCGGGCGACTACCCCCGGGCGATCGTTCCCGTCGACCACGTGGAGCCCTGCCCGCGGCGCGTGCGGGCCATGCTGGCGGGCGAGGTCGTCGTCGACACCGTCCACGCGCGCTATGTGTGGGAGTGGCCCTTCTACCCGCAGTACTACATCCCCTGGGCCGACGTGCACCACGAGCTCCTCGTCGACGAGCAGCATCCCCAGCGCGACCATCGTGGCCCGGTGCGGCTCTTCGGCTTGGCGGCCGCCGGCACCGTCCGCCCCAGCGCGGTGCGTGTCTACGGCGACTCGAGCATCGAAGGCCTCAGCCAGACCGCGCGCTTCGAATGGTCCGCCCTCGACCGCTGGTTCGAGGAAGACGAAGAGATCTTCGTGCACCCGCGCAGCCCCTATGTGCGCGTCGACGCACTGCGCTCGACCCGTTCCGTGCGCATCGAGCTCGCCGGGGTCGTCCTCGCCGCGTCGTCCTCGCCGGTGATGGTGTTCGAGACGGGATTGCCCACCCGCTATTACCTCAATCGCACCGAGGTGAACTTCGCGCCTCTCCGGCCGTCGGACACCGTGACCTCATGCCCCTACAAGGGGACGACGTCCGGTTACTGGTCGAGCCACATCGGCGAGGAGGTCCAGCCGGATCTGGCCTGGTCCTATGACTTCCCGACGCGCCAGCTGCTGCCGATCGCCGGCTTGCTCTCCTTCTACAACGAGAAGGTCGACATCTTCGTCGACGGGGAGCCCCTGGCGCGCCCCACGACGCACTT
>Ga0307374_10005406_pt1 | contig 20656 bp, 17 predicted proteins | sample OX3MG_FD_202532 | JGI IMG/M metagenome (GOLD analysis project Ga0307374, IMG submission 202532) | Soil microbial communities from Risofladan, Vaasa, Finland - OX-3 | ecosystem: Environmental > Terrestrial > Soil > Coastal area > Acid sulfate soil | place: Finland: Risofladan, Vaasa | collected...
AACGAGGCCTTCTTGGCGTGGCTCGAGACGGTGCCGGACCCGGGGCAGCGCTACTCCATCGCCACCTCCAAGTTGGAGGAGTTCCTGCACCCTGGTCGCGGACGGTGATGCCGACGACGCCGGCAGAGTCCGACGTCACGCGTACGACGGCTTGGCCGGCGCCCGAGTGCTTGACGACGTTGGCCAGCGCCTCTCTCTGAACGTGCTCGCTCTCCCAGGTTGCCCTCGTCGACCGACACCTCCCCGCCCCACAAGCCCTCTCGCGAGACGCCATCCTCCGATCGGACAGGACTTGTCAGAGACAGAGTGCGCAACAGCGCGCGCTGAGTGGCGGGTCTACGAGTCCAATCCTGGCTGATGCGGAACTAGCTACCTGTCAACCCGAACAATGACCCATACGGGCCATAGCTTCTCAACTCGGCCGGTCCGTACCCTCTGGACGTCGGCGGATTCGACCGGTATCGGGGCTGTGAATCGATACGGTCCGACAGCGTCGGTTGCAGGCAGATGTAGACCCTTGACGCAGTCAGGTGCTAGCGATTTCGAGAGATCTATTCCGGCCACGCGGAGTAGTCAGATCACGTCAAAGAGCGGATCTGTTCCAGGAGGAGATCTAAAGATGAACCCGATCACAAACCGACCAAACAGAAACAACGTGAACCCAGTCACGATGGCTATGTACATCATCGGCGGGGTGATGTTCGCGATTGGCGCCTACGTGTCAAGCATCACGCGCATCTATCTCTATACCGGAAACGAGACTCACCCCTATCTGGCCGTGGGGATTCCGATTGCACTCGTGGGACTTGCCCTGGCCCTCTACGGCCGTTTCGCAGCCAAGCGCGAGCTGAGCAGGTAGCAGGATCCCGGGACGCTCAGAAGGAGCGGGCAAGTGGCTAGGACACACAAATATGCTGGTGCCTCAGCGCAAATCTCTACCGGCCTGGATCCAACCGAGATCGCCGCGCTCTGCGAGGCAGCGGCGAAGAGCTCTGAGACCATCCAGGCGCTCATTCGCTTGGAGGAATCTAAACCGGGCCGACTCGTCTATTCCATTCGCAACCGCGTGCTGGGCGGGCGGGTCGAGTTCATGACCTTCGAGGTCACCATGCAGCCAGCCGGAGAGGGCAAGCGCGTCCGAACCCGGATACTTACCTACAAGCAGAAGCGTCAGTGGATCCTGGTTATCCCTCTCCCTTGGCAGATGATCGCTTGGAATAACTACAAGAGGTTCATGTACGCCTTGTCCGAGCAGATAAGTCTCAGGGATTCCCGTGCTCAAACTAATGTTGTCGAGATCGCATCGGCGGCCTGATCATGAGCATCCTCGTCGGGATACTTGTTCTTGGATTCCTCGCGTACTGCGTCTATGCCGGCTACGCCAGGGTAATTCTGGTCAAGAAGTATTCGACTCACCAGATTCAATTGCCTGAGCTGAACGACTTCTCCGCCCGGCCGGATGAACTCGGGCGGAGCGACTCGGCCGGGTCGCCTAACCGAAGTGAAGTGGGGCGGAATGTCGGAGACGCTAATGCGTGAGAATGGACGGTCGGTGAGAGCTATCCACCAGGGGTTCCCGCTGTGTGTCGGCGTCTGTGTGGCTCTGGGGTCGCAACGGCGTGCACTGGGCCCGTCACGAACACGACCGTGAGCCAGTGGCCCGATGGGTGCAGCTCTGAGCGCACCAACAGATCGGTGCGCCCGTTGGCCAGCGCGGATTAATAGTCCCGCATAGACCCTTGTGCTGGAGATCGCTGACCCGTACCCTTTTGCACAGTGGGGACTAGGCGGACGCGGAAGGAACTGGGGCAGAGAACTATGATCGAGGCGGGAGATTGGTGTGAGTGAGTGGGTCGGTCCGTCCGACGAGCCGGACCGCTATGAACTCATGGACCTCGTGAGTCGAGGAGGGGAAGGCGAGGTCTGGAGGGCTTCGTTCGATCTGCAAGATCACCCCGTATCGGTGGCGGTCAAACTGCTACACATCGGCAGCGAAACGGATGTTCAAGGTCTTCTTACGCGCGTACGGGAACAGACTGACTTGCTCAGAAGCCTGGATCACCCGGGTCTTGTGAAGGTCAGGGAATGGTTCGACGGCCCTTCACCGCATGACCGCGATAGCGCATCACACTCTGGTCGGGTGGTTGCTCTGGTGATGAATTGGGCACCCGGCCAAAGCCTCCCGACCTGGGTAGCCGCCCACGTTCAGCGCGACTCTTTGGACTGCACGAGGATCACGACTCGCCTTGCTGCCGCAGTGGACTATCTCCACTCTGGGCGCGCAACCGGCGGGGCTCCGATCTTCCACAGAGACATCAAGCCGGCCAACGTAATCGTTGATGGAGCTGATGTCCGGTTAGTCGACTTTGGCTTCGCACGCGTCGCCGGAGGCACGGCCACCATGGCCGGTACCCCCGCATATCTTGCCCCGGAGGTCTTGACCGGCTCTCCTCCGTCGGAGGCCGCTGATCGGTTCGGCTTGGGAGCAACCGCCTACTTCTTGTTCACCGGCTTGGATCCCGACCTCAATGACCCGGCGCGGATGAGGGCGAGTTTGCTGCAAGCCTCGGGCATCGAAGGCCGAGAGGATATCGCCGACCACCTCTTGGCGATGATGAACCGAGATCCGCTGCGGCGTCCAACCAATGTTATCGAGTGGGCTCAAACCCTTGCGGTGGCCACCGTGTCCGATCGACCCCTAGAGCGGACAGCTGTTGTGTCATCGGTATCAGCGATTGAAGGCTCGCGTCGGACCCGGCGCCGCGTGCTTCCCTTCGCCATTGCCTCGGTCATCCTGTTGATCGTGGTGGCCGGCGCAGGCCTGGCCTTCGCCTTGGGCGGCAGCCCCTCGAAGCACGGCGCGGCCCGACCGCCAGTGGCGACAAACAGCACCTCGGAGTCCTCCACAACAACTTCGTCGTCCACGACCTCTTCCACGGCTGATGCCATTCCGAACGTTGTCGGGGAATCACTGGGCCAGGCTGAGAGTGCTATTCAAGCCCTAGGCGGAACTGTGATCGAGGACGATGTGTTGAGTACGGCGCAGCCGGACGGAACCGTGCTCTCGCAGAACCCAGCCTCGGGCGCGCCGATGGCTTCTGGCGGTCAGGTGACTCTCCAAGTTGCTCGTCAGCCGGTGGGGACATTCTTGGCAAATATGCAGCCCGTCTCAGGACAGGCGGGTACCGGTTCCAACAACATTTCCGGCAAGCCTTATGCTCAGTCGGTTTCTTTCGGTGACATCAACGGGAACAGCGCTGGCAATGTCTACGAGGCCGGTTACGACCTCGGGCGCAATTACGAGCAGCTGACCGCAACCGCGGGTCTTGACGACTCATCGGACAGCAGTGCCCAGATCCAGATGCAAATTATCGGAGATGGCCGTACCCTGTTCTCACAGGTCGTTTCACTCGGCCAGGCCGTTCCGGTCAAGCTGGACGTTACGAGCGTGCTGAGGTTGGAGCTGACGGTCTCCCTGGTCAACCCGAATTCTGTTCAGAACAATAGCGTTGCTGCTTTTGGAAACATCGAGGTATTCGGAACTCCTAGCCAGGTGTATGGCAGCACGACTACAACCACTTCGAGCAACGGGTGACACTTTGGCCGCTCAGGGTTTAGTCGTTGCCCTTGCCTCATCTACAGCCGCGTCCCAGAGCCGTGATTTTCCATTGCACGGGCCAGGACCTCTGCGAATCGGCCGCGAGACGAGCTGTGACTTAGTCGTCAGCGATCTGAGGGTCTCGAGATCACATGGGGTCTTGCGAATGGTCGGAGACAATTGGATCTATGAGGATGGCGCCAGTGCCCACGGTTCTTGGCATGACGGCGAACGAATTGAGACCTTGGAACTAACTCCAGGGATTCGTCTGAATTTGGGGGCTCCTGATGGGCCTGAACTGTCTGTCCGATACGAGACGATTCGTGACGACAGGCTATCCCCCATCGGGCAGCTCCGGGCGATGGCCCCAAGTGAATCGGCGCTGACGCGCCCTATCGCTGCAGAGCCCTCCGGACAGGTGGTACAGACTGTCGGCCGGGGTGCTGACAATGACCTCGTGCTCTCCGATCTCAGGGTCTCTCGGCGCCACGCTGAGTTGGTCGCAGGTCCTGACGGTCTGGGGATTCTAGACCTCGAGAGCCACCTCGGGACCTTCGTCGATGGACAACGCGCTACTGAAGTTGTGATCCTTGGTCCGGAGTCAGTAATCAGAATCGGATCAACAGCTCTGCGATTGGTCAACGGCCGGCTGACTTCAGAGCTTCAACCTACTGATCAAGATGGCCTGATCGTCGATCACGTAACGGTTGTCGTGGGGGACGGTTTGCGCTTGGTCGATGATGTGAGTCTCACCGTTCCACCTCGGAGCCTCCTGGCCGTTGTTGGGCCCACCGGTGCCGGCAAGAGCACGCTCCTGAAAGCCATAACGGGTGTGAGACCTCCGACGATTGGCCGTATCTTGATAGACGGCACAGACCTATACGCCAGCTTCGATGAAATTCGACAACGCCTTGGCTACGTACCTCAAGACGACATCCTTCATCACCAGTTGACGATCCGAAAGGCGTTGCGGTTCGGTGCCGAGCTGAGGTTTCCTCCGGAGACCACGCAGACGGAGCGTTACGCGCGGGTGGAGGAGGTCATGTCAGAACTAGGACTCACTGAGAGAGCCGACCTTCCCATTGACCGCCTCTCCGGTGGTCAGCGGAAGCGGACCAGTGTCGCCCTCGAGCTCCTCACCAAGCCCACCCTTCTGTTCTTGGACGAACCCACCTCAGGCTTAGACCCGGGATACGAACGCTCGGTGATGCAACTACTAAGAGAGTTGGCTGATGGTGACCGAGTGGTGACGGTAGTGACCCACTCCCTAAGCAGCCTAGATCTCTGTGACCTGATTCTCTTTCTCGCACCCGGGGGTCGCGTTGCCTACTTTGGCTCGCCAGACGGAGCCCTCGCTCACTTCGGGAAGAGCGACTTCTACGCTGTCTTCCAGGCTCTTGATGCCGGTTGGCGGCCTACTACTCCCACTTCCACCATCGACGACCAGGCTCAGCGGACCCGTACCGTCCCTGCCAAGGTGTCAGAGAAGGTGCCCGCCACGGCACTCAGTCGTCCTCCCTCCCTGACGTGGCGTCCTCAGACTGTGACGCTGGTGAGGCGTCAATTCGCCATTCTCCTGGCGGACCGCCGGAATCTGCTCTTTCTGGCCCTGGGACCGCTCATCCCGGCTGTTCTCCTCTTGCTTCTAGGCGGGGCGAACGCCCTTAGCCTGGGGGGTACGGGGCCGAGGACAAACGCGCGCACTCTGGTTGGAGCTCTCGTAATCACCGCGGCCGCCTTGGGAGCGGCCAACGGGATCCGCGAGATCGTGAAGGAAGAGGCTATCTACGTACGTGAACGAGCCATCGGTCTGCATCGGAGCGGCTACATAGTCTCCAAGGTCGTGACCCTGGGGTTGGTGACAACCTTGCAGTGTCTTGTCCTCACCGTCGTGGGTACGTTGGCCGCGGGCGGGCCGGTCTCCGGGAACCTGCTGCCGGGTCGGCCGGAACTGATATTCGACGTGAGCCTTACCGGCCTGGCCACGCTGCTGCTTGGGTTGTTGATCTCCGCCTTCGTATCCACCTCAGAGAAGGCCATGGCGGTGATTCCCGTAGTCTTCGTGGTTTCCTGGCTATTTTCTGGGATAGCTCTGAACCTCCAGACCAAGCCTGTGATTGGGCAGCTCGCCTATCTGTCCACCGCTAACTGGGGTGTGGCGGCCGCGGCGTCGACCGTGGATCTTCCGAACCTCGAACAGGATGCGTGTGCCTCGGACCAGCGTGACGCTGCTGGCTCCCAGCCCCTGCAGTCAAATCCAACGACGGGTACCCCGGCATCTGTCCCCGTCGCCAACTGCGATGCACGCTGGCGGCACGGGGTTGGTATCTGGGCATTGGACCTATCGTTTCTGTTGATCCTGGGGGGCATACTCGGATTGCTTGCCGAGTGGGGCTTGGCTCGCAAAGAGCCCCTTGAATCGGAACGAGTCAAGTCAGTCCTCGGTGTTGCCCACTCAAGGTTGCGAGCTCGACTTGGTCGGTAGAGCCACGCCATCGATGGGTCCAACTGGTGAAGCCCGACTTGCCACCAGCCGCCGGGCGATAACTGAAGGTCGGGCCGTGCTGAGCATCATTGTCGCTGTAGTGGCTTTCACATCACTCGTGGCGGGACTAATCATCGATCTGCACTACCGGTCAGTGGATTCGCTATGTAACAGCGGCATCGGGAGTGTCGGGCAGGTCTTGAGCAACTCTGCGAAGGGCGCCTGCAGAGCGGCTCGTACAGACACTCGGTTGGGAGCCGGACTGATGGTCATCGGCATTGTCCTAGGCATCGCGGCAGCTGCAGCAATAGTACTGCCCATAATCACAATGAAGAGGACAGCGGAGAGGGGTAGCTTCTAATGGTTCGACTAAAGCTGCGAGGGTTCGCCTCCCCACTCGTGGTTATTTCTGTTGCCCTCGCTGGGTTGACGATGACGAGTTGCGGTTCGCCCAGATCGGTGACTGCCTACTGCCGCACGTTCTACGGTGAGGGAACTCAACTGAGGAACCAATGGACGCAGGCCGGATCTGAAGTGAGCACGAATCCACTCGCCGCCTTGGGGAAGCTGATCACGGCCCCGGAGCAGCTGGCAAATTTCTTTGATCAGCTTGACAAGGTTGCCCCGTCAGACATTGAACCCGATGTCGGGACCTTGCAGAAGGCTTTTCAGAAGGAATCCGATTCGCTCGCACAAGATCTCACGGATCCGATGGCGGGCATTGTCAGCGGCTTGGCTACAGGACTGTCGAGCGTGTCAGCTTACGAGGCTGTCGACAAGTGGACGGTAGATCAGTGTGGACCGCCGCCTGGCACCAAGTGGACGAATGGCCAATGACGGCCGCGGAACTCTCCGAACCGCACTGGAGTTGGAAAGACCCTCTGGGTGTGCGGGACAGTTGAGTGCGTCCAATGGCCCGGCGGCGTGTTGCTGACGGTCCGTACCCTTGCCAGGGACGGTTGGAGAAGAAGGTCAATACCCGGTCGGGGCCTCGTGTGTCTAAGCCTCGTGCTGGTGGGCATGGGGCTTGCCAGCTGTGGCGGATCTGGCCAGCTCTCGGCTGCCTCGTCGTGCAAGGACTTCAATCAAGCGACTGCTCAGCAACAAGATGACATCGTCGTCCACCTATACGACCAAACGCACCCGGATGAGCCCAAGGACGGACCAGGTGCTGCCAACGCCGTCTTTAATGTCGGCTATGAGTGTCAAGCTCAGCCCCGTGCGGAGTTGGGCAAATTGGGCGACTTTAGCGACGACGTTCCCCCTAGTCAGCCTCAGCAAGGCTCAACGGCGACTGCACCCTCGACCGTACCGGCGACCGACTCCACTCCGGCCCCGGCTTCATTGACTCGACAGGTCACCACCGTTCCGTCATCAGTGTTTGATGCCGTCGGTGTGTTTTCCCAGGTGCTCTCCAAACCTCATGCCGAGGAAGGGGGAAGTGCTCTTACCCAGGACGGCAAACCGATGGTCCTTTACGAGGGAGACGAGTGGTGCCCTTACTGTGCCGCCGCACGGTGGTCACTCGTGGTGGCCCTGTCAAGGTTTGGCGCCCTCACGCACCTGCGCCTCGTCAAATCCAGTGACTCAGATGTCGATCCAGATACCGAAAGCTGGTCCTTTGTCGAAGCGCGTCTATCGAGCCCGGATATCAGCTTCATCGCTATCGAGATGCAGAATCGCGAGCATCAGAACCTGAGCCAACCCAACTCGACCGAGGCAGCAGCTTTCAGCCAGTACGACGACCAGGGAGCTATCCCCTTCGTTGACATAGCCGATCGCTACATCGTCACAGGTACCTTCGATCCTGAGGTATTGCACGGCATGTCGTGGGAGCAGATCGCCAGCCAGCTCAGAGACCCCCATGCCAGCGTCACGGAGGCGATCCTCAGCGAGGCAAACGTGTTTGCTGCGGCCATCTGTCAGGCGGACGGAGAACGTCCGACGAACGTGTGCAGCTCGACTGGGGTGAAGGAGGGAGTGAGTTGGCTGAAACTGGCCCCAACGAATTCATGAGTCGGTTTCAGACGCGAGCGCGGTTGAGGGCCGATCGGTCATCCGGTCCGGACTCAGAGCGAAACTCAGCTTGGGAGAAGATCCAGAAGCTCGTGTCGAGGTCAAGCGGAGCGCTTGTTGCCGTGCGAGTAACACGCAGAAAGGTCGACGGGTTATTAACTGACGGGGCTCGAGGCCCGACCATCACTGGATGGACCTCTCGAGTGGACCGCTCTGGGGGAAGGGAGCGATCTTGCCCAATCGCCCTCGTCGCCCTAGTTGTTGTCTTGTTGAGCGTCGCATCCTGTGGGGGTGCCAAGCCCCGAGCCTCAAGCGCGCTAGGTTCGAGGCAATTGACAGTTCTGGACAAGCCCGGCACATTCGCGGCGATACTCGACGGGTTATCAGTCACTATGCGCCCCATCGAGCCGGCGACGACCGAAGCACTGGACAGCGCCGCGGCCGTCATTCGCCGGCGGCTTGTTGCCCTGGGCGGAGGCTTCCAACTGGCGCGCCAGGGTGACGCCTTAATAGTGGAGTTGGCGGGGGGCGGGGCGACGAAGAGCCAACTCAAACTGATCGGATGCCAACGGCAGCGAGGAGATCACATCCCCGACCAACGGGAAGTGCACGGCGCCGTCGAGCCTACCCGCGGGTGACAGCGTGTTCCCGCTGCAGACCACCGGCAATCCGACCGAGTGTTTCGTCGTCGGGCCGGTCCTCCTGAATGGCAGCATCATCCATTCGGCCGCCGCTGCTCGGTCCAGCGCCGGTCAGTGGCAGGTCAACTTCACCACCACTTCCTCCGGCTCGTCCGCCTTCGACGCCATGGCCGCCCAGGAGTACCACCAGTACGTCGCCATCGTGCTCGACAACGTGATCGAGTCAGCGCCCGAGATCAACGCCACGGCCTTTAACGGCAGCGGTCAGATCACCGGCGCATTCACCGAGAGCCAGGCTAAGGACCTGGCCCTGGAGTTGAACTACGGCTCACTCCCCCTACAGCTAGTGCAGCAGAGCGTTCAGAGTTTCCACAGCCGCTGGCGTGGCCCAGACATGCTTGCTGGGAGAGCGTTGGGGAAGGGAAGCTCGGTCGATGCTCCTATCATGAACCTCAGCACGGGTGACCAGGTCAGCGCTCATCTTCTGCGCGACGTAGTCGCTCTGGGGGCTGCCAATATCGAGGTGGTGAACCTTGTGTCTCCGAATGGCGACTCGAGCGAAGATGTCCTGCTCTTCGGCGGCCACGCAGCTCCATCCCAGCTCGCCGCGGTCGTCGCTCGTGATACTGGAGCTCCGGTTGGCGACGTGTCAATGACCGACCTCCAATTCGAATGACTACGGGTCCTGGCCCAACGATCCACTATGGAGCGAAAGGTTGGTCGGCCGCAGCGAACGGTCTCGGGGTTGAATAGCAGAGTCGGAACCCGCCCTCGTGTACCGAGGATATTCCCCGGGGGTTGGTATCGGCGGGACCGATGGGGTCGCCGCCACTCGGTGAAGGCCATTGTGTTCGAGCACCTGACGCACCAGGTAGTCCATACGACTCCGACGAACGTATGTGGGCCCATAAATAAACGAGGTGATTGTCATCCATCGCTAGGCAGAAACGTGGCCCGAGGCATGAAACATCCCTCATCGAGCCAGCCGCTCCCATGGCCCCGCCTATGCGAAGTACGGCTAGGCGGTTAGCCCGCTGGTGGAGGGGGATACAGCTTGTCCCCTACTCCCCCAATGGATCATAGAGGGCGATACTTGTCACTTGTCCGCCGCGGAAGGTCGCCACCCCGGGGACATTCGCCTCTACGAACAGACTGCTTCCCGCCAGAACCAGCGACGGCGGAATGTACCACGGGGAAAGGCCTTTTTTGTCCCAGCTGCTAGAACTGTCGAACGGAGAACCCACGTCCGGCCCCCAGTCCTGGGCGAACCCAGCAATCGGCCATGCCGGTCCGCTGATGTAGCGGACCGTGTCATGAGGTGACCCAGGAGCGTCTTCAGGATAGATAGTTGTCGTATCTGCAGGGATTGTAATCGTGACCTGACTGCCGCATTCGTTTACGAGCTGATTGCACATCGGCGATACCAGCAGCGCGAGCGCCGGAAAGCCAGAACCCTCTGCGTACTGTGGAGTCGCCTCATTGATATCAATCGCGTAGCTTCCGTCCGGAGGCGCCCCCGACGGCAATGGGGGGGCGGTCACCGAAGGGGCCGCAGCGGCCTGAGCGGTCACGATATTGTCCGTCGCATCGATGAATTCGTTCCCTTCCCATCTCCACGTGACGATGAGAGGAAATGCAGACGCAAACGCGTCGTCGAACGCTCCAGAGTTCTGCTCAGTCACAAGTTGACCGTCTGACACAAACGCGGCAAATTGCCGGTCCCATGAGCTAGATGATGTGCTCGATTCACCATGCCCGTCTGAGCTGAGCGGACTTGTCGGACTCGCCTGGGTCAATATCCCGTACCCGTTTGGACCGGGCCCGAAGATCACATCATTGGCAGATCCATCGCCGGAGAACACGCCTCGTACAAGGTAAGTCGCGTCGGACATATCGCGCAGAAGGGCGCCTGCAACACTCACCTGTGGAGATGCCTCCGGTAGAAGTGGATAATTACTTTGGCTGAGTTCCATCCAAGGCCCTTGACCCTCAAGTTTCCAGAAATCGATGTGACCGTTCTGATCGAAAGATGCGGCCTCCCACCCACCCGGTACTTTGACCAGAGTGTGTTCCATCCCCGGCGTAAGCTGATTGAGTTGCGCATTGGCTACCTGCTGTGAGGTTCCCAGGTGGCTCCAATCCAGCTTTGCTATGGCCGCTGCGGCCAATGCTCCTTCGGCGATGAGCCCGGGTTCTTTTGGATGGAATGAACCACTTCCGTAGTCGATTATGCTCCCGCCGTTTAGCCACGGGTCGGAGCTGCACATATTGTGTCGGCTGCCGGAGGACGGCTCAAACAGGTCTCGATCGGCCGGTGAATTTCCGTCGTTAGCCGTGTTTACGTTGACGAAGGTGATATGAACGCCGTTAGGTGTCTGCGCGTTGACAGCAGACACGGCAGACCCAATAGCGGCGTCGAGATCCCCCGCCAACCCGCGCAGTGCAGTCGCGTCTCCGGTGCCGATTCCCCAGCACGACCCTACTTTCTGTTCCCACAGTCGCCAATACTTTGGTAGCTCAACTAACTCTGGGTACCCCAATACGACGATGTTTCCTCCAGGAGTAACGACCTCGTTCGCGATCTCCGTCAGGAGCTGGCGGTAGGTATCTGCCAGCGCCGCAATTCGTGCTTCGATTGTGACGGCGGAGGGACAGCTATGGCCTGGGTCCGACGGCAGCGGACTGACGTAGTACGGAATGTCATTTCCAGAGCTCAGCGTGCTTGCCACAGTGGCAACCAAGCGCGATAGGCCGATGCACTGTTCGATTATCGGAGCGAATCCGATGTCGTCTCCTCCGAATGTGAACGTCACGAGATCATATTGACCCATCGCTGGCGTCCACTCCGGCGTGCCGAGCGGATCAGCAGAGTCAAGCATCTCGCTCGTCGTGGCTCCAGTGCACGCAACGAGTTCGGGCGGATTGGCGTATCGAACCTCGCCACCTTGATGTTTTAGGTCGTCCGACGCGACGTCGGCCCACGTCTTCGAGTGGACCTCGTCTGCTCTGGCACACACACCGGTGGAGTGCGGGAGACCTTCCCCGGAGGAATATGAGTCTCCTGCAGCCAGCCAGCTGAGCGCCCTCCCGGGCGCCGCGTAGGCGACTACGGTCTTCATGGCCAAACTCCCCGAAAGGATGACCACCGCAGCGATAACCACAACGCCCCGCCGCCGGATCACGGCCGTACTCCATCTTCGCGGAGGCGGTCGGCCACCTGATCCCGAGCGGTCCGGATTAGGACGAGATCCTCTGAGTCAAGTTTGCCGCCGGCGCATTCCGTGAGGGTCTTGTCTAGATCAGCCTCCTCGTCGACAAAGAGCTCAGCAAGAATTGGATCCGGGACGTGGTCCACAGCTGACTGTCCCGATGGATTGGTGACTCCCGCGACGACGGTGGCCGCATCCGATGAGCACACGGTTTGTGGTGTCGTCACGGCTAGAGACCCAGCCAGATCGTTGAGGCCTACGAGCCAACCGCCCGGCCCCCGCAGGAATGTCTGAGTCCGGGCGGCGTCGGCCCTACTGACTGCTGGCGGCGTCGGAGAGGCTTCCGAACGTCCGCCGCAGCCCGTCGCGACGCTGCCGAGGACGACGAGGACGGCAAAAACTGCTCGATGACGGATTTTGCCTGGAGATATCCTCACCGGTGACGACCACCCCCCTCGTCAAGCCGCCTACCCATGAACCCAGTTTGGCGCGTAGATCCGTGGCCCCGCCGGGCACGGCTCATATGACCAGGCCCCGAGCATCGGGCCACCCCTCGGCAGCGTCGAAGACACTGGACTAACTAAGCCAACCGCCCGTACCGCAAGTGCTATAAGGTCGATTAACTAAACTGAAGTGAATAGTCCGTAGTGTTTGCGTCTCCCAATAATAGACAGGACGTCTCCGATGTCTTTGCTGGACACATCCGATAGCCGTCGCAGCAGAGTAGCCGTCGCAGTTCTGGATCAGCGAGTGGTGCCCCTTATTCTCATCGCCATACTTACCGCGGCATGCGGTGCCAGTTACGGTTTCAATACCCTCCTAAAGGCGCCGGTTACTGCCTCGATATCCTGGCGGATCTCTACGAATACCGACGCCGCTATTTTCGGTAGCTTTAGCGGAGAGCTGGATTCACACCCAGCTAATGGCACCATTGGCAACGTCAAGGTGACGACTGGCAACTTCTATGAGCGGGAACCTTGCGATTACAATACTCCGCATTATGAGTTCTCGGGATCGTACGGCGGCCAGACTTACACCCTTCAAACCACCTTCCAGAACTGCGATGCAGCTGAGCGAACCTTCACAAGTCTGACAGCCACTGGATCGCTCGGCGGGCAGAAATTGTTTGTGAACGTCACATTCAACCTTGTTGGATCCAGATGCATCGGATCTGCTTCTGACATTCAACTCTTTGGTTCTCTTGGTACGTCTCGGTTTTCAGGGACTGCTATTGTTAAGAACTCCTCCTCAACCAACAGCTGTACTCACGGAACAATCACTGCCTCATTGCATAGGCAGTAACATTGAGTCGGGTCGCGCTGGCCAACCACGCTTCTGAGTCCCACTCTTCTTCTACCTCTTTCCAGTGCCGTGATGACTCTGATACGAACGTGCGCTCAGCGGGTCCCTGCGCACCGGTGGGACGGCTTCTCGACGGTGAAAGGAGTTCAATTGAAACTGAAACGCTCCGTTGCGTTTTCGCGTCATCGGCGTGGTAGTCGCGTCGCTGTTAGCAATCCTGGTCGCGTCCTGCGATACCGCTACGACGCCGACACCGTCAACCAGCGGTCAAGCAACTCGCTCTACTGCCCAGCCGACCGGTCCTCCATTTGTACCGAATGTGGACTTCGCGTGGACTCTGCGAACCTCATCGGGTTACATGGTCCATTCCTACCTTCAGGCGGCGCCGATCTTCCATGTTTCCGACGCGCCCACGCTTCCGGGTGCCCTGCCAGCCCAGGAGCTTGCAGGGCAATGCGGCGTTAATTCCCAGACCGACGGCGTCATGCCCGTTGAGGCAACGTTGACGAATGAAACACCGGACTTCTCGGTCGATGCCCAGAACGACCTCGAATTGCCTGAGAACGTCGATCCGTCTAACCCTGTACCGCTATCCCTAAAGGTGGCCACCAGCACTGGATGCCTCACGGTGGCCCAGGTATCAGCAGATAACGACTCACCGATGTGGACCTTAAACTGTGGTCAGCTATCACCAAACGCGTCCTGCACCATCACGGCGTTCATCGTCGCTCGAAGCTATTTCACACCAAACAGTCCCTCCGGAGACCCCTTCGTAAGAGAGGGTATTCAATTCACGATCTTTCAAGACGTTGAACTGGGCTATCTAACTCAGCTCCAAGGCGAAGGTCCGGACGTATCGGGGATGAACACGAATGAACCCATCATCGACCTAGGCGGTTGCGGAGGCGGCAATTGCCTGAACCCAGCGATCCACTGAAGCAAGGCCTGTCTGTGACCTACCAATCACGGCGGCCGAGGGCCTCGACGACGAGATCCTGGCCCAGATCGGCAACTATTTGTGCCTGTGTGCTCCTAGCTGGCTGCGGTTCAGGAGCCGCATCGGCTGAGATCACATTCAACATTCCGCCTTTCCATTGCATAAGCGCGGCAACCGACATCCGCATCTCCGGCACCCTCGGGGGCCACCGGTATGTAGGCACGGCGTCTGTTGAGAGTCCGTACACCGACTGCACGGAAGGCACGATCAGCGCGTCCCTCCACGAACAATGACTGTGGGCCTTGGTGGCCCTAGTTCGGACCCTTTCCTAGCGTGACGATGTCAGATCTGCTACACATTACATGCTGATCTTTTGTGGAAGTTCGGTGCCAAATGGCAGCGTCTTACGGATGTCGGGGTCAGGGGTCAGGGGTCAGGGGTCAGGGGTCAGGGGTCAGGTAGATGGCCGACAGTCTAAAGGAACGCGTTGCACGTGCACTGGTTTGGACGACCGACCAGATCGAGCCGGGCCGAGGCAAGGCTCAACCCCGTGTCTCAGACATGTATCTGGGCGATATTCAGAAGCACCTCGGAGCGCGCATCCCCCAGGGTCTCCCAAGATACGCCCTGCGCATCGAGCTGGCGGAGAACGATCCCGGTGGTCCGGAGGTCGATGTAGGCAAGAAGTGGAGTGGTCTGTTCGTGCTGACGGAGGACGCTTACCTCCTAGCCAATAACTTGGGCTGGGGACGGACCCAAACGCGGGGCTTTGAGCTCGCTGACTGTCGAGCCGAGCCGGTGACCTGCACCGTACAGGGCAAGAAGACTTTTGGGTTCCGCATAACTGGCCGCCATCGAGGACTTATCGCCCTAGATCACGCGATACCCGGCAAGGGATATAGCCAGGCAAAGATTCGAGACCGCATAGTCTCGACCTTCAACGGTGAGGAACAGGCCGGTCCCGGTCAGCGGGACACCTCGGGCATGGTACAGACGGCTCTCAGCCGTCTCGTCTCGATACCTGCGACGCACTCAGAGGACGTGCGCAACCCGCCCCTCGATGCAGATGGGCAGCTCGTTCTCGCCGACGGCGAGTCGCTTCTCTACCGTGGACAACACAGGTGTGAGGTTTTGCGAAACGAACCGGTCGCCTACGGGCCGGCGTGGCACAAGACGCCCGCTCCTAGCGGTCCCGCCGACGTCTGGGTGACAAGTCAGCGGGTCGCCATCTCATGGAAGGACTGGTCAAGCGATCCCTCCGCTACAGTCATGATCGAGCGTCGCCGGAGGGCAGGCTTCCCCAAGGATGAGCAGAATTCAAGTGCCGTCGCGGGGCACTTGATTGGCCCTTGGATCTCCTATGTCTTCGTCGGCCGCTCCGACAGTTCCGTAGAGTTTCAGGCACTCGATGTGGACATGATGGTGCGTCTCAGAGTCTTGGGTCTCCAGCCCGCCGAGGCCGAGCGGCTCATGCACCAAGCGGCTGTCGCCGTGGCAACTTGTCGCTTAGCCTCCGGCGACTCGCTGAAGCCTGAGGCGGAAAGCACCTTGCGACGCATCGCTGACGGGGAGCCAACAGTGGGACAGCTTGACTGGGGCCTGGGCATTGAAATGCCGGCTTCTTATCGAATCGGCCGCGACCCGGCGTCTTTGCCTGTCGACGCCTCGTAGCGGCTGACTCGCTTCACGAGCGGCCATCTGCAACCGGGAGGTTTCCTCTCCTTCGAGGAGCGCCTGCCTACGGGCAACCCCAACCAATTGATGACCCGGGGCAAACGCTCACTAGTACGACTGATAGCCGAAGAGTTGGCCCTTTTGGAGGCGCTATATCTCCACCTTGATGCGGCCTTCACGCCCGTTGCCTCATAGGGAGCGCACACACTGTTCGCGATCGGTCCACCCAGCCGAGGAGAGAGCGCGTCCTCGGTTATGACGCCGCTCAAGTCGTGATTTGCGGGCCGCGGAGGATCTCGGGCGTCGTGGGCACATGAAGGGATGGCGTGACTGACGGTGCCGGCGCCATGTCCTGCGGGACGGGGCGAGCATCGGGCCCATCGGTGGTAATTGCAGTTCTTGCCGATTGCAGATCCTCCAGCCGGGAGTGCCGGAGGGACAACTGAGATCGGGCCTGAGCGAGGACCTCGGTCAACTCCTTTCCTTCGACCCGAAGGCGCAGGACCTCGTTCTCCAATTCGGCCAGTCTCTGGTTCTGCGCGTAGCGGGCTTGGTCGGTGAGTGCGGACCAGCGTTCGGCCCGGGCGGCCCCGTCGCTCAGTTCTGGATGATCGACGAGCAAGCCATCCAGCTCGTCCCGGGCCTCGGCCCGAGCCTGGCCTCGCAGCCCTCCCCGAACCAGCCCCGAACGATCCAGATCGGCTCGCAGGTCGTCAATCCGATCCGCCACGCGGGCCTCGGCCCGAACATTGGCGGCGGCGGCGACGATGACGGGCTGTTGGCTGCGGTTGAGCGTCAGGGATGCCTCGGCGACGGCCAAGGTGGCGGCCAACTCGCCTGCCTTGGCGCTGTGTCGACCCACAACCGCCTCCATGGTCTCGGCCAGGGCCTCGGCGTGAGCCAGCTCCTCCTCCCAGCGCAGCCGGCTCCAGGATCCGGACGGTGCGGCGACCAGGGCTTGGGCCCGAAGCGCCAGTTCCGCGCGCGCCGCCTCGGCCCGGACCCTGACCAGCCCGTGACGGCCGGACCACGCCTCGTAGGCCCGATGCGCTTCCTCCAGGCCGGCCACCTGGGCCCCCAGCCGTTCCTGGGCCAGGTGAGCTCGCTCGGTGCCCGCCGCGTCGCCGGCCAGGATGGACCGGCCCTCGTCCAGCTCGGCCTCCCGTAGCTGGGCCGACAGATCGGCCAGAGCGACGGCCACCCGCGGCGGAGCCGCCTCGGCCCTGGCCGCCTCCACCAGCAGGTTCAGCTCCTCGTTGCTCATCGCCGCCAACGACTCCGGCTCGGTCTGTCCTAGTGCCAGCGCAGCCCGGTCCCACCACGCCCGGGCATCGACCCGGGCCGCCGGCGGCCGGGGCCCGAGCGGATCAGCCGGATCGTCCCAGCCGAAGGCCTCTCGATAGCCGGCGACGAGTCCGGCGCTGCTGGACCACTGCCGCTCCTCCCCTTCGGGCCGCGGACCCAGCTCGACCGCCCAGGCCGGAGCCTCGGCGGCCACTGTCTCGGCCAGGACGGCCATGCGGGCATCCATGACCCCGGCCACCTCGGCCATGACCGCGTCCAACTCGCCGCCATTGGCCGGGGTGAGTTCGGCAAAGGATGAGCCCAGCACCACCCGGGCGGCGGACTCGGCCCGGCGCAGGCGCCAGTGCAGAACGGCGGCTATGTCTTCGGCGTCCTCCAGGCCCCGCAGGCGGGCCGCTTCGAGCAGGGCAGCTCCCGCATCTGTCCCGGAGGCCTCGATGGTCCGCAGTCGGGCCGCCAGCGCGCCCCAGGCCGGAGAGTCGACCGTGGCCCGGGCCAAGGAGGGATCGACTCCGTTGGCCAACACGTCAGCCCAGCGGGCGCGGCCGGCTTCGGCCAGTAGGTCCCCCCAGATTGGAAAGAGGCGATCGAGTCCGACCCGGCGGCGTTCCTCCTCGCCGGCGGTGTCGAGGGCCGAACGCTGCAGGGGATCGTCCTGGCCGGTGAGCACCCCTGCCAGGACCTCGAGCGGGTCAGCCTCATTGCTGTCGGCATCGGCACCCTCGGCGCGGACGGTGACCACATAGGCGTAGTTGGCCACTCTTCCCCGGGTGAGGCCGACATACAGCCCGGCCCGGGAGGTCGCCGGGCTGACCAGGGCGTGGCAGGCGTCCACCGTCTGGCCTTGGGAGGAATGGACCGTGCCGGCGTAGCCGAGCTGGGCCCACTCGGCCAGGTAGGCGGCGTCCAACTCGACGGTGTCGTTCCCACCCCTGTCGTTCCCACCCCTGTCCTCGCCGCCGACCCGCCGGGCGGTGATGCCCCCGGCGCCTACCGCCACCACCTCCCAGCGATCCCGGTTGGCCACCCAGGAGCCTTCGGTGGTTGACCGATGCCGATCGTTGCGGCGGGTGACGACCACGTCGCCCACCCCGGCCCGGTTGCCGTCGGCCAGGGCGACGGTGACGGCATCGTCCACCCTGCCCCGCTCCACCAGCGCGGCCCGGAACCGCTCGGACAGCGCGGCGGCGACCTGGTTGGTGTCGGCCAGCAACAGGACATCGCGGCCCCGGGCCCAGTCGGCCAGAGCCCCCTCCAAGGCGGCGGACTCCATCTCCTCCATCTCCCCGCCGATGATCCTGCCCCGCAGCTCGTAGTCCTCCAGCACCCGGACGTCCCCGGCTCGCAGGCGCAGGCTGGCCGCCGCCTCCCACGGCGCCGAGAACCGCCTGACCTGGCCCAGCTGAGCGGCCCCGGTGCGCTCCACCAGCATGCGGAAGACCCCCGAAGCCTCGGGCGAGTCCAGTTGGGCGTCGTCGCCCATCAGCACCAACTTGGCCCCCGCCGAACTGACCAGGCCGACTAGGGCGTCGATGTCGGTTCGCGACGCCATGGTCGCCTCGTCCAGTATCCACAGGTCGCCTGGGGATATCCCGTAGGCGGCGGCCCAGGCGGCGTCGCGCTGGTGGTCGTCTCGCTGGGCGTGTTCCCAGATGACCTTGGCCACGTTCAGAGCCGGGATGCCCGCCGCCGCCCCCAGCACCCGGGCCGCCGTTTCCGACGGGGCCAGGCCGAGGACCCTCCCACCCCCGGTGCGCCAGGCCCGGGCCAGGGCGGCCATGGCGAAGGTCTTGCCCGTCCCCGCCGGGCCGAGAACGCACTGAGTTACCCGTCCCGAGCCCAGCACGTCGCGCACCACCAGCTCCTGGTCCAGGCCCAGTCCGGCGCCGGCCAGCACCGCTCCGGCTCGGCGAGACCCGACCCTCGGACCGTCGCGGCGCTGGGCAGCGGCCAGGACGCGACGCTCGGCAGAGAGGGCCCCGGTGGTGGTGTAGCGCTCGGCCCCGTGCTGGCGGTAGACGGAGACTCCGTCAGCTGTTCTGCGCAGGCGCTCGGGGACACAGAACGGCTCCGGGAGGGAGAGTCCGACCACGCCGAGCTCGTCGGCGCCGGTGGCGAGCGCCGTGTCCACCAGGGCGTCGATGCGGGCCAACAAGTCATCAGGATCGGCGCCGGAGACGACCCCGAGCTGTCTGGTCACCGACCGGGCCAGGTCGTAGCGGGTCCAGGTGGAGTGGCTCTCCTCCAGTTCGATCAGCGCCGAGGTGACGACCTCCTCGTCGTCGGGCGGAACGGTTGTCTCTGCCTCGGAGTCGTGGAAGAGGCGACTGTCCACTGCCCCCGCCCACACCTCGGCCAAGGTGGTGTCCAGGTGCTCCTTGGTCTCGGCCGACCACCGGGCCAGCGCCGCCTCGGTGGTCTCAGCTCCATCTTTCTTCTGTCGCGTCTGCAGGGTGGCCCAGGACGACATCTGGGACCGAAGCCAGTCCGAGGGGGCGTGGCCGTGGCTGGCTCCGTAGGCCTCAGCCATCTCGTCTACCCGGGCGGTGACCTGGCTCCGCCGGGTGGAGAAGAGCGCACAGACCTCGTCGGGAACGCCCACGATCTCGCGGGGCCCACCTTCTTTCCTGACCTCGTGGCGCACCCTGAGGGATGCCTCCAGCGCCGCCTCCCGGACCCGGTCATACAGCGCCCCGGCCGAGGCGGCCACCCGGTAGATGGCCCGGGCATCCAGGCTGCGCCACTGGCCGTCCGAGCACCGAACCCGGTTCAGAACGGCGTTGTGAGTGTGGATCTGCACGTCGCCCGAACGCGACATGCGGTGGTCGAAGGAGGCCACCACCCAGCCCGTCGTGTCCACTGAGCGTATGCCGGAGTGCCCGGCCCGGGACCACGCAGCCTCGCGTTCCAGGTAGGCGAGCGCCGCTTCCACCCCGGCGTGATGGGCATCCCAGATGACCACCCGCCCCGCCTCGTCGGCCGCCGCCCACAGCACACTCACCGATTTCGGAGGAGAAAACGTCAGGTCGAAGCCGGCCACCGAACGGCGTTCGCCGCGGCGGCGCAGCATCGCTTCGCGCTCGGCCCAGTCGGCTTCGCCCGCGGCGTTGTAGACGACCTGCTCGGCTTCGATCTCCACCGGTACCAACCCATCGGCCACCAGCCCGGCCTCCCGGTTGACCCAGTCCCGTCGGAGGCGCGACTGGTGCGCAGCCCGGGCCGCCTCGATGCGCTCGGCCAAGGGTCGGAAGACCGAAGGCGACCGGCCGAGCTCCACCGCCTCGGTCGGATGCAGGAGCAGGCCATAGACCCGTTCCATCTGTTCCGGGGTCACCTGGCCGGAAAGGCCCAGCTCGGGCGCAGCGGCGCCCCCGCCCCAGCGTCCGGGAGCTTCTCCCCGGGCCACATCGGCCAGGTAGTAGTCCTCACCGCCGCCGCCCACGGCGTCGATGAGGTAGCGCCACCCACCTCCAGCGAAGATCTTTCCTA
>Ga0307374_10005408_pt1 | contig 20652 bp, 19 predicted proteins | sample OX3MG_FD_202532 | JGI IMG/M metagenome (GOLD analysis project Ga0307374, IMG submission 202532) | Soil microbial communities from Risofladan, Vaasa, Finland - OX-3 | ecosystem: Environmental > Terrestrial > Soil > Coastal area > Acid sulfate soil | place: Finland: Risofladan, Vaasa | collected...
CCACTGCGGACGACTCTCCACTCTCCTCTATGCGACAGGTCATCTGTGACTCCTTTCTCAGTTCACGTCAACGATTCCGTGAAAGGATAACGGATGGCCTGTCACCTTCAAGGCTCAGGCCAATTTACAGAAAGATTATGGTGCACTACCAATTTCGGACGTCCAGTGCATGTCATTTGTCGAGCTTGGTATGCTATCAGCAATGCCCGGCAAGATCCCAGCCTGCCGGAAGTGGCCTCGCCGGCCACCCGATACGCCCGGATCCGGAGTGAGGATGCAAGAAGGCGACGGTTTGAGCGGTTACCTGAAAGATAATCGTGCCAATCGGGTACCATTTGCGTCTGCACTGCGACCGTCTCTGTGCCGACGCGCGGCTACCGTAATCCTCTTCCAGACATTGATATGGCGACTTACAGCACCAACGAATTCAAATCCGGCGTCAAGATCCTGATCGACGGCGATCCTTATTCCATTCTCGAGAACGAGTACGTCAAGCCCGGCAAGGGGCAGGCGTTCAACCGCGTGAAGGTGCGCAATCTAAAGAACGGTCGCGTCATCGAGCGCACCTGGAAGTCTGGCGATACCGCCGAAGCTGCCGACGTGGTCGAAGTGGATCTGCAATATCTTTACAGCGATGGCGAGTTCTGGCATTTCATGGATCCGACCAGCTTCGAGCAGATCAGCGCCGGCAAGAACGCAGTGGTGGATGCGGAACAGTGGATCAAGGGCGAGGAAAGCTGCAAGGTGCTGTTGTGGAACGGCGTACCGCTGTCGATATCGCCGCCCAACTTTGTCGAATTGCGTATCGTGGAAACCGATCCGGGCGTACGTGGCGATACCTCCGGCGGCGGCGGCAAGCCAGCCAAGCTGGAGACCGGCGCAACGGTGCGGGTGCCGCTATTCGTGCAGCAGGGTGAAATCATCAAGATTGACACACGCAGCGGTGAATATCTGTCACGGGTGGGTAAATAATGGTGAAGGAATCGGTCAAACGGACGGGGGATTCGATGGACGACAATCGCCGCAAGGCATTGGAAGCCGCATTGGGGCAGATCGAACGGCAGTTCGGCAAGGGCAGTGTGATGCGCATGGGTGAGAACGATCCTGGGCGCGATATCGAGGTGGTATCCACCGGCTCGCTGGCGCTGGATGTGGCGCTCGGCATAGGCGGTCTACCGCGCGGCCGCGTGGTCGAAATCTACGGCCCGGAATCCTCGGGCAAGACCACGCTGTGTCTGCAGGTGGCGGCCAACATGCAGAAGATGGGCGGCACGGTTGCCTACATCGACGCCGAGAACGCACTCGATCCGTCCTACGCCGAGAAGCTGGGCGTGAAGATAGACGACCTACTGATCTCGCAGCCGGATACCGGTGAGCAAGGTCTGGAGATCACCGACATGTTGGTGCGTTCCAGCGCGGTGGATGTGATCGTGATTGACTCGGTGGCGGCGCTGACGCCCAAGGCGGAAATCGAAGGCGAGATGGGCGATTCGTTGCCGGGTCTGCAGGCGCGGTTGATGAGTCAGGCGCTGCGCAAGTTGACCTCCAACATCAAGCGTTCCAACACGCTGGTGATTTTCATCAACCAGATCCGCATGAAGATCGGCGTGATGTACGGCTCACCGGAAACCACCACCGGCGGCAACGCACTCAAGTTTTATGCTTCCGTACGCCTCGACATCCGCCGTACCGGTGCGATCAAGAAAGGCGAGGAAATCGTCGGCAACGAAACCCGCGTCAAGGTGGTCAAGAACAAGATGGCGCCGCCGTTCCGCAAGGCTGAGTTCGAGATCCTCTACAACGAGGGCATTTCCACGTTGGGCGAGTTGATCGACATGGGTGTAGAAAACGGTCTGGTCGACAAGGCCGGCGCCTGGTACGCCTACGGCGGCGACAAGATCGGGCAGGGCAAGGACAATGCGCGGCAATGGCTGCGCGAACATCCTGAGGCTGCCGCGGAGATCGACAAACAACTGCGCGCGAAGCTGCTGCCGCCGCCGCGCCCGAGCCGTGCCGCGGCGGCGGAGTAAACAGCCGCCTGTCGACACCCCGGCCGGCGCGCGTCAGAGCGCCTTGCGGGCGCTGGCGCGGCGCGAGCACAGCGCGCGTGAGTTGTACTACAAGCTGAAATCGTGCGGGGTGCCGGAGCCGCTGGCAGGTGAGGTGATTGAGGATTTCTCGGCGCGCGGCTGGCAGAGCGACCAGCGTTATGCCGAGAGTCTGCTGCGCACCCGCGTCGCTCACTGTTACGGCCCGCTGCGGATTGAAGCGGAGCTGTCCGCGGCCGGTCTGTCCAATACGCTGATTCGGGAGGCGATGGCCGCTGCCGAATGTGATTGGAACGATCTGGCGCTGCAGGCCTATCAGCGGCGGTTCGATTCCGCTCCTGCGGGGACGGCCGAAGGGCAGAAGCGCTATCGCTTTCTGGCCCAACGCGGCTTCAGTTCGGAGCAGATCCGTACTGTGTTGCGCAACGTCCCGGAATAAATCTGCGTCTGAGGCCGGCCCGGGCGTAGCCGGCATGTCCGCGCTCCTTTAACATTGCGCTCTTTTCAGCTTTCTTTTTGGCTCGACGGTTCATGGACAGCAACACGCTGCGCGCGCGGTTTCTCGATTTCTTCGCCGGCCACGGTCATACCGTGGTGCCGTCGAGTTCGCTGGTGCCCGCGGACGATCCCACACTGTTGTTCACCAACGCCGGCATGGTGCCGTTCAAAGGCGTGTTCACCGGACAGGAAAAGCGTCCGTATACGCGCGCGGCCAGTTCGCAAAAATGCGTGCGCGCGGGCGGCAAACACAACGACCTGGAAAACGTCGGCTACACAGCGCGGCATCACACGTTCTTCGAGATGCTGGGCAATTTCAGCTTCGGTGACTATTTCAAGCAAGCGGCGATTCAATTCGCGTGGGAATTCATCACCAGTGCCGACTGGCTGGGGATCGACCCGCGCCGCCTGCTGGTCACCGTCTATCAGACCGACGACGAAGCCTACGACATCTGGCACCGGCAGATCGGCGTGCCGGCCGAGCGCATTGTTCGGGTTGGGGATAACAAAGGCGCCCCGTACGCCTCTGACAATTTCTGGGCGATGGGCGATGTCGGCCCCTGCGGCCCTTGCACGGAAATCTTCTACGACCATGATCCGGATGGCAGCAAGGGCATTGCCGGCGGTCCGCCGGGTTCACCCGATGAAGATGGCGACCGCTGGATCGAGATTTGGAACGTGGTGTTCATGCAGTTCGAGCGCCAATCCGACGGCACTCTGGTGGAACTGCCGCGGCCCAGCGTCGATACTGGCATGGGCCTGGAGCGCGTCAGTGCTCTGATGCAAGGCACGCATGACAACTACCAGATCGACATTTTCCGCCATCTGATCGAGGCGGTGGCCCGGCTGGCCGGGCAGAAGCCTTATGCAAACGCTTCGCAGAAGGTGATTGCCGACCACATCCGTGCTACCGGTTTTCTGATTGCCGACGGCGTGATTCCAGCGAACGAAGGCCGCGGCTACGTCCTGCGCCGCATCATGCGTCGCGCCATCCGTCACGGTTACAAGTTGGGTTTGAGTGAGCCGTTCTTCTACACGCTGGTGCAGCCGTTGGCCGAGGTCATGGGTGGCGCGTATCCACAGTTGAACGAGCAGCGCAGCCTGATCGAAAGCTGCATCCGCGCCGAGGAAGACAGCTTTGCGCAGACGCTGGAGAAGGGCATGAAGTTGCTGGACGAAGCCATCGCCCAACTCAGCGGCAAGATCATTCCCGGCGATGTGGTGTTCAAGCTCTACGATACCTACGGCTTCCCGCTCGATCTGACCGCCGACATCGCGCGTGAGCGTGAGTTGACGTTGGACCTGGCGGGCTACGAGCGTGAGATGGAGGCACAGCGCAAGCGTGCCCGTGCGGCCAGCCATTTCAAGACCAGCGGCACGCTTGCCTACGACGGTGAAGACACGCAGTTCATCGGCTATACCGAGCTTGCGGGCGCCGCCAAAGTCGTTGCGTTGTTTCGGGACAGCGCAGCGGTGCAGCGCTTGAGTGCTGACGAGGATGGCATTGTCGTGCTCGACCGCACGCCGTTCTACGCCGAGTCCGGCGGCCAGGTCGGCGACCGTGGCCGGCTGGTTGCGGGCGAGGCGGTGTTTGCCGTGGCCGATACGCAAAAGATCAATGGTGCGGTGTTCGGGCATCAGGGCCGGCTGCAGTCGGGCTCACTGGCGCTGGGCGACGTAGTCCAGGCCGACGTTACCGAGAGCGTGCGCCGCGCAACCATGCGCAATCATTCGGCCACGCATCTGTTGCACCGCGCGCTGCGCGATGTGCTCGGCAGCCATGTTGCACAGAAAGGCTCGCTGGTGGATGCGGGTCGCACCCGTTTCGATTTCTCGCACCAACAAGCGATGACCGCTGATGAGATCGCCGAGGTCGAGGATCGTGTCAACCGGGCGGTGTTGGCCAATGTGCCGGTCGGCGTCGAGTTGATGGGTTACGACGACGCCATTCAGTCCGGCGCCATGGCGTTGTTCGGCGAGAAGTACGGCGACGAAGTGCGGGTGTTGAGCATGGGCGACTTTTCGACCGAACTGTGCGGCGGTACGCATGTGTCGCGCACCGGTGATATCGGTTTGTTCAAGATTGTCTCGGAAAGCGGAGTGGCGGCCGGCATCCGCCGCGTCGAGGCGATCACCGGCAACAACGCGCTGGTCTATCTGCGCGAGACCGAAGGCAAGCTGCGCAAGGCGGCGGAGTTGCTGCGCAGCGGTGCAGAGGACGTGCCAACCAAAATCGAACAATTGATTGAACGGGGCAAGCAGTTCGAGAAGGAAATCAACGGCCTGAAAGCCAAGCTGGCGTCAAGTGCGGGTTCCGATCTGACGGCGCAGACGCGTGAGATCAACGGCATCAAAGTGCTGGCGACGCGGGTTGACGGCGTTGCAGTGGGCGACTTGCGTGGTCTGCTGGATCAACTCAAGAGCAAACTGGGCTCGGGCATCATCCTGCTTGCCACCGTGGTCGGTGAGAAAGTCAGCTTGATTGCAGGCGTCACGCCGGATCTGACGGACAAGGTGAAAGCCGGCGAACTGGTGAACATCGCGGCCGCCAAAGTCGGCGGCAAGGGCGGTGGCCGGCCGGATATGGCGCAGGCCGGCGGCACCCAACCGGAAGGGCTGGCCGAGGCGCTGGAAGCGGCTTGTACCTGGCTCGAACAGAAGCTTTGATCGTGGAATAGGAACATGGCTTTGCTGGTACAGAAATACGGCGGCACCTCGATGGGTTCAGTCGAGCGCATCGAGCACGTCGCCGGCAAGATCGCGGCGACGCTGGAACGCGGGCATCAGGTGGTGGTGGTGGTGTCGGCGATGTCCGGCGAGACCGACCGCTTGATGAAGCTGGCTCGGAGCATCAGCCCGCGGCCGCATCCGCGCGAGCTGGATCAAATGCTGGCGGCCGGCGAGCAGGTGAGCATCGCGCTGTTGGCGATGGCGCTGGACAAACGCGGTGTGCCGGCACGCTCCTATCTCGGCTCGCAGGTGGCGATTCACACCGACGGCGCCAGCAACAAGGCGCGCATCCGTTCGGTCGACACCGAGCGGCTGCGGGCCGATATTGCTGCCGGTGTCGTGCCGGTGGTGGCCGGTTTTCAGGGCATCGACGACAACGGCAACATCACCACGCTGGGTCGCGGCGGCTCGGACACCACCGGCGTGGCGCTGGCTACCGCGCTGAAGGCCGACGAGTGCCAGATCTATACCGACGTCGACGGTGTCTACACCACCGATCCGCGGATTGAACCCAAGGCACGGCGGCTGGAGCGCATCACCTTCGAGGAGATGATGGAAATGGCCAGCCTCGGCTCCAAGGTGCTGCAGATCCGCTCGGTCGAATTCGCCGGCAAGTACAAGGTGCCACTGCGCGTGCTGCCCACCTTTCAGGAAGGGCCCGGCACGCTGATCACATTCGAGGAACGCAAGATGGAAGACGCACTGATTTCCGGCATCGCCTTCAACCGCGACGAGGCCCAGTTGACCATGACCGGTGTGCCGGATCGGCCCGGCATCGCCGCCGCGATACTCGGCCCGATCGGCGAGGCGAATATCGAGATCGACATGATCGTGCAGAACGTCGGTGTCAACAGCACCACCGACTTCACCTTCACCGTCAATCACAACGACTGTGACCGCGGTCTCGAAATCATCCGGAGTGTGGCCACGCAACTCGGCGCCAAGGGCGTGCAGGCGGCCAGCGATATCGTCAAGGTTTCGCTGGTCGGTGTCGGCATGCGCAGCCACGCCGGCATCGCCGCGAAAATGTTTACCGCGCTGGCGGGCGAGGGGATCAACATCCGCATGATCTCCACTTCGGAAATCAAGATTTCGGTGGTGGTGCAGGATAAACACTTGGAGCTGGCGGTACGCACCTTGCATCGTGCCTTCGATCTTGAAGCGGCGCCCGTCGAAGTTTGAAATTCCGATCGAACGCAGGTCCGAGCGCCTGCATTTCCGCTTTACCCGCTTTCGACAACCCGGTATCCTAGCGCGGTCTTGAAACAGCTTTGCTCTCGGCGAACCGGAGAGATGGCCGAGTGGACGAAGGCGCTCCCCTGCTAAGGGAGTATAGGGTTTATAGCCTTATCGAGGGTTCGAATCCCTCTCTCTCCGCCAACGCCCGCATTGCTCAATCTTGATTAACATCATTGCCGTACCAGTGCGCCCGTAGCTCAGTTGGATAGAGTACTTGGCTACGAACCAAGGGGTCGGGGGTTCGAATCCCTCCGGGCGCACCATTTCGGTACAGAATTGTGCACCACTCTCTAAGTGGCGGAACGGAGCGTGCCCGGGTCTGGATTTTGTGTAAACGGTCAATGGGCAGAATACTGCTGCGCTTCAAGAAACGGCGATGACCGTAAAGACCAGAACTCTTGAGCACGTGTGATCCGCTGGGTTATACACTGCCATGCAGACGGTCGTTGAAACCCCGATATTCATCCGTCGTGCGGAGAAGTTGTTATCCGCGGCGGAGCATGCCGGCTTGATTGAATATCGGGCCAACAGTCCGCAAGTGGGTGACGAGACCGTTGGCACGAGCGGTGTCCGAGCACATGAAATTGTCGTCAAGCCCGCAGACATCCAGCGAGCTCGCAAGTGGTTGGGCCTGTCACAAAATCAATTTGCTGCCGCTTTCGGCGTCAGTGCTTCGACACTTAAAAAATAGGAGCAAGGCCAGCGTGCTCCGATCGGTGCGGCCAAGATCTTGCTCACCATCATTGAGCGTGAGCCCAAGGCTGTAGTGCGGGCACTTGAGGCGCGCTAACCCCAAAATGTTCTGATCCAAGTGCCGTACCCACCTTGAGAATTCCGATGGCGTTACCATATTAGCGAGGGTCTGAGGGAACACAAATCTATGCCAATCCACGAATACACCTGTACCGCCTGCGGGTCAAAGTGCGAGATTCTGCAGCGGCTGTCCGACGATCCTGAGCGCGTCTGCCCGAGTTGCGGCGCAGAGACGCTGGTAAAGCAGATTTCCGCCGCCGGTTTTCGGCTCAAGGGCACCGGTTGGTACGAGACTGATTTCAAATCTGGCGACAAACACAATCTCGTCGATAATGAGCCGCAGGCAAAACCAGCCGATGCGAAGACGGATTCGGCGCCGGATAAGGCGGCGGTCAAGCCGGACACCAAATCTGGTGCCAAATCGGACCCACCGGCCAAGATCGCTAGTCCCGGCGAGAAAAAGCCCAAGGCCACCGAGGCGCCGATAGCCACGCCTGTGGCGCCCGGCAGCACATGATCCGCCGGTGGTTTCTTGCGGGGCTGCTGGTATGGATCCCGCTCGGCGCCACATTGCTGGTCATCCGGTTTCTGTTCAAGCTGCTCGACGCCAGCCTGCTGATGGTGCCGCCGTCGCTGCGGCCAAGTATTCCAGGCCTCGGCGTGGTGTTGAGCATTGTGCTGGTCCTGATCACTGGAGCAATTGCGGCGAACTTTCTGGGCAGCAAGCTGGTGTCCCTGGGCGAGAGGCTGCTCAACCGCATTCCGCTGGTGCGGTCGATCTACGGCGGTGTGAAAAAGCTGGCAGAGACGCTGTTTTCCCAGAGTTCGTCTTCGTTTCGCAAGGTAGTGTTGATCGAATATCCGCGCAAGGGCATCTGGTCGGTTGGCTTTCAGGCCGGAGATTCGCTGCCCGAAGCCAAGGCGCGCACCGGCGTCGATTACATTACTGTCTTCGTCCCCACCACCCCGAACCCGACTTCCGGTTTCGTCATGCAGGTGCCGCGCAGCGAGATAGTATGGCTGGAGATGAGCGTCGAAGAAGGTATGCGTTACATCATCTCGTTGGGCATGGTGGTGCCGGATGGCCCGCCGGTGGGTATCCCTGAAGGGGTCGAGACAGCTACAATTGCTGATCAGACTTCGCGTTCCTGAGTCCAGGCGCGATCGACTCACCGGATCCAAACTTCATCGATGCGCACTCATTATTGCGGCCAGGTCAACGAGACTCTGACCGGCTCTACCGTTACGGTTTGTGGCTGGGTTCACCGGCGGCGTGATCATGGCGGCGTCATTTTTATCGATCTGCGCGACCGTGAGGGCCTGCTGCAGGTGGTGTTCGACCCGGATCGGGCCGAGATTTTTGCTGAAGCCGAGCGCCTGCGCTCGGAATTCGTGGTGCAGGTCGAGGGCAGGGTGCGGCCGCGGCCGGAGGGTACGGTCAACGCCAACCTGCCGACCGGCCAGGTTGAAGTGCTGGCGACTGCGCTGCAGGTGTTGAATCGCGCCGAGACGCCGCCGTTCCATCTCGATGACGTCGCGGTGGGTGAGGATACGCGCCTGAAGTATCGCTACATTGATTTGCGCAGACCCGAGATGCAGCGCAACCTGCGATTGCGTCACGACGCCATTCGTCGCATCCGCGGCTACATGGACGCGCAAGATTTTATCGAGGTGGAGACGCCGATCCTGACCCGCGCCACCCCTGAAGGCGCGCGCGATTACTTGGTGCCCAGTCGTACCCACGCCGGCCATTTTTTTGCGCTGCCGCAGTCGCCGCAGTTGTTCAAACAGTTGCTGATGATCGGCGGACTGGATCGCTACTACCAGATCGCGCGTTGTTTCCGCGACGAGGATCTGCGCGCCGACCGCCAGCCCGAGTTCACCCAGCTCGATGTCGAGACCTCGTTTCTCGATCAGGAACAGATCATGGGCATCATGGAAGGCATGATGCGCACCTTGTTCCGTGAAGTGATGCAGGTCGAACTGCCAGATCCGCTGCCGCGCATGACCTATGCCGACGCGATGCAGCGCTACGGCTCGGACAAACCCGATCTGCGTAATCCGCTGGAGCTGGTCGAGATCAAGGATCTGGTGGCGGACTGCGAATTCAAGGTATTCGCCAACCCGGCCAAGGATGCGGGCAGCCGCGTCGCCGTGCTGCGCGTGCCGGGCGGGGCGTCCATCAGCCGCAGTGCCATCGATGCTTACACTGAACTGGTCGGCCGTTATGGTGCACGCGGGCTGGCCTGGATCAAGGTCAACGACACGGCCAAGGGCCGCGGCGGCCTGCAGTCGCCCATCGTCAAGAACCTGTCGGATGCGGCGCTGAGCGGCATCCTCGAGCGCAGCGCTGCGGTGGATGGCGATCTGCTATTCTTCGGCGCCGATAAATACAAGATCGTTTGTGAAGCGCTGGGCGCTTTGCGTCTGAAGCTCGGGCAGGATTTTGGTCTGATCCAAAGCCCCTGGCAAGTGCTGTGGGTGGTGGATTGGCCGATGTTCGAGCGCGACGAGGCAGCAGGTCGTTGGGTGGCGCTGCACCATCCGTTCACGGCACCGGCGATATTTGATGTCGAAGCGCTGGAGCGCGATCCGGGCGGTGCGCTGTCGGAGGGCTACGATCTGGTGCTCAATGGCATTGAGATCGGCGGTGGCAGCATCCGTATCCATCGCCATGATGTTCAGCAAGCCGTATTCAGATTGCTCGGCATTGGCGACGAAGAAGCGCGCGAGAAATTTGGCTTCCTGCTCGATGCGCTGCGCGCCGGTGCGCCGCCGCATGGCGGTATCGCGCTGGGACTGGATCGCCTCATCATGCTGATGGTCGGTGCAGCCTCGATCCGCGAAGTCATCGCTTTTCCCAAGACCCAGACCGCACACGATCCGATGACAGATGCACCCGGCGTCGTCGACGCCCGGCAGTTGCGTGAACTGTGGATTCGCAGCACTGTGTCGCCAGCGGCTGTCTCAGTCACCTGATATTTCAGATTCACCTTCCGACCGGACCCGTGAGACTCAGATGATCTTTCCCTTCGTCCTGCTGCGCCGCGGTCTGCTTTTGCTCGGTGTTTCCGTATTGACCGCCTGCGGAGTGGTTGGCACGGGCAATGTCCCGGTACTTCTGCAGATCCAGCCGCCGGGCAGCAGCTTGGGGACAAGCGCTACGCGCGCCTATCAGTGTGCGTCGGATCAACTAAGCGGATTCTTGACCTTTTCCGACGGCACCGTCAACAACTTCACCGGCCGTATAACTTGGAGCAGCGATAACCCGGCCGTGGTGAGTGTGGGGGCGAATACCGGACTGCTTGCGCCGCAGGTACCCGGCACCGCGAACATCACTGCAACTTATTACTCGCTCCATGCCTCGATCAAGGTCGAAGTCAGTGCGCTCGCGAACACTGATCTCAGCCTGCAAAAGCTCGATCAGAATAGCTACTCGCCGCCTATCGGTTCTGGCGGTTTTACTATTGCCACCAATACTGCAATCGCAGGTCGCGGGCCGGCACTCGCGACACAGAACGTCGTAGTGGTGGCCAACGAGCGCGCCGATGCGCCCAGCGCCAGTGTGAAGCGTAACGTCACCGGCTCGGCCACATTCGCACTGACCGATTCGACGGGCGCCGCCGTGCCCGCCACCACGGTGGCGACGTCACAGAGCACGACCGCCTACGGCACGACCGCCTACTCGTTGACGGCTGGGTCCGTGCCGTCGCCCGGCCCCTACACGTTGACTGCGACGCTGGGTGCCTGCAGTTCACCGCTGACGATCAGCGTGCCGTTGAATGTCGCCAATGTATCGAGCCTGACCCTGCGGCCGGAGATCGATTCAGCCTCGGGACCAGCCTTGGGGTTTGTCGACAGCAGCGGCAAACGGCTGCCGCTGATGCGCCTATATGCTGTCGAGCGTCTCGGGCTGACGGCGAATTTCGTCGGCGGCCAGACGCAGGATCTCAGTTTGGCCGGGCAGTACACGTCCTCGGATACGACGGTGGCCGCTTTTGATAATGCGACCAATTCCGCCGATCTGCTCACCGCCCTCAACAGCACGGCCGCCGCCGGCAGTTCGACCAATGTCGACGCCAGTTTTTATGACGGAACTGATGTTGCCGGCGGCTCGGGTATTGTTTCGAACACCTTGGCCTTTACCGTTAGCGACGGCACCTTGAATTCGCTCTCGGTGTTGCCCTCCAGCGGCGCCGTGACCGCCACCAGCACGGTCGATTCGGCGCAGTTCCGCGCTATCGGCAGTTTCACCGTCAGCGGCAGCGCGACGCCGGTGACACAGGACGTTTCACGGCTCAGTGCCTTTACCAGCGACAACATCAATCTGGCCACGGTGGCCACGACCGCTTCGGTTTACAGCGGTCTGGCGGTCCCGGCCAACGTCGATACCGCCAGCAACATTAGCGGTGGTATAGCGAATATCGGTGCCAGCATCGTTGGCACTCAGCAGACGATTACGGCGCAGACGCCTGCCGTGCTGACCGTCAACCCGCAGCCGGACGCGCCCTGACGGACGCAATCGGTGCGGCTAAGGTAAAATATCCGTTCCACTCAACGGGTATAGAAGTCCGGGAGGCGTTGGTGTCTGCAGCGCTCAAGATAGACCCATTCAATCTGCTCGACGACGACGAGTGCGACGACCGTATTCTTGCGGCCAAGGCGCAGCTCGGCAAGCGGCTGGCGATACTCGGCCATCACTACCAGCGTGACGAAGTATTTCGCTATGCGGATTACAGTGGAGATTCCTTGAAGTTGTCGCGCCAAGTTTATGATTCTGAGGCGGAGTTTATCGTATTCTGCGGTGTGCGTTTCATGGCAGAAGTGGCCGATATCGTCACCGGTGGCGAGCGCACGGTGATTCTGCCGGATCTGTCTGCAGGCTGCTCGATGGCTGACATGGCCAATCTGATCAAGGTCAAAAAATGCTGGCAAGAGTTGTCGGAGCTACTTGATCCTGATGGAGAAATAACGCCAGTCACCTATATCAATTCGGCTGCGGACCTGAAGGCGTTCTGCGGCGAGCACGGCGGCATTGTCTGCACCAGCTCCAATGCTCGCGGCGTGCTGGAGTGGTCGTTTTCGCGACGCGGCAAAGTGTTGTTCTTCCCCGATCAGCACCTGGGCCGCAATACCGGGTTCAACATGGGGATTCCGCAGGACCAGATGGTGCTGTGGGATTTCACCCAGCCGATGGGCGGGCTGACGCCGGACCAGATCCGGCAGGCAAAAGTCATCCTGTGGAAGGGTTTTTGCTCGGTACACCAGATGTTTCACCCCGCGCATGTCAGGAAGTTTCGCGAGGAATATCCTGAGGGCAAGGTGATTAGCCACCCTGAGAATGATTTCGAAGTGTGCCAGGCTTCGGATGTAGTTGGCTCCACCGAAACCATCTTGAGTACCGTGCGCGCCTCGTCGCCGGGGACCCACTGGCTGGTGGGGACCGAACTGAATCTGGTCAACCGGCTCAAGGGCGAGATGAAGCCCAAGGGCGTCACCGTCCAGTTCATGTCACCACTGGTGTGCATGTGCTCGACCATGTTCCGCACCGACCCGCAACATCTGGCCTGGGTGCTGGAAAACCTGGTGGCCGGCACCGTGGTCAACCAGATTCGTGTGCCGGCTGAAGTTGCCAAACCGGCGCGTGCGGCGCTGGACCTGATGCTCGGCGTCGCCGCTTAGTTTAGTAGTGCCACACATGACATTCACAACGTCATTCCGGCTTGCGCCGGTATGACGGAAAAGCAAGTAGTGTCGCGACACTGGCATATCACCCCATTTAAAACGGAAATCAAGCACTGATGTGGACCCAAGCCCAGACGCTCGCCGAGGCCGACCCCGATCTGTACGCCGCCATCGAAGCCGAGTGCGCGCGTCAGGAAGCGCATATCGAACTGATCGCCTCGGAAAACTACGCCAGCCCGGCGGTGATGGAGGCGCAAGGATCGGCGCTGACCAACAAGTACGCGGAAGGCTATCCAGGCAAGCGCTACTACGGCGGCTGCGAGCACGTCGACATCGCCGAGCAGTTGGCGATCGACCGCGTGAAGCAGCTGTTCGATGCCGACTACGCCAACGTCCAGCCGCACAGCGGTGCGCAGGCCAATGCCGCGATTTATTCGGCGCTGGTCAAGCCGGGTGACACCATCATGGGTATGAGCTTGGCGCACGGCGGTCATCTCACTCACGGACATCCGGCCAATTTCTCCGGCAAGAACTACCAGGTGGTGTCCTACGGCCTTGATCCGGCGACCGGCGAAATCGATTACGAGGCGATGGAACAGCAGGCGCTGGAACACCAGCCCAAACTGCTGATCGGCGGATTTTCGGCCTACTCAAGAGTGGTCGACTGGGCGCGCATGCGCCGTATCGCCGACAACATCGACGCGTATTTCTGGGTCGACATGGCGCACGTCGCAGGGTTGGTCGCGGCCGGTGTTTATCCCAGCCCGTTGCCGCACGCCCACGTGGTCACCAGCACCACGCACAAGACCCTGCGCGGGCCGCGCGGCGGCATTATATTGGCCAAGGGCCAGCCCGAGGAGTTTTACAAAAAGCTCAATTCGGCGGTGTTTCCCGGTATTCAGGGTGGCCCGTTGATGCACGTCATCGCCGCCAAAGCGGTGTCGTTCAAGGAAGCGCTGGCCCCCGAGTTCAAGGATTATCAAGTGCAGGTGGTCGCCAACGCCCGCGCCATGGCAAAAGTGTTTTTGGAGCGCGGCAAGAATGGTGGATATGGAGTGGTGTCCGGTGGTACCGACGATCACCTGTTCCTGCTGGATCTGTCGGCTACGGATGTCACCGGCAAGGCCGCCGAGGCGGCGCTGGGGCAGGCCCACATCACTGTCAACAAGAACGCCGTGCCCAACGATCCGCGTTCGGCCATGGTCACCTCTGGCCTGCGCATCGGCAGCCCTGCCTCGACTACGCGCGGCTTCGACGAACGCGACATGGCCGACGTCGCCGGCTGGATCGCCGATATCCTCGACGCCATGAGCGCCGGTGAGGAAGTCGAGTCCGTGATCGCGAGGGTACGCAGTCAGGTTGAGGCGCTGTGCGCACGACATCCGGTGTATCGCGCAAGCAAGCGTGCCGCGTGAACGTAAGTAAACCAGCCGGCGCGGTGTTTTTGCCTTGTCGTTTCCCGGCTTAACCCATGCAATGTCCGTTCTGCAAGGCCTCCGATACCCGCGTGGTGGATTCGAGGCTGTACGAGGACGGCACCCAAGTGCGGCGCCGCCGCGAGTGCGAGCGCTGCAACAACCGCTTTACCACGTTTGAACGCGCGCAGCTGGCGATGCCCTACGTCCTCAAGAACGCCGGTGCGCCCGAGCCATTCAATGAAGACAAGCTGCGCAGCGGCGTCGAGCGTGCGTTGTACAAGCGGTCGGTGACGCCGGAACAAATCGATCACACCATCGAACACATCCTCGCTCGCATCCGCGCTTACGGTGAGCGTCAAATCGCCTCGCGTCTGGTCGGCGAGTGGGCGATGGAAGAACTGCGTGAACTGGATCAGGTAGCGTTCGTGCGTTTTGCCTCGATTTACCGCAGCTTCGAGGACGTCAATGCCTTCCGGGAAGAGATCGAACGACTGGAGCGACTGCCCAGCGCCGAGACACGCCGCAACCAGTTGCCATTGATCGAGTTGCTGCCGGACCAGGCCACGGCCGGCAAACGGTGACGGCCGCGGAGGACGCGACGCGCTGGATGCAGCGCGCGCTGGCGCTGGCCGCCAACGGCTGCGCCAGCACGCATCCCAACCCCCGCGTCGGTTGCGTGATCGTACGCAAAGGCGTTGTCGTCGGTGAAGGCTGGCACCAAGTGGCGGGTGGCCCGCACGCTGAAGTCGTGGCGCTGCAGGCGGCAGGCACGCGTGCCCGCGATGCCGATGTCTACGTGAGCCTGGAACCGTGCAGTCATCACGGTCGTACACCGCCCTGTGTGGCGGCGCTGATCGGCGCCGGGGTCAAGCGGGTCTACGCGGCAATGTCCGACCCCAATCCGCAGGTCGCGGGCAACGGTATCTTGGCTTTGCGCAATGCCGGCATCGGGGTCGAAGTCGGCCTGTGCGAGGAACAGGCGCGCGAACTCAATCGCGGCTTCATCTCACGCATGACCCGCGGTCGGCCGTGGCTGACGTTGAAGCTGGCCGCCAGCCTCGATGGGCGCACGGCGATGGCTAGCGGTAAATCGCAATGGATTACCGGCGCAGCGGCGCGCGCGGACGTGCATCGTCTGCGGGCCGAGGCCGGCGCGGTGTTGACCAGCAGCGCCACCGTGTTGGCCGACGACCCGCGGCTGACGGTGCGGCTGCCGGGCGACTGGCGCCAGCCTGATCGCATCGTGCTCGACGGCAGCGGCCGGGTACCGGCAACCGCGGCGGTGTGGGCGGACGGCGCGCGCCGACTGGCGCTGATGGGCGCGGCGGCACCGGCGAATTTGCGAACCGCACTGGCCGCGCGCGGCGTCGAGATGCCGACATTGGAAACGCGCGCCGACGGCGCCATCGAGTTGAGTTCGGCCCTACAGGTTCTGGGAGTGGCGGAAGTCAATCAATTGCTGGTGGAATGTGGCCCGCAACTGGCCGGCGCGTTGTTGACGGAAAAATGGGTCGACGAACTACTGCTCTATCTTGCGCCCTGCCTGTTGGGCGAAAATGCACGTCCGTTGGCACAGCTGCCGGGGCTAGATTCACTGGCGCAGGCACCGCGTTTCGAAGTGGTTTCGGTGCAGTCGGTTGGCGATGATCTGCGGCTGCAATTACGTCCGAAATACTGAAATTCAAGTAGGAAAACCCAAAATATGTTCACCGGCATCATCGAGGCGCAAGGCCTGCTGCAGCGGGTTGAGCGCGTGGGCGGCGATCGCCGTTTCACGGTTGTCACCGCTGGCGATTATCTCGATGGCCTGCGCTTGGGCGACAGTGTTGCCGTCAGCGGAGTCTGCCTGACCGCGGTGGCACTGCCCGCACGCGGCTTCGTCGCCGATGTTTCCGCCGAGACCCTGGCGGCCACAACTGCGGCGGGCTGGCAACAGGGCATCGCAGTCAACCTGGAACGCGCGGCGACGCCGGACCAGCCGTTGGGCGGGCATCTGGTGTCGGGTCATGTCGATGGCTTGGCGCGCTTAATCGAAACGCACGAGGATGCGCGGTCGCGGCGGCTGTTGTTCGAGGCGCCCAAAGCGCTGGCGCGCTACATCGCACGCAAGGGTTCAGTAACGCTGGATGGCATTAGTCTGACCGTCAACGAAGTTGATCGGTGCCGCTTTGGGGTTAACATCATCCCGCACACGTGGCAGCAGACTACACTGGGGCGGCTGCAACCGGGCGATGCGGTGAATCTGGAAGTCGATTTGGTGGCGCGGTACCTTGAAAGGCTGCTGGAGGCGCGCGAGGAACAACCATGACAACGCAGCAGAAAGTGATATCAATGGAACAGGAACCGCCGCCGCTGACAGTGGACCCGATCGAGGACATCATCGCCGATATCCGTGATGGCAGGATGGTGGTACTGATGGACGACGAGGATCGCGAAAACGAGGGCGATCTGATCATGGCTGCCAGCAAGGTGCGGCCCGAGGATGTCAACTTCATGGCGCGCTACGGACGCGGCCTGATCTGCCTGACGCTGACCGCCGAACGTTGCCGTCAACTGCGGCTGCCGCCGATGGTGTCCTACGGTGACGACCTGCATAAAACCGCCTTCACCGTCTCGATTGAAGCCGCCGAAGGCGTGACCACCGGCATCTCTGCGTTCGACCGCGCGCATACCATCTGCACCGCCGTAGCAGCGGATGCACGGCCCGAGTCCCTGGTGCAGCCGGGGCATGTGTTCCCGCTGATGGCGCAAGCCGGGGGTGTGTTGACCCGCGCCGGTCATACCGAGGCGGGCTGCGACTTGGCGCGTCTGGCCGGCCTGGAACCGGCGGCGGCGATCGTCGAGATCCTGAACGAAGACGGCCACATGGCGCGCCGCACTGACCTCGTGCGCTTCGCACACGAGCACGGCATCAAGCTCGGCACCATCGCCGATCTGATCCGTTATCGTCTGCTCCACGAGCACACCATCGAGCGCCTGGCCGAAGCCCGCGTACAGACCGAATACGGCGAGTTCCGCTTGATCTCCTATCAGGATGCGGTGGATAACACCATGCATATGGCATTGGTGCGCGGCAGCCTGGATCCGCAGCAGCCGACGCTGGTACGCGTCCAGCTCAGCAACATATTTTCAGATGTATTCGGTATCGAGCATCCCGATTTTGGCAGGCCGTTGCGGGATGCGATGAAGCGTGTTGCCGAGGCCGGCCGCGGGGTCGTCATCCTGCTGCGCAAGCCGGAGACGCCGCGCGAACTGGCGCAGCAGATCGTTCATCTCAACGCGCCCCATGCGGGCGCACCGGCACAGAATCCGCAGGAGGAGCATCAGGTGCTGCGCACCTACGGCATCGGTGCGCAGATTCTGCAGGATCTCGGTGTACGCAAAATGCGCGTGTTGTCGGCGCCGAAGAAAATCCAGGCTCTGTCCGGCTTCGGGCTGGAAGTGGTCGAGTACGTTTCCTGAGCGTGACCGGATAAGGATCCAGATTGTCTGACAGTCGAAAACAACCTGTCGCCAAGAGCGGCTACAAGGCGCCCGCCAAACCGCGGCGCAAGGAGTTTCAGGGCGTCCGCATCGCGGTGCTGGCGACGCGCTGGAATGTCGAGATCGTAGCGGCGTTACTGGTCGGCGCGCGGCGCTGTCTGGAGGACTGGGGCGTGCTGTCCGACAACGTCAGCGTGCAGTACGTCCCCGGCGCCTTTGAACTACCGCTGGCGGCGGAAGCCTTGATGGGCAGCGGCCGCCACGACGGTGTGGTGACACTGGCGGCGGTGATCCGCGGCGATACCCCGCATTTCGAACTCGTTGCCGGCGAGTGTGCCCGCGGCCTGCGCGAGGCTTCGCAGCGTTATTGCATGCCGCTGGGGTTTGGCGTATTGGCCGTCAACACCGTGCAGCAGGCTGTCGAACGAGCCGGCCCAGGGCGTGACAACAAGGGCTACGAGGCGGTCGCCGCCACGCTGGAGATGATCCGCATGCTGCGAACCATCGATGGCTGATTCCATCCCGCAGAGCCGCCGCGGTCTGGCCCGGCGGCTGACGGTACAAGCGCTGTACCAATGGCTGGTCAATGAAACGCCGCCGGAGGCGATGTTGCGCCAGTTCCGCGAAGATCCGGAGGGGCTGGGGCGCGCCGACGCCGATTATTTCAACACGCTGCTGCGCGGAACGGTGGCCGACGTCGAACAGATGGATGCGATGATCCAGCCGCTGCTGGATCGTCCGCTGGAGCAGCTCGATCCGGTCGAGCATGCGGTGCTGCTACTGGGCGCCTACGAGCTCAATCACCGTCTCGAAGTGCCGTGGAAAGTGGTTGTCAACGAAGCCGTCAACCTGGCCAAATTATTCGGCGCCGAGGACGGCTTCAAGTTCGTCAACGGCGTACTCGACAAGCTGGCGCACACGGTACGCACGGTGGAGACCGGCACGGCATCGCCGTGGACGAATTCGCGCTGATCCGGCGCTACTTCGCCGCGGCTACCCCATCGGCTGACGATGTGGCGCTGGGTATCGGCGATGACGCCGCACTGCTGCGCGTGCCGGCCGACAGAGAATTGGCGGTGACCACCGATACCCTGATCGCAGGCCATCATTTCCCGGTCGATACCGCGCCTTTCGATATCGGTTGGAAGGCGCTGGCGGTCAATCTCTCCGATCTTGCGGCGATGGGGGCACAACCGCGCTGGTTCACGCTGGCGCTGACGCTACCGTCAGCCGATGCCGATTGGCTGGACGCATTTACCCACGGGCTGCGCAGGCTGGCGCAGAGGCATGCGGTCGCGCTGGTGGGCGGCGACACCACACGTGGCGCGTTGTCGGTCACCATCACCGCGATGGGCATGAGCACGCCGGGGCGCGCTCTGCGCCGATCGGGCGCGCAGCCGGGTGACGTAATCTGCGTGACCGGAACATTGGGTGATGCCGCATTGGCGCTGCGGTGTTTGCAGGCAAACACCGCAATGGGGGGAAACTGCGACGTGCTGCGCAAGCGGCTTGACCGCCCGCAACCGCGTGTCGAGGCCGGCATGGCTTTGCGTAGCTTGGCGACGGCGGCAATCGATGTTTCCGACGGCCTGGCCGGCGATCTGGCGCACATTCTCGACGCCAGCGGCTGCGGTGCCGAAATCGACGCAGACCGATTGCCGCGCTCACCCGCATTCGCTGCTTGGGCGACGGACGCCGCCACCGCGCAGCAACTACAATTGCACGGTGGCGACGATTACGAGTTATGCCTGTGCCTGCCGCCGTCGGCAATCCCGGCCGCACAAACCGCGCTGGCCTCACTCGACCTGCCGCTCAGTGTCGTCGGCCGGATCACGGCAGAACCCGGGCTGCGGTTGCGCTGCGGTGAGCAGCTACAGACCTTGCGGCAAGGCGGCTACGACCACTTCGCGCCATGAACCCTGTCCCGGACAAATCCAGACCCATCGGCGTGTTCGACTCCGGTCTCGGCGGCCTGTCGGTGCTGCGCGAGTTGGTGACGGCGCTGCCCGCCGAGAATTTCATCTACGTCGCCGACAGCGCCCACTGCCCCTACGGCGTGAAAACGGCCGAGGCCATCATCGAACGCGCCGTCACCCTCACGGATTTTTTGCTGGGGCAGAGTGTCAAGCTGATCGTGGTGGCCTGCAATACCGCGACGGTGGCCGCAGTGGAATTTTTGCGCGCGCGTTACCCGATCGACTTTGTCGGCATGGAACCCGCGATAAAACCTGCTGCTGCCGCCACCCACAGCGGTGTGGTGGGCGTGCTGAGCACCGGCGTCACCGCCAGCGGCGAACGACTGCAACGGCTGATCCGGGATCATGCGCAAGGGACACAGGTACTGACTCAACCCTGCCCGGGTTTGGTCGAGCAGGTCGAAGCGGGTGATCTTGAAGGCGAATCGACGCGCGTGTTGTTGCAGCGCTATATCGCGCCGCTGCTTGCCGCAGGCGCCGACACGCTGGTGCTGGGCTGTACGCATTACGCCTTTCTAAAACCGCAGATTACGCAGATCGTCGGCTGCGACATCGCGCTGATCGATACCGGTGCGGCCGTCGCGCGCCGCTGTGCGGCGGTGCTGGCGCAGAACGATCTACTGGCTGTCCAGGCGGGGCAGGGAACGCTGCACTGGTACAGCAGCGGCGAACCGGCGAACATGGAACGCATTGGTGCCCGTCTCTGGGGGCGGGCGTTGCAGGTTGCTGCCATCCCGACAGCTGCGCCCGCATCAATTCAAGGAGCCTTGTAGTGTCCGACTCTTCCAAACCGCGTTATCGTCCGCCGGTACGGCTGGTTTT
>Ga0307374_10005409_pt1 | contig 20650 bp, 15 predicted proteins | sample OX3MG_FD_202532 | JGI IMG/M metagenome (GOLD analysis project Ga0307374, IMG submission 202532) | Soil microbial communities from Risofladan, Vaasa, Finland - OX-3 | ecosystem: Environmental > Terrestrial > Soil > Coastal area > Acid sulfate soil | place: Finland: Risofladan, Vaasa | collected...
GACGCTGCAGCGTCTGGTCGAAAATCACTCCTGTCTGTGGCGCATCGTGGTGGGCGAGGACCACCAGCGTGCCGTCCCCACTGCCGGCACGGGCGATCAGGTTGACGGTCGTGCGCCGCCGCCGCACAAGCCGCCGCAGGATCCGCGGCCCGTTCTGCGCCTCGTCGACGATGCCCGCGAGTGTCCCCGCCGCTAGCAGCGCCCCCGTGGCGCGCCTGCCGCGCAGCACGAGCGCCGCGCCGGCGATGCCGAGCAGGCCTAGCCCCGTGGCGGTCGGCGGGAATGTGCCCCAGGAAGGCTCATCCTCGAGCGTGACATCCACTCCGGCGATCGCTTGCAGCCGCGTTGCCAGCCACTCCGCCGCTTTACGCTCGCCGTGCGAGCAGGGGGTCCGGTCGATCGGGGCAAGCGTCTCCACCACCTCGCGCAGGGTTCCCTCGAGCGTATCTCCAGCGGGGCTCACAGAAAGCATTGTCCCTCGCCACGGTAAGTCGGCGCCTCCTCCACGATCCGGCCGCCCTCGAGCAGGTACAGCCTCAAGAAGCGCTCACACAGCTCGCCGGCCTTCGCGTGGCGTAAGTAGACGCGGTCGCCGATCGCGAGACCGGCCGCGGCCGGGCCGAGCAGGGGCGTCTGCACCTCGCCCGCGCCCTCCTGGCGGTCGAGCCGCAACCCGGCGGGCAGGTGCGGCACCGGCAGGCGCGCGGCGTCGGCGGGACCGGATGCGAGATAGCCGCCGCCGAGCACGGTCGCGACGCCGGGGCCGGGACGGCGCACTACGGGCAGCGCGAACATGGCCGCGGGCCGCGGCGCAAAGGCGCGGTAGGAGTCGAACAGCGCCGGGCCATACAACCCCGATCCGGCGGTGAGCTCTGTGACCGCGGGCTCGCGGGCGGTGATGTGCAGGCTCCCGGTGCCGCCGCCGTTGACGAGCTCCAGTGGGGCGAGCTCGCGCACCGCCTCGACGGCCTGCGCACGGCGAGCGGCCAGCTCGCGAGCGGACAGGGACTGGATTGCGCGAATCGCCAGCGCACGCAGGGGCCGTCCTTGTGGCGCGTCGCCGAGACCGGCGGTCTGGGACTCGTAGGACATGATCCCGACGAGTCGCATCCCGTCGCGAGCGAGGATCTCGCGCGCGAGCGCTGCCGCCTGCGCAGGCGTGTGCACGGGAGAACGCTTGGCGCCGACGATGACGCGTCCACCGAGCGCGCGATAGCCGGCGTCCAGATCGATGCAGACGCGAACGGGCGCGAGGGAAGGGTCGCCGACGCGGCGCAGAGCGGCGGCGATCAAGTCGAGTTGCTCGACGCTGTCCACCATAACCGTCGCATCCGCCCCCGTGTCCGCGAGCGCTGCAAGCGCGCTCCTATCAGCGGTCGGGTAGGCGACGAGGATGTCCTCGAACCCATGCCCAGCAAGCCACAACGCCTCGGGCAGCGTGAAGGCGAGCGTACCCGCGAACCCCTCACGGGCGAGCACGCGTTCCTGCAGCGAACGGCAGCGCACCGACTTGCTGGCGAGCCGGATCGGCTTGCCCGCCGCTCGCCGTTCCAGGTCCTCGGCGTTCGCCCACATCGCATCCAGGTCCACAAGGGCAAACGGCGCCTGCAGCTCCGCGGTCGCGCGCTCCAGGCGCTCGTATTGCGCCTCAGGCATCGATGGGGTGGGGGGCCGGTGGATGGACGGGTCCCAATACGCGCTCGACGTAAGCGTTGGCGAAGCGCCCCTCCGGATCGAGCCGCGCGCGCACCGCCTGGAAGCGGTCCCAGCCCGGATAGCGCCCGCGCAGTGTCGCGGCCGTCTGGAAGTGGCGCTTGCCCCAGTGCGGACGCCCGCCGAGCTCGTCCATGATCTCCTCCACGGCGCGGAAGTATGGCTCCCACTCCATCCCCTCATACATGTGCACGGCCACATACCCGCTGTCGCGACCGGTGGCGGTCGAGAGGAACGCATCATCGTCCGCCACTGTCCGCACCTCGATCGGAAAAGGCACGACGAAGCCCCGTTGCTCGACGAGATCCATAACGCTACGCACCGCATCCGCCGTGTGCTCGCGCGGCAGCGCGTACTCCATCTCGGTGAAGCGCACCAGCCGCGGGCTCGCGAAGATCCGATCGGAGCGGCCGGTCCGTTCCGAGCTCCCGGCCAGGCGCGTCACGAGCCGGTTGAGTTGGGGGATCCGGCCGGGAAACCTGCGCCCGGCGCGACAGATCAGACCGAAGGCGTGGTTGGTGAGCAGCACGTCGTTGGCGTACTCACTCACCCGGCCGCGCGGACGTGGCGGCTCCTCGGTGCGGTTGTTCGTGCGCGTGAGCGCCGTCCTTGAATGGGGGAACACGAAGAACTCAAAATGGTCGTTCCCCAGCGCCAGCTCCTCGAAGCGCTCGAGCGTCTCCTCCAGCGGCGCCGGGGCGTCGACGCCGCGCAACGTGAAGGCGGGAACACACTGCAGCGTCACCTCCGCGATCACGCCAAGCGCCCCGATTCCCACGCGCGCCGCCCGGAAAGTCTCGGGGTCGCGGTCTTCCGAGCACTCAAGCGTGGAGCCGTCGGCGAGCACGAGCGTGAGCTCAACCACCTGCGCAGAGATGTTGCGCAGGTGGACCCCAGTCCCATGCGTGGCGGTGGAGATTGCCCCTGCGATGCTCTGCACGTCGATGTCTCCGAGGTTTTCCATCGCCAGCCCCTCCCCGGCCAGCCGCCGGCTGAGCTCTCTGATCGTGATACCTGCCTGCACCCGCACCAGCCCCGAGGAGCGATCGATGTCGAGCACGCGATCCAGGCGCTCCAGGCGCAACTGGCTGCCGTCGGTGAGCGCCACATCGCTGAACGAGTGCCCTGAGCCGGCGACCCTTATGCGCCGGTCGTTGGCCGCCGCGCGAGCAATCGCCTCAGATATCTCCTGCACCGAGCGCGGGATCTCTACGGCCGCTGGGCGGCAGCGCTGATCGCCAGCCCAGTTACGCCACTCCACGGCGCTCTTCTGCGGATCGCTAGGCTCGCTCATCAGATGAATGAGTCCGAGCCTACTGCGAGCCCAGCCGTCCGTGCCGCGCGCGCTCGCTCGCTGCCCACCCCGGGCGCCAGGCGCGCGACGGTGATCGGCGCGGGGTCGTTCGGCACCGCGCTCGCGGTGCTGCTGTCCCGCGGCGGGCTGCGCACGACGCTGCAGGCGCGCACCGCCGTCCAGGCCGCGCGCTTGGAAGAGGACCGCGAGAACCGCGCCTACCTCCCTACTGTGGAGCTGCCCGCGTCGCTGCGCATCGAGGCCGCCTCGGCGGGGGTGGCACGCGCCGACTACGTGTTCCTCGCGGTGCCCTCCAACGGGCTGGGCGAGGTGATCGCGACGCTCACCGCGGCCGGGCTGGGCCGGCGCACGGCGGTCGTGTCGGTCGCCAAGGGACTCGTTCCGCCGGCCGGGCTGCCGCCGACGATCGTCCTGGCCGAGCACTTCGGCGCCGACCGGGTCGCGTGCATCGGCGGACCGGCGCACGCCCAGGAGATGGTGCACGCCGGCGCTGGCCTGGTGGCCGCTTCGAGCGACGAGGACCTCGCTCGATCGCTGGCCCACGTGTTCACGCGCGCAGGCGTCGTCTGCGAGCTGTCCAACGACCCTTTAGGCGTCGAGCTGGCGGGTGCCGCCAAGAACGCCGCGGCGCTGGCGGCGGGCGCCACCGAGGCGCAGGGCCTGAACGCCGCGGGGGCGGCCGCCGGGCACATCTTCGCCGAGGTGTGGCGCTACGCCGACACTCTCGGCGCCCGCCCTGAGTCGATGATCGGTCTGGCCGGCGCCGGCGACCTCGTCGCCACCGCCCTCGCACGCGACAGCCGCAACCGCCGAGCGGGCGAGCTCTTGGCCGCGGGCGTGCCCGCCACGGAGATCCCCGCGCGCATCGGCCAGGCGGTCGAGGCCCTGGAGTCGGTGCCGCTGCTCGCCCGCGCGCTGGGAGACGCAGGCGTGGGAGCGCCGGTCACGAGCGCCCTCGGACGACTGATCTCCGGCGAGCTGCCTCTGGAGGCGTGGGTGGCTTTGGTACGCGCGACCGTGCCACCCCCGGCGCTCTGGCGCAGGCGCCCGCAGCCGGGCTTCTGGCGCCGTGCCTGGCGCTTCCCGACGGGAAAATAGGCAAGCCTCGGAGGTGGGGCAAGGAGGCCCCGCCCCAACTCGCATATATGCCCACTGCGACACGTGGACGATCTCAAAAAATCAACCCATCAAAGTTCCGAGCACGGCCTCGTAGACTCCAGCGCCGTGCCCCGCCTCGGTGACGCGCACGTTCTCGTATTGCCCGAGCGCCTCGCGGATCGACGGATCGCGCTCTACCGCGTTCGCCACCAGCCAGAAGACGTTCACCTGCGCCGCGCACGCCAGATCCTCGCGCGAGTCCCCCACCGCGAAGCACTCCTCCCGCGCATACCCGCGCGCCCTGCGGTGCCACACGACCCCGCCCGCCTTCGATGCCCCCGCAGGCAGCAAGTGATAGCCACGCACGTGCTCTAGCGCCGCAAGCGCCGGGGAGCGGCGGCTGACCACGCCGTTGTCCACCAGCCGCAAATCTCCGTGACCATGCTCGGCCAGCAGGGCGTCAACCTCGAAGGCATCGACCAAGCCACGAAACAGGTGCGAGACCTCGCGCTCGGTATGCCACGGCTCGTGGTACTCCAGACGTCCCTCGTAGCGCTCCAGCAGCAGTTTTGGCGCGCCTGCGCGCTCGATCTGCTCGGCGATGCTGAGCTTGCCCGGTAGCAGCCCCCCGGTCAGCCACTGCGCCTCTCCATCCAGCACCACACACGCCCCCGCCTCATAAATGTAGGAGCTCTGCCCAAGCAGTCGCGCGTCCTCGAACACCTGCGCGCGGCGGCGCCCTGACATCAGCACCACCTCGACATCCGCCCGCAGGCACGCCTGTACGGCGCGTACGCCCTCGATCGACACATTCCCCTCACCGTCGTGCAGCAGCGAAGCGCCGCGCCCGAGCAGCGTGCCGTCGAGATCTACGTACAAACAGCGGGTGCGCGAGTCCATCGCCTCTACTATCGCAAGCGGTGGCCATCCAACGCACGATCGAGCCCTGGAGCGCGCTGCTGAACGAGGCTCGCGAGGATGGACGGCTCGTACGCGAGGCACGCGAAGGCCCTGGGCCGGCCAAACTCGTGGACCCCCCGGCGGAGCTGCACCCCGACGTGCTGGCGGCGCTCGCGCGTCTGGGCGTCGATCAGCTGTACTCCCACCAGGCGGAGGCGATCTACGCGGCGACGACGGGCCCGACGATCATCACCACCGGCACGGCCTCCGGCAAGTCGATGTGCTTCAACCTCCCCACGCTCCACATACTCTGCGAACAAGCGCGTGCGAGGGCGCTCTACCTGTATCCGACGAAGGCTCTCGCCCAGGACCAGGCGCGCGCGCTCGCGTCCTTCGGCCTGAGCAGGCGGGTGCGTCCTGCGATCTACGACGGAGACACACCCCGTGAGGCCCGCGCACAGATCCGCAAAAGCGCCAACGTGGTGCTCACCAACCCCGACATGCTGCACGTCGGCATCCTCCCCAACCACGCAGCCTGGGCGGACCTGTTCGCCAATCTCGCCATCGTCGTGATCGACGAGGCGCACGTCTATCGAGGCGTGTTCGGCTCGCACGTTGCCAACGTGCTGCGCCGGCTGCGACGCATTGCGGCCAGGTACAACACGTACCCGATCTTTCTGCTGACGTCTGCCACGATCGCCAACCCGGTCGAGCTCGCCGAACGCCTCACGGGCCTGGAGGACGTGAGCCTGATCGACAAGGACGGCTCGCCGGCTCCGCACAGGCGGATCTCGGTGTGGAACCCGCCCCTGACCGACGAGGCTCTGGGGGCGCGCCGTTCGGCGCTTGCCGAGGCAGCGGAGGTGCTCGCACAGCTCGTGCGGGGAGGGGCGCGAACGATCTGCTTCATGAAGTCGCGCAAGGGCGTCGAGGTTCTCAGCCGCCTGATCAAACAGGATCTCGAGCAGAGCCACCCGGAGCTGGCGGAGCTCGTCGTGCCCTACCGGGCCGGCTACACCGCCCAGCAGCGCCGTGAGCTCGAGGGGCGCCTCACGCGGGGGGAGCTGCGCGCGGTGATCACCACCGACGCGCTCGAGCTCGGCATCGACATCGGCGAGCTGGACGCCGCTGTCGTCGTCACCTTCCCCGGCACCGTCGCCTCCCTGCGTCAGATGTGGGGACGGGCCGGGCGGCGTGGCCGAGGCCTGGCGATGTACGTGGCGGGCGAGGACGCTCTCGACCAGTTCTTCTGTCGCCATCCCGAAGACTTCCTCGAGCGGCCGGTCGAGGCGGCGATCCTCGACCACGAGAGCCCCATGATCTACCGCCAGCACCTGCTCTGCTCGGCCCACGAGGAGCCGCTCTCGAGTGCCGACGCCGAGTTCCTCGGCCCACGCTGGGAGAGTCATGCCGAAGTCCTCCTCAGCACCGGTGAGCTGCGCCATAGAGCCGCAGGCGCAAGCGGCCGGGGCAGACACGAAAATCAAAACGAGAAGACGAGCGGGCTGTCGGCGAGCTACGTTCCCCGCCAGCCCGGCGGCTACCCCGCGGGGGAGGTCTCGCTGCGCTCTGTCTCCCCCGAGCACTTCACGATCGTCGACGTCGCCTCCGGCGAGCTGCTCGGCTCGACCGAGTCCGCCCGCGCACACTCGACCGTCCACGAAGGCGCGATCTACCTGCACCTCGGGCGCTCCTATGAGGTGCGCGAACTCGACCTCCAGCGCCGCCGAGCGCTCGTCTCCCCGTTCGACGGCGACTGGTACACCCAGCCCAAGCGCGAGACCGACACCACGATCGAGCGCCTGCTCGATCGCCGCGACGCGCTCGGGGTCTCCCTCAGCTTCGGAGAGGTCGCCGTCACCGAGACGGTCCTCGCCTACCAGCGCAGGCGCACGGCCGGCCACAAGGCGGGTGGGCATCAAGTCATCGACCTCGTCGCGCTCGACCTGCCCCCCACGAGCTTCTCCACCCAGGCCCTGTGGTTTGAGCTCGACCGCACCGAGTTGGCCGGCACGATTCCGGTGAAGCCCCTTCTCGGCGCGCTCCACGCGACCGAGCACGCCCAGATCGCGGTCCTGCCGCTGATCGCTATGTGCGACCGCTGGGACATCGGCGGGCTGTCCACCAACCTGCACCCGCAGACGAACGGTCCGACGATCTTCATCTACGACGGGCACCCCGGCGGGATCGGCATCACACGCTCCGCCTTCGCTCGCTTCGAGGAGCTCTGTCGCGACGCCTACCGCCTGATCGCAGAGTGCCCCTGCGCATCCGGCTGTCCATCCTGCATCCAGTCGCCGAAGTGCGGCAACCTCAACGAACCGCTCTCCAAGCCTGGAGCACGCTTATTGCTGGAGCGAATGCTCATGGCCGCCCCAGAGCCAGCGCTGCCTGCACCGCTCTGAACGCCCACGGTCGTTGTTGAAGGCCATACACCGTGCCTGGAATCACCCTTCCCGCGAAGACGCTCCTGGCTGTCTTTGCCGCATCTCTCTCCCTGCTTGGCCTGGCCTCGGCAGCCCAGGCGCCAGCCACCACTTTCACCTTCGGCCTCGCCGACTACGAACCAGCCACGTTTTCAGATCCGCGGGTCGCCGCTCTCGGCGTTCACACCGCCCGCGATGTCGTCCCCTGGAACGTCGCCCTGGTGCCGCGAGACCGGGCGGCCGTGACCGCCTGGCTCGCTGCCGTCCGCCGTGCTTCGATCACGCCTCTGATCACCTTCCAGCACGCTCGCAACGACTCTCGCGCGCCGGGGAAGGCCCAGTTCCTGCGCGCCTTCCTGCGGTTCAGGGCCCTGTTTCCGTGGGTCACTGAATTCTGCCCCTGGAACGAGGCCACCCATTCCGGTCAGCCGACCGCGCGCCATCCGCGGCTCGCCGCCCAGTACTACAACGCGATTGCCTCCCACTGCTCCGGCTGCACGGTCACCGCACCAGACACGCTCGACGCGGACGGCAACATCGAGAGCTGGATCGGGACGTTCCTTCAGACCGCCCACCCCTACCCCAAGGTCTGGCCATTCAACCCTTACCTGAGCGTCCGCGCCAACAATCCCAGGGCGATCAGAAGGCTCCTCTCATACGTCCACGGACAGGTCTGGTTCAGCGAGGTGGGCGGCATCGTCTGGTGGCGCTTTCACGGCAGGCTGATCTACCGCGGCGTGGCCGATGCGGGGAGGGTCGCCAAGAACATCTTTAGGCTTGCGGGCCTCAGCCCACGGATCACGCGCATCTATTACTACCACTGGCGCTCGCCCGGGACTCCCCAGGCCGCGAAGAAATTCACCTGGGACGCAGGACTCGTCAGCTCGAGCGGCGTCGCGCGCCCAGCACTGCTCGCCGTCGCGAAAGCCCTCCACCGGCATATCCCGATGGCGCCGCCTGGCTCCTTTTAGCCGGTCACGCCTCGGCGCTCTCGCCAGGTGACCACGCGAAAGTACAAGAGCGCCCACACAGCTCGCAGCCCATCCCTCCAGGTGATCTTCTTACCTTCGGCGAACGTGCGCCCGTAGTAGGCGATCGGCACCTCATAGATACGCAGGTCTGGGATCGAGAGAATACGGGCGGTGATCTCCGGCTCGATCTGGAAGTCCTCGGAAACGAGCGTCAAGCCACGTGCAATGTCGCCCCGGATCGCCTTGTAACCAACCTCCATGTCCGACAGGGTGGTGTTGAACAGCATCCCGGTCAGCATGCTCAACAGCCGGTTGCCGGCGTAGTGCCAAAACAGGTGCGCGCGCTGGGGCTGGCCGCCGCGCAGGCGGCTGCCGTATACGGCGTCGGCGGTACCCGCGAGGATCAGGTCGACCAGCCGGGGAATGTCAGCAGGGTCGTACTCAGCGTCGGCATCTTGGATGATCACGACCTGACCTGTGCAGCGCGCAAGCGCCGTACGTACGGCCGCCCCCTTGCCCCGGTTGCGCTCGTGAGCCAGCAGGGTGATCCGCTCATCGCTGCCCGCAAGCCGGGTGAGGATCGCGGCCGTGTCGTCATCCGAGCAATCATCCACGACGATGATCTCCAGCTCGTACTCGAGCGCTTTCAGCGCTCCCAGCACATCGCCAATCGTGGCGGCCTCGTTGTAGGCCGCCATCAGCACGCTCAGCTGGGGCGCGCTCATGCGGTTAGTTTAGTAAGCGCCGATTGGCGGGCCTTCGTACTTCACTCCAGCGGGGCTGGTCCAGCGCACGCGCCAGCTGACTCCCCGCGTGGAGGAGTGCAAGGCCCAGTAGCCCGCACCGTTGGTCCTCAGCGCCTTCAGCGTGCGGAAGCGGTGAGAGCCCTTGAGCTGCACGAGCACCGTGACCTTCGTGGCGCCGGTCGCCGGACGCACGAGCCCCCACAGTGAGTATCCGTGCCCGCGCTTTGTGACCACCAGCGGCACCGGGAAGCCGTAGTAGAGCGGCTTGCGCGCGCCGCTGACGTACTGCAGTCCGGTCTGGAAGCCGACGAAGCCGCCGATCGTGCTGCCGGTTAGACGCCCGCTGGTCGGGTCATCCTTGAGCAGGTACTGCGAGAACGCCGCCACCCGCGGGTTGGAGTAGGCCATGTGCTCGGAGATCGCGTCGTATTCGGCCTGCTTGGCGGCCGACACGCCTTCGTACTTGTTCGGCTTGCTGTTGACCCCGAACTCCGTCAGGTAGATCGGCACGCCCCCCGGGATCGCGTGGGCCCGCGCGGCCAGGTTGAGGGCGTTTGACAGGCGCGAGAGCGAGCCGATCGTCACGCTGTCCTTCTGCGGCCAGACAAAGCGGGGACCGGCCGCCGGGAAGTAGGCGTGGTGGGCGTAGCCGGCCGTCTGCAGTTCGCTGCAGGAGCCGGATTTCTTGTACTTGCCGTTCAGGCAGAGTACTTCGCGCATGAACGCCAGCGGCGCCACCGGATGCAGCAGCGCTTTCGATTTTTCCCTGCGAACGTTGACGGTGTCATAGCCGACCGGCGCCGTCTCGCCGAACAGCACGCGTGGATGGGCGATCCCCGCCGCCTGCAGCCCCACGTAGCCGGCCTGGTAAAGGCCGCGGTAGATGCGTCCGGAGACGGGCTTGCCGCTCGAGCTCCACTGCGGCGTCAGGTAGGCGGCCTCGTTGGGCTCGTTCCAGATCGAGTAGAGCGAGACCTCCGAGCTGTAGTGACGCGCCACGGCGGTCATGAATTCCTGGAAGTTGAGCAGGTCGGGCCGGTAGGTGTAGGGGGCTTTCTTGTTTGCCGTGGCCCATCGCGGCACCGGCGCGGTGACGGTCAGGAGTACCTGCCAGCCTAGCCGCTTGGCTTCGGCGAGCAGGATGTCGTACTGGCCCCAGTTGTAGCTGCCGGGGTTGGTCGCATCGAAGCTTGGCTTCGTCGCGCTGGTAGGCGCGGGCGCGACCGAGTACCAGCTGAGCTCCACGCGCAGCGCTTTCACGCCGAGCGTCTGCAGCGCCACGAGCGCGGCGGGACGCGTGGTTGGGTTGAGCAGGGCGGTCGAGCCCTCGAAGTACATCTTCTGAGCGCTCGAGGCCTGCGCCTGGCCGGTGCCGATTGCGCCCGACGCAAGCGCCGAGCAGGCGAGCGATGCACAAAGAAGTATGCGGATACGCGACATCAACCCTCGATTCGGTCGTTGCTTACGGGACGCGCTGGACGTGCTCGCGGAGGAGCAGCCTATGCCGCCATTGCAAAGGCGGGCACATCAGGCGCACATTAGGCTGAGACACCCTAGCGCAGGGGAAGTTGCGCCCTCGAGAATCAGTGCGAGCTGACCTTCACCCTGCAGTGCGCGACGTGCATGTGTGCGCACACGATCACATAGCCGGGGCGCGGATGGTGACGAGCGTCGGTCAGCCCCGAATCGAAGATCGTCGAGGACGTGCCGCCTGTCCACTGGTAGACATATAGGCGCCTGATCCGCGAGTTTGTGGAGGCAAGGCCGAACATGTAACCGAGCGCCTTCGCCGCGCGCGCCAGGCCCGAGCCGCGGTTGTTGGGAAAGGCGCCGCCGAATTTCACGATCCCGCCGGTCTCGGTCAGCCAGACATCTCCGGGCACCGCCGCCAGGATCGCGCGCGTGCGGGTGCTCGAGAAGCGGTTGGTGTCCGAGTAGTTGTGCAGGCCCCACAGCGTTGGCGTGGGCACTTGAAGGTGATGGAGCTCGGCTTTGAATTCGGCGATGTAGGTAAGCGTGGGACCCACTTCCGCCTGGTCGAGGATGTCGAGGCCGAGGATCGTGCATTTGCCGCAGACGCGTCTGAGCGCCTGGTAGTACTTCGCCGATTCGGCCGCCGTGGGACTGTTGTACTTCTCGTAGCTGTAGCGGACGTTGCCCCGGTTGGTCTCGTTCCACGGCTGGTACTGGTGGACTTTCGGGAACAGCTTGATGAATTTCTTTATGTCATGTTCGTACGACGCGACACTCGGCATGCGTGTCGGCGTGTACTCGGAGTGATAGAAGGCCACCAGCACCTGCTGGTGCTGTGCTTCGGCAGCTCCGATCCAAGCTCTTGCGAGCGACAGCGAGTAGGACCGCACGGCCGCGTCATAGGGAACGATGTAGCGGCTGATGTGCGTGTGTAGTTGCCGCCACAGTGGATCGGAGAACATCTCGCTCTTCTCATCCGCAATGCCCACCTTGTATGAGGCTGCGGCGTGGGCCACAGGATGATGCGTGGAGCGAGCAGAGATCGCGGCGGGGACGGTGGCGCCGGACGCTAGCGACAGGCCGCAGGCGAGCAGCGCGGCGGCGAGAAGGCGCTGGCGGAGGGTCGTGATCACAGCCACAGAAACAGCCTATCCGCCCGAAAGTCGCGATGCGCCAGGGGCCGCGGGGCAGCATAGGATGCGGGCGATGCACAACGGGCGATGGCGCTACTGGGGTCCGCTTTCGCTCGTGCTGGTGGTTGCTTTAGCCCTGCGCCTGTGGGGCATCAAGCAGGGCCTGCCCTACGTCTACAACACCGACGAGTACGGACACTTCGTGCCCGAGGCGGTGGCGATGTTTCACCGCGGCCTGGATCCCCACTACTTCATCAACCCCCCCGCGTTCACCTACCTGCTGCACGTCGTCTTCGCGGTCTGGTTCGGCGGCGGCGCGAGCGTCTCGCACGAATTTGCGCTGCATCCGGACCATTTCTTCCTCATAGCAAGGGTGACGGTGGCGCTGCTCGGGACCCTCTCCGTGTGGCTGCTCTATCTCCTCGGCGCTCGGCTCTTCAATCGCACTGCCGGCCTGCTGGCGAGCGCGCTTGAGGCCGTGGCGTTCCTGCCGGTTTTCTACGGGCACCTCGCGCTCAACGATGTGCCTACGCTGGTGCCGCTCACGCTCTCGCTGCTCGGCGCGGCCGGGGTATTGCGCCGGGGTCGCATGCTCGACTACCTGGTGGCGGGAATCGGCCTAGGTCTTGCCAGCGCGACGAAGTACACGGCGGGAATCGGCCTGCTTGCGCTGCTCGCAGCAGCCGTCACGCAGTATCTGGACGGTCCGCCGGGCGCCCGGCGGACCGTGGCGACCGGCAGCGTAATCGCGCTAGTCGCGGCGCTGAGCGCGTTTCTGATCGCCAATCCGTTCTCGGTGCTCGATTTCCACAGCTTCCGCGCGGACCTGGAACGTCAGTCCAGCTACACCGAATCCTCGCATGCCTCTTGGATAGGCGGCCCCGGGCAGGGCAGCTTCTCCTATTACCTGTGGTCGTTCGCCTGGGGGCTCGGGTGGGTTCCCGCGCTGGCGGCCCTCGGGGGAGCAGTGACCATCTGGCTGCGACAACGGCGGCTCGGTTGGGTGCTCGTGCCGGTGGCCGTGCTGTATCTCGCGTTTCTGAGCCTGCAGGGGCGCTACTTCGGCCGCTGGCTGCTACCGATTTTCCCGATCGTCTGTCTGCTGGCGGCGAGCTTCGCACTGGAGGTGACCGGCTGGGCCACACGGCATGCGTCGCGGCTGCGTCTCGGCTTCGCCGCGGTCGCGGTCATTGCGCTGGCGGCGCAGGGTCTCGTGTACAGCATTCACTCGGGTTTTGTTCTGTCGCGTGCGGACACCCGCAACCTCGCTCGCGCCTGGGTGGTGGAACACATACCCACGGGTGCGCGGATCGTGGTCGAGCCCGTGGTCCCCAACGCCTGGCTGAACGACACTGACGGAGTCCCACCCACCCGCGCGCGCTGGCTGAAGTACCCCACCCTGCGCCTTGTCCTTGACCCCGCGAACGGAATGCCCGAACCCCCGCACAGAACCGTGCTGCTGGAAAACTACGAGCGCACGCTGGGCCCAGCGCTAATTCCCTACTACGAGCAGCACGGCTATTGCTGGGTTATTAGCGGCTCCACCCAATCCGGGCGGGCATTTGCCGATCCCAAGATCGTGCCGAATGCGATCGCTTACTACCGAGCCCTGGCCCAGCAAGCCCAAGTCGTCTACCGAGCCTCTCCATACGCTCCCGGGAAGGGTCCCATCCCATTCAGCTTCGACTGGACGTTCGACTACTACCCGCTCGCGTTCCACCGCCCAGGGCCGGAAATGACCGTCTACCGCCTTCGCGGTGGGCGCTGCTCCTACTGATTTCCCCGTGCGATCTTGCGCAGGTCGATCGTTGCGTCATACAGCTTCGCGTCGACCCCCTCCTCCAGCGCGACCTCGCGCAGCGGGCGCCCGGAGGCGGTTGCCTTCTGCACGATGACCGTCCCCTTGTCGTAGCCGATCGCGCCGTTGAGCGCCGTTGCCACGGCCAGGGTCGCCCCAGCGGAGGCCTTCGTGCCAGCCCTGTTGGCCTCGACGCCGTCGACGCACTTCTCGGCGAACACGCGTGAGGTCGCTGAGAGCAGACGCAGCGATTCGAGCAGGTTGCGCGCGATCAGCGGGATGCGCACGTTCAGCTCGAACTGTCCCTGCATTCCGCCGATCGTGATCGCGGTGTCGTTCCCGATCACTTGGGCAGAGACCTGTAGGACGACCTCCGGGATCACGGGGTTGATCTTGCCCGGCATGATCGATGAGCCCTTCTGCAACTCCGGCAGCAGGATCTCGCCGATGCCGGCGCGCGGGCCGGAGCCCATCAGGGCGAGGTCGCCGGCGATCTTGCTCAGCGAGACGGCGAGGACCTTCAGTGCGCCGGACAGCTCGACGAGGGCGTCGCGGTTCCCCTGCGCCTCGAACGGGTCCTTTGGCGGGGCAATCTGCTTCAAGCCCGACTCTTTCTTCAGGCGGGCGCGCACCTTCTCAGCGAACTTCGCGTGCGTGTTCAGACCCGTCCCCGTTGCTGTCCCCCCTAGCGGGATCTGACCCACGTGGGTCAGCGCCGCGCTTACCCGCTCTTGGCCCAGCGCCATCTGCGCGGCGTACCCTCCGAACTCCTGACCGAGCGTGACGGGCACCGCATCCATCAGGTGGGTGCGCCCGGACTTGACGACGTTCTGGAAGCTCTTCGCCTTTTTCGCAAAGGAGCGTTCGAGCTCCTTGAGCGCGGGCAGCAGCTCGTTCTGGGCGACATCCAACGCGGCGAGGTGCACGGCCGAGGGAAACACATCATTTGAGCTCTGGCCCATGTTCACGTGGTCGTTGGCGTGCACCTTCTCGCCTGCCAGCCTGGCGATCACCTCATTCGCGTTCGTATTTGTCGATGTCCCCGAGCCCGTCTGGAACACATCGATCGGGAATTGCGCGTCGTGTGAGCCTTCGGCGATTTCGCGCGCCGCTTTCTCGATGCTTCTCGCCCGGCCTTTGTCCAACAGCCCCAGCTCACCGTTGACTGCTGCCGCCGCGCCCTTCAACCGCGCCAACCAGTGGATCACTGACACGGGCATCGTCTCACCCGAGATCGGGAAGTTCTCGACGGCCTTGCTCGTCTCTCCGCCCCACAGCTGCTTCTCAGTCATCGATTCTCCTTGTCAGGTGGCGGCGCGACACGTTATCCGCAAAAGGCGGCGAGCTCGCGAGCGAGACCTACGGGGTCGTCGTAGGCCATCAGGAAACCCGTGCTCTGCAGCACGCGCAGCTGGCCATTGGGCAGCAGGGCCAATGCCTCTTCGGCGCCCACGAGCGGGTGCAGGCGGTCCTGGTCAGCCCACAGCAGCAGTACCGGCATGTCCAGGCGCGGATAGAGCTCCAACAGGTGGGTCTGTGCCCCGCGCGGCCAGCTGCGCGCGCACCGGGCCCATGAGCGCGCGAGGCTCGAGTTGCCGGGAACGCCGGCGAAGGCGTGACGGACGAGATCGGCGGCGGCCGGGTTGCCACGCACGGACAGGCGCATACCGCGCTCTGGTGCGAACACAGCTCCCGCCGCATAGGAGAGCAGGCCGTCGAGCCCGGGCACCGCGGCAGCGCGCGCACCGAGCTGCCAGGCGCCGCGCACGCGTTCGTTGGATGGCGTGGTGTGCAGGCGGTTTGGCATCAGCACGAGGCGCGATGGCCTGACATATCCGCGCAGGACGGCGTGCATGAGAATCTCGGCGCCGGCGTCGTGACCGGCCAGCAGGGGTCTGGATCCGAGCACCTCGGCGGAGAAGCCGCCGAGCACCTCGGCGAACCAGTTGAGCGTGTAGGGATGACGAGGACGGTGCTCGGAGTCGCCGTGGAGGGGAAGGTCGGGGAGCACCACGCGAAAGCGATCCGCCAGTTGCTCAACGGCAGGCTCCCACTCCTTGTGAGAGAGCAGTCCGCTGTGCAGCAGCGCGAGCGGTGGCCCCGCGCCGAACTCCCGGTAGGCAACACGCGCGCCGTCGGGGTGGTGGTAGAGACGCAGCCTCATAGTTGCATCGTAAGGACCCCGCGGGAGGCCCCACTTACAATGGGCCGCCCGTGAGCGCCCCCGAAAAACCCCTGCTGATCCCCCGCCATGGGGTCGACCCGCGCCAAGAGCTGCCTGCACTCGAGCTCGAGGTACTCGAGCGCTGGCGCGAGCGCAACGTATTCGCTGAGTCGCTGCGCATACGGGAGGGGGCCAAGCAGTGGGTCTTCTACGAGGGCCCGCCCACCGCCAACGGCCCCCCGGGCTCCCACCACGTCCTCTCACGGGTCTTCAAGGACATCTACCCACGCTTCCAGACGATGCGCGGCCACCAGGTGCAGCGCAAGGGTGGCTGGGACTGTCACGGGCTGCCGGTGGAGATCGCGGTCGAACAAAAGCTCGGCATCTCCTCCAAGGCTGAGATCGAGGAGAAGATTGGCATCGAGCGCTTCAATGCGGAGTGCCGGGCGTCGGTGTTCGAGTTCCTGGAGGAGTGGAACCGGCTAACTGAGCGAATCGGCTTCTGGCTCGACCTCGAGGGCGCCTACCGCACGCTCGATGAGTCCTATATCGAGTCGGTCTGGTGGGCGCTCGCCCAAATTCACGAGCGCGGGCTCCTCTACGAGGGCCACAAGGTGGTCCCGTACTGCCCCCGCTGTCAGACCACGCTCTCTTCTCACGAGGTCGCACTCGGGTATGAGGACGTCGTCGATCCGAGCGTCTTCCTGAAGCTTCCGATCACAGGAGCCCACCCACCCGAGGAGAAGCTGCTGGTGTGGACGACCACGCCCTGGACGCTCCCGGGAAACGTGGCGGTAGCGGTTTCGCCCACGGCGAGGTATGCCAAGGTGGGACTAGGGGATGAGATGTTCGTGCTTGCCGAGGACCGTATTGGGCCGGTGCTGGGTGATGAGATCGAGGTGCTGGATCGCTTCACGGGTAATGAGCTGGTGCAGCGATACGGCTCCTATGAGGGACCGGTCTTCAACCTGGAGGATCGTGAGCCCGGTCCCTTCCCGATCCTCGCCGACTCCTTCGTCACGACCCAGGACGGGACGGGCATCGTCCACCTCGCGCCCGCCTTCGGCGAAGACGACTATCGCGTTGCCGCGGCGTCCCCGGAGGTGCCGTTCGACCCGGCGCAGGCGGACACGCTCTATAACCCGGTGCGCCCAGACGGCACCTACGACGGCCGCGTGCGCAGCAGCGACGGGGAGTCCTATGAGGGACGCTTCGTCAAGGACCCGGCCCTCACCGAGGCGCTGATCTCCGACCTCGACGCGCGCGGTCTGCTGCTGCGCGCCCAAGACTACGAGCACTCCTACCCGCACTGCTGGCGCTGCGGCACGCCGCTGCTCTACTACGCCAAACCGTCCTGGTACATCGCGACCTCGAAGCTGCGGGCGCAGCTGCTGGCGAGCAACGAGACCGTCAACTGGTATCCGCCGCACGTCAAGCACGGGCGTTTCGGCGACTGGCTGCAGGGCAACGTCGACTGGGCGCTCTCACGCGAGCGCTACTGGGGCACGCCGCTGCCGGTGTGGCGCTGCACAAACGGACACTTCCGCGTGATCGGCTCATTCTCTGAACTGGCCGATCTGTCGGGCACGGCGCTCGAGGATCACCATCGCCCTTACGTCGACGATCTCTCGATCGCCTGCGCTGAGCCCGGCTGCGAGCAGCCGATGAGGCGCGTGCCCGAGGTGATCGACGTGTGGTTTGACTCCGGCGCGATGCCGTTCGCCCAGCACCACTTCCCATTCGAGAACCAGGAGCTCTTCGAGCAGAGCTTCCCGGCGGACTTCATCTGCGAGGCCCAGGACCAGACGCGCGGCTGGTTCTACTCGCTGCTGGCGATCGCCACTCTGCTGGGTAAGCAGGCGCCGTACAGGAACGTCGTATGCCTCGGGCTGATCCTCGACGAGGACGGTCAGAAGATGTCGAAGTCCAAGGGGAACACGGTCGAGCCCTGGCAGGTGCTCGACGCCTACGGCGCGGACGCCTTCCGCTGGTACTTCTTCACCTCCAAGCAACCGTGGGACGGATACCGCTTCTCGGCTGAGGCGATCGGCGAGGGCGTACGCCTGTTCCTCAAGCAGCTGTGGTCCACGTACTTCTTCTATGTCCTTTACGCGCAAGCCAACGCCTCCGTCCTCGGCGAGGCCTCAGAGCAAGCCGGGCTCACCGATGATCTCGACCGCTGGGCGCTGTCGCGGACTGCGGGCACGGTGGAGTACGTGACTGAGCGACTGGACGCCTACGATGCCACGTCTGCCGGCCGCGCCATCGCGGCGCTCGTCGATGAGCTGTCCAACTGGTATGTCCGCCGCTCGCGCCGGCGCTTCTGGGACGGGGAGCAGGACGCCTTCCGCACGCTGCGTACGTGCCTTTTGACCGTCTCCAAGCTGCTGGCCCCGCTGTGCCCGTTCATGGCCGATGAGATCTACGACAACCTCGACGGCGGCCTGGACAGCGTCCACCTGTGCGACTTCCCCCGGCCAGAGGAGATCGCACCGCGCGACGAGGACCTCGAGCAAGCCATGGCCCTCGCGCGCGAAACCGTCCGCCTCGGGCTGGGTGCCCGCGGCAAGGCCAAGATCAAGGTACGCCAGCCACTCGGCGAGGCCGTCATCGTGGCAGACGGGCGCGAGCGCGCCGCGATCGAACGCCTCGCCGGCGTCGTGCGCGACGAGCTGAACGTCCGTGCCGTCCGCTTCGTGGCTGCCGCGGAGGAGCTGGGCTCCTATGAGGTGAAGGCCAACTACCGAACCCTGGGACCCCTGTTCGGCAGGGACATGCCGCTGGCGGCAGCGGCGATCGCGGCGCTCGACCCCGCCCACGTGGCGGCCAGTATTCGCGACGGCACCGCGATCGGGATCGGGGTGCAGGGACGCGAGCACACGCTCTCGGCGGAGGATCTGATCCTCACGATGCGCGCCCCCGAGGGCTACTCCGTCGAGCGCGAGGGCACCCACGCGGTCGCCCTGGACCTCGCAATCGACAACGACCTGCTCATCGAGGGCTACGCGAGAGAGATCGTCCACGCCGTGCAGAACGCGCGCAAGACCGCGGGCCTACAGGTCGAGGACCGCATCGAGCTGGCCCTCAAAGGCGACCCCACCCTGATCGAGGCCGCGGACAGGTTCCGCGACTACCTGGCACGCGAGACGCTTGCCGTAGAGCTCGCGCTCGGAGACGACGCGGCGGAAGCCTCCGCCGGGATGGACTACTCAGAGCAGACCGAGACCGGCGGCCTGCAGCTGAGCATCAGCCTGAGCCGGGCGGCTAGGCCGCAGTAAGCGCTGGCTCCAGCTCCTGCTCGAGCTTCTTCTTCGGGTAGGCGCCGATCACAGTCTTGACGGGCTGACCGCCTTTGAACAGGATCATCGTCGGGATCGACAGCACCTGGAACTGAGCCGCGGTCTGCTGGTTCTCGTCGATGTTCAGCTTCACGACGCGCAGGTCCGGGCGCTCAGAGGCGATCTCCTCGAGCACCGGCCCAACCACGCGGCAGGGACCGCACCAAGGCGCCCAGAAGTCAACGAGCACAGGGCCCTCGGACTCGATCACCTCGGCCTGGAAGTTGGTATCTGTGACTTCGCTCAAAGTGCCTGCCATGGGGTCTCCTTGATTGCGTTCCTCTTATCTCTCACCACTATACAAAGTGTAGTAAGAGCCTCCGGAGCGCGGGGCGAGGACGAGCGTGTGTCAGTGGACGGTCACCATCCAGCCGTCTGAGTTACGCACGATCGGCGGATGGATGCCGGTGAGCACACTGAACAGGTGCGGGGATACGTAAACCTCGATGAAGGCGGCGATCACGAGCACCGGCACGGCCACCGCGACGGTCACGAGCGTGGCGGCCAGCAGCTGCTCCCACTCGCCACGCCGGCTGGCGATGATCCATGCGGCCAGCGGCAGGAACAGCGCGACCAGCTCCGGGAGCGCGTGCGGGAGCACCCCCAGCAGCAAGAGGCCCGGTGAGACTCTCAGAAAGCCGGAGACACCGGCCAGCGTGTGCCCCAGCACATAGGCCTGCGCGCTCAGCGAGAAAGTGGTGGCGGCCACGACAAAGGCGATCGCGATCCGCCCACCGTGTTCGTGCACCCAGCGGGAGACACCGTGATGATGCTCCGCCTGCAGCGGCAGCGAGCTGCCCGCGATGAATCCCGCGACACACGCCATCGCGTGCAGGGTCAGCACGAGCAGATTGCGCCGCAGCACGTTCACCACATCGCCGCCATCGCCGGCCGCAAACGGAGGCTGCAGGGTGATCACCTGCTGGTAACCGCCGAACAGCGTTGAGATGAGCCACACTGCGCACAGCAGGCCGGTGGCGGCCACGGCCGAGCCTGCAGCCCATCCTCCCAGCACGGCACCGGGAGTCCGCTGCCAGGCACGCAGCGTGGCGCGGGTGTGACGCACGCCGTGGGCCAGCGCGTAGGCCGAGACATCGTCCATCGCCTCTGCATCGGCCGGCGAACGCTTTACCTGAAGCGCAGTAGCGGCACGAGCCACATCGCCTCGGCGGCGATCCGCCAGGACATCTTGCTCTGACCGCGCTCGCGGTCTTTGAAGACGATCGGCACCTCGACCACCTGAAAACCGGCGCGCACCGCGCGGTAGGTGAGCTCGACCTGAAAGGCATACCCCTGTGAGCGCACGCCGTCGAAATGAATCGCCTCGAGCACCTCGCGGCGAAAGCACTTAAACCCGCCCGTCAGGTCGCGCACATGCAAACCCAGCACGAGGCGCGCATAGGTCGAGCCGCCCTCGCTGACGAAGCGCCGCAACAACCCCCAGTCGGTCACACCGCCACCCCGCACGTAGCGCGAGCCGAGGGCCAAATCGGCGCCCGCTGCCACGGCTCCAAGCAGCCGGGCGAGGTCGGCAGGATCGTGGGAGAAGTCAGAGTCCATCTCCATCACATACCC
>Ga0307374_10005410_pt1 | contig 20650 bp, 16 predicted proteins | sample OX3MG_FD_202532 | JGI IMG/M metagenome (GOLD analysis project Ga0307374, IMG submission 202532) | Soil microbial communities from Risofladan, Vaasa, Finland - OX-3 | ecosystem: Environmental > Terrestrial > Soil > Coastal area > Acid sulfate soil | place: Finland: Risofladan, Vaasa | collected...
GCGCGCAAAAGCCAGCAGCTGGCGGATCAGCGCGGTGACGCGGTCACATTGCAGGTGAATTTTTTTGAAATAATTCGGTATGGGCCCCTGGATCGAAGCGGATTGTTCCTCGCCCAATTCCGCCCAGCCCAGGATCGCACCAATAACGTTGTTGAAGTCATGCGCGATGCCGCCGGCAAGCTGCCCGATGGCCTCAAATTTCTGCGCTTGCTGCAGTTGCTGTTCCAGGGCGCGGCGTTCGCTCATGTCCCGGGAAACGGTGGCCACGAAGCGCGGCTCGCCCGTCTGCGTATCCTTGACCTGAAAGCCGACGAAATCCATGGGAAGGGGTTGTCCGGTCCGAAGATGCCGGAATCGCAATTCTCCTTCCCAGTGTCCGGCCGATAGCAGCGCCGGGTAAACCGTATCGCGCAACAAAGCCTGGTCGTCGATGGCGATATAGTCGGGCGTGCTCGTTCCCTTAGTGGCCTCCAGATTCTCGATACCCAGCAGGCCGCGGCCCGCCGGATTGACATATACGACATGGCCGAGCAGGTCTGCCACCGCGATGAAATCACGGCAGTTTTCCACCAGCGTGAAAAATTTCTGTCTTTCCTCCTCGGTGCGCTTTCTCTCGGTGATGTCTTGCGCCACCAGAAGTGCGGAAGGCAAACCCGAATATTCCATCTTGTGCAGAAATATCTCCACATCGATTTCCGATCCGTCCTTCAGGCGGTGATGCCACTGGCCGGTCTGCACCATTTGTGGAGATTCCCCTTGAAACGTCGTCCGCAATCTTGGAACTTCATCGTCGGGGTGAAGGTCGCTGAATTTCATGTTCAGGAAATCAATGTATTTATAACCGTAGTGGCAAATCGCTGCGTCATTGACCTGGATGATTCGCAGGCTTTCCCTTTCCAGCACCCACATCGGAAGGGGATTGTGTGCAAACAGAAACAAGGAGTTGGCCTCGCTCTGACGGAGAGACTCGACCATGAAGGTGCGCGCATCGCGGAGGGATTTTTCCTCCAGTGCGCGCGCCACTACTATGGGAAGCCGCGCCAGATGATCCTTCAAGACAAAGTCGGTAACTCCTCGCCGGATGCATACAATGGCCGTTTCTTCCCCCAGCGCCCCGGCAACCAAGATGAAGGGCGCGTCGCGGCCGGCATGCCGCATCGCTAAATATGCGTCCAAGCCAGTCCAGTCCGGGAGACGGTAGTCGGCCAGCACGAGGTCATAGGAAAATCGTTTCAACTGATCCAGAAATTCGGCGCGCCTGGAGATAATTTTTGGCTGGCATCGAAATCCTGCCCGCTTGAGTTCATGCAGATTCAGTTTCGCATCGGGTGTGGAATGCTCGATCAGCAGCACGCGAAGAGGCACGGAAGGGTCCCAAATCGTTTTCTGCAATGTCTTCTGCAATGTCGAGTTGGAGGTGTTTTTGGTCATCCCGGCTATTCCATCAACTTCTATACTGAGTTTATTAAGCGCATTAATCGCAGAGACACACGGAGGACGCTATCACTCCCATCCAGGATATCGGCAAACGGAAGTGCCAGCTTTAGAGGCAATTGGAAGGGCTTTGCAGCCCGTAAGCGCTATGCGGCCCGAAAGCCTCGCGAACAAGGGAATTCACTTTCTGGAAGGGGAATTAGAGTTTTGTGCAATGCCGGGGATAGGTCAAGAAACGCGCCACGGGAGACAGTGTCATAGACACCCCCCTCCCGGGGAGCACGGATTCACAAATGGATAACCAGCGAGGTTAGCCTCGCTGGTCCAAAGCTGCATAGGGCCGCACGTCATAGCCCTGGAAGACCTGGCGGGGACGGGCGATTTTTTGCTCCGGATCGAGCAGCATCTCTTCCCACTGAGCAATCCAGCCGCTGGTGCGCGGGATGGCGAACAGGACCGGGAACATCGTCACCGGGAAGCCCATGGACTGATAGATCAGGCCGGTATAGAAGTCCACGTTGGGATAGAGCTTGCGTTTGACAAAGTAGTCGTCCTCGAGGGCGATGCGCTCGCATTCCAGCGCGATATTGAGCAGCGGATTGCGGCCCATGATTTCAAAAACGCCGTCGGCCACGCCCTTGATGATTCGCGCGCGCGGATCGTAGTTCTTGTAAACGCGGTGGCCGAAGCCCATGAGTTTTGTTTCGCCAGCCTTCACGCGCTTGATGAATGCGGGCACGTTGGCGAGCGAACCAATCTCCATCAGCATGCGCAAAACTTCTTCGTTGGCCCCGCCGTGCAGCGGGCCGTAGAGCGCGGCGGTCGCCGCGGCGGTCGCCGAATACGGGTCCACCTGCGAACTGCCCACGCAGCGCATGGCGTTCGCCGAACAATTCTGTTCGTGGTCCGCGTGCAGAATGAACAGCACGTCCAGGGCGTGTTCCAGCGTGGGGTTGGGGCGGTATTTCAGCTCGGTCGTCTTGAACAGCATGTTCAGGAAATTGCCGGCGTAGCTCAATTCGTTGTCCGGATAGACAAACGGCATGCCCAGGCTGTGCCGGTAGGCAAAGGCCGCGAGCGTGGGCATCTTCCCGATCAGCCGGTAGACCTGCTTGCGGCGCAATTCGGCGTTGAAAATGTCCTTAGCCTCGGGATAAAACGTGGAAAGCGCCGCGATGCCGGAAATCATCATGCCCATCGGGTGGGCATCGTAGTGGAACCCGTCCAGGAACTTCTTCACCGACTCGTGGATGAACGTGTGATGCGTGATGTGGTAGGCCCAATCGTCCAGCTGCGTGCGGGTCGGCAACTCCCCGTGCAAAATCAAATAGGCCGTTTCCAGATAAGTGCTCTTCTCGGCCAGTTCCTCGATGGAATATCCGCGATATCGCAGGATGCCCTTCTCGCCGTCGATGAAAGTGATCTTGCTATGGCACAGGGCCGTATTGCTGAAGGCCGGGTCATAGCTCATCATTCCAAAATCATCAGGTTTCACTTTGATCTGGCGCAGATCCATGGCGCGGACGGTGTCGTCCTTGATCGCAATTTCGTAGCTTTTTCCCGTGCGGTTATCGGTAACGGAAAGAGTATCCCGGCTCATGCGGGTGGTCCCTTCGGATTCAACCTGCGTCTCAGGTTTGATTGGATTCATGGCGGCTTTCACTTAACGATTCAGCAGCCCACTAAAGAATTTACACCAACTTTGTGTTTTGCGGGAGAGGTATCCCTCGATTTCATTCAATTAGGGAAACGCGGGCGCACCCGGTAAGGTTGCGTCGAATTCGGGGCCACTGCATCTAAAGCTTTTGACAAACATAAAAAGAGCCGCGAAACCTGTGAAATTCGGGGGATTGCCGCATGATGCAAATCATTCGCTCGAAGGACCGCTACCACGCTGAAACCGATTGGCTTAGTACCTACTGGCACTTCTCGTTTGACCACTACCTTGACCCCCAAAACATGAACTTCGGACCTCTGCGCGTCTTTAACGACGATGTGGTGGCCCCGGCCGGCGGATTTCCGCTGCACGCGCACCGGGAAATGGAAATTGTGACCTACATTATCGAGGGCACGCTCGAACATAAGGACAATATGGGCAACGCTGGCGTCATACGCCCCGGCGAAATCCAGCGCATGAGCGCCGGAACCGGCGTGCGGCATTCCGAGTACAATCACTCCGAAAAAGATCCCGTGCACCTGCTGCAGCTCTGGATCCTGCCCGGCGTACAGCATCTGTCGCCTTCGTGGGAGCAGAAAAGTTATTCTCTGGCCGACCGGTCCGGCAAATTGCTGCCCATCGTCGTGCCCGCCGGAAACAACGGCAGCGATGATTCCACAACGGTTCAGATTCACCAGGACGCCACCATCTATACTTCCCTGCTTGCGCCGGGCCAGTCCGCCACGCACAAACTCGCCCCGGGCCGCCGCGCCTACCTCTTCGTGATTGCCGGAAATTTGAAACTCAACGGGGAATCACTCGCCGCCGGGGATCAGGCGCGTGTAACCAGCGAACGCGAATTGCGCCTCTCCCCCACGCCGAATGCTGAAAATGGCGCGACGGATTTTTTGCTCCTCGATCTGCCGTAGATGGAATGTGCTGAATTGCTTTCGGCGGGATGGGTCGCATCCGGCGCTTTCCTTGACGAACCATCGATTCACGAACCGCCGGTTTGCCAGCGATCCACGAACTTCCAGAGCGCGCGGAGATTCCCTGCTCCAACCTGCCGCAATGCTTACGTGGTGCTGCGGTCCACCGCGGGGTGGCGGACGTCACTTCCGGCAATCATGTAGATCACATCTTCGGCGATGTTGGTGGCGTGGTCGGCGATGCGCTCCAGGTTCTTTGCCACCAGGATCAATTCAAACGCGGGAAACACGAGCGAGGAATCGCCCATCATGTAGCTGAGCAGCTCGCGGAAAATCTGGTCGCGGAGCTGGTCGACCTGATCGTCGCGAGAAAGGACCGAGCGCGCCAGCTCGACATCGCGGCGCACCAGGGAGTCGAGGCTGTCGCGCATCATTTTTTCGGCGAGTTCGCCCATGCGCGGAAGATCGACGTAAGGCTTCACGCGCGGATGGCGCACGATGCGCGTGGCCGAATGCGCGATGTTCACGGCCTGGTCGGCGATGCGTTCCAGATCGTTGTTGATGCGGGAGATGGCCAGCACGAAGCGCAGGTCCGCGGCCATCAACTGCTGCAGCGCCAGCAACTGCACGACGCGATCGTCGATTTCGATCTGCAATTCATTGATGGTGTTTTCTTCCTTGAGGACGGTCTGCGCGAGCTTTTCATCCGCATCGAGCACCGAGTGGACGGCCTGATGCACGGCGCGCTCGGCAAGGCTGCCCATCCAGAGCAGCCGCTCCTTCAATTCCTCAAGGTCGCGTTCAAAATGACGTTCCATTCTTTACACCCTGTCCTCAAGCGGCCCTTGGGCTGTGCTTGCCCGCATTGCCGTGTCCCGCCCTTCGCCGTTATTTCTCAGTTTGTTTCTCACATTCATTCCCGGATGGATTTCCCGGTCCATTCTCAGCGTGACGCGTTTTTCCTTACAAAGGCACTGCAAAAAATTATTGCACTCTTTCCCGGCGCGCGCCGCAGGGCGCGCTCATCCGAAGCGTCCCGTGATGTACGCTTCGGTGCGGGGATCCGAGGGTGTGGTAAACATCATCCCCGTCGGCGAAGTTTCAATCAATTCGCCGTTCAGTATGAATGCCGTCGAATCACTGACGCGCGCCGCCTGCTGCATGTTGTGCGTGACGATCACCAGGGTGCAGGTCGGCTTCAATTCAAACAAAAGTTCCTCGATCTTCGCCGTGTTCACCGGGTCCAGGGCGGAGCACGGCTCATCGAGCAGCAGCACCTCCGGATCGACCGCCAGCGCCCGCGCGATGCACAGCCGCTGCTGCTGACCGCCGGACAGTGCGTAGGCCGACTTGCGCAGCTGATCCTTCACTTCATCCCAGAGCGCGGCGCGGCGCAGGCTTTTCTCCACCGCATCATCCAGACGTCCGCTGTAGCCGTTAATCCGCAGCCCGTACGCCACGTTATCATAGACGGATTTGGGAAATGGATTGGGTTTCTGGAACACCATGCCAACCATCCGGCGCAGTTTGGTCACATCCAGCGTGAGGATATTCACGCCGTCCAGGGTAATTTCTCCCTCCATGCGCGTATGGCGAATCGTTTCATGCATCCGGTTCAGCGTTCGCAACAAGGTGGATTTTCCGCAACCCGACGGCCCAATGAGCGCAGTCACACGGTTGGTGGCCACATCGAGAGAGACGTCGTGCAACGCCCGGACCTTCCCGTAGTAGAAGTTGAGTTGGGAGACTTTCATGCGCAACGGCATCGATTTCGTATCCAGGCCGGAACCGGTTTGGCCCTCCGCTCTTGATTTGCCCACGGCTGTACCGCTCGAAATCGAATTTGACAGCAGTGGGAAGGGAGCGTCCATCAATCACGACCTTTCATACGAAGTTCCGCGCATCAAGAATGTGCGTACCACAATGTTGGTCACAAAAACCAGCCCCAACAGGACCAGTCCGGCAGCCCACGCCTGCCGGTGCCAATCATCATACGGCGAAATGGCGTAGGTATAAATAACCACGGGAAGCGAAGAGATCGGCTGGTTCCAGCCGGGACTCCAGAACTGGTTTCCGAACGCGGTGAACAGCAGCGGCGCGGTTTCACCGGCCACACGCGCCAGCGCAAGCAGCATCCCCGTGATGATGCCGCCCCGTGCCGCTGGGAGCACCACGGTGGCAATCGTCTTCCACCGGTTGGACCCCAGCGCCATGGCCCCCTCGCGCAGGCTCACCGGCACCGCGCGCAAAAACTCCTCCGTACTGCGCAGGCTGATGGGGATGGTCATAATTCCCAACGCCACGCCGCCCGCCAGTGTGGAGAAGTGCCGCATCGGAACCACGACCAGCGAATAGGCAAAGATGCCCATGATGATGGAAGGCACGCCATTGAGCAAATCGGTCGTGTAGCGAACCACAAATCCAAACGTCTTGCCGCCGAATTCCGCCAGATATACGCCGCCCAGCAGGCCGATCGGCAGCCCGATCACGGCCGCCAGAAACAGCAGCTTTGCGCTTCCGACAATGGCGTTGGCCATGCCACCGCCGGTCTCGCCGACCGGTTTGGGAAGCTGCGTGAAGAAATTCCAGTTGAGCGATCTGCCTCCATAATAAACCAGGTAGCCAAGAATCAGGAAAAGGACCGAGACGACCGCGAACGCGGCGACGCCGGTCAGTGTGAGCATCACCATGTTGACAGACTTGCGCCAGATCAGCCGGAAACCCTTCATGAGGCGCGCCCCCTGTCGGTCTCGGTGGCCAGAATGAGCAGCCGGGCCATTCCATTCAGAATAAATGTCAAAAGGAAAAGAACCAGGCCGAGTTCGATGAGGGCGCTGAGATACAACTTGCCCGTGGCTTCGGTGAACTCATTGGCGATGACGGCAGCGATCGTATAACCGGGAGCGAAGAGCGAATCGCGAATCTTGGGATCGTTGCCGATCACCATGGTGACGGCCATCGTCTCACCCAGGGCGCGGGCCAGCGCCAGAAAGATCGAGCCTGTGATACCCGTGCGCGCCCACGGAATGACCACCTTCCAGGTCGACTCCCATCTTGTTGCGCCCAGCGCCAGCGCCGCCTCGCGCTGCTCTCTGGGAACAGTCAGCAAAATTTCCCGCGAGACCGATATGATGAACGGCACGACCATGATCGACAAAATGATCCCCGCCGTGAGAAATCCCACTCCGTAATTCGGTCCGCTGAACAGGGGAAGGAAGCCAAACGCATCTTTAAGCGCGGGGCCGATCGTCGTGCGCATCAAAGGCACAACAACGAAAATTCCGAGAAGGCCGTAAATCACGCTGGGCACCGCCGCGAGCAGGTCAATCAGGAACGCGACCTTGTCCGAGATCACGCGTGGCGACAGTTCGGCAAGAAAAATCGCCGCTGCTAATCCCAGGGGCACCGCAATGATGAGCGCCAGCACCGACGTGACCAACGTGCCATAAATGAAGGGTAATGCTCCGAAATGTTCAAAGACGGGATCCCAGGTTTGAGTAGTCCAAAAACCCCAGCCGAATTGCTGTCGAGATGCGGCTGAATTGTTCCATAGCTGGAACACCAGGAGGGTGGCGATGAGAACGATCGACGCGGCAAAAATCAGCGTGACCATGTGCGCCACCACGTCCCCAGTCGCAAGCCGGCGCAAGTAAGCGCGCACCGACCAGGAAGACGGTGCGCGCTTCGCCATACTCGCGTTAGAACTCATTGCTCATTGCTCATCGCTCATTGGACCTGGGCAAGTTGTTTCATTTCGATAGCCACAACGGCCTTCGGCAAACGGGCATAATTCAGTGATTCGACCATATCCTGTCCGCTTGTCAGCATCCAGCGGAGGAAGGTCTTGATCACATCCCGCTTGGTGGAATCCGCGATTTTCGAGGGAATCAGAAGGTAGGTGAAACTGCAAATGGGATACGTCTGCAGCCCCGGCGCGTTCGTGATGGAAATGCGGATATCCTTTTGCATCTTGGCCGCAGCCCCTGACGCCGCATCGGTAACGCTGGCGAGGCTGGCCTTGATGAACTTGCCGGCGGAGTTCTCCACCAGGCCGTAACCCATGTGGCTCTGGATGGCATAAATGAGTTCCACGTAACCGACCGAATTGGGCGTCTGCTTCACCAGTCCTGCGACGCCTTCGTTGCCTTTGCCGCCCAGTCCCACAGGCCAGTTGACCGAAGTATTGCTTCCGACCTGGCTTTTCCATGCAGGGCTGACCTTCGAGAGGTAATCCGTCCAGACAAAAGTCGTGCCGCTTCCGTCGGAGCGATGAATCACGACGATGTCGTTTCCCGGCAGCTGCACACCGGGATTGGCGCTGGTGATTTCTTTATCGTTCCACTTCGTAACCTTGCCGAGGTAGATGTCCGCAAGCATCTGCGGCGTGAATTTCAGCTCCGCGCTGACGCCTGGAATGTTATAGGTGGGCACCACGGCGCCCAGAACCGTGGGGAACTGCAGGATCTTCTGGTTGAACATGCCCAGCAATTTATCGTTCAAAGGCATGTCGGAAGCGCCGAAATCAACGGTGCCCGTCTTGAGCTGCTGAATGCCGCCGCCCGAACCGATGGATTGATAATTGATTTGCACGGCGGAGTGCATCTGGTGATAGTCATTAAACCACTTCGAATAAATCGGGTATGGGAAAGTCGCTCCCGCAGCGTTCAACAGAACTTGCCCGTCGGCAGCCGTGGCGGCAGTGCCGAACATGAGCAGGGCCGCAAGCATACCAAGCACTTTCACGATTCGCATTTTTTCTCCTCATCTTTCGCTAGTGAATTCTGACTCTCAATTGTTACAGCCGTGTTACAAACAAGCGTTGCCGGTAAAAAATACGAAGAACCCTACAACTGCCCTGCTTTGTGCATATTGCAAAGAAGGGAGGATGGGCCGGCGCCAGGGGAGCGTCGGCCCGGGGTGGGGGTGCAACTCGAAGTTCGCTGTTTCGCACAAGAATGGGAAGCGCGATTCAATTTCGCTTTTTCGGATAATTCATTTCTTCCACGGCAATTCGCGTGCGCCCGTGCCGCACATCCAATCCACGCACCCAAAAAATAATGTCTTCGGCAATATTGGTGGAGTGATCCGCGATGCGCTCCAGGTATCTGGTCGCCAGCACAAATTGCATGTGCGGCGCCACCTGCGATGGCTCATCGGCCATCCCGGCAAGCAGATGCTCAAAAATCCGATCCCGGTAACGGTCCACAACGTCGTCAGCCGCAAGCACTTCACTGGCCAGCACCACGTTGCGAAAGATCAGCGCGCCCAGGCTGCGCCCCAGCATGGCCCGAACGGCGCCGCTCATGGGCTCCAGGTCCCGCGGCGTCTGCGTCACGTTCATTCCGGCGAGCGAAATCACGCGCTCGGAAATATTGACGGCGAGGTCGCCGATGCGCTCCAGATCGTTGGCAATTTTCTGGGAGGCGACCACGCGGCGTATTTCTTCATCATCGAGCAATCCGGTCCGGAGCATGCGCACGGCATGGTCGTCGATCAAGATTTCCATTTCGTTGACGCGCGGCTCGGTAAGAAACACTTTGCTGGACAGCGCCTCGGCCGCTTCCCGGTTCGGACGCAGCAATCCATCCAGGGCGCATTCCACGCTGATCTCAACCGTACGCGCCATGGAAATCAGGTAATTGGCAAGCACATCCTCGTAAATCGTCTGTACGCTTGAGACGGGGGTAGCCATCGGTTCACCTTGCGCCGCAATCTTCCGGCACAGTCAGGCTACCTGGGCTATGTGAAAGAAAAATGAAACGCGGATGAATATACCGCAAACATGGATTCCGGCAGCACGGAACCGATACGAAGGTCCTGGGGCCCTGTTATCTCCACATTTTCGGTCCAGACGCAATCAAAACTTGCCGCCCATAAAAAAAACGACGGGCGGGGTCCCTGGAAACTGCAAATCTATCCAAAGACCGCACCGCCCGCCGGGATATCTGCCTGAACACAACTCAGGCCGCACGAGCATTATTTCTTGGTCAGTTCCTGATACACGACTTCGGTATAGGTCGGTGGATGGTAACCGCCTTTGGGCGGCGGAGCCAAAGACTCGCCCAGGGCCGTTTTGACCTGATCCAGGGTTTTGCCTTGCGCCACCAGCTTCTTAATCTCCGCGCGCCTCGTAACTGCTTCTTTCAACCTCTTCTGCAAATCGGCCCGGGTTGGCAGTTCCCCGTGTCCGGGAACATAGGTGACGGCCTTTAGAGCCAGCAATCCCCTCATGTTGATAATCCAACCTGCGGACGATCCGTGCTTGGCCAGATGGATCAGCGGGTAAGGAAACTGCAGGGTCAGGATATCGCCCGTAAACACGATCTTCTGGGCCGGGAGGTACACAAGCAGATCGCCGCTGGTGTGCGCTGGGGCGAAATGGAGCAAGCGGAGACGCACGCCGTCGATGGTGACGGTTTCGCTTTTTGTCACCGTGCGATTGGGAAGATAATCCTTTGGAGCGGCCATCGCCGGGTTCGGCCCATTTTCGGATTCTTCCATTTCCTTCTTGCAATTCGCGGTGGCGATGATCGTCAAGCCCTTGGGGAAACCGGCAAGCCCGTTAACATGATCCCCATCACTGTGCGTGAGGATTACCGTGGTCACGGGCTTGGGCGTTACTTTGGCAATGTCGGCGAGCATTTCCTTCGCCGAGTCCGCAGTCATCTTTGCGTCAACGACAATGACTCCATTGGTTCCAACAATAAATCCCGTATTCGCGCCCGCCCCTCCCGACGTCCAGTAGACACCTCCGGTCAGGTGCATCACCTTCAGCGGCGGGGGCTGCATTTGCGCCGCTGCCGCCGTAGCGAACACGGCCAAACCGATGGTCATTACAATTCCCAAAAACAGATTTTTTCGACTATTCATAATGGCATTCTCCTCGTGCGCCGGTTGGGCCGGCGGTGAACAGCGTAGGTAGTACCGGGGTTTTCATTTAGAGCTACAGAGCGAAATCTTTTTCGGACTTCCGTTCGGCGGGGAGCACGGCCCTTGGCTTCTTCTCGCGTTTCTCCCCTGACGGATCATACGACTCCGACGAGTCAACTTCAAGCTAAGCCATCTGGGTTTAAGCGCTCCATCTGTGCGGTTTGCGCGGGGGCAGGTGCTTTCGGATTCTCCATTTTCACGCTCGCAGTCGGGACGAAATTGAACCCTCCCGCATTCTGAAAATCGCCAGGCGCGGGGCGCCGGACAATTCCAGATGAGTCGCCGAACCACCCGTGGAACTGCGATCAGGTTGCGGCGGCAATGCGAAAATGAAAGCGGGAACCGTGTCCGACGGCGCTATCGACCCAGATGCGGCCACCGTGTGCGTCCACGATGTGCCGGGCGATGGCCAGACCGAGGCCCGTGCCGCCGGCCTCGCGAGATCTGGCGGCGTCGACGCGGTAAAAGCGCTCGAAGATGCGCTCCAGATCGGATTCAGGAATCCCGATTCCGGTGTCGGCGACCGTGAACGTGACGCCGTCCGCGTTCGCCGTGGCGCTCACCGTGATTTGACCGCCGGGGGGAGTGTACTGGGTTGCGTTATCGAGCAGGTTCTGCAGGACTTCGCCCAGCTGCGCGCCATCGCCCCGAACCGGGGGCAGGCCCTCGGGCAAATCGACAAGGATGCGCAGCCCCTTTGCCTCCGCTTTAAATCGCGAGGTTTCGACGCAGCCGTTCACCAGCGCCTGCACGCGGACCGGTCGCAATTCGAGTTCGAGCCGCCCGGCCTCAATGCGTGAAAGTTTCAACAAATCGTCGGTGAGGCGGGCCAACCGCTGCGCGTGTTCGCGGATAATTTCGACGAAGCGCGTCCGATTGTCTTTGTCATCCAGCGCGCCGCCGAGAAGGGTTTCGGCAAATCCTTGAATGGCCGTCAAAGGCGTTTTGAATTCGTGCGAAACGTTGGCCACGAAATCGCGCCGCACCCGCTCCAACCGGCGCAATTCCGTTATGTCATGCAGCACGAGCACGGCGCTCTTGGTCTCGACGGCGTGTACGGGAGCAGCCGTCACGCTGAAACTGCGCCGCCGCACCGTGCCGACTTCCACTTCGCCGGTTACTTCTTCTCCTCCCGGCAGGGCCTGCCGGACTGCGTTTACCAGTTCCACCTGCCTCAGGGCTTCCACCAGTTTCCTGCCCTGCGAGCTTCCCTCCGGCAGTTCGAGGATTTGTTCGAACGCATGATTGCAATACACAATTCGTTCGTCCCCGGTCACCACGGCCACTCCCTCCACCATGCTGCCCAGGATTGCCGCCGAGCGATTGCGTTCATCGGTCAGCGTGTGAATCGTTCGCCCGAATTGCGCGACGGTCTGGCCCAATGCCTCGGCCAGATCCGCAATTTCGTCCCGGCCATAATCCCGGCCGAGCGGGGCGAAATCACCGGACGCGGCGCGGTCCGCGAATTTCCTCAGGCGGTGGATGCGCTTAGAGATGGAACGCAAATACAGGATGGAAGCGAGTCCCGCAACCAGCAGAATGGCCACCAGGGCGGGCCAAATCCTCCGCAGGGTTCCCGGCAAGGTCACTTCGACCGCAATGGGAATTGCGGCCACCAGCGCCAGGTAAATCAGGCCCAGCCGCCAGAATAGGCTTACGCGCAAGAAGGGGTTACTCCTGTTTTGCAGATTGGGCCGCGCTTTCGAACATATAACCGGCGCCACGCACAGTTTTCAGAAAGGCAGGATGGTCGGCATCGGTCTCCACCTTCTCGCGAAGCCGGCGAATATAGACATCCACGCTGCGCGGCGTCACGAAACGCTCCGTACCCCAGACGGCATCCAGCAACTGATCGCGCGAAAACACACGGTTCGGGCGCGCGGCCAGATAATACAGCAGGCGGAACTCCAACGTCGAGAGCGTTACCGGATTGCCATCATGCGCCACGCGGTAGGACGAAGGATCGATGGTCAGGCCGCGCGTTTCAATCACGCGCAGCGTCTCTCCCGCCGGCTCGGTGCGCCGCAGCAGGGCCTTCACGCGAGCCCCCAATTCGCGCGGGCTGAACGGCTTGGTCACATAGTCGTCCGCCCCCATTTCCAGGCCTACGACGCGATCGGCTTCCTCGCCGCGCGCCGTCAGCATCAGGATCGGCAAGCGATTGAGCGCCTGATCGCGGCGAATTTCCCGGCAGATTTCAAGGCCGGATAATTTCGGCAACATCAGGTCGAGCAGCAGAATGTCAGGCGGCGTCTTGCGAACCTGCGCCAGGCCAATCGCTCCATCGGTCGCCGCGGCCACTTGAAACCCCTCGCGCTCGAGGTTGTAGCGAACCAGTTCGACTATGTCACGATCATCCTCGATCAGTAGGACTCGTTTCATCGATTTACTTTCTCATTGCGATGGCGATTCAATGCAAGCCGCTTGCCGCTGAATCATTCATTTTACACGCCGGGAACGCAGGCCAATGTTACGGATGGATTAAAATGCGCGAATGCATTCGCCCCCGCCCAGCCTGACCAGTGATGTCCCGGCAGCCTCTAGCGCGCCGGAAGCGGGCGCCGCAGTCGTTTCTGCCATGGCGATGGGGGGTTCCTCCACTGGCGGGGATAGTACAGCAGCGTGAAAAATGCCGCAACGGCGCGACTGCGGAACCCTGTCTTGTATGGCTTGTAAACTGAATAGCAACCATCTCGTAAATGTGCTTTGCGGGTCGCGGCTTCAGCCGCGACATTAGAACCACAACAGGAGCCGGGCTTTAGCCCCTGAATCGTGGAGCATGCACCATCTGCGGACATTTATGAGATAGCTTCTAGCAAAAAACATGGCCAGGATGGAGATCCTGGCCACGCTTTTCTCAGAGGGAAGAAACCGTTGCGTCTGCCCGGTACGGCGTACGCGACTACTGAATACTCAGATTGTGCGCCCCGCAAAACAGCGAGGAGACGAAGCTCGCGCCCTGCGGAACCCACCACAGCCGGCGCACCCAGGCGTGCCTGCTATACATCATTTTCCTGCCCGCATAATCCATCAGTGCCGGACCAATCTGAATTACGGCATACAAGGACGCGTTGCCGGCAAACGGCCTGAGCATGGGATTTAATTCTTGGGCCCCATGCGCGGTGATGGCGTGGCGCGTGGACCAGGCGTCAAACGTGGCTGCGCCGTGCGAAGCAATAGCCAGCCCTCTCCACATGCGCAGTTTCCGGCGATTCTCATACCGCAGTTCATCTACCGATACGGTTATGGAATTGCCGGATTTTATGAACGGCATCGGAGTGGAAGCATCCTCCACCGAGTCCCCCGCCGAGACTCGCACGGGAGCATCGGGCAAATCAGCCAAATTGCGCTCGGCAACGGGCTGGGCGGATGTCCCGGCGGTTACTGGAGCGGGCGGCAGAGCGGTCACGGTAGCCGCCAGGGCGCTGGTTTCGGAATTTGCCGGTAGAACGCGGGCGACATTCTTTGCGGAGACGAATGGCTGTGGAGCAAACTGCAATTGAATCAAAAGTGCGGCAACGGTAAAAAACAATTCAATCACCTCAGTGCGCTGCGGGGTTTGCGGTGGTGCGGCTGCCCTGCAACGTGAGGCAATAGTAGTGGTGGGGGCAAGGACTGGCTATGGCTCAGTAGTTCTGAAATCCTTGGGACGAAAGTCCTAGAACTGAATCCGCCCGGCAAAACTGCAAGTCTTTTATTTTCCATGGCCTTGCCGCCCAGGACGGAAACGCATGCCGCCCGGACGATTTATGGCTCGGGCAAACCAGGGGCGTCTGGCGGCCACTGGAGAATTTCAATTTTGCCGTCCGGCATGCGCCCCAGCGTCGGGGCATATAATCCTATCTGCTTGCGACGCCACCAGAGCCCCTGCTCGCGCTTCTCGGCCCAGTCGCTGAACCAGTATTGCCAGAGCACGACGCGAACCTGCTCGGGCGGGCGTCCGGCAAACGGATTCCCCGCAAACAGCTGCAGCACATCCGGCTCACCGGCCAGCAGGCGCTGCTCGACCTGCAATACGAACGAATTCTGGCGCCAGTTTCCCAGCGAAGCGAACCAGAGATTCCAGTCGAATCGGGGCTGATAGGGAGCATAAATCCGGGGAGGCGCGTGCACATCTTGCGGCTTGTAACGATAGGGATAGGCCGTCCACGTTCGGCCGTCGTAGGATCCCTGAAATTCAATTTCATAGCGTTCGCGGGTCATCACGCCAAACAGCCCGAACTGGTTGGCGATGCGGTAGGGGTCCAGGACGCGGACCGGATAGCGCGGCAAAGGCGCGCTCGGGCTCACCATGAAAATCAGGAGCGCCGAAGTGGCGTAGAAAATCCACGTCAAAACAATCGCCTGCACCCACAGACGGAAATGGTAGTGCCAGCCGCGCTGGTTCGCCAATGTTTCCGGCAAGACCTGGTTTGCAGGGGCGAAGATTTGCGCGGGGCGCAGGCGCTGCGGGAAAAATCGCGCCAGAAATTTATCGTCCAGCAACAGGAATCCCAGAATTAAAACGAGATAGTTCAGGAAGGCGTAATTGCTGGTCAGGATGATTCCAATCTGCCACGGCGTAATTATAAAAAACAGCACGATGCGCGAACGCCGCGGCAGAAACACGGCGAAGATCAGCACCAGTTCGAGTGCCAGCGTGAATGCGGCCGTGGCCACATGAAAGCCGTGCGGCAGATGTTGCGCGTACCAGGCGATCCATGTGGGCAGCGGGCCATTTTGATAATAGTGGTCCATGGCGGTGAAGTTGCGCCATTCCGGGTCGTGCCCCAGGATTTTCGCCATCCCCGATTCGAAATAGATTCGGAACACCAGCCAGATCAGAAGAAACCGGCTGGCGCGCGAAGGCGGTTCGGACTCTCCCCAGCCGGGGCGCCATCCGGAGGGCGCAAAAAGCAGGCTGAGGAAGCCCGCCGCCAGCAGCATCCCGTCGGACTGGTAATACGCAAAATCCTGAGCCGCGGCGATGAAAGAAAGGTATCCAATCAGGCAGATCACCAGCGCGCCCCGCGGACACAGGTTCAGGGTTAACAGCAGGGACGCGATCATGCCAATGATGCAAACCGCCAGCAGCGTGCGGTCGCTTGCCGACCACCAGAGCACCGTGGGCGCATACCAAAAACGCGCGCTGCCCAAAGCGCGCGCAACCTGCTGAAGATACTCCTGAGCCGGCAGGATTCCCCGCGGGCCGATGAGCCCGCGAATCTGGAAGACGAGCGAATAAAACGCCGAGAAAAAAATCAAACCCAGAGCGCGCAGAAACAGCCATCGCGCATACAGGTACCCGGGAGAGCTTGTATTGGGAGCAAACCAGCGTTCCGGCAAGGCCCTGCAATCGATGTCCATTGCCGGACATTATACAGACAGATAGCCCATGCGCCGGAAAGAGTGCTTGCCCAAAGTCAGAGCGAGGCCAGGACCTGCAGCGCGTGGTGGCGCAGCCTGCCCAAATTGCGATTGATGGCGTGCTGCCGGGGAAGAAATAACAGCACGGGCGGCCGGCGCATTGCCAGACGCTCCAAAGCCGATTTCAAGCGCACATCGTGCGGCGCGCTGCGCAGTCCCCGGGCGAGGGTATCGGCCGCGTCCTGTTTGCGGTCCGCGGCAACGTACACTTCGGCAAGGTTCAGGTAGAGTTGGGCCTGGCGGCGGCCCTTGCGCATTGCGGAACGGCAAAGTTTTTCCGCCTCCGCCCACTTCTGCTCCGCAGCCGCAAGGGCCACACCCATGTAGGAGATATAGAATGGATTGTCCGGCTCCTGGCAGAGAGCGGAGCGCAGATGCGGAAGTGCCTTTTGCGCGTCGCCACCGCGCAAAAACGTGAGGCCTGCGCGAAATTCCTGGAATGCCTCAATCTGGATCATGCTGAAACCCTCCGCGATGAGATGGGAACCCGCGCAAACCGCGCGCAGCTGAAATTCGCTAAAACGATGTGAAGAAGGCTAGAATCAAGAAGCGGGAAAGCCAACTGGTCGAACGGACGGAAATGGAACAGCTCGCCTTGAGACCTACGGACGTGGAAGGTTCTGCCGCTGTGTTACAATCTTTGTTTTTCCTGCACCTTTTAGGAACTTAGGAACTGCTTGATGCAAAAAGTCTCAATCCGCTCGCGATGGATGGCGTTAGGCCTGCTCGTGCTTTCCGTCGGACTCTATATTTGCACGGCGTCAAAGCCGGCGCTGGACGACGAGGACGTGGACGCGGCGCACGCCATGGTGTCGCAGGAAATATTGCTGCGTCACGACTACGTGATCATGTACATGGACGGCATCCGGTACCTGATTCGTCCCCCGATGCATTTCTGGCTGGTGGCCGCCAGCTACAAAATTTTTGGAGAAACGGAATTCGCCACAAGGCTTCCGATCGGCCTGGCCGTGGTGGGCATCGTTCTGCTGAGCTTCGAATTCGGGCGCAGGTTTTTCGGGCAACGCGCGGGGCTGTACGGCGCTCTGGCCGCAGCCACCAGTGTGGGCATGTTTATTTATACGCGGAACATGATTCCCGAGGCCATCTATGCGCTGGCGTTTGAGGGGATTTTCTATTTATTTTTGCGCTCGTGGACCGGCAGCCTGGATCCGCGAATCGGCTACTGGGGCGCCGCGGCGCTTTGCGCCGTCGCCGTCCTGACCCGTGCGCTGATCGGCCTGCTTTTCCCCGGGGCGGCCATTGTGGCGTTTTTGACGATCACGCACGGCTGGCGCCGCTGGCGGGAACTGCGGCTGTTTTCCAGCTCGGCGATTTTTTTAGTCCTCGCCGCGCCGTGGCACATTCTGGCGGCCCTGCGCGCGCCGGGTTTTTTGTGGGCGTTTTTCATCAACGAGCACATCAACCGCGCCCTGGGAACGCGCCTGCCGCATGATTACGGCGCCGTGCCGCTCTGGGCATGGTGGAGCGAGCACCTGATATGGCTGTTTCCGTGGAGTTTCTTTTTGCCGCTCGCGCTTCGCGAATTGCCTCTACCCATGAGCAGGTGGAAAGAGGATAAGGATCCGGCCACCCAGGCGCGAATCATGCTGTTTGTGTGGGCGGCAGTGATCCTATTGTTCTTTACGATTGAAAGCGGATCGCGCCTGGAGTACTACAGCTTCGGCGCGTGGCCCGCAATGTTCATTCTTCTGGGGCTCGGCATCGCCGATTCGGAGGAATCCGACCAGAAATGGCTGCTGCCGGTGCAGCGCATCCTGGCGGGACTGTCCGTGGTACTGGCCGCTGTGGCGGGCTATTTCCTGATCGCCTCGATGCACATTCGCGCGGCCAAGGATGTTTCCAGCCACCTGGACTTGCGCAGCCCGGAAGATTATCTGACCGGCATGGTCCACCTGATGGACCTGACTTCCGCGTCGGTGGCCGACCTGCGAGTCCCCATCATCCTTTCCTCGGTTTCAGTATTGATCGCGTTCGTTGTCGCATGGATATTGCGCGAGCGCAAAGTGCAGTGGCTGCCGACGATCGCGATGGCGATCGGAATGGTTGGATTCATTCTTGCGGCTCACATTGCGCACATCGTGCTGAACCCGACGCTTTCTTCCAAGGTGCTGGCGCAGGACATCTCCCGCACACTGAAGCCGGACGACAAGATCGCCCTGTTTGGAGATATTCGCGTTGCTCCGGGCGTCGCATTTTATACGCACCGGCACGTCCTGCTGTATGACGCGACCGGAAGCAACCTTACATTCGGCTCGCATTATCCCGATGCCCCCAAGGTGTTTTACACCGACCAGGATTTTCCCAAGCTCTGGGAAGGCAGCGGCCGAGTTTTTCTGGTGGCGGCGGACGAAGACATTCCAACGATGCGCAAAAAGCTTCCCGGAAATTCCGTGTGGATTTATGCGGAGAACGGGGGAAAGACGGTATTTGTAAACCACGCGCCGGCGCCCGGGCGCTTGCCGATCGGACCCCTGGAAGGAAATTTGAAGCTGCAAACCTCGCCCTAGTTCGTTTTCGCGGCGCGCTTACCGAAAATTTATTGCATCCGCCAGGGTGACTGCTCGGGCCAGTGCCGGATCGCTTCGGCGGCCCAGACGGTGGTCTTATCGGTATGGCAGGACGTGCAGGGATTGGGAATCTTGTATTTGCCCGTCATCGCCGGCGTGATGAACCGAAACGTGTGGGCATGCACATAAGTGTTGGCAGGCCCTTCCGTTTGAATTGCCGGCATGTGGCAGGCAACGCACTGGCTTCCGGGGCTGCCATCCTTATGATGTGTGTGCTGTTCCAGCGTAGCCTCGCGCGGGCCGTTCCGCGAGCCGGGCCCGTGACAGTCCATGCAAATTTCGTTCGCGGGCTTTTTCAGCTGCGCATAATTTTTCGTGCCGTGCACGTCGTGGCAGTCGAAACACGTGATGCCGCGGCGGTACATCACGCTCTGCACAAAATCGTTTCCCTGCATGCGGTTCTTGTGAGCGGTACCGTCGGGATAATAGAAAAAATTTACCGGCTCGCCGAGCGTATGCCCCTCCAGTTTCCAGAAATCCTGAAGCTTTAGCCCCACGCGGTAGCCGACCGGCCAATCGTAATATTTTCCTTCAATGGGATTCGCGAGCGGCTGTCCCTGCGAGTGGCACTGGATGCAGGTGTCGCTGGCCGCGACATAATCCATGTGGGCAGGATTGAGGATGTTGCCGCGCACTGGTTTCGCGACATGCTCGCTTCCGGGGCCGTGGCAGCGCTCGCAGCCGACGTTCCATTCCGCCACTTGCTTGGTGTGAATGTTATAGCCGACCGAGTGGCAGCCGTCGCATAGGGGGCCGGTGGGCCGATGCATATTGTCACCAGGATAGTACGGCGCCCACCAGTCGGCTCCCGTGGCGGGCACTACATATTTGCTCCATCTGTGGTTAGCGACTTCCCATTGGACCGGCAATGGAAAATAGTCGTCACCGATTTTCGTGAAATAGCGCTGCTTCCAGAGGCTGCCGTACACGAAGGCGACCTGATCCCTGGTGAATTTCGGGCCGACGTTGTTGGTGGCCAAATCGGGAATGATGGCGTCTGGATGGTGGCGCGGATCGCGCACGACGTTGGCCATGGGCGTTTTTTTCCAGCGGTCGTAAATCTCCGCATGGCATTTCTGGCAGGCGGCGGAGCCCACGTAGTGCGCCGAAGCAGACGCGACGCCCTGCTCGATATTTTCCTTCGCCGTCGTCCGCGCCAGGGAACGGACAAAAAGGACCAGCTTCCAGGCGCGGTTGTCGTCCTGTCCGGCGTGCGGATTGCCCAGCGCGGGCATGCCCGTAAGGCGCACTCCATTTAAAATGATGTAGTGGATTTCGCCGTCGGTAAGGTTTTGCGTTGCGGCCAGATGCAAATCGGGCGCGCGGGGATAGAGGTTCCGGCCAACCCCCGATTGCCCGTCGCCCTTCTCGCCGTGGCAGCCCGCGCAATGGTTGGTGAAGTTTTCCAGGGCTTCCCGCAGCGTATCGGGAGTCGCGGTCCAGGGATTTTTTGCCATTCGCGCGCTTCGAGGAATCCCCAGGTTCCGCACGGTACGTGCCAGCACGCTCTCGACGGCCGACGGCTGATCGGCGGCGCTGAATCCACGGCGGATTACGGACGCCCCATAGACCACTACAAGCGCGACGATCGCGACGAAGCTGAGGAGAAATACGCGCCCGCGTTTCATAGTTTCTCCAACCGTTTTCTCCAAACATTTTCTCCAAACAGGGCGGCCGGACCGTTTCACAATCTCCGCCAAGGGGCA
>Ga0307374_10005416_pt1 | contig 20638 bp, 22 predicted proteins | sample OX3MG_FD_202532 | JGI IMG/M metagenome (GOLD analysis project Ga0307374, IMG submission 202532) | Soil microbial communities from Risofladan, Vaasa, Finland - OX-3 | ecosystem: Environmental > Terrestrial > Soil > Coastal area > Acid sulfate soil | place: Finland: Risofladan, Vaasa | collected...
GGCTCTGAGTAAGGGCGCGCCTCGTAGGGGCGAACAAGGATAATGGGGACATCCCCGAATGGTTGAATGCCAGCCTCTTGAGGAAGGGTGAGTGGCACAAGAGAAGATAATAGAGGGTCATGGTTGTCAGGTTAACGTGCCTTACGGCTGAAACAGCAAGCGCGATACCAAGCAGTGAAACCACCATTGCGATGAGCCAGCGGACCACCTTCGTCGTCACCTCCTCCATGTGGAGTTTCGGTTTCGCGAGCTGCACCAGTTCAACGGTCCTTCCGAACAAAGTCCTCGTTCCCGTTGCGGTGACAGTGCCGCTAACTTCACCCCTTGTGAGAACAGAGCCGCTGTTTATGGTGTCTTCCTCTTTTCTAGAGACAGAGAGCGATTCCCCGGTAAGCGCAGATTGGTCCACCTCCGCGTTTCCATGCGCCACGTTGACGTCCGCGGGAACTACGTCGCCGGCTCTGAGACGGATCGTGTCTCCCACCACCAGTTCGCGGGCTGGAAGCGGAATCCACTTTCCATCCCTCTTCACCTTCGCCTGTATGCTCAGTTTCTCCTTCAGGAATTCTACGGCTGAGTTCGCCCGCTTTTCCTCAAAGATGCTGAGAGCGGCATTGAAAACAAGCAGGCCGCTGACAATGTATGTATCGGCGTACCGCCCAAGCAAAAACGTGAAGACAATCGTTATCTCGAGCATCCATGGCGTTATGCCCCAAAATTTCTTCGCCGCGAGCAGCACGAGGCTGGCTTTCTTAGCGGGAACTTCATTGTAGCCAAATTTTGAGAGCCTATTCGAAGCTTCAGAGGAAGTGAGTCCTTCCTCCGCGTACGGAGTTTCGGCTGTTCCTTTCTGCTCCCCTTGGGACAAATTACCAACCCTACCAATCATAAGCCGATCTTAGTCATTCGTGTCTGCTCCGCCTGAACCGACTCGTCGATCTGGAGGTAAGCGCCGTCTACGAGCTTCGTGTCCGCGGGGACGATGTTCCCGAGGCGGAGGCGGACGATGTCGCCGGGGACGAGCTCCTTTGCGGGCAGGTCGGCCCGGTTCCCGTCCCGCAGGACTTCCGCGGTGAGGGCCAGCCTCTTCTTAAGCAGCTCGATCTCGTTGCTCGCCTTGTTCTCCTGCCACGACCTGACGATGACGTTCACGACCAGGAGTGCGCTGATGATGACGAGGTCGTCCCAGTTCTGCAGGACCGCTGAGATGACCGCCGCGGCTTCTATCATCCACGGGATGGGCCCCCAGAAGTAGGAGAGGAAAACCCGGATGCGGGAGCGCTTCTTCTCTGCTATCTCGTTGGCCCCACATTGCTGGAGCCTCTTGGCCGCTTCTGAAGTCGAGAGCCCTTTTTCGGTCGTCGAGAGCTTCTTGAGCAGCTCCGCGACCGGAAGGTCCTTCTTCTCAGCGGGGGTTATGCTGCTCAAGTCGGCTGCCCGTGCGGTCCCGCCCTGCCTACTTATTGGTAGTGACCATTCGAAGGCACCGATAGCCTGACAACGCGAAAAAATATGTGATCAAAAAAGGCAATGCAGGACCGAATCATCCGACGTCATCCGAACGAATTCTATGTGTCTTGAGGCTGGTTTACCTTGACAAGCTTGGGCCTTTGCTCGGGACTCGCGTCCCGTCTGGCATCAGTCTGAGCGGTCAGCTGTCCCCGATACACCTGGGCCGCCAACAAAGCCGCTCTCAAAGACTTGCGTGGGTTCCTTCGCGTCCGAGTTGTCGTCTTGGGTCGTCGGTGCGACAGTCGGCTGCCCTGCCGCCGGATTGCGAGCCAGACTCGCGCCTGAATCAGGATAGCGGATGTCTGCGACCTTGCCTACTTTGCCTGCTTCCTCGTTCCGGGTCCAGTACGTCTGCTCCTCCTTTGCCAAGTCATCGGCGTCTTTCTGCTTCGGCGACCGTTGTGCCATGCTGTCATCAGTATGACCCCGGCCTGACTTGCTATGCGTCGATTACTATGGAATGAGGCTCTGAAACCTCGGCCACTCTGTCAGGAAGAAAGCCGGTTCTAGGCCGATTCGAACAAGAACAATTCCTACCATCACAACATAATGAGTTGGACCCCTGCAAGCATCATAGCGCCTTTTTGCTCAGACGGATGGGAGCTGGATGGTCATGTCATATCCGGAGAGGGTCCTCGAGGTCTTCCTGAGCCAGGGCCATTCCGAGATGACCTCCCTGACCCATTACCTGAACCTCCCCTTCACCGAGGTGGACAGGCTGCAGATGAAGGACTGGGTCCTCGGCTGGGTCTAGATGCTGGTCGATTTTGTGCAGCCATCCACTCTCGGGTAATTCCGGAGGGAGGAGAGGCCATGTACTTCACGAACACTCACGGAGCGGGCAGGTTGAGGTGGACAGCCAGCAAGATCACGACCGGCGATTGAACCGCCCAGGCAACGCCCCCACCGCGATGGCCTTCCAACCCGTCATCCCCAGAACATCCCTTCTCACCCCGAAGCATATCCCGATTATCGCGGCGGTGAGAAGGAGGCTCGCGGCGCCGGCTCGAAATCCCTCTCCATTGCTGCCCATCCAATCCTTGAAGGCCCCGAACTCGCGGATGACCCTGGACTCAGCTCTCATGCTCCCGACGCCTGGGGCAGGCGTAGAACTTCGGACTCTCGCACGAGGTACCGGCCTGATGGCAGCTTCGCGGCCTTGAGCTTCCCGTCCTTTATCCAGCGTGTCAGGGTCGCGGGCTCTCTGTGGAGCAGGAGACCCGCCTCCTTCAGCGTGAATTGCTTCTCGAATGATGGCATATGACAGACATAAGCGGCATACGACGCCCTTTGACTGGCGCCTTGTCGAAGAATCCGGAGCAACTAGGCGTTACTTAGTTTCTATATCAGAGGACAGATGGCCTAGGCGGGCAAACACAGTGTCTCGCACCTCGGTCAAGGCAGCGACGAAGGTCCGGTCCCTTCTCTCGATCTCAGATCTCTCGGCGCAAGATCTGGGGGGCATGCTCGAGCGGATGAAGGCGCTCAAGCCAGCCATAAAGCGGCGCGAGACGCTCTCCGACCTTGGAGGCAGGGTGGTCGGCCTCTTCTTCGAAAAGCCCTCGACCAGGACCAGGACCAGCTTCGAGGTGGCGACCGTCAGGCTGGGAGGATTCCCCGTCTACCTGGCATCGGACGAGCTTCAGACCAGCCGCGGGGAGCCCATCAAGGACACGGCGAGGATACTCGGGAGCTATCTCGACGTGATTGTGGGGAGGGTATACTCCCATCAGACCCTGACCGAGATGGCCGAGTTCTCAGGCGTGCCGGTCTTGAACGGCCTCAGCGACCTTGAGCACCCCACGCAGGTGATCTCCGACCTGTTCACCATCAGCGAGACGAAGGGTGTGCTGCGGGGCCTGAACCTGGGGTTCATAGGCGACGGGGACAACGTCTGCAACTCGCTCCTCCTGGGGGCATCCCTCATGGGGGTGAACGTCGTCGCCGCTTGCCCATCGGGCTACGCTCCCAACCCTGACGTCCTTCGCCGGGCTGAGGAGAACGCGAAGAGGTCTGGGTCGACCGTCCGAGTGGTCGGCGACCCCAAGGAGGCCGCGGCTGACTCCGACGTGCTCTACACGGACGTCTGGGTGAGCATGGGGGAGGAGAAGGAGAGGAGCAGACGCTTGCGCGCCTTCCGCGGGTTCCAGATAAACTCGGAGATACTGAAGCTCGCATCAAAGGATGCCGTCGTGATGCACTGTCTGCCTGCGCACCGCGGGTTGGAGATAACCGACGACGTCATCGAGGGGAAGCGTTCGGTCGTCTGGAGGCAGGCCGAGAACAAGCTCTACGGGGCTGCCGTGGCGCTCGATTTCGTGACCGGCTGAGGCGGCGATTCTTCTTCGCAGACCTGCGCAACTTTGGCCGATTACCGCAAAACTGCCGAGAAAGCATATCTATCGTCCGCGGCCGCAGTGAGCTCGTCCGTTGAAAATCAGAGACGCCCTCCCGCAGGTCTTCACCAGGGCTTACCCCGTCCTGGACCCGAAGATGCCCATGCTGCCAGCCGTCTCGATGCTGCGCTTCCAACAGATCGATGGTCTTCCGCTCATCATCGACGTGACGGCAGCCCGACCTCGGGCTCTCCATGGGTACTCGCTGCTGAAGAGGCTCCTCGCCCTCGGCCAGGGAGGGTTCTGGAAGTTCATCGAGAGGCCCTGCGAGGACGCGGCGCAGAGCATCGGGACCGTCGGCGCCGACGAGAACCTCGAGCGACTCTTCGACGTGTTCCTCAAGGAGCGCTTCGGCTTCGCCTGGATCAGCGACACAGAGAGGTCAGGGGTGCCTGTCAGCCTCGCCGACGTGCTAGAGCTCTACAAGACCGGGACGATAGAGAGCGACCTTCAGGTCAAGGACGTCGCGTCCCCGCTCTTCTCCCTTCCCGGGATGACACCACTGAGGAAGGCCCTGCTCTTCATGTTCAGCCACAGGTTCAGGCGCGTCTTCCTGTCGGCAGGGGGCGCGTTCATCTCGGACCGCAGCATCATCAGCCACATATTCAGCCCCGCGGTGCTCCACGACCTGGCGGCCAACCCCGACAGCCTGCTGGAGATGCCGATCGCGGAGATAGAGAAGAGCAGGCCCCGGAGGGTGCCGGGGCGCACCACCCTAAAGGCGGCCGCGAACACCCTGGGAGGGGACATCGGCCAGTGCCTCACGTCCCGCGGGACGGTCATAACGCCCTGGGACATCATCATGAAGCCGTGGGTGGCCAAGAAGCTCAAGATAAACCGCTGAGCGGCCCGCCCTCGCTCGCTCGCTCGCTCGCTCGCATCCGTCCTTGTGAGCGACGATGGTCGAGGCCCGGAACTTGAAGAGCTGCGGGCGGTCGGACTCGTCGCCAATCGGTTCCGGAATCTCTTTCTTTTCCCTGGATAGGTTCCGTCGTGGCGCTCCCGGTCGACCTTGTCGACACCTCCGCTTTGCCCGCGGTGTCGTGGGGCCAAGAAGCATGAGATGGAGCTCGAATCGATATTTCGAATCCGAGTTCCGAGTAAGTTTGCCTTATAACTAGGATTCTCAGGTAAGATTTACCGACTGTGATTGAAAATGTCCCGAAAAAATAGAAGCGAATACGGTGGCTCAGTCAGGGCTAATCGTGGGACGCTCGAGGACTTCTTCACGCTCGACTTTAGAACGGGCTCCATCGTCAACCAGATGACGGAGGAGAGGGTCCATGTGATTCCGACGCTCGACTGGAAGAAACTGCGGGACGATTTGGCTGGTGAATTCCAGGGAAAGGAGGCGTCCTTCATCATCTCGCGCGTGTCGTCGATCCTGGGTGCGACCATCGCGAGAGAGATGATGAAGTTTTTGAGCGACCCGGTGAGTCTCGTCGATAACATCGCCGACCTTTCGGCTGCTGCGGGGTGGGGCGTGATCGCGATGACTGGAGATACGCAGCATGGGGGAGCGTTCGAGGTTACGGTAACTAATTGCGTATTCTGCGACAAGGAGGAATTGGCCCATTCGCCTCAATGTGATTTCCTTGTGGGTGCCATCAGGGGAATGGCCGATTTCATATACGGCACTCCCCACAGAGTCTCGGAGGAGACTTGCGCTGCGATGGGGCGCTCTTTCTGTCGGTTCAAGGTGGAGGAGTGTGACGATCCTACGCTCTTATCCAGCCATAGGAACCTGAAGCACCGCGAACAGCCTGAGTTGTCCGTCGATAGATGAACGTTTTCGGACTAGCCTAGCATCAAGATATCTCCGGCGATGGGCCCGCGCGCCCCGCGGAGTTTGTGGTGGGCCGGCCCGGAATTGAACCGGGGACCTCCGCCGTGTGAGAGCGGCGTCCTAACCAGGCTAGACGACCGGCCCACGACGACGACGGGCTTTTCGAGCCGATTTAAGCTCTGGGTTCCTTCCCTTGCTACTTCTTGAGCCCGACGGACCTGTTCTTCAGCCTCAGGACGGAGGCGTGACACTTCCTGCACCTGGTGGCCGCGAGGGCGTTCCTCGCTCCGCAGCGCAGGCATACCTTGAGGAAGAGCCGCCTCTTCTGGGCGATCTGCTTCTTTGTGACGTCGGCAATCGGCATCTGACAGAATCGTTCCCAAGCCGTTCAAGGCCGGCTTAAGGACTTTTCTTCGTTAGGGTTCTGTCCAGTTATCATTTGGTACCGAACGCGCCTCACGCTGGACCAGACGAAGACCGGACAGCACCAAGCCGAATGCTGACTGTTCGGACTCCGTAGGGTTTGGGGAAGAAAGAAACGTCGGCTACTGGGTAGCCAGCGACTTGTCGGCCCGTCTCCCTGCGAGCTTCGATAGTTTCGCATCGACCGCCAACGTGGCTTCGAAGGTCAAGTCCGCGATGAGTCGAATCTCCGCCTTCTTCTGCTCGCTCAATTCCTCTAAGCTCATCCACCTTTCAGCCTCTCTTCCGCTCGTTTATACTTTTCAAACAACTCGTAGTAGAGAAGCTTCGCCTCCAAGGAGCTGCTGAACAGGATCTGCACGACGTTCCCGACCCTGACGAGTCGTATCGAGGTCGTCCCAACGTCAAACTTGCTGCCCTCGACGTCGCTGCTCAACTACTTTGGATGTCTGTCTGCTCTTTAAACGCCACTGATTGGTAAGAAGACGAAATAATTGCGAAGCGGAGGCTAATCTGGCCTATCTCGACGTTTAACCCCGAACATGTAATTGTATGACAATCGTATGCTCCCTAGTTTGACGCTTTCTTGGAGCGGAGTGAGAAAGCAGACAGAGATAAGACAACAAACGTTAGTGAGACAGTCAAGGTATTAGCGAAAGACTGGGGAGTGATATCTGCTGAGCCAATTTGGACTGTTGCAGGGGTCCCTGAGGCTCCGACCTTGCCGAATTGTGTGAAATACGTCATGTTTACTCCCCATGTTCCTGCTTCGGAATACCACACCTTATTCGAACCAGCCCAACGTACGGTATCACCCCATGCCCCGGACTTCGTAAGATTGAAGCCTCCAAACAATGGCTTCAGAACAGTATTGTTGTATGCCAACGGATACCGAAGTCCATTAAGGGGTTTGATCTCTGTTCCAGTTAGACCCACAAGCTGCTTAGGAATTCCGAGAGTCACATTGATGGTGACTGGGGTGCCAACGCTAATTCCGCCCTTCCCTGACAAGGTGATGAACGAATACACGGTGTAGGTAGTATCGGGACTCCCATCTGCATGGTGATGGACAAGAGTCCCATTGAATGGAAAAACCAGTGTTGTGGATGGCGTGAACCAGTCAAGGGGGACAGTTACAGTACCGACCAAGGGAACCCACATCGAGCTACTTGGCAACGACAGCACAAAAAGGACTATCATGAGTGCGCCTAAGCCGTCACAACCAAGATTCCACCTACCTTCCTGCTCTCCCCACCCTCGAAATCGCCTAGTTTTAGTTCGCGTCATTAACCTGCCGTGGACCGTTAACCAGAACTTATGGAATCTCTACCACAAGTTTGCAGCTTAAACGCGGATATATCACGCTAGGAAGGACTTTTCGAGGTTCGGGGCGTGGATGGGAAGACCTCTCAATCGGCGGAACTGACGAGCGCAGGGATCTCCGAGGTGGTCCTTGCGACCTTCGCTCCCGCCCTTCTCAGCGCTGCGATCTTGGACTCGGCGGTCCCGTAGTCCCCGTAGATTATCGCCCCCGCGTGACCCATGTGCTTCTCCCTAGGGGCCGACCTCCCCGCAATGTAGGCGACGAGAGGCTTCGGGAAGCTGGTCTCGACGATGTGCTCCGCGAGCCTCTCCTCCGCGTCCCCGCCTATCTCCCCCACCACCACGACTGATTTCACCTCGTCCATGGTGGCCGCCCAATCGAGGCACTCGATCAGGGTGGTGCAGTTCACGGGGTCCCCTCCCACGCCGAGTGCCACGTGTTGGCCGAGGGCGCTCCTTGTGAGCGTGTCGGCGACCTCGTACATCAGCGTCCCGCTCCGAGAGAAGAGCGCGACCCCGCCCTCGCGGAAGGAGGGGGCGGGCATTATCCCGAGCTTCAGCCTCCTCGAAGGCATGATGACGCCCGGCGTGTTCGGGCCGATAGCGCGGGCTCCGTTCTCCTCGCAGAGGCGAATCATCTTGAGCGTGTCCCGAATCGGGACGTGCTCGGTTATCGCGACGAGCAGTTCTATCCCGGCTCTCACGGCCTCCTCCGCGGCCGAGAGGAGCGCCTTCGCGGGGACGAAGAGCACAGACGCTTTCGCGCCCGTCCTTGCGACGGCCTCCTTCACCGTGTCGCAAACGAGCACTCCCTCGACGACCCGTCCGCCCCGTCCGGGGGTGACTCCCGCGGCTACGTTGGTCCCGTATCTCAGCATCAGCCCCGCGTGGAGGCTGCCGTACATCCCCGTGATCCCCTGGACGATCACAGGGTCGCCCGCCTCCGGCAACGAGAAGGTCAAGGCGAGACCTCCTTCACCGCGGCGAGGACAGCCTCCTGGGCGGTGCGGAAGACCTGGATCCCAGACCCCAAGAGAATCGCGTGCGCCTCGTCCTCCTCCGCGCCGCTTATCCTCGCGAAGACGCGTGACTTCGGCTGATCAGCGGCGACCTCCTTCAGCCCCTGGGCGACGTCGGTGGTCCTGGTTATCCCTCCGAATATGTTTACCAGGATCGCCCTCGCGCTCGGAAGCCCCCGCGCCAGCCTCACCGCCGCCTCGACCCTATCACGCTGGGCCCCTCCTCCCAGGTCGAGGAAGCATGCGGCCCTGCCGCCGGAGTCCGCCACCATGTCCAGCGTCGAAAGGACGAGCCCGGCTCCGTTCCCGACCACCGCGACGTCGCCGTCGAGCAGCACGAACGCGAAGCCGAACTTCGCCGCCTCCCCCTCGACTGGGTCCTCGGGAGGGAGCAGGGAGAACTCGGGGTGGCGGAAGAGAGCGTTGTCGTCGAGGACGACCTTGGAGTCGAGCGCGAGGAGGCTCCCGTCAGCGCGGACGGCGACCGGGTTAATCTCTGCGAGCTCGCACTCCTCCTCTCTCGAGAGCCTCTCCAGCCTGAGGAGCATCGAGCGGAATTCTGAGGACGTCCTCCCGCTTAGGCCGAGCTTCGTGCTGAGCGCGGACGCGCCTGCGTCTGTGAGCCCTTCGAGGGGGACTTGCTGCTCCATCATATCCACCTTGGCCTTGGACTCCACATCGGTCCCCCCGCTCCTCGATGCCAAGGCTACGAACTCCCGCCTCCCCCGGTCGAGCGAGACCGCGAGGTACATCTCCTCGACGCGCTCGGACTCCTCCTCGACGAGGAGCGCCTTTGTCCGCTCGCCCCCCACAATCAAACCTAGGATGCGCTTGGCTTCAGTAGCTGCCTCTTCCTTCGTCCGGACCACGACGACCCCGCCCGCCTTGCCCCTTCCGCCGGAGAGGACCTGCGCCTTGATGACGGCCGGGAGCCCGATCTCATCCACCGCGGAGAGCGCCTGCGATTCGTTGTAGGCGAGCCTTGAGCGTGGGACTGGGATGCCGTACTTTGAGAAGAGCTCCTTTCCCTCGTACTCGAAGAGCCTCATGGACGAACGGGACGGGGGGCAATCTCGGATAAACCCTGCCCCGATGTCGGCCTTTCGTCTCCTGTTCTGCTTCGTCTAGGGGGCGACCACCTCCAAGGGTCAAGCAGATTTTAGAACTTACAGGGTCAAGTATCGGGTCAACTTGAAAAGAGCTCTGATCTATCTAGCAATCGCGATGCTGGTTTCTCCTATGACATATCAGACCGCGAGCGCGTCTACTTCGATAACTGGCATCGCGACCGCATGCACGGGCCTTGGCATCTGCACTGTTGTTCCGCATTTCGGGCAGTGGAGGCGCGTTGCTCATTCGGATATGTTCTCGACCCACATGTCGAGCAAGTCACGGATGTCCCTCTCGCCGCCACGTAGACGACGGGTTTGCCTTCCCACGTCGCCTTATACCCGATCTGTCTCTGAAGCCCATAGCAGCTCCAGGAATTGAGTCGGGCTCTGTAGTTGGTTCCTTGACCATTGCCCTTACGATAGAGTTTCCTCAGCCCCTTGAGGTCTTTGACACGCGCATGGCAGTTCTGATGAGGTTAGCATTTCTGCGCCCATGCGCTATAGAGACAATAAGGCTGACGTTTTTATATCAGCGAGAAGGATGGTTTTCCGAAGCTGGTCTTGCCACTCCGGATACCGATATGCGCGTTCGACGCGAAGACTGGTATCCTCTGTGCCAAGTGTCAAGCGAAGCTCAGCGCCGGCCAGATATCGAACTCAGACATCGTTGTTTCGAAGGTCTTGGTCAAGCTGGCCGAGTCCACCCCGGAGCTGAACAAGGCGGCGCTCCTCAGGTCGTACGAGGTGGAAGGGAGCTACGTCCTTGAGATGGAGCAGGCGGACGCTGCGCTAGTCAGGTCCAAGCCCGAGATAAAGCAGAAGCTCGAGGACATGCTAAAGGGCAAGGTCTGGGTGATAGGGAGCTCCAACTCAGACAGGCGCTTCCTTGAGGAGCTGTTCTACCCCATCCGGATATTGACGGTGAACACGGTCTGGCTCCCCGACGGGAGCAAGCTCACGAAGGTGATAATTCCCGGCAGGAGGCCGGAGAGACTCAGGGGAGAGATAGAGGTCCTCAAGAAGATAGTGAAGCAGGTGAAGGGCATAGAGCTCCTCGTCGAGTCCGAGAGGGAAGCAACCCTAAGGATGTAGGCGGACGCGAAAGGATTTTCGCGCAAGAGCAAGAGTCCGGGCCAAGATTTAGAAGCTGAGGCCCGCTAACAGGTGGCGTGGAATTCAGACGAGAGGCGGGGGAGGGAGGCGCCTCGCAAAGGTGGGTAGATGACAACCTGCCGACATGCCCTCTTTGCAAGTTACAGTCGCTGTGGGAGACCGCGACCGAGGTGGACCAGCTGGCCCTGACCAGGTGGGTCTTCAGGTGCCCCAACTGCAAGGCGGTGTTCTCGACAATCCCTGACGCCAGCGCTTCGGCGCGTTCCGTGCCGGTGCCGGCGGTGAGGACGGCCGTGGCCAGAGAAGTTCGCATCGAGAGCGTCGAGAGGAAACAGGACGAGGACTTCGTCGGAGAAGAGTTCCCTCTGGCCGAACTCCAGGAATGGGCCAGCGAGACCGATAGCTAGCAGCCCAGAGATGCCGTGACGGCCGCCCGCGGGGTCAAGGCCATCATCACTTGAATCCCCTTTTGACGAAGCTGGCGAGGGATGCCGACGCGTCCTTCGTGATCGGGGGGCCGTGCCCTGGGAGGAGGAGGGCGTACTGAAGCGTGGAGATCTTCCTTATCGATTCTTTGGCCTGGTCCATGTCGACGGTCATCGGGCCAGGAGGCAGGATGGGCTTGCCCGCAGAGTTCGTCCGGAGGGCATCCCCGACGAAGATCGCCGCCTTGTCCCTGTAGAGGGAGATGCTCCCCTCGGTGTGTCCGGGTGTGTGGACGACCGCCAGGTCGAGCAGCTTGTCTGAGTCCTTGAGCATGACGTCAGGGTTCACTGGGGTGAACCTCATGAAAGGCCCCATCGCCCCAAAGAGCAAGCCCATCGGGCCCTTCACTTCCTTCAGCTTCTTCTCCCCGGAGAGCCGCATAGCGTCAAGCTCGTGGATTGCGACCTTCGCGCCGGTCAGGCTCTTCAGCTTCGCCGCGCTTCCGGAGTGGTCGATGTCAGGGTGGGTAAGGATGATGTAGCTTATCTTGCTGGGCTCGATCCCCAGCTTCCTGGCGTATTCGACTATCTTCTTCTCGTTTCCCGGCAGCCCGGTGTCGATCACCGCGACGCCCAGGTCTGAGATGACGAGGAAGGAGTTCGCCCCGCCGACGCCCTCGATTTGGTGTAGCGCTGGGAAGAGTTCCATGAGGAAGACGACCCCCTCGAGGGCATAAACGCTTCGTCAGGCCACGAGCTACGGCTGAAGCCGCTCGGGGTCCCTTGGGAAGAGCGCGGCCTCCTTGACGTTCTCGATCCCCAGCAGCGACGCCGTGAGCCTCTCTATGCCCAGCGAGAATCCGCCGTGGGGAGGGACCCCGAACCTGAACGGCTCCGTGAACCACATCAGCCCCCCGGGGTCGAGGCCCTTCTGGGCTATCTGCTCGACGACCTTCTCGTGCCTGTGCTCCCTCTGCCCCCCCGAAGAGAGCTCGAGCCCCTTGTAGACAAGGTCCACGGAGCGGGCGAACTCCGGCTCGTCGTCGACGCGCATCACGTAGAACGGCTTCACGGACGAGGGGAACCGGTTGACGAAGAAGTAGTCGGAGCCGTGCTCCCTCTTCACGTAGTCGGCGAGGAGCTTCTCAGACTCCCTGTCGAGGTCCCTCTCGCGAGGGAGCTCGTGACCCAGCTTCTTCAGGATCTCGTAGACTTCGGGGAAGGAGAGCTCGGGGAACGGGGTCGACGGCTCCTCGAGGTCGAGCTGTCGGACGTCGAGCTCGCGCTGGCACTTCTCGTTGGCTTTCCGTATCCCGCTGACGACCATCGCCTCCTCCGCGCGCATCGTGTCCCTCTCGTCCTGGATGAAGGAGAGCTCAGGCGCAATTGTCCTGTGCTCGCTCATGTGCCTGGGCGTGTGGGAGAGCTCGGCCCGCCAGCTCGGCCCGAGGTCGTAGACCTTGCCCAGCCCTCCGGCGATGGCGAGCTGCCTGTGGAGCTGCGGGTCCTGCCGGAGGAATGCGGGCTTGCCATAGTAGTCGGTCTTGAAGACCTCCGCCCCGCCCTCCGATATTCCTCCGAGGATGCTCGGCGTGAAGATTCGCAAGAATCCCTTCGTCCTGAGGTTGGACTCCATGCCCTCGACCAGGGCGTCCTGGATGCGGAAGATGGCCAGGACCTCCGGCCTCCTTAGGTCGAGCGTCCTCCAGTTCAGGCGCGTGTCGATGTTGGCGTCGGTGACGCCTCTGGGGTCGAGGGGGAGCGGCGCCGCCGCGGCGCTTATCATCTCTATCCTCTCCGGTATTATCTCGAACCCGTTCCTCGCGACCTTCGCCTCCTTCACGACCCCGGTGCACCTGACGACGTCCTCGGGATGCAGGGCGGCGACCCGGTCCATGACCTCCTTCGAGACGGCCTTCTTCGGGGCGGTCACCTGGAGCATCCCCTCGCTGTTCCTCAGGAGGATGAAGCTTATCCCGCCGAGGAGCCTCACGTCGTGGACCCACCCGCTGACGGTGACTTTCTCGCCGAGCCTCTTGGCGACGGCTTCGGGCGGGGGGGTCTCTTCCAAGGCATCCCCGTCCCCCTTTCAGCGCCTTAAGAATTTACCAAACTACGCGAGAAGCCCACAGGGCTTAGCCGTGGGAGAATGTCACAGGGCCTTGTATTGCTCTGCCCAGTTGGCGTAGGCGCGCAGCATATCCGGGGAGACGCTCGGCTTGCGCGACTTCATTATTTCCTTGAAGTCGGTCATCACGATGGGCCTCGGCTGGACGCTCTTGTCGAGCGCCTTCCCAGTCTCGAAGAGCTCCCTGACCACGCGGAGCTGCCCGCCCTGGCAGATGTCTCGGATGTCCGAGCCCGAGTATCCCTCCGAGATCTTGGACAGGTCCCCCAGGCTGATCCCCGCGTCCACATTGATCGGAGCGGTATAGTTCTTGAACATCGACATCCTGCCGTCGAAGTTGGGAAGCGGGATGTAGATCCTCTTCTGGAACCTCCGCAGGAACGGCCAGTCGAGCGACCACGGCTTGTTGGTGGCCCCCACCGTGTAGAGGTGCACGTCGTTCCCCTTGTCCTGGATCCCGTCCATCTCCTTCAGGAACTGGTTCCTGACCCTAGTTTCCCCGCCCACCTCGTTGGTCCGGCTGCCCAGGATGGAGTCGAGCTCGTCGATGAAGATTATCACCGGGTCCCCCTTGTCGAGGAGTTTCCGGGCCTCGGTGAAGAGCTTGGAGACGTTCTTCTCCGCCTCGCCGAGCCATTTTGACATGATCGAGGCGGCGTCTATCGAGATGAAGTATCCCTGGATCTCGGCGGCGGTCGCGGCCGCTAACATGGTCTTCCCGCAACCCGGCGGGCCGTATAGCAAGATGCCGCGAGCCCACCCCAGGGGGAAGAGGTCCGGCCTTTCGAACGGGAAGACGATGGACTCCCGTATCGCCCTCTTTGCGTCGTCGAGGCCGATGACGTCGTCCCACTTCACGTTGGGCTTCTCCCGGATGACGAGCTCGCTGAACGAGGCCTTCAGCTGCGGGACCATTTGGGGTCCCCTGGCTGAGCTTCCGTTGCCGTTGCCCCCGTCGTTGTTGGCTGCGAGCATCGCGGAGGTCGGCGCCTCTGACCCGGCTCGGGCGCCCCCGTTCCCGTTTCCGTTCCCGTTCCCGCTTCCGGTTGGTCCCATGATCGAGAAGCCGGCGCCTTCCTGTGGCGTGTCCTGGGGGACGAGGCCGTGCGCCTGCTGGATGGCCTTCACCCGCTCCTGGTAGATCGAGGCCTTGTCCATGTAGTGCCTGTTGAGCTTGTAGTCTGGGTAGAGCCTCACGAGCTTTATCAGGGTCGAGATGGCCTTCTGGTAGCTCTGGATGGCCATCCCGTGGGCTCCCTGGGAGTCGAGGCGAATCGCCTCGCCCGCGTACTTCCTGGCGTCCTCTTCCAGCTCTCTTGCGGCTACTACGCTCATCTCGACTCGCTACTCCGTCCTGGTGCCGGTTTAACCTTCCCCTGGGCCACAAGGTGGATCATCGACAGCTCGACAAGGTCCTGGGGGATTCCCAGTTGCTGGGCCGTCCTCGAGACGTCCAGCGCCCCCTCGTGCGTCGCCGCGTACCTGAGCACCTCGTGCTCCACCTTCTCGTCTTTTGGTGTCGAATAGATCGTCCCGAGCACGATGCCCTCCTCCTCGTCGTCTTCCTCGCCCGTGGCCAGGAGAGGCGTGTGTTCGTCCGCGGTGCGGAGGATCTGCTCGTCGAACTTGCCGGGCATCATGTTGAGGCTGTCCCGAAGGCGCGCCGACTGCTCCTCGGCGTACCTCTTCGCCTGCTCGACGAGGTCCTCGGAGTTCTCGGTCCTGATGTCTATGTTGATGCTCGGGGAGATCTGCCCCATGTGGGCCATCGTCTCCACCAGAGTGCTGTTGATGTCCGTCGATGCCGCGTCGAGCGCTGGGAGGACGCCCTGCATCTCCTTGCTGACGTGCTTGAGCGACCTGAAGGCCGTGTCCATGTGCAGCATCGCGTCCCCGATCTCGGTGATGCTCTGCAACCTCAGGGAGACCTGCGTGAGGGCGAGCTCGCTCGCCTCTACCACGCGGCTCACCTTCCGCACCTCCGCGTGCTCCGTCGCATATACCGACGCCTTCGGGTTGTTCTTCTCCTGAAGCGCGCGGACTGTGGTCTCGAAGAGCTTCAGCCGCCTTTCTGCGAGCCTGGCCTTCAGCGCGTCGAGCTCCTTGCGTTGCGTCTCGATGTCACGAATTGCGACGGCGATCCGTCCCTTGTAGTCGCCGCCTCCCCTCCCCCTCCTGAAGATCCGCAGGGTGTCCATGGATGCCATCACTGGATTGGCACTGCCCCTGCGCCCGCTAACACAGATGCAAGCATACTACACGCGTGCAAACGCGATGCGAAGTAATCATGCCTTTGGTCAACAAAAGAGAACAAATAGCTGAACAAGCTGCGAATATTCTGCCCCGCTGCGTCTTCTTTGATGGTTGTTGTCAATTGATTCGGTCCAGGTCCAAGGTTTCGAGCTCTAGGATTCTAAAAAAGAGGAGGTGAGGGGATGCTCCCGCTCGCGCGGGCGGCCACCCCTCTCGGTTTCCATTCCTGAGTCCTTTACGATGTGCTTTCCGACGAGCTTTCCATCGAGGGGAGCCCAGAGGGAATCTCTGGGAACTTCTCCTTCATCCTGCTCTCGGCGACTGCTGCAGCCTCTGCAAGTACCTTCTCCGCGTCCTCGTTGGCAGCTTCGAAGTTCAGCGAGTACCCTCCCACCGTGCCCGCATCCACGAGGATGCTGCTCAGCAGGCCTGATATCTCTCCGATTTCGCCTTCTGCCTCCGGTAGGACACTGACCAGTCCTTGCCTTACGCTGCGAATCACTGACATTGCAGGAGTCAAGGTGACGACGATGTCGCCTAGCTCGGTGACGGTGTTCAGTCTCAGGGTAATCTGCTCGAGAGCCAGTTTGGCCTGAGTGACCATTCTGTTCATCTTCCTGATCTCCGCGAGTTCGTTCGCATAGACCGAAGCATGCTGCGAGTCATGCTTCTGGATGGATGACACGATCTTGTTGAAGATCGAGGCGTCTCTTTCCCTGAGCTTCGCCGTAGTCGAATCGAGTTTCGCGACTTGCACCTGAATCTGCCTTACTGCCAGGTCCAGCCTCGGCTTGAGGGGACCAGGGTTCTTGACAGACTCACGTACTCGTGACGTGATTCCTTGACTGTTTGACTTCTCCCACTTGTTTGCGAATTGGGACATATTGACTCGCTGGTACAATGTAGATGACCAGTCTTCTTATGCCAAATGTCGCCGAGTAATCAGTCACCGCGGTGAATGGCATGGCAGTGAATCATGGAGCAAGGGGCATGAGCCTCGCAGACGACTCGAGCGAGCTCGTATTCGGCCTCCAGGGCTTCGGGCTGACGGAGTACGAGTCCAGGGTATACTACGCGCTCCTCTCCAACGGCGCCTGCACGGTCAACCAGATACAATATGCCTCCGGCGTCCCCCGGACGAAGGTCTACCAGGTCTCGCAGCAGCTGACGAGGAAGGGGCTGCTCAGGGAGGTCGAGGGCGGGAAGCCTTCAAGGTTCGAGGCGCAGCCACCCGAGGCCCTCCAGTCGATCTTAGTCGAGAGGGAGCGCAAGGTCAGGTCCCTCAGGAAGTCGATGGCCGCACTCAAGAAGGTGAGAGAGAGAAACGTCAACCCGGGAGACGTGACGGAGGAGAGATACCTCTCCCTCGGTTCGCAGAGCCTTCTCATGAAGCTCAAGGAGTCGATACTCAAGGCGGAAAAGGAGGTGAAGTGCATAGTCGACAACTGGGGGCTCCACCTCATCCAGGAGTGCATCGAGGAGGTCGAGAGCGCGTGCAGGCACGACGCGGAGGTGAGGATAGTCTCCTCGCTCACGGAGACGGTCCCGGAGTTCCCGTTCTCGTCCCCCAGGCTCAAGCTGAGGTTCGGGAAGCACTTCGCCTCCAAGAGCGTGTTCGTCATCGACAACTCGGAGCTGATAATCGTCAACAGTCAGACGGGGAGGGGGTACCAGATCCTCCTCAGCGAGCTCAGGAGCGCGATCGGGGACGAGTTCTTCGAGAGCATATGGAAGAACTCGACAAGTAGCAGGGCCATCTCTTCCCTCCAGCTCGTCGACGGCATCCCCTTCTTCGTCGACCCGCTGCTGATGAAGGACCTCTTCATCGAGGCCGTGGGACGGGTCCTGAAGGACGAGACGACAATAGAGAGCATCGGCGAGGCCCTGGTGGGCCTCCTGGAGCAGAGGGTATCCTCAAAGCTGACGCGCCAGCCACTCGACACCACCGTCAAGTTCATGCTCGCGATGATGAGGGAGGAGCTGGGAGAGGAAGTCACCTCGACGGAGTACGACCCTCTCACGAAGATAGCGAGGATCGAGATGCCCGACAGCCATGGCGCTATCCCAGGTTCGGCGTGGTACTTCGCGCTCGCGGGGATGCTCAAGAAGACCGGCACGGCCAACGAGCTCTTGCAGGTGGCCGCGTTCCCCGAGACCAGGAGCCGCATAGTCCAGAGGCGGTTCGCCGGCACCCGCTGACCGATCGCTGCAGGGCCAACTTCCCGTTACTCGATAATAGGCGATGCTGATGCGGACGTGGGAAATTGGCCCTGTCTTGCCTCCTCGCGCAGGGACGAGGTTCCACAAGAAGGCGCATGACCCTCATGTGTGCGAGGAAAGTATCGACAATGCGCTTGATGATTTGGTTCGGGACGAGGAGCCGGCGATAGCATGCGCCATTTCCAAAGGACTGGGCGCCGCCGCTCATGTCCCGCAATTCCCTGAGACGCGAAAAGTTCTATTTATGCTTATGCGGATAGGCAAGCGAAATCTTAGATAGCGAGATGGCACGCGAAGGGGGACGAGTTTGAGATGACGAGCAAGGACTCCGCGCAGGTCGCCTTCATCTCCGACGTGCACTCGAACATCGAGGCGCTCGAGGCCGTGCTCGACGAGGTGGGAAAGATGAAGGTCTATTGCTGCGGAGACATCGTGGGGTATGGAGCGTCGCCCAACGAGGTCGTGCGCGTCCTCCGCGACATAGGAGCCGTGTGCGTCCTGGGGAACCACGACCGCGCATCTCTTAGCGGCGACGTCGGGGACTTCAACCCGAGGGCAGGGATGGCGGCGATATGGACGTCCCAGCACCTCAACGAAGAGAGCAGGGCGTTCCTCGCGGCTCTTCCCCGTGATGTCACGACAGAGTTGTGGGGGAAGAGGGTCTACATGGCGCACGGGTCGCCGGACGACCCGATGTGGGAGTACGTCCTCCCCTCGACGCACACCGACCTCTTCGACTACTACCTGCAGAAGGTGCGCGCCGACGTGATTGCGCTGGGGCACACGCACCTCGCTTTTCAGTGGCGGAGCGACAGCGGCGGGCTGGTCTTCAACCCTGGGTCCGTGGGGCAGCCCCGCACGGGGGACACGAGGGCATCGTTCGCGATTCTCAGCGTCGAGTCGGGAGAGGTCAGGTTGGAGGCGAGGCAGGTCCAGTATGACATAGAGAGGGCCGCGAAGAAGATACTCGAGTCAGGCCTTCCGCCGTCGCTTGCGACCCAGCTCTTTTCCGGCGAGTAGGCCGCGGGAGACGTCGATGTATATCGGCCTCCCGTCCAGTTCGTCCTCCTCCCACTCGCCTCCGGGGGGCTGGTCTGCGAGGACCTCGACCTCATTCACGCGGACGAGGAACGCCAGGTGCTTCTTCAAGGGCGCGAGCATTGAGATTGTCTCCTCGTCGAGCCCGGCCACCCTCGCCTTCGCGAGCACCGCCGCGGGCGAATAGCCTCTCTTCTTCCTGAGGGCCTGGAGCCTCCTTGCCACGTCCCTTTCGACGCCCTCGGCCATCAGCTTGTCGTCCCTCACCTTCTCGATGGCGACGATGGTCTCCCCCCTTGCGGCGGCCTCCCAGTCTCCTGTCCCCCTGAAGCTGAACTCCATTGCCGAGACGGGGACGTCCACCTTCTCCCCCTTGGCCGTTGTGAGCTTGATGGGCGAACCGCTCCTGTAGGTCTCCCAGGCGGCGTCCCCCTCGAGGACCTTGAGCTGTGTGAGCACGTCGGTGGTCTTCTCCTTGAAGTGTGCGCCGATCTGCGACCTGTTCGGGGTGAGAGCCACGGAGACGGGGAGCGAGGAGACCTTCGTGGCGAAGGAGACCTTCTTCACGTTGCAGAGCAGCGAGATCAGCTTTTGCGCACGCCTCATCTTCGCGGCCTTCTCGGGCGGGACGTACACCACTATGCTCCGGAGCGGCCAGCGCCTCTTCAGCTTGGCCTTCTCCCTAGCGGAGTTGCACGCTCCCTCCACCATGAGCGCGAACTCGACCGCCTCGCTCTCACTCTTTGCAGTCTTGGGCAGGGCGAGCTTGGGAAGCTCCTGAAGGAGCAGAGGCCTCTTCCAGGGTCCGGCCGCGAAGACCTGTTGGTAGAGGTATTCGGTGAGATATGGCGAGACGGGATGGAGGAGCATGTCCAGCGTGGACAGCGCGTGGCCCAGGACGGCGAATATCGCCAGCCTCCTCTCCTTCTCCTTGGGGGTGTCGTTCCAGAGCTCGTTCCTCACCATCCGCACGTAGCCCTGGCTCAGGACCTCGACTATCTGGTGCTCGAGCTCCTTGCAGGCTTCGTTGTATTTGCACGTCCCGTAAGCCTTCTCGACCGAGCCCACTGCCTGCTGGAGGTTGTAGAGGATCCATAGGTCCACCTGGGTGAGCAGCTTCTTGCCGGCGGCCCACTTGACGGTGTGCTTGATCGGGTCGAACCCGTCCTGCTCGCCGTTCTGCCTCAGATAGACGTGCAGGTGGTAGAGCGTGTTGAGCACCTGGTACGGCCTTCCCGTCATCTCTTTGGTGTCGAGGCTCAGCGCGTCGACCGGCGAGCTCTTCCATATGATGTAATATCGCAGGAGGTCCACTGAGCCATTGTTGAGCATCTGGAGGGCGTCAAGGACGTTCCCCAGGCTCTTGCTCATCTTCCGGCCCTTCTCGTCGAGGACGTGTCCCTGGAAGAGGAAGGCCTTGTAGGGCGCGAGGGGCTTCTCCTCGTAGACGACGTTGAGGACCAGCATGGTGTACGCCCAGCCCCTCGTCTGGTCGATTCCCTCTGTGAGGTGCTTGACCGGGACCAGCGCCTTCCTCTCGGCATCGGTGAACGCTGCGAGCGGAGCGGAGCCGCTGTTGTGCCATGTGTCCAGCACGAACGGCTCTCTCCTGCAATCGCCCCCGCATTTCGGGCACCTCAGGACGATCCTGTCTATCCACGGCCTGTGGAGCTCGAACTCCTTCCCGTCGGGGAGCACCTTCGCCTTGTCCACGATGCTCCTTCGCGAGAAGGCGGGGACCTTCTCCTTGCAGTCTGCGCACACCCAGATCGGGAGGGGCGTGCCCCAGACCCTCTCCCTGGAGATGCACCACGGGGGGGACTGCTTGAGGAACTCGATGAACCTGTTCCTCGGCGCGTCGAAGTAGTACTCGACCTTCTCTGCCGCCTC
>Ga0307374_10005421_pt1 | contig 20631 bp, 21 predicted proteins | sample OX3MG_FD_202532 | JGI IMG/M metagenome (GOLD analysis project Ga0307374, IMG submission 202532) | Soil microbial communities from Risofladan, Vaasa, Finland - OX-3 | ecosystem: Environmental > Terrestrial > Soil > Coastal area > Acid sulfate soil | place: Finland: Risofladan, Vaasa | collected...
CGACAGCGCTGAGACTCTTCGAGGAGAGGAAGCGCACCTATTCGGCCAGCTGGGTCGAGTCATTCATTACGGAAAGAAGTTGACAGAATGACTATAGTTGCCCCGAGGGGAGGGTCGAACCATCCCGATGACCCTTCGCTGATGTTGTCGAAGTAGGTCGTCGTTTCCACATTGATGTTGATACCGTGGCAGCCAGTCACGAGTACCGCGGTGACAGCGGGCGCGCCTAGCTGAACCGGCGTCCCAGTTGTGTCTGACACGACCTGCAACTCCGTGCGTCCGGTATTGGTGAACGGGGGACAGGCGGTCCCGACACACGCTCCCGTGGCGTCGCGAGGTTGTAACGCGCATGTGTTGGTGGTGTTCGTCTCTGAAGTCGTCACAGAGCTAGTAAGAACCACGTCCGCAGCATAGGTCTCATGAATGTCGGGGACCCTCGAAAGCATGGAGAAGGTGGTCGAAACGATCGAGGAGGTCGAGCTTGTGGATGTCGAGCTCTGTGAGTTCGTCGCCGTCTCGCTCACCTGGAGCGTCGAGGCAGTAGTGCTCGTCTTGTTGGCAGGCGCCGATGGCGGCCGCGTAGAAGCGACGAGGGCGACAACTGACACGGCAAGAACGATCATGACCAGGAGTGCGAGGGTGCCCCGCGGTCGACCTTCCCTTTTCATCAGTGCGATCCGAGCCCGTGGTAACTAATGAAGGCGACGGAACATAGATCGAATCCGATTCACAAGCGCAGACCCGATTCCAACGCTGCAGCAACCAGGGCAAGTCTCACAGTCCCGCGTCAGAGGTTTAGGTTTTGGGTGACCGTTAGGAACGGAACTTGGGCAACTACGCGGTAACGTCTCTCGGTCTCGTTGTGAAGAGCTGCCGCTCCGTGTCGCTCAAGTAGTTGTAGAAAGGAATCCTTCCCTCGGGGGTCACCAGAATCCCTTGCCCTATCATGGCGTTGACGACGAACTTCTCCTCGCCGTCGCTGAGGTTGAACGCCTCCTTGAGGACCTGAGTCGCGGCCTGGTCCTGCTTCAGCACTATCTTCGTGGAGCAGCTCTCGATGATCACCCTCCCGGGGCCGGTCGAGCCTCCCCGGCCCATCAGGTCGGAGACGAGCTGGGTCGCTATCACGAACGCAGTCTTGTAGTGCCTCCCAGTTCTCGCTATCTCGGGGACGTACTCGACCGCCAGCGGAAAGTAGGGCCTGCCCGTCCTCGGGTTGATCTCCACCAGCGACCAGCCCTCGTCGATAACTATCGCCTTCCTCGTCTCCTCGGGGATGGCCTTGTCCTGGATCTTCCGCCAGACCGCGGAGAGCGCGAGGAAGGCGGCCGCGTCCCTGATCTCCCCGGGCGGGAGGTCGTAGAGGACGAAGACCATCCTCGGGAAAATCTCCATCTCTCCCTCGAAGAGGAAGCGGTAGGGAGGGAGGTTGGCCTGCAACCGCTTCTTCAGATCGGCGGGGGCTAGCTCGACCAGCTCCCCGACGCTGGAGGCCCTCTGCGAGGTCAGGTAGAGGTCGTCGAGGAGGTCCTGGTCGCCCTCGACCTTGGCCACGCTCGCGAGGAAGTTCGCCGCCATCCTCTTCTCGGGGAAGACTGCGAAAGGGTCCAGGCCTGCTCCTTTCTCGCCGTTGAAGCGGCGCACCGTACAGCCTGTTATCCCCGCGAAGGACGTCTCGTAGGTGCCGTCCGGACCGAGCGCGTACTCCGGCCTCACGATGCTGTCGAAGAGGAAGACCATCATGTCCTTGTCCTGGTTGAGCATCCTCCCGAGGAAGGTCTTCACGAACGTCGATTTGCCAAACCCGGACGTCCCCATCAGCGCCAAGTTGTAGTTCTCTTTCTCGAAGACGTCGTAGAGAATGCCGTTGCCGGTCGACAGGTTCTGGCCCAGGAACACCCCCGAGGGGTCGACCACGTCCAGGCCGCAGAATGGAAAGAGGCCCAGGGCTCCCGAAGTTGTGATGAAGAACCACCTCCCGGTCGCGTACTTCGGGCCGACCCCCGTGAGAAGGGCCTTCTGCAAGTATGCGGGGGAGTCGATCTGGCCGACCATCCCGCCCACGACCTGCTTCAGCTTCTTTCTAGTCTCGACGAGCCCTTCGTAGCTGGTCCTGCGGAGGACGATCCTGATCCTCGTTCTGAAGAGCCTCTCCCTGCCCATCCCTATGAGCTGCGCTGCGCCCGAAGCCCTCTGGAACTCCGCCTGCTCCTCGGGGTCGAGCGACCTCCCCTCGGTCTGCCTCAGGACGAGCCTCGAGCCCACCGACTTGGCGTACGACCTCGCTATCCTCTTCGCCTCGTAGATGTCAATCGGCTCTACGTCGACCATGATGGAGTAAGCTATAGGGTACAGTTCGGCCAAGAAGCCCGGAACGAGCGCTCCTCCGAGCCGCGTGACGCAGTAGGTCTGGACGTAGCGACCTTCGGAATCTACGATGTACCTCGGATGGATCCTGGTCGTCTTGATTGAAGGAACCGCGTGCACGCGGGTCATTCTTGTGCCGAGCTTGAGGATGAGGGAGTCCGCCTGCGAGGGTGTCTCCACGAAGAACCGCTTGTACGGGATCTGGTACAGCGCGCCGACGGCCTCCACCTCCCTCTCGTCCTGCACGATGTGGAAGGTTATCGGCTCCATCAGAGAGTCGAGGAAGGACGCGAACCTGTCGAGCACCGCACCCTGCTCCTTTTCCGGCAGGTTTGACAGGTTGACCGACCTCAGCTCGTAGACGACGGGGTCTCGTGGACCCATAGAACGCTTCTTCGTGGCCATCATCTCACTTCACCTTGGTAATCGACTCGCTGATCTCTTGGGCTCTCCCCTTTAGCACGAGATTGATCGAAAGGAGCGATTGAGCTGACCCTTCCAGCTTGACCTCGAGACGGTGGGATCCCAGGTCTTCTGCGACAGGGACATAGACCAGACGATATCTTGGCTTTTGCGGAGAGACCAAGTCCCGCTCTCTCGGCTTGTTGTCGACTAGGAGCAAAGCCAGTGTCTCGTTCTCAACCCCCGCGACTCTTTCAGAGATTACCAGCGGAACGGGGTTCTTGAAGTCGTCCACCGTGATTTCTTGCGTGGTGGGGGACTGCTCGCTCTCAGGCGGAGAGTCATCCCCGAGCGCCTCACGTCCGACCAGTCGGCGCAAGCTCGTTCCGAGCTTCTTCACCCCGTCCGTGCGCAGGAAATAGAGCGTCTGAAGCTCGACTGGGAGGAGTCTCACTCGCCTGTTCGAGACGACGTATCCCAAACCAAAGACCCCGCAGAACACGATGGCTCTGCCTCCGAAGCTCACGCCGGCTACGGGGAACGTGAAAGGAAGGGAGACCAGGAACGCCCCGAGGAAGGCAATCATCATCGTCGCCAGCTGGCGGAACGAGAGCGTGACGAACCCCAATGGCAGGACTTTCCTCTCCCACCATCGTTCATCGGGCCACCAGATTGCGTCAGAACCAGACACAATTAGTTGGGGCGTGATTTCTTAAAACGCAAAGGTGTGGTGACTGAGAACCGACGTTATCAATACATGGGTGTACCATCCACGTATGCCCGTCATCTGCAACTTCGGAACGCGGAGATAGAGCATGATGCCTCTGCAGAGTGACAAAGAGGCACGTTGAGTCTCCGCGACCTCAAGAAGCTCGTCGCGCTGGAGGAGGAGTTCTAGCAGAAGGCGGACGAGGAGAGGCTAGAGATGAGAGCTCGGACTTACTACCGTCGTAGTATACACTCAGCAAAAACCCCATTTAGTCGAACGATTACACAATGCCCGTGACGCCTGAGAAGCGCGCTCAACTAGTCGCTCAACTAGTGCGGTCCCTTCAAGGGCGAGACCGGATCGAGCGCGTGGTTAGTCTTTACAGATGCAAGTCCTCGGATGCGAAGGTAAGAGGTTCAGAAGTTGGGAGGGTGTGGCCAAGCACATGATGAGAGCAATTGAGAATCACCCAGCACTAATCGGTGCTCACGTCAAGGCGGTAGAGCTGCTCACAAGAACCACCGTAGACAGATTTCGTTCAACCAAGGGACACGAGGCAATTTTGGCCGGCATCTTGGAGGAAATGCACACGAAAAGGAAGATCGGTTGAGTATCGTGTCATCCAACCAGGAGTTCAAGATCCTAGCAGTCACTGACCGTCCTTCGTATTCAGGTATCCAAGAGGGACGAATCTTTGGGGTTGCTCTCCCAGAAAAGGAGCCCCGCTCTCAATTTCCTAGCGGAGTCGGTATCACAATCAAGAACCCGCAAGGGATCGTAATGAAAGCTACTGGAGTGAACGTTGGCCGCGAGAACGGAGCATTCACTCTTGGATTCAAGACAGGAGGTAGTGAGGAATGGACCAACGGTGAATATGGTGTTGCGATTCACACGTCCAATAATTCAGCGACAATAAATTTCGATTACACCACAACCGAGACAGAGACCCACCCAAGCATACCACAACGAACGAACAAACAGTTGCCCTTTGGAGTAGTCGAAAAGTGGTTGCCAACAAGTCCCGAAAGCAAGAGTCTCGATGACCTTTACTGGGAATTGGGACAATTGATGTGGAGCATGAATGACCCGGAGTTCCGCAGCTTGATGCCTCCAAACGTCTACGATAGAACGACTGCGGCTGCGCTCAGTCGAACCGACGTTGAAATCGCCATGCGTCGAATGGTGAAGCGATATTGGAAGCCTGCCATAGACTTCGCTTGCGATTGGGCGAAAGACCATCCCAATATGACGACGGCAGGGGCTCTGGTATCGCTCGCGGCGGCACTAACAGCAATATTGCCCCCTGTCCTCGCTGCCTTGATAGCTGCTCTGATTACACAGGCGGGAATTGAGGTCATCTGTAGCAAACTTTCACCAGAACCTCCAGCCCCTCCTTTGTCTGGAATGGATTGATTGTTGAAAGGGTCAGGAATAGAATGTCGCAGAACGCAGGCGACGAACAACCTCTCGCTCTTCGAGACGACGCTTCCGCTGAATCTTGGGATAGGCTGTTAGCCATTGGTTATGCCGAGTTACGTCTTGAGCTTCGGCCACTTGTTGTGGACGTATTCGAGGAGGTCCTTTAGCGGCATATCGTTGTACTTCTTCAAAGCAGCGATCTTCGCCCTAGAGTCCGAGTCCATAGCGTCATAGATGCTATGCGCCATTTCCTCGGCTTGCGGGCTAATGTGATAGATGTATTGCACGAAGTCTCTTCCGTCGGCATAATAGGTTGGGTGAATGACCTCCTCTTCTTCGATAATGTCCATTGCGCCTAGCTCCTTCGCGTCCAGAACCACTTCGGCCGAATAAGGCCCGATCTTGTTCGGAGAGAAGGAGTAGGATGCGATGAAATCAAACCCGAGCTCCTCTTGAAGAAGGAAAACAAGCTTCTCCAATCTTGTTCGACTGCGCACCTCTCCAAGCCCGCTGAGAATTGCAATTAGAATTGCATGCCTCTTTTCTGGAAGTTTGGTATTGACCATCTCGTACATTCTTCGAAGGAAGCCTGCAACTTCGATTCCTCTTGGAGTCAGCTTGAGCGTCCGTCGGAAAGGAATTGCGCTCATCTTCTCCTCCTCGACTAGACCTTCGTTCAAGAGTTCTGCGACTCGCTCCTCGATTGTCGTTGAGCTACCACCGACGGTCCGTTGTAGGTCCGTCATGTACCTGGGCTCTTCTGCCAAGGCGAAGAGGATCTCCGCGCCCTTACTCCGGCGGAGGAGATCGGAAACTTTCACGTCGCGCGCTCAACCACCCGCAATTCGCTTATAGCCTTTGATACATGTGACATATTACATAACCTGTAAAGCCTTATATAAAGACCAATCTTCTGAAGGAACCCTACGTTGCCGGGGCAAGAGACGCTGCATCCAGCGTGGGAGAAGGCAGAACCGCCCGTTGCATCCTTGCCTCGAAGAATGGTGGCCGCGCGCTCGAAGTTTGAAAATTATCACGTCGTGCCTCTAGTGAAGGTCCACGAGGGTGAGGATGCGTGGCATTTCTGGGACGAAATCCTTGTTGAGCAAATCGTGGTTGATTATTTCAGCCTGAGGAATACGGGGCGTCTCTACCGTCCTGCTCTTGAGGAAGGTCTCCATCGTGCTCTCAACTTTCCCGGTCGCATAACGGTCATGCTAGTAGGCAAGGACTGGGAACTTGACAAGCTCGATGTTGTCCGGTACGCTCGTGACCTTCAGAAGATGAAGCCTGATGCTGGTAGCACTCCCGACGACTATACCTACGTGACCGACCTGCCTAACTACCGCATGGGCCGTATCCTGCGCGCCCTCGATAGGACACAGGAGATAGTGTCGATGCTGCCAGGCATGGAGTTGGTCGGCATCGTGAAGGGGTCAACAGAGAAGGAGATAGAGTTTCATGTCGAAAGCCTAATGGCATTCGGGATCAAGAAAATGGCATTCCCTTGCTCCGGGTACATGAAGGCGAAGCGGTACACCGAGCCAATGACCTTCGTTAGGATTTGCAGGGATAAGGAGCTGCTGTCGTGGATTGTTGGGGCGAACTCGCTTGGAGCGATGCGTCGCCTCGGTGCCGACTGCTACTCCGGGTCTGGTTGGTGCTACGCCCCGGTCGCTCTAGGGATGATCTATGGGAAGAGAAAGTGGGTCAAAGTCGAGTCAGCCCGGTTTCAATGCAGCCATTCGGACTGCCAAGCAACCCAGGATCTCCACCTGCCCAGCGCAGCAAAGGCAAGGCACAATGTCAGGTCGTTGCTGGACTTGGACGAAGAACTAAGGGGTAGGACCACTCTTGGGTGATTACAAGCCCCCGAAGGGTCGTCATGGTTCCCCTACCCAAACCCAGGGAGTCGTCTCTGGCGTAGGTGGTGGTGCGCTGGGCGGAGCGCTTAGCGGGGTGCTGCAACATGCACTGTTATTGATCGTGGCCGCTCTGGTTCCCGGTCTAGGGCCGGCAGTCGTCGCCGCCTTCATCATCTACAAGTTTGGGAGTGAAGCTCTGAAGATCAAGAAGGACTTCGACGACGCACCGGGGACACCAGAGCAGAAGGCGGTCACTGCGGCGATTAAAGAGGGAATCCGAGTGGGAATAGGGCAGCTTGTTGATGATGTAGTCGGCCAACCAGTAGATGAGATGGCACGGAAAACAGCGTATGCCACAGCGGGCGAATTGGCGAAAAAAGGGACGTTCAAGCAAGTAGCCCACGGCATGAATCTGCCGCAATCCGAGGGAGGCGACCTTCAGTACTTCTATGCAAGTGCGCTGTCTCGAATCATTGAGGGCGCATACGAAGGAGCCAAAGATGAAATCAGCGACTATGTAGCGGAGGAAGTCTAGATGGACAAAGATCTCCTAGTCGGCCGAGCCTCGGACGCGGCCATGATAGTGGCTGCGGGGAAGCTCATGGTTTTCAGGAGTTTCTGGAAAGAAGTCTTGACGCTCGCTAAGAAAAAGGGGTATAATGAGAAGAAGATCGCGGAGCTTAGAACACACCTGCAACTAGCGGTCGATAGAATCGACGACAACATCTTCTTCGTCAGGCCGGGACAGGACAAGACCCCACAAGAAGTCGATGCGGAGCTCAAACGTCGAATCAAAGATGCCCACATTGATGAACAGGTCATGAAGAGCTTGGAGAAGGATTTGAAGGGCTCGCAGTCGGACCTTAACTCGTTCTTTAGTTAGGGGAGTTCGTTCAATCTTCGTTGCAATAGACGAGAATCTCGTCCCGATTTTCTACAACCTCAAATACGCAGAAATTACTCATAGGTATGAGCTACCAAAATGGTAGGCCCACAATAGGTTTTTCTGCTCTACAGGCACGCTGTGAGCCATGATGGCGTCGGCGGACAGCCCTGCTGTTAGCGCAGTCAGGATAATGAGATTGTGGGACAGACGAACGGGGGCGTTGATAGGAGTGCAAGCGGAACAAACCTCAAGCCAACGATTCTTCGCTGTCATCGAGTCCGTATTGCGGAACGAAGCCATACCATCAACGGTCAGGGACTCCGTTAGACAGCAATTCGAAGCAGCGATTAACGAGGGGGCAGACCCTTTTTTCACGCTCACATTGACAGAAATGGAAGAGCTTCTTACCGGTATGCGAGCCCTTCGATTGAATGTGGATGAGGAATATTCGGAGCTAATCAAGATAAAGCATGGACTGGAGCAAATGAGTCAGAGGAACAGGGCCGATGAGGCTAAGTTGAGGGCCGACGCAAGTTACAGACCGGAGATTCAGGACACGATGAAGGAGTTCAGGGACGACGCTGAAGTCACCAAGCGGGCACAGCAGCTCTGGCTCAGGATAGCGGCGCGGCTCAGGGATGTGCTCACAGTGATGGCCCAAACTGCCCCGCCCAGCTCAAGAGAGTTAGTAGAGGCCTTCACCGGCGACCCTTAGCCCGAAGCAACGCCACTCTCGGGGAGACTTTATTGAGAAGCGGCGCATCTCACGATTATGGGCTATTTCGGGCCTTGGCAGAGGATTCGCGTCCTTGACGAGGTGCTCATCATCAACGCGGGCAGGCCGGGGTTCGACACGAAGCTGATCATCAAGCCCCTCGGGACTGACTACCACATCACGATGAGCATGAGGCACGGATCAGACTTGTTCTCCCAGCCAACCATTCCCATTGACGTTCACAAGACCTACGAGGGGACGAAGAAGGAATACGAACCGCTGGGAAGGGGTTCATTCAACATGCAGCGGCTTGCCAGGCAGATGATGCAAAGGGCTAAGCCGGAGATCGCCGAAGTGGACCTCAACGCGCCGACTTGGCGGCGCCGGGAGGTCGTGACATTCGACGAGCACGTTGTGGGCCTTTTCGCCCAGAAAGAACTGAACGTCACTTTGGAATGGCTCGAGAAGTTCGCGCCGGTCCCCGCGTCTCAACTGGGGAGCAATGAGTTCGGGATTGGCATGGCTCCTGACGGCGAGTCGCCGGGCTTTCTGGTGAAGGGCGGTCCCAAGTCCTACTCGATAGGGGTGCCCGGTCTTAAGGGGCTGGAGGACATCATGAGCGAGAACATGGAGTTCGAAACCCTCGGGGATGGTTTCGAGGACGAGGAGGACGACGAGGAAGGCGATGACGAAGACGCTTCCTGACGGTAAGTGTCAGTTCTTCGGAGAGTTCGGCTTGTCCAGAATGTGGATATTCGCTGCGGTTTCGCCTTTTAAGCTAGAACCGTCTAGCATCGCATGAGTTCTCGAAGCGCAGCAACCCTCGGCCAAACCCGCGAGCGGATCATCATCCTCCTGGTAGCACTTTCTGTGCCGCTGATCGTCCAGTTCTTCGTCTACATCCTCGCCAACGCGACGGGGGCGACATCCCTTCCGGTGGTGGGCTACGGGATAGCGGCGTGCGCGGCCACGGCCTGTACGGCGAACGGGGTGAGCTCCCTCTGGCTTCCGGCCGGCCCGACCCTCCCGACGGTGTTGCTCACTGTGCTAAACACGGCGCTCCTCTTCATCGTCTCGATCGTCGTGGTGATCGAGGCGATCAGGCTGGTCGGGAGCCTGCTCGTGATGAGGGAGGACTGACCAACTACTCCTGAGGAGTGCGTACTCCTCTTCTCCTCTCTTTTATTCAGTGGAATGGTCTTCGTCAGATGGCAGTCCGGCAGACTATTAGGCTGGTTGCGAGCTACTACCGGAAGAGCGCGCGCTTCGCAATCTTCATCATCCTCCTCGCGTCGTTCGCAATTCCTGCAGTCCTCGCGAGCTCGTCCGGCTCTCTCAACCTGTCGCCGAACGTGAACGTAAACGCGAATAGCCCTTTCGGGTGCGGACTCCCGCTCTTTCCTTCTACTGGTAGCTACCAGGCTAGCGGCGGAGTTTCGGTATCCGGGACCTACTCCGGCAACGTCTACCTCACCGGTTCGATCACCATATACGGGCACGACAAGGCGACCGACAAGCCAGAGACACAGACACTGACTCTCACGGAGGGCGATTTCAGCCCCAACCCGATGAACTTCCCGATCCGGAGCCAGTCAGGGGTCAACAACCCGCAGGTAAACTCCAACTTCTGTCAGCCCGTAATCGACGGGTACACCTACTGGGTCGCCGCGTCCAGCCAGCCGGGATGCACCAGCACTTCATGTCTTCTTGCGAACTCCACCGTGACGGTCTCCGTGACGGGCGGGAGCAGCCAGATGTTCCAGCTGATAATGGAGATGCCCCTCTTCAACGAGACGACGCTCGGCACGACCATCAACTGCGCCCCGACGACGGCGCCGTGCGGCCTGCCCCTGCAGGGCTTCTACGACTTCATCTTCATCATCGCGATAATCATCGCGGGAGGCGGGTTCCTCGTCGCCCTGGCGAACAAGGAGATCTCCGAGGACGAGAGGCAGAACGTCGTCCTCGACTTTGTGCTCGCCGTCCTCTTCATCCTCCTCTTCCCCGTCATCTACAACAACATCGCCCTACTCACGAACTATCTCGACATGACGATAGTCGCCGGGCCCAACTTCCCCTATACGGACTACGGCCTCCAGATCAGCCTGGTCTGGGCCAAGCTCCTCGCGTGGGCACAGGGAGGGAGCATCTGGGGGATGCTGGTCTCGCCGATAACGACCCTCGCCGGCTGGATAGTCGCCCTGATCGTCTACCTGATGAGCATCTTCCTCGGCGTGGTGAGGATATGGCTGGTCACCGTCACGGTCATCGGCTTCCCGATCTCGCTGGCCCTCAAGCAGGTCCCCTTCGCGAGGAAGCTGAGCTCGATGGTGGAGGACACGCTCTACGGGCTGATCCTCGCGTCCCTCCTCAGCTCGGTGGCGATAGGGGTGGCGGCCTACGTCCTAGCCGACGCCCCTGGCGGGCCTGTCTGGAGCGCGACGATCTTCGCCGGGACGGGGATAAACGGAATCTCGAACTGGGTGGCAGCCTCCGCGCTTTTCACCGCTATCCTGCTCCCCACGGTCTTCGCGCCCCTTACTGGCACTCTCTTCCAGACGGCGTCGCAGGCATCCATGGTCGGAGTGGGGGTGGCCGTCTCGATGGCGGGAGCGGGCGCCGCGCCAGCCGTGGGTGCGGCGGGGGCGGGCCTTGGAGGCGTGGGAGGGATGAGTGGCCTCGGCAAGGGGATGTCAGGAGCTGTTGGCCAGGCGCCCCAGACGATAGGCCAGGAGGCGGCGAGCACGATGCAGAGCATGGGGCTCGGGGAGAGGCTCCTTTACGCGGTTCCTCATTCTCTGAAGAACATGGCCGTGGTCGGGACCACGGGAGTCCTGGCGGCGATGGGGGCCAGCAGCGCGGCCAGGTCGATAGCGACGGTAGCGCCTTTGAGCAGCTCCACCACTGTGTCTCGTGGGATAGGGCAGATCAATGAAACGAGACAGGAGGCAGCGATGGAGCACGAGACCGCCACAGCCCTCCAGGACTCGAATCAATCTCTTGGGACCTTGGTTTTCAACGCGGCGACAATACCTGCAACAGATTCCCTAGCGGCGCTCTCCCAATCCCGGGCCCTTGATTCGTGGCTAGGCCGGCAGACCCAGTTGAGCCCTTCTCAGTTCCTATCGCAGGCCAGGCAGAGCAACGTGATTAACGCCCCGCAGTATCACGCGCTTCTGAGGGACCACAGTGCTCAGTCGGAATTCACGGAGAACTACAAGCGGCAACTAGGCGTGATTGCCGAACGTGAAGCCTCGGGGAATCTAACCCGCGAATCTCTAACTCAACTAGGGAATCTCAGGAGAGGGTTTGAAGCCGGAAACGCGCCGGATCTTAGAAAAACACGACAAGAAAGGAGTACTTAGACAAAGCTGAGCACATTCACACCCAACTGGTTCTCAAACTTCACGAGTCGCTCAGCGCCATCCTTCCAAACCTCGGGGGACTCTCCTTGAACGCCAGTATAGCCCAACTCGTACTGCCGCCTATCTATCAAGTAGTCTAGAGCAACAACTCGCGCTCGCTGAACCGGATTGATTCTACCATTCACCCAATCTTCTTGCAACATGTCGAGCTTCTCAAACGCATTATCTAGTGTCATGCTCGGATTCGTCCCAGTGTAAAACAATCGCGCCCTTTCAGAATCGTTCCAGATTGACGGCTCAAGCTCACCTTCTTCGAGCGACTGCCTCTTCAGATTCTCATCCCAGAAGACCCCTTCGTCGATTTCGCGTTTCGAGGGAAAGAGGCGGATATTCCTCTGCAAATCTTCGTATCTGCTCTCGAAGTTCTCGTCGGTCATCTTAGCGAGGCCTTCAATCTTGGCGCTACTATGATCAGCAAGGAATCGAGCCGCTACACCTCCGGTTATCGCCCTGAATAGGCTCATGCGAAAAGAGTCCCCTCTGGGAGGGATCTCGTCTCTTTCTGTCCCGTCGGGAAAAGTGCATAAGACCTTGAGCGAGATACTTCTTAGCTCCCCTTGGATTGAATACGCTACTTCAACGGCGCGAACGTTCACGAGTCTCACCAGACGCAGGTTTGGAAAGTCGAAGCCGACGGAAGATCCTTCCTTAGATTCGAAGAGCAGAGACTGCCCTGTAAGGGTGAGCTTCCCCTCACCCAGTCTCCTCTCAAATGCCCTGACGGCGAAGCCGCCGTAAGGCCAGAGGGTCTCCACCTTCTCGTACGCCCGTTCTTGCAATTTCCCAGTTCCAGAAGAGCTTTTGCCTATTAAAACCCCATCCAGACGCCGGAAGTCCCAGTCCCTTAGAGACCGCAAGTCCCAGCGCCTGCGACTCTCACAACGTATCTTGGCCCGAGTGTTTCCTCGAGAGTGCTGTCAGCTCGTAACCGTTGCCGACCTTGCGGAGAAACCCGCTCTCTGTCAGCGCCTTGAGGTACCGGGAGACGGACCGTTCGCCCATCTCGCCCGCTCCCGCGTCGGTGCAACTCCGCGCTATCTCGTCCCGGCTCGTGAAGCCGTGCGCGATGATGTAGGAAAGCACCGCTTGCTCAGCCTTTCCTAGAGTCGATCCTTCCTCCGACGACCTCGGGAGGTTCTCCTCTTCCGTCCTCTGGTCCGGCTCGTCTTTCTCCGGCTCTATCTGATTTAGGCTCTCGAACTGGATGACGTCGACCAGGAACTTGTCGGGGTCGGCTGGCGGGTCCTCGCCGAGGATGCGCAGGAGCTGCTCCTCGTGTGTCTCCGACGTCACAATGAACCTGATCTTCGCGTAGAACCACTTGTTCTTGTTGTAGTTCTTCAGCAGCTGCTTCTTGCTCTTCTGGGGGGACATCTCTATCTCCACCGCGATCGCCGAGGTGTAGTCCCAGACGTACGGGTTGGGGATCCTCTGCGGGAGCTCCAGTCCCTCTTTGTCCTCGAAGGTGGTCACGGCGGGCACGAACACGGCGATGTCCGGCCTCTCGCTGCTCGTCTCCCCCCAGTCTACCGCGCAGTAGTACCCCGACGGCCAGTAGTCCTCCTTGAGGAGCTTCTCTATCATCCGGACGTGCTTCGGGTCACCCACCTTGGACGGCCCGGGCCTGATCTGGAACCATTCCAGGGCCCTCGGAGTGAGGGCGTACGTCACGGTCTTGGCCCGGTCTATCTTGTCCTTTGCAGAGGAGTTAAGATGAATCCATATCGGGTTCCCAAAGCTGTCCTTGCCCTCCCTCACGTAGTCCTGAGACCCGAACGTCTGCGTGAGGTACCCCGCGTTGACGAGCTCGTTGAGGGACTGCTGCACGATGGACGTCTTCCAGGAGTACTTCTGGAAGAGCTCCGACCTCAGGCGCGAGAACTCGAGGGCGTAGACGTCGGACAGCAGCTTGAGGTATCCCGTCGTGAGTATCTTCCAGTGGATCGGCATGAAGGGCGCCCTCGTGGAGCTCGTGCTCGCGGCTGTGCCCGGCCTCGACTCTTTGATCTGGTCCCAGGGGCTCTTGTAGATGACGTCCATCGCCTCCTGCGCCCCGCCATACTTGTCCTCCATCTCCTTCCGCATGTACTCGATGACGTCCTTCATCCCGCAGAGCGGGTCGCGGAGCTTCGGGAACGGCTCGAACAGGAGCGGCATCCTCCTCACGGAGGCGTCTCCGTGGGGCCTCTTCCTGACCACGCAGGTGTAGTCGCGTCTCACGGTCAGGTCGTCGGCGAGCTCCTTCCTCAGCTGGGGAGAGATCAGCTCCGCCATCTTCGCGGCGTCGGCCGGCCCCACCCTGAACGCGAATATGGGCCCGACGTTGCCGCAGATGGAGCTGTAGAGCTCCGGACGTATCTGCTGCACGTTCTGGTTCACAATCCAGAGGTGCAGTCCGTACTTCCTGGACTCGGAGAGGATCGTGTCCAGCAGCTTCAGGTCGCTGATGTTCTGGAACTCGTCGATGGCGAGGATTATCGGCGTCCTAGCCGAGGGCGCCTCCCCCGCCTTCTCCAGGCTGGACGCCCTCTTCTCCACCTCGAAGTAGAACCTCATCACTATCGCTGCCGAGATGAGCCTCCGAAAGTCATAGGGGAGCGACTTTGTGAGCCTGAATATGGTGAGGCTCCCCGGCGCGGTCATCTCCTGAAAGTCGAGCCTGCTCGTCCTCGTGCAGAACGTCCGCGACGTCAGCGAGTGGGAGGGAAGGACGAAGTTCGATATCCTGTTGACTACCGAGAGGAAGGCGTCCTTCTCCAGCTTGGAGATCGCATCGATTGTGCGCCTGACTATCTCGTCGTCCAGGATCACAGCCTTGAGCATCACCTCGACCTGGTACCTCGGCAGCGAGATGAAGTCGCAGAGGATGAGGTAGAGGTCCTTGAACGTGGGGCTGTCGTGCGGAATGTAGTAGAGGTAGTAGAGCGCCCCCTTGAAAATCCACATCAGCCTGGGGGCGTTCGCCACGTCCGTGTTGAAGACGTCGGAGAGCAGCGCGGAGAGCTGCTCCACCTGCGTCTGGATGGTCTCGACCCGGTCCCGGCCCTGCGTGTCGGGAGGGAGCGCGAGGGGGTTGAGCCCGAAGGAGACATGCTCGGGGTCGAGGATGGTTATTCTTCGCCTCTCGCCCTGGGGGACGGAACGGACCAGGTCAATCGCGGCGTCGCCGTGCGGGTCGACGAGGACCAGCGCGACGTCCTTCCTCTCCATGAACAGCCTGTGCATCCAGTAGAGCATCGCGTTCGTCTTCCCGGCTCCCGTCGCCCCGATGAAGAGCGAGTGGGAGACCATGTCGTCCGGCGTTACCGGTTTGATTGCCATGCAGTGGAGGGTGCGCGCGGCTTATAATGCGAGGTTGTGCCGCCGGGCCTTTTCTCCAACCTCAGCTTCGGCTCAAGGCCTCGACCTCATCCTTGAGGATCGAGACGGTCTTGGTCGCATTCGCCAAATATCTGGATTCCGATTCGACGAGTTCGCGCATCGATGAGACGAAATCTCGTCTGCCGATCACACCCTTGTTGACCTCTGCCGCTGCCCGGATGACCGCGACGACAAACTCCTTCTGAGTGGCCGGATTGTCAAACTCGAGATCCCACAGGACACTCATGACCAAGCCGGCGAGGTATTCGTCGACGCTGGTCTTCCTGTCCCAGACTCTAAGGTCGGTCACCGCTTGCATGACACTCGGCGCATCGCCCGTCGACCTGATCGCCCTTTCTATCAGCCCGACCGATATGGGAAGAGAATTTTCATGATCCCGGATTAGGTCAATCAATTGCGACGGGTCAAGCGCGTAAGAAATCCAGAAGAGCGCGCTTGGCGTGATTCTATAGCCGGTCTTTGCCAGCCCTGTACGTGTCTTGCCGACCTTCCTGGCGACGATTTCTCGCCTCTCCCTCAGGGACTTGATCCACATGGAGACTGTGGCGTACGGGATACCGCTCGGATAAGATTCGGTGCGAACGTTCTTCGATAGCTCGTATTTGGTGGCGTCCGGGTGCTGGGCGATGTATGTCAGGAGACGGGAATCGTATCCAAGCCGAATGGGGTTCTCTGTGGTCATATCACATCTACTATGTTATATCAGGCTGAGTGTTATATAAAACCTTGGTTCGCCGAAATTACGGTATTGCTTCGTTCATAGGGTGGTATGACGCCCTGCTTCATTTGGGGAGGTGTGCTGATTTTTTCAGGCGCAGTATGACCCGTTCGCGCTCGCGACCGTCTTGGTTGTAACACTCCCCGAGGGGACATGAAGTGTCACGCACTCGCCTCCAAGAGGTGGAACCGACTCAGAAAAGTTGTAGTCCCTCCCTTGATAGGCGACGGTAAGATTCAGGGCGCCCGGCGAGGGGGCCCCGGGAGGATAGATGGGTGTCAGCCAGCCCCCATTTCCCGCAGAGAAGTTGTCTATGTGGACAACCTGTGGTGTACTCGGCCCGAAACCAATGCATGTCGGCGTCACATATTCGGCGTTTACCTTCTCTCCATGAATTGGGAATCCGATGTAATCCGAGACCACCCGCAATTGGAAGGAACCCGCGCCAGTGTCGAAACAAGCAATCTTTGTAAATTGAGTGTCGACGCTTGTTCCCGTCACGAACCCACTGCTCGCCTCTCCCAGGGTCACTTCGTAATATACGGCCGAACCAACAACAAGCAGAACCAGAACTAAGGCAGCGACAAGAACGAGCCCATTAGGTCTCATTCGAATCCAACGAGGATTGAAGTCCCATCAATTTATTCCTGCCTTGGATTCCAACTCCGGCGTTTTCTGCTTACGCGTTCACCACCCCAAATGAAGCGCTCTGCCGCCACCCCGCTAACGAAGCAGAGCCGAAATCACACTACCTGGGGTGTGGGACTACTTACCACCTCTATCTCGTTTGTCGCGCGTCAGACCAACGATTCTCGGCAACTGTCGGAGAAAGGCTGGGCGCGCTCCGGCCTCCTCGAGCTTGAGGTCCCCGTAGACTGAACTGAGCAGCCCGATGTACAGGCCCATCTCTTCCACTGTCTCGGCCGAGAGCACTATGTCGGTCTTCCCTCGGCAATAGACCAACTCAAACGTCCTGACGCTCGGCGAGGCAAGGTGCTCAAGCGGCTGGACGGACTTGTCCTCCAGGGCAGCGGCCATCTCAGGCACTGCAACCAGCCTTACGAGCCTTGACGGAACAGGCGCGCCGCCTCCTTCTTTCGGTTTCTGGTTGTCAGTCGTTCCCTGGTCGTAATTTCGCATCGAGGTCCCCGACTCGAACGAGTGCAGCGACTTGATTACTTCCCCCGCCGGCAGATGGACGAACGACTGCAGCTCGGTCGGGGTCACGATGAAGGACGGAGGCTCGAGCCTGGACCTCGTGAAGCCCTGGAGGTAGCGCGACAGATCCACGACCATCCTCCTGTCCACGAGCTCCAGGAGCATCCTAGGGTCTCTGTATTCGAAGACCGCGAGGCTGTCGTGCTCGTCGGAGCAGTGGTCGAAGGGGAGGTCCTTCAGCCCTCTGGACTTCTGGTCGCACACCCACATCCCTTGTACGGCTAGGGCGATTGTCGGCCTTGTGACGACATCGTCTATCTTCTTGATCCTAGCCTCCGCACGGGCGTAGAAGTCGCCGCCAAGCTCCCTGCGTTCCGACTCCTCGCCAGTTATGATGCCGACCTTCGGCTGCTCGATCTCCTTCTTCGCCGCCCGGAGGGAGTTCTTCAGCCTGGTCAGGTCGCGGGCGAGGCTGCGCTGGACGAAAAGGAACTGGACCCAGGCGAACTCGGGGTTCGACGACTCGAGCGTGTGGATGAGGCGGCCGATGAATGCCTGCTCCTCAGGATAGGACGGGGTCGAGGCCACCACCCCGTTCCTGAGCGAGACATTGAAGAATCGGATCCTCTTGGGCTTGTCCTTCTCCTTCTTCGAGTCCACCCCAACTGCGGTGCGGCTCAAGCCCCTGCTCCCCCGGGTTGACCGGTGCCTTCGGGATGGGACTCTCGCTTGGACTTCGGCGCCGAGTCGATCACTGCCAAGGGCGTGAGTCTTGCAAGGTGCGATATCCTTGACCCGAGCCGCGGATAGGCGAGGAAGTCCTTGTAGTACCGCCCGGGCGGCGGGCCGACATTCCGCACCGTCGCGGCCGTCATGACGATTCCTGCGACAGCCTGGATGAGCACCAGGAAGTACCAAGCGGATGGGGCCAAAAGGAGTGTGCAGGCTTCACTGAGCCCAAAGGATGCCGAAGGAACCGCAAGGTAGACCGCAAGGCCTCCGCTGCTGTGGCGCCTTCGCGTCAGATGATGGTCGCTTAGCAGTCCTAGCTGGTTCAGGACGGCCCACCAGTTCCCCGTGCTGCCGTCGTCCCTGACCGGGTGCCTCAGTCTCGAGAGGTCGTGTCCGTACAAGAGCAGCACGAATGCGGCCCAATAGACAAACGGAAGGTAGAGGAAGACCGTGCCGATGGGGTTCATGCCCTTTGGTTGGTTCCATGGCTCTTAACGGGGAACGGATTGGCAACCCTCTTGGCAAGGTCAAGCGCCAGGGTTGCCAAAACGAGGCCCAGGGTTGCCAAATCACCTCCTCAGGGTTGCCATCCTGCCAGGATCTGTCCCGGAATTGGCAACCTTCCCGGCCCGCGTTAAATACCGAACGAGCCTTCGCAGGTGTATTCTACCTTTTCTCTCTGAATTCTGAACGAAATCTGTTACCTCAGGCCTAGCGTAGGCCACTGATTCGTCAGCGTCTTGGGAGAGATATCGGGATACGCGGTGACTGCTCGTCTGACTTATCGAAATGAAGATGAGCGCAGTCTTTGGTTGACCGTCTGTCCATCCGGACGTAAGGATCCGGGCTCAACGGCCATCCTCTGGGCACACAGTGGCCACGTCCACCCAGAAGGATGCGAAACAACTTCTCCCACATCGGCCTTTAGGAGAATGACGGAGGCGGACGCCTCACCCCTGTTCCTTGACCGGTCCGGGCCGCAGCCATATCCAAAGTTCCGAACCCACCACTGGGTCGAAACGCGCTGCGACCGGAGGACCGGCTAGACAGAATGCGTCGGGCAAATTATTATCCGCCCATGCGCTCCTGAACGGGGACCAAGTGAGGCCTCGGCTCTTCGCCGTTCCTTCCTGAATTTTCCGCGGAATCGAGTACGAGAAGCTGGAGCGCCAGCGCCGGTCGTAGAACCACCGGAAGCGCGCCAGGACTAGGGCAGGAGGAAGAAATCAATGCAAGGGGTTCAAGGATATCTGACTAGTGGAGCGGCAAGGCTGGCGGCGTATGAGCAGTACGCCGCCCTAGGGACGTGCCCCGAGTGCAGGGGCGATCTTACCAATGCCGGCGAGGCGGGAGGGGAGCTGGTCTGCTCGGCCTGCGGGGTCGTCGTGGGGAGGGCGACCGAAACGCTGGAGGACGGATCGCCGGCACCGTCCGTGAGCAAGAGGACGCCGCTGGGATCCTACATCGTGGGTCCGGGCAGCGACACCCAGTCTCTGAAAGGCCCAGCCTTCGGCCTGGGGAAAATCAACCCGAACGTCATCGGGCGCGGCGGGCCCACGCTGACCTGCTCGCTCCTGACGAACAGGGTCGCGGAAAGGCTCTCGCTCCCCAAGAGCGTCGTGGAAAGCGCCGACATCACCGCGGGGAAACTCCTCCCCAGCAGGAAGGCCTGCGGCGTGAGCATCTACGCAATCTCGGCATACTCCCTCCTCCACGCCTGCAGAGCCGCCGGGATAGCCCACATCAGCCACCGGGAGATCGTGAACGCGTACCACGACGCGGGGCACAAGGTGGGCAGGTCCCATCTGATGCGGATAGGCCTCGACTCCCCGGTGCGCCTTCCCCACGCCGAGAAGGAGGAGCTCGTAAGGGCCGTCGTCGCGAAGCTCCAGTCTAGCGAACGGGTCGCGTCACGCCTCAAGGAGGGAAACCTCGACCCGAAGGAGTACTTCACGACCCTCCTCGAACTCGCGAAGGAGATGGCCGCCGAGTGCTCCGACCTGAGGGGCTTCAGCCCCAGGACGGTCGCCGCCGGCTCGGTCTATCTCGCGGCGCGAACGGTGTCCGTGAAGACCTTCACGCAGCGGGAGGCTGGCGAAGCCCTGGGCATGGCGGAGTATGCGCGTCACGAAAGGAGGTAGTCTATAGGTAAGCTACCTCTCTGCTGCAAGGAGCAATGCCCGAAGGACTGTAACTTCAGGAAACAAAATACATACGTACACCGCACGACACCAAGGCAACACCAACATCAACCCTGCTCGGACAAAAGTATTAATCATCAACGGCCTGTCTACAAGCAGGTCACATGCAACTCACCAAGTACAAACTTGCAGGGCTAACTATCGTCATCCTAGCGGTAGTTGGTTTCGCTTTCTTCGCGCCGGTGATTGGAGGCATCCCTGCATCCCAATTACACAAGTGCGAGGTAGCAAACTCATTTGGATGCACCTTCGCAGAAACATACAGCTCCACCACCTACTACTACTTGGGATATGGTGGGGCATACTACCCTATCAGCACCCCTTCTTACAGAATCTATACCTGAGTGGGCTCAAATCCACAACTCTTCCTGACGAATACAGTAGGTAGGGCTGGGCGTCCTCGACCGTGAGGTCAGGACTCCCAAAGGTGAAAGTCGTCTGGCGTGTTGGTCTCTGAGCAGAGACCAGCATGGGGCTAGCCCCAGACATAGACAGCCGATAAGGACGCAGCCTAGTCGTCCGAGTCGGCGACCTTAGGACGGACACGGCAACGATAAGGAATCCACAACAGGTAGGCCATACGTCGCGCGATGACGCTAGGATAGAAGGTGCGCGTGACATAGAGAACCATCACACCGATTGTATTCGCGGTG
>Ga0307374_10005422_pt1 | contig 20628 bp, 19 predicted proteins | sample OX3MG_FD_202532 | JGI IMG/M metagenome (GOLD analysis project Ga0307374, IMG submission 202532) | Soil microbial communities from Risofladan, Vaasa, Finland - OX-3 | ecosystem: Environmental > Terrestrial > Soil > Coastal area > Acid sulfate soil | place: Finland: Risofladan, Vaasa | collected...
CCTCCTCGACAAAGGGCTGTTCGATGAGCAGCAGGTTGAACTCGTCGAGACGGCGCAACCGCGGCGCGCTCGCGGCGTCGTAGGCGGTGTTCGCGTCGACCTGGAGGAGGAGATCGTCGCCGAACGCCTCACGGACCGCATGCACCGGCTCCCAGTCCCAGCCGGGTTCGATCTTCAGCTTGATGCGCCGGTACCCCTGCTCGAGGTAGCCGCCGACCTCTTCGAGCAGCGCATCGAGTGTCGCGGCGATGCCGACCGATACCCCGCATTCGACCCGGTTGCGCACGGCTCCCAGGTAGCGCGCCAGCGACACGCCGTAGGCGCGCAGTTCGGCGTCGAGCACAGCCGCCTCGACGGCGGCCTTGGCCATGCGATGGCCGATCACCCCGGCAAGCGCCGGCTGGACGCCACGACCCGACACGTCATCGAGCGCGAACAGGCGGGGCGCGAGGTGGTCGGTGATGATGGCCTGCGCAGCGGCGACGTACTCACTGCTGTACACGGGATCGGCAAGGGCCACGCACTCGCCCACGCCATCGCCGGCGCCCGTCATGACAGTGACGAGCAGCACGTCGCGATCCGTCTGGGTACCGAACGACGTGCGGAACGGGCGCACCAGTGGCACGCCGATTCTGCGCAGTTCGATGGCCTGGATCTTCACGTCGCAGCCTCCGCAGATACGGCCTCGTCTTCGCCGGCCCCGGCGACGTCTGCGCCGGCGAGGATCCGCCCGATCAGCGCACGAAGCAACGCCGCGCGCCGGGGCATCATGCCGACTTCGACGTACTCGCCCTCGGCATGGGCGCCATCGCCCACCGCGCCGAGCCCGTCGAGCGTTGGCACCCCGATCGCGCCCGTGAAGTTGCCGTCGGAGGCACCGCCCACGCGCGCTGTTCCGAGCGGCGGTTCGCCCAGGGATGCCGCACATGCCTCGACGAGCTGCACGAGCGCTGTCGAACGCCGTTCCTCGAGCGGCGGCCGATTGATCCCGCCGCTGATCGCGAGCAGGGCTCCGGGCAGAGTCGGGGTGAGGGTGCGGATGGCCTTGTCGACCCGCTCTTGCTCGTTGATGCTCCACGCCCGCACATCGATGTCGACCTCGGCCGCCGCCGGGACCGTGTTGATGACGGTGCCGGCGTGCGAGCGTGTCGGAGTCACCGTCGTGCCCACCGCCGTGTTGCTGATGGCGGCGATGACGGGGACCTGCGCAGCGAGCTCGACCAGTGCATTGATTCCGCGTTCGGGTTCGAGTCCCGCATGCGCCGCACGACCCGTGATGCTCAGCTTGTACATCGATATTCCCTTGCGTGCCACCTTGACTCGGGCGCCGAGGCCGGGTTCCAGCACCAGCACGCACCGTGCCCGCCGGGCCTCGTCCTCGATGAAGCCCTGCGAGGAAGGCGAGCCGATCTCCTCGTCGGACGTCACGACCAGTGTGACCCCCGCAAGCTCAGGGAGCCCGCGCATCGCAAAGAGCGCCTGCACGAGCCCCGCCTTCATGTCGAACGCTCCGGGACCGGTCGCACGTCCGTCTGTGACGGTGAACGGCCACCGCCCGATCGTGCCGGCCGGCCAGACGGTGTCGAGGTGACAGAGCACGAGGACGCCGCCATCCTCGCCGCGAACGCGAAGCTGTGGCCGCCCGCGGATGTCGAGCGGCTCGGGGACGAGGCCGGCGATCTCCTCGATAATCTGCGCCGCCAGGCGCATACCCACGCCAAGCAGGTCGAGGTCGTTGCTCGGCGTCTCGGCCGTCACCAGGCGCTCGAGCACGGCGAGCATCTCCGCCTCGGTCGCGTCAGCCACTTGTGGGCTCCAGGGTCTGGCGCGTGAACCGATAGGCGCCGCTGTCCCATTCGATGGCGAGGCCGTCGCGCACAGCGGCAAGGACTGCGTCGCGCGCCGCGGTGCGCGCAGCCCGAGCAGCGGCCGGGTCGGTGCGCGACAGCGTGGTGTAGTCCTGCGGGATGGCATGCGACCGCACCACGCCGACCGGACGGAGCGGGCGTCCGGCCAGGGCGGCAACCACACGGGGCGAGTCGAGGAGCCACGACACCTCCAAGCGGTCGCTCTCCTCGCCCGCGTTCACGATGTCGTCCATTGCGCCATAGAAGTTCGGATGCATCGCCACCACCGCGGCGCCGAGTTTGACCAGGTTGAACTGTGCATTGCGTGCCACCAGTGGGTCATAGGTCCAGCGAACTTCGCCGACTCCCTCGCGAAGACAGACGGCGCGCTGCCACAGTTTGAGCGCATAGCCGACGCCGCCCGAAATGCGGCCGGGGATCACGGCGGTCATATGCGAGTGGAGGTGCATCCCGCCCTCCCAGCCAACGAATCCCAGGGTCGTGCCGACAGGCTGGTCGCCGGCCACGGCACCGAGCAACGTGCTCCCGGCGTGCGCGAAGGCACGGAGGAGATTCGACTGTGGGATCTGTTGTGGTCCCCACACGGCGCCGATCACCTCCTGGGCGATCGCAATCTCGCTGCTCTGCAATTCGCGGACCTCAACACCGGCCCGCGACGCTGCGTCGCGCGCGACGGACCATGCGGCGTCGACTCCTCTGCCCGAGATCACCGCGCCGATTCTAGGTCGGCGGCTCGACGGGTCCGGGTCTCGAGTTGACGCGATGCCCGTGACGGTTGGCTATCGTGGGCGGCGATGAGCGAGATCGGGCGCCTCGACGACGCGGCTGAGCAACCCTGGACGTGGGAGGAGGCGCGATGGCGCGGCGCTGTGGAGCGTGTCCGCGCCGGCAGCCCCCTTGCTCCGCCGGTGTGGCCGGAAGGCGCCGAGGTCGCGGTCGCACTCTCCTTCGACTCGGATCACGAGACCATCCCCCTTCGCAACGCCGAGACGCATCCCGGCAAGCTCTCGCAAGGGGAATACGGTGCGCGTGTCGGGGTGCCGCGCATCCTCCGGCTGCTGGACCACCACCGGGTCCCGGCGACGTTCTTCGTGCCCGCCGTCTCGGCGCTGCTCCATCCTGAGGAGATCCCGGCCTGCATCGCGGCCGGCCACGAGGTCGCGTTGCACGGCTGGATCCACGAGTGGAACACGGTCCTCGACCGTGGCACCGAGCGCGAGCTGCTCCTGCGGAGCATCGACGTCCTCGAGCGACTCAGTGGCTCACGCCCGACTGGGATTCGCACGCCCTCGTGGGATTTCAGCGAGCAGACGCTCGACCTCATTCGCGAGGCGCGGCTCACGTACGACTCGTCGCTCATGGCCGACGACGAGCCCTACGAGCTGCTGGCAGCGGGGGAGGCGACGGGCATCGTCGAAATCCCCGTGGAGTGGATACGCGACGACGCCCCGTACCTGACGATGGACCGATACACCGGCACTCGCCCGTACACTCCGCCGCGCCAGCTTCTGCAGATCTGGATTGACGAGTTCGACCAGGCGCGGCAGCAACGAGGGCTTTTCCAGCTGACGATGCACCCGCACCTGATCGGGCATCGATCCCGGATCGTCGTCCTCGAGCAGTTGCTCGAACACATCACTGCGGCGGGCCGCGTGTGGTTCGCCAGTCACGATGAGGTGGCCAGGCTCGTCGCTGAGTCTCTCGGGCGCGGGAGGTCATCGCTGTGAGCTACCAGGCAACGCTGGTGGGCTGGCACGAGTTCTACGCGATCCTGGCCACCGCAGCCGCCAGCCTCGTGGGCCTCCTCTTCGTGGGGCTGTCGCTGCACCTTCGCGTCGTGATCACGCACCCGGAGGTCCGCGCTCTCGCCCGTATGACGTTGACGAGCTTCGGGCTGACGCTGGTGGCGTCCCTCTTCATGGTGATTCCCGAAACAACGCCGGCCAATACCGGTGTGGAGCTGCTCATTCTCGGCATTGTGGGAGTGCTGCTCATCATCCGCAGCCTCGTTTCCGGCGCGCGCAGCGAGGAGCACGCCATCAGTTTCCTGCGGCTGCTGCTCCGCTTCGGCCTCCTCGCACTGAACTTCGTGGGCGTCGGCATCGCGGGAAGTCTCCTGCTCGCCGGTGACTACCAGGACGCGCTCAATGCGCTCGTGATCGTCGCGATATTCCTGATTGTGCTGTCGCTTCGCAACTCCTGGGACCTGCTTGTGAGCGTCGGCGCGGCCGTCGCGCAACGTCAGTGAATCCCGCTCGCGGCGCGGACGTTCAGCGTGAGCGTGTGGGAAGCGATATCGCGCGGGCCGTGTCACCCTCGCGGCGAAGTGCGTAGGTGAGAGCCCCAGGCGTCTCGGTGATCGCTTCGTATCGCGGTTGCCTCCGCTACAAGCTAGGGTTTCTATAGGAGCAATAGATTCTAGCCCGTTGCATGCGCTCACTTCGCGGGTCGCTCCCGATGGGCGCGTCCGGTTACAGCACCTTGGAGAGGAAGGCCTTCGTCCGTTCGTGCTGCGGGTTGGCGAGCACCTCGCGTGGCGGGCCAGACTCGACGATGACGCCGCCGTCCATGAACACGAGCGCATCGCCGACCTCGCGCGCGAATCCCATCTCGTGTGTCACCACGATCATCGTCATTCCCTCCTGGGCGAGTCCGCGCATGACGTCGAGCACCTCACCGACGAGCTCCGGGTCGAGCGCTGACGTGGGCTCGTCGAAGAGCATGAGCTTCGGCTGCATCGCCAGCGCTCGAGCGATTGCGACACGCTGCTGCTGGCCGCCGGAGAGCTGGTTCGGGTACACGTCCACCTTGTCGCCGAGCCCGACCCGACCGAGGAGCACCCGACCGCGTTCCTCAGCCGAACGCTGATTCTCTCCCTTGACGCGAACCGGCGCTTCACGGACGTTCTCGAGCGCCGTCTTGTGCGGGAAAAGGTTGAACCGCTGGAACACCATGCCGATCTGGGCACGCTTGCGGCAGACGTCGCGCTCACGCAACTCGTAGATCTTGCCGCCCCGCTCCTGGTACCCGACGAGCTCGCCGTCGACCGACAGCCTGCCCGCGTCGATCTTCTCCAGGTGATTGATGCAGCGCAGGAACGTGCTCTTTCCGGACCCGGACGGACCCACGATGCACAGCACCTCCCTGGGCGCCACCTCGAGATCGATGCCCCGGAGCACCTCAAGCCGGCCGTAGCATTTATGGACATTTTCGGCACGAACCATCGGAGTCGGCATCAGCTGTCAGCGACCCCGATGGGGTGGGAAGAACATCGGCGGCTCGACCGCCGTCACGACCGGAAGTGGCTCATGGGCGTGGAAGAGGAGCCGGCGGAAACGTTGGATCGGTGTCAGCGGCAACTGGCGCGCGGCGCCACGTGCGAAGTACCGCTCGAGGTAGTACTGGCCGAATGTGAGAACAGACGTCATCGCGAGATACCAGATGCTCGCCACGATGGCGAGCTCGATGATGTTGTAGTTGAAATTGGAGATCTCCTTCTGGATGAAGAAGAGCTCTGGGACCGTGGCGATGTACGCGAGTGACGAGGTCTTCAGCATCGATATGGTCTCGTTGCCGGTCGGCGGGATGATGACGCGCATCGCTTGTGGGAGGACGATCCTGCGCATCACGAGGACGCGGTCCATGCCGAGGGCCTGCGCGGCCTCCGTCTGCCCCTGGTCCACGGAGATGATGCCCGCCCGGACGATCTCGGACATGTAGGCGGCTTCGTTGAGCCCGAGCCCAAGGATCGCGGCGAGAAACGGGGTGACGATCCTGTTGGTCGTTCCCACCCACACCAGGTGTGTGAACGGGATGCCGATGTGGAGCAGCGGGAGGATGGAGCCGATGTTGAACCAGAAGAAGATCTGCACAAGCACGGGGGTTCCGCGGAAGAACCAGATGTAGAACCAGCTCACCGAGGAGACCACCGGGTTCACCGAAAGCCGCATCACGGCAAGGATCACCCCGAACGTGACGCCGATGACCATGGCGATCGCGGTCAACGCGAGCGTGACGAGCACGCCATGCATGATTTGGGGGTAGAGAAGGAAGGTCCCGACGACGCTCCAGTTGAGACCCGGCGCCGTGGCGAATGTGTAGATGACCGCCACAGCAAACGCGAGCACGACGACCGCGGCGACCCATCGCCACGGATGGCGGACGGGAATCGCCTGGATCGCCGGCGGCCTCCCCTGTGCCGCGGGCGCGGGAAGCGGGTTGCCGAGGACGTCGGTGCCGGTGGTCACTGGCGCCCTAGCCTCCCGTCAGTCAGCGCGTGTTGGTCGGACGATCTCAGTAGGCCGGCACGCAGGTTGCGCCCACAGCATTGTTGTCGTTGACTCCCACCGCCGAGCTGGTGATCGCGCCGTCCTGGACACCCCAGGTCTTGAGGATCTGGGTGTAGAAGTTGTTGTCGATCAGGTATTTGATCGCGTCCTCGACAGCCTGGTCGAGCCCCAACTTCTTGACGATCGCGACGCCGTAGGGGTAGACGCTGCAGGCGCTACCGCCGATCGCAAGCTTGCCCGACTCGAGCTTGACCTGATAGTCGGCGACGGGCTGGTCGGCCCACCCGAAATCGGCCCGGCCCGACAGCAGGGCCGCATTTGCCTCCGTCTGTGTATCGAAGCTGTCGACGGTGATGTCCTGCTTCCCGGCGGAGGTGCAGTTGTCTGTATCACCCGTGATCTTGACGCCGCCCGGCTGCATGCCCATGTAGCCCCAGGCGTCGGCTTCCTCAGTGGTGCCCGCCTCGACGGCGACCGCGTGCCCGCACATGTCGGCGGCCTTCGAGATCGTCGCGCCGCCGGTCTTGACGAGCCACGCCTCGCCGGCCTGGTAGTAGGTGATGAAGTCGATACCCTTGGCCTCGCGCGCGGTGGTGGGCGTGTAGCTCGAGAAACTCAGCTGATACTTGGACGGGCTCTCGAGCAGCGACGGGATGATGTCCGAGAAGGTGACGTTGTTGATCGTGCAGGCGATGCCGAGCACCTTGCAGACGTCCTTGGCGAGGTCGATATCCCAGCCGACCAGGTTGCCGTTGAGATCGACGAATTCGTTTGGTGCGTAGGACGCGTCGGTCGCGATCTGCAGCGGCGCATCAGCCTTGACGGCCGCTGGCACCTCGGCGGCGATGGTCGGTTGCATCGTCGGGCCGGCGGCGGGAGTGCCCGTCGGCGTGCCGGAGCTGCCACCCGTGCTCGAGCCACCGCACGCGGCAAGCAGCGCGGCCGGGAGGAGCAGAGCGATGCCGGCGCGACGGGAGGAACTGACCGTGCGACCCATGGGAAACCCCCGATTTGCGGCAGATTGAACAGGTGCGCCATTGTGGACCGCGATCTGTCGCCGTGTCCAGCCGAATCTGGAAATGAGGCCGAACCGCTTGACCCTTCGTACCGGCGAATGCCAGCATGGCGTCGCCCAGGTCGCCATTCCGTCTTTGGAGGAGGTTGCATGACTCAGCTTGTCGCGGTAACCATCAACGGGAGGCGCCGGGACGACGAGGTCGAGCCGCGACTGCTCCTTGTGCACTACCTCCGCGAGGTTGCCGGTTTGACCGGCACGCACATCGCCTGCGACACGAGTCAGTGCGGCGCATGCACAGTCCTGATCGACGGGGAGGCGGTGAAATCCTGCAGCGTCTTCGCTGTGCAGGCGGACGGCCGCAAGGTGACGACCATCGAGGGTCTCGCCGAGGGCGGCGTACTCCACCCGGTCCAGCAGGCGTTCTGGGACGAGCATGGGTTGCAGTGCGGGTTCTGCACACCGGGATTCATCATGGCAGCCGCGTATCTGCTGCAACAGAACCCGACGCCGACGGACGATGAGATCGAGCGCGGGTTGGAGGGCAACCTCTGCCGCTGCACCGGATACACCAATATCAAGAAGGCCGTGCGGTCCGCGTCCAAGGCGATGCATGGCGGCGCTGCTGAGGTGGCCGGACATGCAGCCGCCGCGGTCGCGTCGTCGGTGGAGGCTTAAGCCATGGCTGTCACCACAATGATCGGCGCGCGCGTCCAGCGGCGTGAGGATCCGAAGCTCATCACCGGGCACGGGAGCTACGTCGACGACATGACCCTCGTGAACATGGCGCACATGTCGGTCGTGCGCAGCCCGCATCCGCACGCGCGCATCAAGTCGATCGACACCTCCCGCGCGCTGGCTTCCAAGGGCGTGGTCGCCGTGCTGACGTCCGCCGAGATCAAGCCACATATCCTTGGTCCGATTCCGGTCACCAACTCCTTTGTTCCCGACAAGAAGCAGGTTCCCGAGCAATACCCCATCGCATCGGATGAGGCCCTGTACGCCGGCGAACCGGTCGCCGTGGTCATCGCTGAGGACCGCTACCTCGCCGACGATGCGGCGCAGTTGGTCCTCGTCGAATACGAGCCACTCCCCGCGGTGATGGATCTCGACAAGGCGATGGCACCGGGCAGCCCGCTGGTGAAGGGCGACCGCCCGGACAACATCGGCTGGGATGCCGCCTTCCCATCGGGAGACATCGACGCGGCCTTCGCCGAGGCCGAGGTCATCGTCAAGGAGCGCATCGGGCAGCAGCGCCTGTTCCCGACCGCGATGGAGACGCGCGGTTGCGTTGCCGACTGGGTGCCCTTCGACAATCGCGTGACGCTCTGGACGTCGACGCAGGTCCCGCACTTCATCAGGCTGTTCGTCGGCGGCGCCCTCGGGGTGCCGGAGTCGCAGTTCCGGGTGATCAGTCACGACGTTGGCGGCGGCTTCGGAGCCAAGTTGCGTCCGTATCCCGAGGAATACCTCGCCACAGCCGCTTCCAAGATCTGTGGGCGTCCCGTGAAGTGGATCGAGGACCGCACCGAGAGCCTGCAGGCGACAACCCAGGGCCGCGGACAGCTGTTCGACGTCGAAGTTGCAGCGAAGCGCGACGGCACGCTGCTGGGGCTCCGCTTCACGCAACTCCTCGACATCGGTGCGTATCACGGTGTGTTCAGCGCGTTCCAGGTCGTCGCCTGCCTCCTCGGGGGCGGTTGCTACAACTGGAAAGCCATCAACGCGCGCAGCATCGGCATCTTCACCAACCGCATGTCGACCGACCCGTATCGCGGTGCCGGCCGTCCCGAAGCCACGCATCTCGTCGAGCGCGCCGTTGACCTCGTCGCGCGCGAGATTGGCATGGACCCGGGTGAGATCCGCCGGAAGAACTTCGTGCAGACGTTCCCGCACACCAACAACTTCGGTCTGGTGTACGACTCCGGCGACTACGAGAAGTCGCTGGATCGTGCCCTGGAGAACATCGGGTATACGGAGCTCCGCAAGCGCCAGGAGGATTTGCGCGCCCAGGGTCGTTATATGGGCATCGGCTTCAGCACCTGGGTCGAGATCTGCGGGATCGGTCCAAGCTCCGCCACGGCGCCCGCCGCCGGCATCGCGCTCGTCGAGTCGTCGATGGTGCGCGTGCATCCGACAGGGTCGGTAACCGTCTCCGTCGGCACCCATTCACACGGTCAGAGCCACGAAACGACCTTCGCGCAGATCGTTGCCGACCAGCTTGGCGTTCCGATGGAATCGGTCGAGATCCACCACGGCGACACGGGGGACACGCCGTTCGGGTATGGGACCTACGGGTCACGCAGCCTCGCGGTGGGTGGCATGGCAATCGTCGCGTCGTGCCACAAGGTCGTCGAGAAGGCACGCAAGCTCGCCGCACACGCGTTCGAAGCATCCGAGGACGACATCGTCGTCGACCAGGGACGCTACTTCGTTCGGGGTAACCCGGCCGAAGCCAAGGTGCTCGCAGAGCTCGCGTTCGCCTCCTACGGTGCCGGCCTGCCGGAGGGTATGGAACAGGGTCTCGAAGCCGTCTCCTACTTCGACCCACCGAACTTCGTCTGGCCGTTCGGCTGCCACATCTGCGCGGTGGAGGTCGACCCGGAAACGGGCGCGGTCACCATCGACCGCTACGTTGCAGTCGATGACTGCGGCAACGTCATCAACCCCATGGTCGTTGACGGCCAGCTGCATGGGGGTATCGCGCAAGGCATCTCCCAGGCGCTCTTCGAGGAAGTGCGCTACGACGACGAGACGGGGCAGATGCTCACCGGCACACTGCTCGACTACTGCGTGCCGACCATGGCCGAGATGCCCGACTTCGAGCTCGACCGCACCGTGACGCCGAGCCCGACCAACGAGCTCGGAGTCAAGGGAATCGGCGAGGCGGGGACGATCGCAGCAAGTGCCGCGGTCATCAACGCCATCACGGACGCGCTGGCACCGTTCGGGATCAAGCACGTCGAGATGCCCGCCCGACCCGATCGGATCTGGTCGATGATCAAGGAGGCACGCGCATGATCACCGGAGCGTTCGAATACTCGCGCCCGGATTCCGTCGAGGAGGCGCAGTCACAGCTCAACAAGTACGGAGCCGATGCGAAGGTCATCGCCGGCGGGCAGAGCCTCATCCCCCTCATGCGTTTACGCTTGAGCCAGCCGACGGCCCTGGTCGACATCCAGCGCATTCCAGGCCTCAAGCAGGTCAGCCGCAGCAACGGCACGGTCGAGATTGGTGCGTTGATGCGCCATGTCGACATCCAGCGCGACGCGACGCTGCGCGAGACTCTCCCGCTGCTGGTCGAGATGGCCAACGACATCGGTGACAACCAGGTTCGCAACCTCGGCACCATCGGCGGCGTCATCGCGCATGGCGATGCCGCAGGTGACTACAACGCGCTCGCGTTGATGCTCGACGCGGAGATCGTCACCAACAAGCGCAGTCACCGGGCCCGCGACTTCTATCGAGACATCTTCACCACCGCGCTCGAGCATGATGAGATCGTCACCGCGGTCAGGTTCCCCGTCTCGACCGGTCGATTCGCGTACACGAAGTTCCGCCGCCGCCTCTACGACTGGGCGATCGCCGGCGTTGCCGTGCAGGAGACCGGGTCGTCCTGGCGCGTGGGCTACGTCAATCTCGCGCGCACGCCACGTCGCGGGTCTTCGGTCGAGCAGGCCCTGGCCGGCGGTGCGTCGGCCGCCGACGCCGCAGCGCAGTCGGGTGCCGACATCGAACCGACCGGTGACGTCCGCGCCACCGCCGAATACAAGCGCCACCTCGCCCAGGTGCTGACCGCTCGCACGCTGCAGAAGGCGACAATGGCGGCTTGAAGCAGATCAGCCACTGGATCGGTGGCCAGGTAACCGCGGGAACCTCGGGGAAGCAGGGCCCGGTCTACAACCCGGCGACGGGGGAGCAGACCGGGTCCGTCGACCTTGCCTCCGCAGCCGAAGTCGATGCTGCGGTCGAGACGGCTGCAGGCGCGTTCCGCGAGTGGCGGGCATCGTCCTTGTCGCAGCGGACGACGATCCTCTTTGCGTTCCGCGAGCTGCTCGATCAGCACCGCAAGGACATCGCCGCGCTCATCACGTCGGAGCACGGCAAGGTGGCCTCAGACGCTCAGGGCGAGGTGGCTCGAGGCATCGAGAACGTCGAGTTCGCCTGCGGGGTGCCGCACCTGCTCAAGGGCGGGTTCTCGGAGCAACCGTCGCGCGGCGTCGACGTCTACTCGATCCGGCAACCACTCGGGGTCGTGGCCGGCATCACGCCGTTCAACTTCCCGGCGATGGTGCCGATGTGGATGTTCGCCAATGCCATCGCGTGCGGCAACACCTTCATCCTCAAGCCGAGCGAGAAGGACCCGTCGCCGTCCTTGTTCTTCGCGGACCTCTGGAAGGCGGCGGGCCTGCCCGACAGCGTGTTCACTGTGGTCCAGGGCGCGCGCGAGGCGGTCGATCGCCTGCTGGAGCACCCGGACGTCGCCGCTCTGTCCTTCGTCGGTTCGACTCCCGTCGCCCGGCACATCTACGAGACCGGAACGCGCAACGGCAAGCGGGTGCAGGCGCTCGGTGGCGCCAAGAACCACATGGTCGTCCTCCCTGACGCTGACATCGAAGCCGCCGCCGACGCAGCCGTGTCAGCGGGGTACGGCTCGGCCGGAGAACGCTGCATGGCAATCTCCACCGTCGTCGCCGTCGGAGATATCGGCCAGCGTCTCGTCGACGCGATCGCCAAGCGCATCCCTGCGGTGAAGGTCGGCCCCGGGACAGACCCGACGTCGCAGATGGGGCCGCTCGTGACACGTGAGCACCGCGACAAGGTGGCCACGTACCTCGACGAGCAGGCGCTCGGCGGCGCAAGCCTCGTTGTCGACGGCCGCGGCAACACACCGGATGGCGACGGGTTCTTTCTTGGGCCATCGCTCGTGGACCGCGTCCACCCGGGGTCAAGGGTCTACGACGACGAGATCTTCGGCCCGGTGCTGTCGATGGTTCGCGTCGACACCTATGAGGAAGCCATCCGTATGGTTAATGACAATCCGTACGGAAACGGTGTAGCCATCTTCACGCGCGACGGCGGAGCGGCTCGGAAGTTCCAGTTCGAGGTGCAGGTGGGCATGGTCGGGGTTAACGTCCCGATCCCGGTGCCGGTCGCGTATTACAGCTTCGGCGGATGGAAGGCGTCGCTGTTCGGCGACACGCACATGTACGGGCCGGATGGCATCCATTTCTACACGCGGACGAAGGTGGTGACCTCGCGGTGGCCGGAACCGGGACCCGGCAGAGTGGATCTCGCGTTTCCCAGCAACGTCTAAGCGTCACGGCGGGTGCCTGCTAGGCTAGATCGGCGATGACCGAATGGACTGGCGTACGCGACAAGCGCGTGCTCATCACCGGTGGGACCCGCGGGATCGGTCTGGCGGCGGCGGAGGGGCTCGCGCGTCGAGGAGCACGGGTCGCGATCGTTGCCCGCGACGACGCCCGCGCTGCCGAGGCGGTCCGGCGCATCGAGGGCGCGGGAAGCTCCACGGTGGACATCCTGCGCGCCGAGCTGACATCACAGGCGTCGGTGCGCGCGCTCGCGGCTGAGGCGCTCGACCGCTATCCGACGATCGAAGTGCTCGTCAACAACGCGGGCGCGATGTTCACGAAGCGTGAGGTCACTGCCGATGGTATCGAGAAGACATGGGCGCTCAACCACCTTGCGCCGTTCCTGTTGACGACGCTCTTGCTCGATCGCCTCAAGGCTTCCGCTCCAGCGCGGATCATCACGACGTCGTCGGACGCGCACAAGGGCAAGCTCATTCCGTTTGACGATATCCTGGCGGAGCACTCGTACCGTGGATTGGGCTTCACCCGCTACGGCGAGACGAAGCTCGCCAACATCCTGTTCACGGTGGAGCTCGCGCGCCGGCTCGACGGCACCGGCGTCACCACGTACTGCTTCCACCCCGGTTTTGTCGCCACCGGTTGGAACCGCAACAATGGAGCGCTGATGAGCGCGGGCATGTTGATGGTCGCGCCCTTCTCACGCAAACCGAAGAAGGCGGCCCAGACGCTCGTCTGGCTCGCCGACTCGCAGGATGTGTCGAAGCAGAGCGGCGGCTACTACGTCAACAAGGCGCGCGCGGTGCCGAGCCGGCCCGCCCAGGACCCGGGAGTCGCTCGCCGCCTCTGGGAGGTCAGCGAGGCGCAGGTGCGTCCCGTAGCCGTCGCCGGAGGCTGACGACTCGCCTCAGCGGTGTCCGAAACGCTTGAACCAGGGCTTGCGCCGCCACGCCAGCTCACCGGAGAGCGTCTCGTTGCGGATCAGCTCGCTGTGCAGAACCGTGACGAGCTCTCGCTCGCGATGGATGTACTCGCGCTGCTCGACCGCACGGTTGGCGTGCTCTTCGAGGGCACGGTTGCGCCAGAGGTCGACCTCGCCGGTGAGCGCGGCCATCTGAGCTTCGCGCTCCTGGACGATCTCGCGCAGCTGGATGATGTCGACGAGATTGTCCATCGCCAGCAGGCGCAGCGCGCGCACGGTGTCGGCGCTGTACGGTGCGTCGACCGACTCGGTCTCGAAGAGCGCTTCGGCGAGGCGCTGCTCGCTGCGCCCGACCAGATGGAGCGTCGGCACCTCGTCGCCGGCCTCCAGCGGTGGCGGTTCCGGGACGGGGGGTGAGCTCAGCGGGATCCCGATCGTCCCGGTGGGCAGGACACGCACGGCCATGGCGGCGACCTCCTGGAAAGACGTGGAGTGAGATGACGTGAGTCGCTTCGGGAAAGGCTACAACGGATGCGGTCGGAGTGGCCGCAGCTTTAGGCTGTCGAAATGTCATACACGGATCTGGACGCCTACTGCGCCGGCACTCAACAGCGTCACGTTGACGAGCTCATGGCCGCCCTTCGAATCCCCAGCATCTCCGCCGACCCGGCGCACGCCGCCGACGTCCGGCGCAACGCCGAGCACTTCGCCGCCGAGGCCCGCACGGTCGGCTTTCACCACGCCGAGCTCATCGAGACCGCCGGGCATCCCGCCGTCTACGCCGAGCGTCTCGTGGACCCGTCGCTCCCGACCGCGCTCATCTACGGCCATCACGATGTTCAGCCCGTCGACCCCCTCGACGAATGGCGTACGTCACCGTTCGAGCCGGAGGTGCGCGACGGCAACCTCTATGGGCGCGGTGCCGTGGACGACAAGGGCCAGGTATGGATGCATCTCAAGGCGGTCGAGGCGGTCCTGGCTGTCCGCGGGGAATTGCCGCTCAACCTCAAGTTGATCGTTGAAGGGGAGGAGGAGTCCGGCTCCGTCCACTTCGAGGACATCGTCGCGAGCGAGCGGGATCGGCTGCGGGCCGACGTGCTCGTGGTCTCCGACACGTCGGTCGTCTCGGCGAGTCTGCCGTCGCTCTGCACGGGGCTGCGCGGCCTCGCCGGCGTGGAGGTCCATGTGCAGGGTGCTTCCCTCGACCTCCACTCGGGACGATTCGGCGGCGCGGTGGCCAACCCGATCGCGGCCCTTGCCGAGATCCTTGCCTCCTTGCACGACTCGGCCACCCGGCGAGTCACGGTGCCGGGCTTCTACGACGACGTCCACGAACCGTCGACTGCTGAGCGTGAGCTGTTCGCACGGGTCCCGTACGACGTCGATGCGTTCCGCGCCGAGGCAGGCGGCGTTCCGGCGACCGTCGGCGAAGCCGGCTGGAGCGATCCCGAACGCCTCTGGGCGCGCCCGACCCTGGAGTTCAACGGTATCTGGGGCGGGTACTCCGGCCCCGGGAGCAAGACGATCATCCCGGCGAGCGCGAGCGCGAAGATCACGTGCCGGCTCGTGCCCAACCAGGACCCTGCGCGCATCGCCAACCTCGTCCGCGACGCGGTGCTGGCGGCCGCGCCGATCGGCGTCACCGTCACCGCCGAGCCCAAAGCGGGCGGCCGGCCAGTGGTCACCTCCATCGACCACCCCGCGGTGCTTGCCGCGTCCAGGGCGATGGAGGACGTGTTCGGTGTTGCGCCGGCGATGACTCGCGATGGGGGCTCGATCCCTCCGGTCGAGTCATTCGCGCGCCTCATGGGGTTGCCCGCAGTGCTCGTCGGCCTCGGACTCCCCGACGATCAGATCCACGCGCCGAACGAGAAGTTCACGCTCGACATGTACTTCAAAGGCATTCGCGTCCTCGCCCGGCTCTGGGACGAGCTGGCGGTCGCGCTGAGGAAGCCATGAGCACCATCCAGGGAATCGCGGCGCTCGAAATCCTCGACTCGCGCGGCAACCCCACGCTCGAGGCCGTGGTGACGCTTGCCGGTGGTATCGAGGGGCGCGCGCGGGTGCCGAGTGGTGCCAGCACGGGAGTCCACGAGGCGGTCGAGCTCCGCGACGGCGACCCGCACCGCTACGGCGGCAAGGGCGTTCGCAGCGCCCTCGCCAACGTCGTCACCGTCATCGGCCCGGAACTCGTGGGGCTTGATGTCATGGACCAGGCCGCCCTCGACGCGCGGATGTGCGCGCTGGACGGCACGCCGAACAAGGCGCACCTCGGTGCCAATGCGATCCTGGCGGTGAGCCTCGCGTGCAGCCACGCGGCCGCGATGGTCGAAAGGGTGCCCCTCTATCGCCGTATCGGTGGTGAGCATGCGGTGGTGCTGCCGGTGCCGCAGTTCAACGTCCTGAACGGCGGCGCGCATGCGCAGACGCGTGTTGACTTCCAGGAATTCATGCTCCTGCCGATCGGAATGCCGACCTTCGCCGAAGCGCTCCGGGCCGGCGCGGAGTGTTTCCACGCGCTGCGTTCGATCCTCCACGCGAGAGGACTCGGCACGGGCCAGGGCGACGAGGGCGGCTACGCGCCGGACCTCGCCCACAATGAGGCGGCGGTGGAGCTGCTCCTCGAGGCGATCGGCGCGGCGGGATACACGCCGGGCCGCGACGTTGCAATCGGTCTCGATCCAGCGGCCAGCGAGCTGTTTGAGGATGGTCACTACTGCCTTCGCGGCGAGGGTCGAACCCTCGAGCCCACGGAGCTCGTGGACCTCTGGGAAGCCTGGTGCGACAAGTACCCGATCGTCTCGATCGAGGACGGCATGGCCGAGGACGACTGGGAGGGCTGGCGCCTGCTGACCGAGCGGCTCGGTCAACGCGTGCAGCTGGTGGGCGACGACATCTTCGTGACGAATACCGAGCGTCTCCAGCTCGGTTTCGATCGTGGCGTGGCGAACGCCATCCTCATCAAGCTGAACCAGATCGGCACCGTCACCGAGACGCTCGACACCATCGCGCTCGCCGCAAAGCACCACTACCGGACGGTCATCAGCCATCGCAGTGGCGAGACTGAGGACACCAGCATCGCCGACCTCGCGGTTGCGGTCAATGCCGGCCAGATCAAGACGGGTGCGCCGTCGCGGTCGGAGCGTGTCGCGAAGTACAACCGTCTGCTGCGCATCGAGCACGAGCTCGGTGAACGTGCCGTGTATGCGGGCGCGACCGCGTTGCACAGGACGCCCCCGGCCGACGAGGGCGAGTTGATCCAGCCGTGACGCGACGCGTCGATCCGTCGACCACGACGGCGCGCGCCGGACTCGGCCGCGGCGATGCTGAGGGCGTCGATCTCGTGGCGCCGATCAGCCTCGCGGCGGTCCGGGCATACGCCGACCTTCCCGCTGTTGATGAGGCGATGGAGGGCAGGCACTCGTATCGCCGCTACGGCGGTGTCAACCCGGAACTCCTCGAGGCCGCACTCGTCGAGCTCGAGACTGTGCCAGGCCGGCCCGCGCCGGTCGCGCGCGTCACATCGAGCGGGCAGGCGGCGTTGCTGATCGCCATGACGCTCCTGGTCACCCCGACGCGGCGCCGCGTCGTGTTGCTGCGTCCGTGCTATGGCGGGACCGAATCGCTGCTGGCGGGCCCGCTCGGCACCCTCGGCGTTCAGCTCACGACCGTCGATGTTCCAGTCGGCGGGGCCGGCGATCACGGCGAGCTGGTGACGCCCGCCCTGGGTGCGGACGTCGCCGCCGTGGTCACGGAGGTGATCACCAATCCACTTGTCGGCCTCATCGACGTCCCCGCCGTCGCCACCGCGGCGCGCCGCGCCGGAGCCGCCTGCATCGTTGACGCCACGTTCGCGCCGCCGATGCTCTTCCAGGCCTTCGCGCACGGCGCCGACCTGGTGATCCACAGCCTCACGAAACATCTGTCGGGACACAGCGATGTGCTGGGAGGCGCCCTCCTCGTGAGCACCGATCACCCGTGCTCGGACTGGCTTGACGCCCACGCTCGGCTCCTCGGGTGCAATCTCTCGCCGTTCGACGCCTGGCTGGCGCTTCGCGGGCTGCGCACCGCCGGACTTCGCATCGAGCGCTCGACTGAGAACGCGGCGGCGCTCGCGACATTCCTCTCCGGGAGGTCAGAGCTGGCCGCGGTGCACTACCCGGGCCGGCACGGAGCCGAGGACGCGGCCCTGGCGCAACGCCTCCTGCCCCGCGGCTGTGGCGCCATGCTCAGCATCGACCTGCATGGCGGCAGTGGCGCGGCGGATGTCTTCATTCGCGCGCTCGACGGGGTCCGCCTTGCGCCGAGCCTTGGCGACGTGTCGACCACGATCAGCCACCCTGCGAGCACATCGCACCGCGCGCTGAGCCCGCAGCAGCGCCAGGCGTTGGGCATCGGAGATGGACTGATCCGGGTCAGCACCGGGATCGAGCACATCGACGATCTCACGGCCGAATTCGACGCCGCCCTCGTCGCCGCTTCGGCCGGCTGACGTCCGACACCGTCCCGGAGCACGCGGACCCGGTACTCTAGGGAGACTATGGCAGTCGTACGTCTGGCCAATGGAGACGACCTGACGGTGAAGCTCACCGTCCGCGAGGTCATTGCCAAGCTCAACGTCCCCGACGGAGGCCCGACCTTCATCGAGCTCCCCGGCGAGGACGGTCCGTTCCTTGTCCGTCCCGAAGCCGTGCTCGCGGTCATCGCCGACCAGCGTCGCGGCGTTTCCGGATTCCGGGTCGCGCAGGGAGCCGAGGCGAGCTGATCGGCGTGACCACGCCGCAGCAACCGGCGCAGCCGGCGTTGACGCTTGTCCGGAGACCGATCGGGGAGTCGATCACCGACCGGATCGGCAACACACCGTTGCTGCGAATCCGCCTGTTCGAACGGGACTTTCCCGATGTGGCCGTGTACGCGAAGGCCGAGTTCATGAACCCAGGCGGCTCCGTCAAGGATCGCGCGGCGCTGCGCATGATCGAGGAAGGCGAGCGATCCGGACGCCTGACACGCGACCGGATCATCATCGACAGCACCAGCGGGAACACGGGCATCGCGTACGCGATGATCGGAGCGGCCAAAGGGTATCGCGTGCGCCTCGTGATGCCGGCGAATGTCAGCGAGGAACGCCGCCGGTTGGTGACCGCGTTCGGCGCGGAGGTCCAGTACAGCGATCAGCTCGAGGGCAGCGACGGCGCGATCCGTATGGTTCGTGCCATGTATGCGGAGAACCCGGACGCGTACTTCATGCCCGATCAGTACAACAACGATGCCAACTGGCGCGCCCACTACGACGGCACGGGCATGGAGATCTGGGACCAGACACGCGGCACCGTCACGCATTTCGTCGCGGCGCTCGGCACCAGCGGCACGTTCATGGGGGTGACCCGGCGCCTCAAGGAGCTGAACCGGGAGATCCAGTGCGTCAGCGTTCAGCCTGCCGAGCCATGGCACGGCCTTGAAGGCCTGAAGCACATGGAGACGTCCATCGTGCCGGGCATCTATGACCCCTCCCTTGCCGACGAGGACATCGGCGTCGAGACCGAAGCCGCATACGACGTCGCGCGCGAGCTCGCACGCACCGAGGGCGTCCTCGCCGGCCATTCCAGTGGCGCGGGGCTCTGGGCCGCCGGTCAGATCGCGCGGCGCATCGGCGCCGGTGTGATCGTGACCGTGCTTCCGGACGGCGGTGATCGATACCTGTCGACGGGCCTGTACGGGCGGAGCAACCGGTGAACCTGCGTACCGCGACCATCGCGCCCGCTGCGGAACGGCGCATCCGTGAACTCGCCGTCACCGCGTATCCGGACGAGGGATGCGGCGTCCTGCTCGGACGGCGTGATGGCACGCACATGGTCATCGTCGATGCGACATCTGCGCGGAACATGTGGACCGAGCGCAGCGCGGACCGCTATGACCTGGACCCGGTCGACTTTCTCAAGGCCGATCGTGAGGCACGCTTCCGGGGCCTCGATGTCACCGGGATCTGGCACAGCCATCCCGACCATCCCGCGCGGCCGTCGCAGTTCGACACCGACCGCGCCTGGCTCGACTACGTGTACATCATCTGCCGCACGACCGAGGCGGGAGCCGAGGACATGAACGCGTTCGCGCTTGATGCCGAGGGCGGCCCGATGCCGCAGATCGCGCTGGACATCACCCCGGTCCCCGGCGGAGGCAAATGAGCCCCGCCGGCGCGACGCACCGGCGCCGGCGCGAGGAGGCGGATCCGGTTGCGCCCGCCGTCGGCGTCGTTGCCATCGTTGGACGGCCGAACGTCGGCAAGTCGACGCTCTTCAACCGCCTGACCGGCACACGACGGGCGATCGTCGACGAGCTGGCCGGGCTCACGCGCGACCGCCTCTACGGCGTGGTGGAGTGGGGTGGCAAGCGCTTCACGCTCGTCGACACCGCCGGACTCGACGTCCCGCTGCCGAAGGATGCAGCCGCCGACATCACCGCCTTGACTCGAGCGACACAGGAGCACGCGCGGATGGCCATTGCCGAGGCCGACGTCGTCTGCTTCATGGTCGATGTTCGCGACGGTCTCACCGCGCTGGATGAAGAGATCGCACAGACGCTGCGACGCGGCGGCAGGCCCGTGTTGCTCGTGGGGAACAAGGCGGAGAGCCGGGTCGAGCGCTATCACGCCGACGAATTGCACCGCCTCGGCCTCGGTGAACCGCTGCTCATCTCCGCCTTGCAGGGCACCGACACCGGCGATCTGCTCGACAGGATCGTGGGGGCGCTCCCGGACGACGCGTCACCCGGGACCGAGCTCTCAGTCGGTGAGGTGAGCGTCGCCATCATCGGCCGCCCCAACACCGGCAAATCATCGCTCCTCAACGGGCTCGTCGGACAGGAGCGCGCGCTCGTCTCGCCCGTGGCGGGAACGACGCGCGACGTCGTCGACACCATCGTGTCGCTCGACGGACGCGTCATCAGGCTGGTCGATACGGCCGGCATCCGGCGGCGCGGCGTGGTGACGGAGAACGTCGAGCGCTACAGCCTGCTGCGATCGTTGCGTGCCCTGCAGCGAAGCGACGTCGGTGTGCTCGTCATCGATGCCGCCGAAGGAGCGGGTTCGCAGGACCGCCACATCGCGGGCTACGCGATCGAAGCAGGGTGCGGATTGGTGATCGTGGCGAACAAGTGGGATCTCGTCAGGCACGAGGATCGTGTCGATGCGGCGTTCCTCAAGAAGCTG
>Ga0307374_10005423_pt1 | contig 20624 bp, 15 predicted proteins | sample OX3MG_FD_202532 | JGI IMG/M metagenome (GOLD analysis project Ga0307374, IMG submission 202532) | Soil microbial communities from Risofladan, Vaasa, Finland - OX-3 | ecosystem: Environmental > Terrestrial > Soil > Coastal area > Acid sulfate soil | place: Finland: Risofladan, Vaasa | collected...
TCGCCCGCAGGCCCTCCGTCGACCCGCGGCTGCGGCGCGCGCTCGGTCGACTGCCGTGGGCGGCCGCAGTGGTAGCGGCTGCGCTCGCCGTCCCCGCCAACGCCAGCTACGCGTCGCAGTACCTCGCGTCGAGCGGGATCAACAACCCGGCGCCGGTGATCGACGCGGCCATCCCACCGGGGGCCTGCGTGCTCTCGGTCGACGTCGTCTACGCGCTCGTCTCGGACCGCTTCACCTCGCCCCCGGGCTGTCCGACGCTCGACGACTCCTACGGGACCTGGATCGCGCTGAACGACGGCAGCCCGCCCGCCTCCCCGCCCTTCTCCCCGGCGCTCGTCTCGCAATGGACGAGCTGGTTGGAGCAGGCGAACTACCTCATCTACCGACAGACGAACGTGAAGATCCCACTGACCCCCGCGCTCGTCGCCTATGTCGACGCCCATTACCGGCTGGTCGCCTCCGGGCAGTACTTCCAGGTCTTTCGCCACACGCCGTAGCCGGGCCGGTCGTGGTTGACTGCGGAGGCGCCGCGAACGGGAGGGACGACCCAATGATCAGTGCCGACGACTTTTGCTGGTTTGTGGACAGGGCGCTCGAGCAGATGGTGGCGATCGTTCTCGGACTCGGTGATGAGGGAGCGAATGCCGCCCCGGAGCTGCCCGGCGCGAACAGTCCGTACGCGATCCTCACGCACTGCCTCGGGGTCGTCTCTTGGTGGGGCGGCCGGACCGTCGCCGGTCGCGAGGTCGAGCGGGACCGGGACGCGGAGTTCGTCGCCACCGGGTCGACCGCCGAGCTCGCCCGAAGAGCCGAGAGCGTGCGGACCCAGTTCCACGCCGACGTCGCCGGGGCAGAGATGGGCGCGCCGCCGCGCGTGCCGACCGCCGCCGCCGACGCCACCTCCCCGCTCGGGAGCACCCAGGGCGGAGCGCTCCTGCACGTCTACGAGGAGCTCTCTCAGCACCTCGGTCAAATGGAGCTGACCCGTGACCTGCTGGTCGCCGCCCGCGGCTGAGGTGCCTCGGGCGCGGCCGCCCTCGGCTCGGTGCCCCGGGCCGCTGGTATCCTCCCGGGGGGTCGGTCCGGGGTAGCTCAATTGGCAGAGCATGCGGCTGTTAACCGCAGGGTTGAGAGTTCGAGTCTCTCCCCCGGAGCTGCACGTCGCCGCTCCCGCACGGGGCCGTAGCTCAGTGGTCAGAGCAGGGGACTCATAATCCCTGGGTCGCTGGTTCGATCCCAGCCGGCCCCACAGCCCCACCTCGCCTCACCGCGTCACAGGCGCACCTCGTCACAGCCCCACCAGCCGTCACAGCCCCACCTTCCGTTCCGCCCCGCCTCGCCTCATGACCCTGAGAGCGGCCACAGCCCCCCACCAGGTGCTTCGGCGCCGGCGGACGCTGCCGGCTCGCGTGCGGCCGCGGCTCAGTCGGCCTCGAAGTAGTCGCGCAGAGGCCGCGAGACCGAGGGCTGGCGGAGCTTTGCGAGCGTCTTCATCTCGATCTGGCGGACCCGCTCGCGGGTCACCCCGAACATCTGGCCGACCTCCTCGAGGGTGCGGATCCGTCCGTCGTCGAGGCCGAAGCGCAGGCGCACGATCTCCTGCTCGCGCGGCGAGAGCTCGCGCAGCGCCCGCTGCACGGCCTCGTTGAGGAGCACCCGCGTCGCGGCGTCGACAGGGATCTCGGCGCCCTGGTCCTCGATCAGGTCCGAGAGGCTGAAGTCGTTCTCGTCGCCGATCGGCTGCTCGAGGGACATCGTGTCCTGGCTGATGCGCTGGATCTCGCGCACCCGCTCGACGGGGAGCTGGACGCGCAGTGCGATCTCCTCGACCGTCGGCTCGCGCGCCAGCTGCTGGGAGAGCTGGCGCTGGACGCGCACCACCTTGTTGATCGTCTCCACCATGTGCACGGGGATGCGGATGGTGCGCGCCTGGTCGGCGACGGACCGCGTCACCGCCTGGCGGATCCACCAGGTCGCGTAGGTGGAGAACTTGAAGCCGCGGCGGTAGTCGAACTTCTCGACGGCGCGCATCAGCCCGAGGTTCCCCTCCTGGATGAGGTCGAGGAAGGCCATCCCGCGGTTGCGGTAGCGCTTGGCGATCGAGACGACGAGGCGCAGATTGGCCTCGATCAGCAGGTCCTTGGCCTCCTGGCCCTCCCGCAGCTGCTGCTCGAGGAGGCAGCGCTCCTCGTCGGCGAGCTCGACCCCCTCCTCGAGGCGGGCCGCCGCCGCCTGGCCCTTCTCGATGCGCTTCGCGCAGAGGACCTCGAGATCTTGGGAGAGCAGCGAGACGCGCCCGATCTCACGGAGGTAGGCGCGCACGGTGTCCGCCGCCGGCGAGCCCCCCGAGCCACCGAAGTTCCCCGAGCGCAGCGAGCGCAGCGCCTCGTCGTCGGGGTCGCTCGGCGACTCGTCGCGCCCGCGACGGCCGCGCGGAGAGCGCAGCGAGGTGGGAGTCGGTTCGGGAGTGGCCGGGGGGGGGTCGGGCGGCTCGTGACGGTCGGCACTCGAGGTCGTCAAGATTCGTGCTCCCGGTTCTCAAGCCACGCTAGCAACCGCTCCGCTGCGTCCAACGCGGGCGAACGGACGCCCTCTTGGAAGAGCGGGTCGCGCAGGGACTCGAGGCACGACTTCGCCTCGCGCACCTCGACGGTGGCCGCCGTCAGCGCAGCGGCGTCTCCCTTCAGGGCCGCGAGGCGCGCCGCCCGCTCGACGCTCGCGAGGGCGCGCGTGGAGGCGAGGCGGACGAGCTCGACGAAGGTGCCCTCGATGCCGATCTCCGCCGCGCCCTCGCTCACCGCCAGGCGGCGGAGGAGATCGGCGACCTCGGGGTCGGCGTGGTCGGTCGCCTCGTGGAACTCCGTCGCGCCGGCGAGGGCGTGAAAGGCCCGCCGCTGCACGGGGTCGGTGAAGAGCACCTCAGAGAAGCGCCCGGCGACCTCTTCGGGGCGGTTGATCGCGAGCACGAGGGCATCCCGACCGGCGCGCGCCTCGGCGCCGTCGGGGCGCCGCCGCGGCCCCCCCTCTCCTTCGAAGCCGGGCTCGTCGCGCGGCGGCGGCCCCTCCTCCTCAGGTGCGGCCGGCGGCGCCTCGGCGGCGGGGCGCGGCGCGGCGGCGCGCGCCTCGACAGGGTGGGCGACGGCGTGCGCGAGCAGCTGGCGCAGCTGGTCGAGGCCGTGGTGGGTGCGGTCCGAGAGCCCGAGCAGGTACTCGTCGCGCACGAGCGGGCTCGGGTGCGCGGCGATCACGGCGATCGCCTCCTCGGCGCGGCGCGCCCGTGCCTCGGGGGTCGAGAGGTCGCCGCTCAGCACCTGGTCGAGGAGGAAGGCGAGGAAGGGCTTGGCGTTCGCGACCGCCTCGCGCAGCACCTCGGGCGCGCTGCGGGCGAGGTCCGCGGGGTCGCTTCCGGCCGGGAAGGCGGCGACAGCGAGCTCGAGCTCGTGGCGCCCCTCCCACTCGAACAGGCGCGCCGCGGCGTGCTGGCCGGCGGCGTCGGAGTCAAAGCACAGCACGACGCGCTTCGCGAAGCGGGAGAGGAGGCGGAAGTGGTCCTCGGTGAGGGCGGTCCCGCACGTCGCCACCGCCCTCGGCAGGCCGGCCTGGAAGAAGCCGATCACGTCGGTGTAGCCCTCGCAGACGATCGCCTCGTGCTGCAGGGTGATGTCGCTCTTGGACCAGTTGAGGCCGTAGAGGGTGGCGCGCTTCTGGTAGATCGGCGACTCGGGGGAGTTGCGGTACTTCGGCCCCGCCTCGCCCGGCATCGTCCGCAACTCCTCGGGGAGGTAGCGGCCGCCGAGGGCGATCACCCGGTCGCCGGCGTCGAAGATCGGGAAGATGAGGCGCTCCCGGAAGGTGTCCTGGGTCCGGCCGCGGCTGTTCTCGAAGGCGAGGCCGCTCTCGCGCGCGAGCGCCGCGGGGAGCTTCAGCGCCCTCGTCAGCTCGTCCCACTTCGCGGGGGCGAAGCCGAGGCGGAAGCGGCGGACGATCTCGCCGTCGTAGCCACGGCTCCGCAGGTAGTGGCGGGCCCGCCCCGCGTCGGGGCTCTTCAAGAGCTGCTCGTGGTAGAAGTCCGCCGCCGCGCTGAGCGCCTCGTAGAGCGCCGGTCGCCGGGTGCGGGGGCCGTCGGGGGAAGGGTCGGCGTCGTTGCGCACGGTCATCCCGACGCGCGCCGCGAGGCGCTCGACCGCCTCGACGAAGTCGCAGCCCTCGACGGCGCGCACGAAGCTGATCGCGTCCCCCGAGGCCTGGCAGCCGAAGCAGTGGTAGACGCCGGCCTCGGCGTTCACCGAGAACGAGCCGCTCTTCTCGCTGTGGAAGGGGCAGAGGCCGACGAAGCGGGTGCCGACCTTGCGCAGCGAGGTGCGCTCCCCGATCAGCGCCACGATGTCGATCGCCGCCCGGACCTTCGCGATGTCCTCGGGGGGGATCGCCACCGCCGCGACGGTAACCGCAGCGCGTCCCGGTCGCGCCTACACGCCGATGCGCCGGGAGAGCTCCTCGACGAGGCCGTCGACAGGCACCCGCACCTGCTCGGTCGTGTCCCGGTCGCGGATCGTCACCGCCTTGTCGTCCAGGCTCTCGAAGTCCACGGTGACGCAGAGCGGCGTCCCGATCTCGTCCTGGCGGCGGTAGCGGCGGCCGATCGACTGGGTGTCGTCGTAGTCGCAGAAGAAGCGCCCCCGGCAGCTGCGGGCGACCTCGCGGGCGAGGCCGTCGAGGGGCTCCTTTTTGGAGAGGGGGAGCACCGCCACCTGGTACGGGGCGAGGCGGGGGTGGAGGCGGAGCACGACGCGCTTCTCCCCACCGACCTCGTCCTCGTCGTAGGCGGCGAGGAGGAAGGCCATCATCGCCCGCGTCGCGCCCGCCGCCGGCTCGATGACGTGCGGGACGTAGCGCTCGCCGGTCGCCTGGTCGAAGTACTCGAGGCGGGTGCCGGAGGCCTCGGCGTGCGCCTTCAGGTCGTAGTCGGTGCGGTTGGCCACGCCCTCCAGTTCGCCCCAGCCCCACGGGAAGGTGAACTCGATGTCGGCGGTGCCGGCCGAGTAGTGGGAGAGCTCCTCGGGGTCGTGCTGGCGGAGGCGCAGCATCGAGCTCGGGATGCCGAGCGACTCGTACCAGGAGAAGCGCTCCGCGCACCAGTACTCGAACCACTTCGGGCTCTCTTCGGGTGGGACGAAGTACTCGAGCTCCATCTGCTCGAACTCGCGGGTGCGGAAGACGAAGTTCCCCGGCGTGATCTCGTTCCGGAACGAGCGCCCCTGCTGCGCGATGCCGAAGGGGGGCTTCAGGCGCATCGAGGTCATCACGTTGGCGAAGTTGACGAACATCCCCTGCGCGGTCTCCGGGCGGAGGTAGGCGACGGAGGCCTCGCTCTCGACGGGGCCGACGAAGGTCTTGAACATCAAGTTGAACGGTCGCGCCTCGGTGAGGTCGGTCGAGCCGCAGTTCAAGCAGACGCCCTCGATCTGGTCGGCGCGCAGCCGCTCGTTGCAGCTCCGGCAGTCGACGAGCGGGTCGGTGAAGGTGGCGAGGTGACCGGAGGCCTCCCAGACCCGCGGGTTGGTGAGGATCGCGGCGTCGATCGGCACGACGTCGTCGCGCTCTTGGATCATCGATCGCCACCAGGCGCTCTTCACGTTGCGGAGCATCAGCGTGCCGAGCGGCCCGTAGTCGTAGGTCGAGCGGATGCCACCGTAGATCTCGGCGGAGGGGAAGACGAAGCCCCGCCGCTTGGCGAGGTTGACGATCGCGTCGAATCGGTCGGGGGATTGCTCGGGCATGCCCGCAGGCTATCGGGGCGAGATGGGGTGCCTGAAGGCGAGATCCTCGAGTTGGCGCGCCGTTCGCAGGCGGCGGTCGAGGTGCGCCTCCATCGCCGCCGTGCCGAGCTGTTCGAACAGCCGCGCGGTGACGGGCTCGGTCTCGGCGATGGCGCGCGCGAGGCCGCCCGAGAGCACCTGGCGGAGGAGCGCGACGACCTCCGGACCGACCGCCTCGCCGCGGCGGCAGCCCACGCAGAGCAGGCCGCCGATCGTCGCGTCGAAGGCCACGAGCGGCTCCCCCGCACCGCAACGGGCGCAGCGGTCGACGACCGGGCCGACGCCCTCGATGCCGAGGAGCTTGAAGGAGAAGGCGCCGAGGACGACCGGTGAGGCGCTCTGCTCGAGGGCGCTGAGCGCCCCCTTCAACAGGGCGAAGAGCTCCGGCGCGGGCTGGCGCTCCTGCGCGACCTGGTCGGCGATCTCGAGCATCGTGAGCCCCCGTGACAACCGCGAGAGGTCCTCGCGCACGGCGCGGAAGGAGTCGAGGACCTCCGCCTGGCTCACGACGTCGAGCTCGCGCCCCTGCCAGAGGAGCAGCGAGAGGTGTGAGAGGGGCTCGACGCGCGCCCCCAGCCGGCTCTTGGTCTTGCGGACGCCCTTGGCGACGGCGCGCACCTTGCCGTGCCCGGGGGTGAGGAAGCTCACGATGCGGTCGGCCTCGCCGAGGCGGTAGGTCCGCAGTGCGATCCCCTCGTCGCGGTAGAGCCCCATCTAGTGCCCGCCGCCGCGCATCCTCCCGCCGAGGGTGATGAGGGCCACGCCCACCACCACGACGACGAGGGCCCCGAGGGCCGGCCGGAAGCCGATCGCGGCGAGGAAGGCGATCGCCAGCAGGCCGGTGAAGCCGAGGGTCAGCGCGACCAGCCGACCGACGTGGTCGCCCAACCAGACCATCGCGATCTCGCGCGTCGCGATCCGCCGCTCGCGCGGCGTCCGCTCGCTCACGTCTGCACGCCGCCGTAACGGCGGTCGCGCTGCTGGAACTCGCGCAGCGCATCGAAGAGGTGCTCGCGGCGGAAGTCCGGCCAGAGCACGTCGGTGAAGAGCAGCTCGGAGTAGGCGAGCTCCCAGAGCAAGAAGTTGGAGATGCGAGACTCGCCCGAGGTGCGGATCACGAGGTCGGGGTCGGGCATGTCGGGGTGGTAGAGGCGCGACGAGATGCTGCGCTCGTCGAGGTGGCGGGGGTCGAGGCCCTCGGCCACGATGCGGCGGACGGCGTCGACGATCTCGGCCCGCCCCCCATAGTTGAAGCAGATCGTGAGGGTGAGGGTGCGGTTGCGGGCGGTGAGCGCGACGGCGTCGTCCATGTGACGCACCACCCGCTTCGGCACCCGCCAGTCGCGCCGCCCGGAGAAGCGGATGCGCACGCCCTTCTCGTGGAGCTCGTCGCGGTGGCGGGTGAGGAGGCCCTCGTTGAAGTTCATGAGGAAGCGGACCTCGTCGGCCGGTCGCCGCCAGTTCTCGGTGGAGAAGGCGTACATCGTGAGCCAGCCGACCCCGACCTCGAGGCCGCCCTCGACCGTGTCGAGCATCGCCTCCTCGCCCGCCGAATGGCCGTCGGTGCGCTGCAGGCCGCGGGCACGCGCCCAGCGGCCGTTGCCGTCCATCACGAAGGCGACGTGAGAGGGGAGCCGCGTGCGGTCGATCCCCTCGGCGGACATCAGGTCAAGCTACCTCGCGGCTCCCCGCCGTCAGCCGCGCACGGTGGCCGTGAGCTGGCGCTCCAGCCACTCGGCGGCGACCGCATCGGGTGCGGCAGCGGTGGCGAGGGAGTCGATGAGCGCGCGCCAGTCCCGCCCCTCGCTCGCGGCACCCGCCGCCAAGAGCGCCTGCCGCAGCGCGGCGACGCGCTCGGTGAGGGGCCCCATCTCCCCGCCGAGGTCGGCGGCGAGATGGTCGCGGAGCCAGCTGGCGAGCGCCGGGGAGTAACCGTCGGTCGAGACGGCGACCGAGAGGTGCCCCTCGCGGTGCACCGCGGGGAGGATGAAGCTGCAGTGCTCGGGGTCGTCGGCCACGTTGACGAGCACGCCAGCGCCCTCGGCGTCGGCGGCGACGGCGGCGTCGACCTCCGCGACCCCCGTCGCGGCGATCACGAGGTGGAACTCCGCGGCCTCGCCGGAGCGGTAAGGGCGTGCCGCCCGGCGCAGCGGGAGCGCCGTCGCTGCGGGAGAGAACCGGGGGGCGACCATCGTCACCGACGCCGCCGCCTCGAGCAGCGCCGTCGCCTTGCGGGCGGCGATGGCACCACCACCGACGACGAGGCAGGGGCGCCCCTCGAGCACGAGGCTGACTGGGAGGCCGGGTGAGGAGAGCGGCACGGGACGAGTCTAGGAAGCCGCCGCCGCGGCTCCGCTGGAATTCCTGACCACTAAGGTCAGGTATAGTCGAGCGCATCGGGAGGCCATCGTGAGCGCTGCTGTCGGTACCACCTCGGGTCTCGGGAAGACCCCCGCAACCGACGCCGCCGCGCAGTGCGAGGAGGCGGCGAGCCGCCTCGAGCAGGCGTCGGCGGAGGAGATCATCGCCTGGACCGTGGAGCGCTTCGGTGGCGACCTCCTCCTCGCCTCCTCGTTCCAGGACGCAGTCCTCATCGACCTCGCCGTGAAGGTGAAGCCGGACATCGAGGTCCTCTTCCTCGACACGGGCTTCCACTTCCCCGAGACCCTCGCCTACATGCGCGAGCTCGGCCGGCGCTACCAGCTCAACCTGCGCATCGAGGAGAGCGGCCTCTCCTCCGAGGAGTCCCCCTGTGGCAGCGCCCAGTGCTGTGAGCTCCGCAAGGTCGTCCCCTTGCAGCGGGCGATCGCCGGCAAGGCGGCCTGGATCACCGGCCTGAAAAGGGTCGACACGCCCGAGCGCGCCGACGCCCCCGTCGTCAGCTGGGACGCCGCGAAGGGCGTCGCCAAGGTGAACCCGCTCGCCACCTGGAGCGACGACGACGTCGACGCCTACGTCGCGGAGCACGGCCTGCTGCGCCACCCGCTCAACTACGTCGGCTACATCTCGATCGGCTGCGCGCCGACGACCCGCCCCGTGGCTCCCGGCGAGGACCCCCGCGCCGGGCGCTGGCCCGACAGCGACAAGACCGAGTGCGGCCTGCACCTCTAGGGGTGCCCCGCCGCCACGACGCCAAGCAGCAGAGGACCCTTCCCGTGGAGTTTCTCCGTCCCTATCGCCAGGTGGGCGAGCTCAACCAGGTCGAGCAGTGGAAGCTCGCCCGTCATCCCCTCGACGTCGCTGACGCCGTCCGCGAGCGCTACAGCCTCGAGGGCGCCGACGTGATCGGGGCGACCCCCGGCGAGGCCGAACGCCTGAAGTGGGTCGGCCTCTACCCGCAACGCCAGGGCGGTGACGCGTTCATGCTGCGGGTGAAGGTCCCGGGCGGCCGTCTCACCGCCGCGCAGGGGCGCGTCATCGGCGAGGTCGCGGTCGAGTTCGCCGTCGGCCCCACCGCGCATCCCCGCTGGGGCAACCGCTACTGCGACCTCACGACCCGCCAGGACATCCAGCTGCACTGGATCCGCATCGAGGACGTCCCCGAGATCTGGCGCCGCTTCGAGGGGGTCGGCCTCACGAGCATCCAGGCCTGCGGCGACTCGGCCCGCAACGTGCTCGGCTGCCCGGTGGCCGGCGTCGACGCCGAGGAGGCCTTCGACGCCTCGGCGATCGTCGAGGAGATCTCCTCGTACTTCACCAACAACCGCGAGTACGCGAACCTCCCCCGCAAGTTCAAGATGAGCGTCACCGGCTGCCTCGACGACTGCGCACAGGCGGAGATCAACGACATCGGCCTCTGGCCGGCGCGCCTTTCCGACGGGACCCTCGGCTTCAACCTGCTGGTCGGCGGCGGCCTCTCCGACGGCCCCCGGATGGCTTCGGACATCGACGTCTTCATCGGCCTCGACGAGGCCCTGGAGTGCACGCGCGCCATCGCGCAGCTCTTCGGCGAGCTCGGCAACCGGGAGAACCGGGGCTTCTCGCGCATGCGCTACCTCGCGCAGGAGCTCGGCCCCGAGGGCTTCCGCGAGGAGCTCGCCCTCCGTGCGGCGTTCCCGCTCAGGCCGGCCGGGGAGTCGCTCACCCGCGGCTACCGCGGCGACCACGTCGGCGTCCACCGCGAGCACCGGGAGGCGACCTCCTACGTCGGGTGCTCGGTCCCGGTCGGCCGGATGAGCGGCGAGGAGCTGAGCGAGGCGGCGGCGCTCGCCGAGCGCTACGGGGACGGCGAGCTGCGCCTCGCGACGGACCAGAACTTCGTGCTCACCGGCGTGGGCGACGCTGCGCTCGAGGAACTGCTCGACGAGCCGCTGCTCGCCCGCTACTCGCCCTTCCCGGGCCCCTTCAGCAGGGGTGTGGTCGCCTGCACCGGGAGCGAGTTCTGCCGCTTCGCGATCGTCGAGACCAAGGAGCGTGCGGTCGAGTGGGCCGAGGAGCTCGACCGGCGCTTCGCGGACGCCCTCGGCGGCCCGGCGGGGGCGCGCGAGCGCGCCGAGCAGTCCGTCGTGCGGATGCACTTCTCCGGCTGCTCGGCCTCCTGCGCGCAGCCGCAGATCGCGGACATCGGCTTTCGCGGCGACACCGCGCACGTCGGCGACGACATCGTCGAGGCGGTCGACCTCTCGATCGGCGGGAGCCTCGGGAGCTCGGCCGCCTTCGGCACCTGGCTGGTGGGCGCCCTGCCGGTGGGTGAGGTCCCCGCCGCGGTCGGGGCCCTCGTCGAGCAGTTCACCGCGGAGCGCGGCGAGCACGAGCGCTTCCACGAATGGTCCCGGCGCGCGGGCGCCGCGGGCGCCCTGCGGGCGGCGCGGCCGTGACGGACCTCCTCGATCCGCCCGTCGCCGCCGACGCGCCCGCCGACGAGGCGTTGCCACCCTTCCGCCTCCGCGAGTCGATGAACGGCATGGGCGAGGTACCCGGCAAGGTCTGGTTCTTCGAGCTCGCGGCGGCGGTGATCGACGCCGACCGCTGCATCCGCTGCGGGACCTGCATCGCCGCCTGCCCGACCGACTCACTCGGCGTGAACGCCGACGACCTGCCCTACCTCGTGAAGATGTGCACCGGCTGCTCGCTGTGCTGGGACTTCTGCCCCCGCGGCGGCCTCCGCTACGAGGCGACCTGGCCCGAGGCCCGCCTCGCCCCGGCGCTGTCGTCCGCCGACGGCCTGCCCGACGTCATCACCGGCGGCCCCGCGGCTCCGGATCTCGGTGTCGTGCGCGAGGGCTACGCGGCGCGGGTGCGCGCCGAGAGCAAGTACCGCGCACCGGGGGCGCAGGACGGAGGGGTCGTGACGGCGATCCTCCTCGCGGCGCTCGAGGAGGGGACGATCGACGGGGCGCTCGTCGCGCGCGAGGACCCCACCACGCCGTGGCGCGGCGTGCCCCACCTCGCGACGACCCGTGAGGAGATCATCGAGGCCGGCGGCAGCTTCTACAACCAGACGCTCGCCCTCGCCGCGCTCGACCTCACCAAGACCGGCCTTGGCGCCGACGCCCGCATCGCCCTCGTCGGCACTCCCTGTGAGATCCAGGGGATCCGGGCGCTGCAGTCGCGCGAGTGGCGCTGGGGCTCGTCGCGCGTCGACGCCGTGACGCTCACGATCGCGCTCCTCTGCACGAAGAGCTTCGACTACCGCAAGCTGATGCTCGGCGATATCGCGACGGTGCGCGACATCCCCCTCGAGGAGGTCGGCAAGGTCGACGTCATCCACGGGCGCTTCTTCGTCTGGGACAGGCAGGGCGCAGTCCTTGTCGACGAACCGGTGAAGGCCTTCCACGGCGCCGCGCTGAAGGGCTGCGACGAGTGCGCGGACTTCCTCGGGCGGGGCGCCGATCTCTCGGTCGGCAGCGTCGGCTCCGATGCGGGGTACTCGAGCGTGCTGGTGCGCACCGCGGCGGGCGCCGCGGCGTTCGCCCTCGTCGCCGAGCAGCTCGAGATCGGCGAGATCGAGCGTCCCGAGGCACTCGAGAAGCTCGACCAGTTCGACAAGCGGACCGCCGCGGCCGCGCTCGCCCGACCGCTCGACCCGACGGCACCGCTGTTCATCGACTTTGCCGAACACCTCGAGCGCTACGGCCCCACGGACCGAGCGCCGGTGTGGCAGGGCCGGTGACGGTCGAGCAGGCGCGGCGACGACCCCGGCAGAGCACCACCCCCGATCTTTCGATCAGCCCGGCGCCGGCGGCCCTCTCCGCCGAGCTCCAGCAGCTCCTCGCCGAGGGCCACGTCGACGCGGTGGAGCGCTTCGCCCGCCGGCTCGCCGAGCGGCAGTGGCGGCAGTGGCGGGCCGAGCTCGCGCCGCTCGGCCTCACCGCCGCGGCCTTCCGGGCGATCGTGCTCGCCTACCGCCAAGAGGTCTGGCTGTGGGGGCGGGGCGACCGCAGCTGGGAGCAGATGATGGAGGGGCTGCGCGGCCGCGTGCTGCGCCGCGCGGGAACCCCGTCGGTGTGACACCCCGACCCTAAGCTCGCCGGAGTGCCGGTCAAGGTCCTCTCCGCCCCGAGCTGGCGCGAGACGACCGGGACGCTCGACCAGCTGCTCGCCGCCGCGCAGGCGCGCTCCCCGCTCGACCCGGTGACGGTCGTCACGCCGACGGCGCGCAGCGCGGTCGGGCTGCGCCGCGAGCTGGTGCGCCGGCGGGCGGCGGCCGGCGGTCCGCAGGCGCTCGCCAACGCTCGCTTCATGGTCCTCACCCGCCTCGCCGGCTTCCTCGGCGGGCCGGCGCTCGAGGCGGTGGGGCGCCGTCGGGGGACCCGTGCCGATGTCGGCGCCGCGCTCTCGGTCGAGTGCCAGCACGCGCCGCCTTGGCTCCGCGAGGCGCTCGCCCATCCGGCGGGCGAGGCGGAGCTCGTCGAGCGCTACGAGGAGCTGCGGGGGGCGTCCTCCGGCGCCCTCAGTCGTCTGGCCCTCGGCGACCGTCGCAGCAGGGAGCTGGCGGCGCTCCTCGGCGCGGTGCGCGCCCGCCTCGCGCCCCGCTGCTACGACGACGTCGACCTCTTCGAGAGCGCCAGTGCGGCGGCGCGTCGCGGCCTTGCGGCGACCTTCGGCAGCGTCATCGTCCACCTCCCCGAACGCCTCCGCCCTGCGGAGGTCGAGCTGCTCTTGGCGCTCGGCGAAGGCGGTGAGCTCACCGTCGTCGCCGACCCCGAGCGCAGCGAGCTCGGGGCGTTGCGGACGCTCCCCTCACCCGAGCCTGCCGGCGCGGCGCTCTCTGACCCGGTGGAGTTCTCCGCGCTCCTCGCCGCGCCGGACCCCGCCACCGAGGTGCGCGAGGCGGTGCGCCTCGTCCTCGGGCGGCTAGAACGGGGCCTCGAGCCGGAACGCGTCGCCCTTGTCCACAGCCACGCGAGCCCCTACGCCCCGTTGCTCGCGGCAGCGCTCGCGACGGCGGCGATCCCGTTCTCCGGGCGCGCCCCGCTGCCGCTCGACGCGGCCCCCTCGGCGCGCTTCTTGGCGCGGCTGTTCGCGCTGTCGCGCCGCTCGCTGTCGCGCCCCGGGCTCTTCGCGCTGCTGGAAAGCGCCCCGCTCGACGAGGCGCAGGTCGGGCCGGCGGCGCGCGCCGAGTGGGACCGCTGCTCGCGCCTCGCGGGCGTGACCGGTGGCGACCTGTCGCACTGGTTCTCCAAGCTGCTCTCGCTGCGCGACGCGGCGCGCCGCAGCCTGGCGGAAGCGGGTGGGCGCGGTGGCGGCGCGCTCGGGCGGGCGCGGGCGGAGCGCAGCCTCGCGGCGCTCCGCACCTTCCTGCCGTGGCTGCGCGCGCTCGACGAACAGCTCGCCGCCCTCGAGCGGGCGCGCCGGTGGAGCACCCTGGCGGCGGCGTGCGGAGCTGCCCTCGACGCGCTGCTCGGGCCCGCCGAGGTGCGCGCCGCGTGGCCGGGGTGGGCGGGAGACGCCGACGCGCTCGTCCTCGGCGTCCTCGACGAGCTCGCCCTCCTCGACGACATCGACGACCGCCCGACCGGCGCCGCGGCCTTCGGCGAGCGTCTCGCGATGGCTTGCGTGCGCCCCGGCCCGCACGTCGGGACGCTCGGGAGCGGTGTCGCCGTCGGCGCGCTCGAACAGTCGGTGGGGCTCGACCTCGACCTCCTCGTCGTGCTCGGCGCGTCGGACAAGGAGCTGCCCACGGGGCCGCCGACGAGCCCGCTCCTCTCGGCGGGCGACCGTGCCCGTGTCGGCCTCGAGGTGCCCGGCGCGGCGGGGAGCGCCACCCTGCACCGCCGTCGCCTCCTGCTCGCGCGCGCTGGCGCGCGCGAAGCGGTCGCGAGCTACGCGACGGCGACCGCGACGGGTGGCCAGCGGGGACCGTCCCCCCTCATCGCCGGGCCGGCCCGGCGACTCGGCCGCCACCTCGCGAGCCTCGGTGCGCTCGCCCGCGGCGAGGGCGCAGCGCTCGACGAGGCGGAGTGGTGCGCGGCGGCGCTCTCGTCAAGGGGTGGCGGCCGCGGGGACCCCGACGGCACCGCCCTCGCCCTCGGCGGTGCGGTCCTCGGTCGCGCCCTCGCCTTCTTGCGAGACGAGCGACGCCCCGCCCGCCCGCTCGTCGCGGGCACGGCATCCCTCGTCTCCCCGGTGCCGTTCTCCCCGACGAGCCTCCAGGAGTACGCGACCTGCCCCGCCCGCTACCTCCTCGGCCACGTCTTGTCGCTCGAGGTCGTGGAGGACCCGGCGCTCCGGCTGTTCGTCGACCCCCGGGACCGCGGCTCGATCGTCCATGAGGTGCTCGAGCGCTTCGTCGGCACGCTGATGGCGGGCGGGGCCGGCGACGAGGGCGAGGAGGAGGCCCGTCTGCGGGCGATCGCCGAGGAGGTCTTCGGGCGCTACGAGCGGCTGGGGCGGACCGGCAAGAGCGTCCTCTGGGAGCTCGAGAAGCGACGGCTGCTGCGCATCCTCGAGGCCGAACGTCGAGCCGACCTCGGCCGCCGCAGCGCGGGTGTGCTGCCGATCGCGCTCGAGCACGCCTTCGGCTTCGGCGGGAGCGAACCGGTGCGGGTGGCGGTCGCCGCAGGCCAGCTCGAGTTCCGGGGTCTCATCGACCGCGTCGACCGCACGCCCGCGGGGGTGCAGGTCGTCGACTACAAGACGGGTCGTCCCGACGAGTTCCGGGCGATCGCCGGCGACCCGGTCGACCGTGGGCGCCACCTGCAGCTGATGGTCTACGCGCTCGCCGCCCGCGCGAGCTTCGGCGACGGCGCCCTCCCGGTGCGCGCCGCCTACCGCTTCCTCGGCCCGGTCCCCGAGGAGGTGGGGCTCGAGCTCGACGAGAACAAGGTCGAGCGCTTCGCCGAAGCGACCGAGGTCCTCGTCTCGTCGATCAACTCCGGGCGTTTCCCGGTGCGCCCCGGCGAAGCCGCCTTCGACGGCTTCAGCAACTGCCGCTTCTGCGACTTCGACGCGCTCTGCCCGGCGGACCGCGCCGAGCGCTGGGAGTCGGCGCGCCGCGCCCCGGCACTCGACGCCTTCCGATCGCTCGTCGAGGAGCCCTACCTGGCCCCCGAGGCACCGCCGGTGCTGGTGTCGACATGAACGCGACCGGGGACTTCGCCGACGCCGCGGCCCGCCGCTCGATCCGCGAGGAGCTGTCCGCGACCCTCTTCGTCGAGGCGGGGGCGGGAACGGGCAAGACGGCGGCCCTCGTCGGCAGGATCCTCGAGACGGTCCGCTCGGGCCGCTGTTCGCTCGGGGAGATCGCGGCGATCACCTTCACCGAAGCCGCAGCGGCCGAGCTGCGGGAGCGGATCCGCACCGCTGTGACGACCGCCGCGGCCGAGGCGCCCGCGGACCTGCGGCTGCGCGCCGCTGCCGCGGAGGTCGGAGAGGCCGTGATCACGACGATCCACGGCTTCTGCAAGCGGCTGCTCGGGGACTTCCCCCTCGAGGCGGGCCTCCCGCTCCGTTTCGAGGTGCTCGACGACGTCGCCGCCACCGTCGCCTTCGAGCAGCGCTTCCTCGCCTTCCTCGACTCGCTCTACGACGAGCCCGGAGCGCGCGCCCTCCTCGCCGCCGCCAGCTGCCTGCAGATCACGCCTCCCCAGCTGCGCCTCCTCGCCCGCCAGCTCGACGAGCGGTGGCACGAAGCGCCCTCGGGGGCCCTCCCCGGCGGGCTCGAGGCCGAGATCGAGCGTCGCGTCACCGACGCGGTGGGGCGCGTCGTCGACGGCTGCGACGTCCTCGCCGGCCTCGCCGCGCAGTGCCGCGACGGTGAGGACGCGCTGGCGCGGCGGATCGCCGGCCTCGCCGCCGAGCGTCGGCGGGCCGAGGAGGGTGCGGACTGGATGGACGCGCTGCGCTGGCTCGTCGAGGTGCAGATCCGCCGCGCGGGCAACCTCGGGAGGCGCGAGAGCTGGGCGCCGGTCGAGGTGCAGGAGGTCCGCGACGCGCTCGCCGGCGTCGAGGCGGCGCGGGCGGAGGCGCTCGCCGGCATCGCCGACCTCGTCGTCTCGTCGCTCGTCACCCGCCTCGGCGCCGAGGCGCACCGCGCCGCCGCGGCCCGCCGGAGCGCCGGCACCCTGTACTTCCACGACCTGCTCGTCCTCGCCGACGAGCTGCTGCGCCGCTCCCCGCGGGCGCGGGCAGCGGCGCGCGGGCGTTTCCGGCGCCTTTACGTCGACGAGTTCCAGGACACCGACCCGCTGCAGCTCGAGATCGTGCTGCAGCTCGGCACCGCCGAGGGGGCGACGGCACCCGAGGCGGGGCGGCTGTTCTTCGTCGGTGACCCGCAGCAGTCGATCTACCGCTTCCGCGGTGCCGACGCCACGGCCTACCTGCGGGCCCGCGCCGCGCTCGGAGTGGGGGAGCCGACCCGCCTGTTCACGAACTTCCGCTCGGTCCCGGCGGTGCTCGAATGGGTGAACGCCGTCTTCGCGCGGCTGCTCGCGGGGGGCGCCGGCTACACCCCCCTCGTCCCGGTGCGCACCCCTTTCGCCGGCCGGCCCTCGGTGACCGTGCTCGGCGGCCCCCTCGACGAGCAGCTCACGCAGGCCGAACGGCGCGAGGTCGAGTCGGCGGAGGTCGCCGCGACGATCGCCGCAGCCGTCGACGAAGGCTGGCCGGTCCGCGAGGAGGAGCGTGCGCGGCCCGCCTGCTACGGCGACATCGCCGTCCTCGTGCCCCGTCGCACGGGCCTGTTCACCTTGGAGTCGGCGCTCCAGTCCCTCGACATCCCCTACGTCGTCTCCTCGAGCACTCTCGTCTACAACTCCGCGGAGGTGCAGGCGCTGCGCGCCGCGCTCGGCGCGCTCGCGCCGGGCGCCGACGAGCGCGCCGTCTTCGCCGCGCTGCGCACGCCGCTGTTCGGCTGTGACGACGGCGAGCTCGTCGCCCACCGGCAGGCGGGCGGGAGCTTCTCCCTCGCTGCTGGGCCCGGCCAGCCCGCCGGCCCGGTGACGGAGGGGATCGCCGTCCTCACCCGCCTGCACGACGACGCCTACCGCCTCGGCGTGGTCGGGCTCCTCGGCGAGCTGCTGCGGGAACGGCGGGTGCTCGCGCTGCACGCCGGCTCGGCGCGTCCCTCAGAGGCGCTGCGGCGCGTCGAGTTCCTCGTCGACCGGGCGGGTGCCTTCGAGGCCGCGGGGGGCGCGACGCTCGCGGAGTTCCTCGCCTTCCTCGACCTCGAGGGCCAGAGCGGCGTGCGCAACGTCGAGCTCCCCACGGCGGACGCGGCGGAGGACGCGGTGAGGATCCTCACGGTGCACGGCGCGAAGGGCCTCGAGTTCCCGATTGTCGTCCTCGCCGAGCTCGGGGGCGCCCCCTCGGGGGCGGCCTGGGGGCCGCGGCTGCTGGCGGGGGAGGGCCGCCTCGAGGCACGACTGCGGGGCGGGGTCGAGACCGCCGGCTTCGCGGCGCTCGCCGAGCGGGCCGACGGCGAGGAGCTCGCCGAGCGCCTGCGGGTGGCCTACGTCGCGGCGACCCGGGCGCGGGACCACCTCGTCGTCGCGCTCCATCACCGGCCCGCCAAGAGCGAGGCCGCCCGCTCGCTCGCCGAACGGATCGCCGATCTCGACGCGCTGCCACCGGTCGCCCGCCGCGCGCCGGCGCCCGGCGCCCGGCGCGCCGGCGCCCCGCCCGCTCCCGCCCTCCCGCCGGCACCGCTCGGCGCGGCGGAGCTCGACAGGTGGCGGCAGCAGCGGGCCGACCTCGCGCGGCGCCTCTCGCTCGCCCCCGGCGTCAGCGCCACCGGCCTCGCCCCGCCCCTCGTCCACCGGCACGGGGCCGCGACGCAGATGGACCCCGAGGCGGGCGACTGGCGGCGCCCCCGCGCCGGGACAGCCGTCGGCCGGGCCGTCCACCGCCTCCTCCAGGAGTCGGGGCCGTCGCCCGGCTTCCCGCTCACCCCCCTCGCCGACGCGCTCTCCCTCGAGGAGGGCTGCCCCGCGGAGGCAACCACCGTCGAGCGGCTCGCGCGCGCCGCGCTCGCGAGCCCGGTCGTGCGCCGCGCCGCGGCGAGCGCCCGGCACTGGCGCGAGCTGCCGCTCACGATGCGGGTGGCCGGGGGGACGCTCGAGGCGGTCGTCGACCTCTGCTTCGAGGGGCCGGAGGGCCTGGTGATCGTCGACTACAAGACCGACTCCCTCTCCTCGCTCACGGAGCTCTCCGAGCTCGCCGAGCACTACCGCCCCCAGGTCGGGGGCTACGCGCTGGCGCTCGAGGCGCTCGGCGCCGGCCCCGTCAGCGAGGCCGTCCTGCTCTTCCTCTCCGTCGCGGGGGGCGTCGTCGAGCACCGCGTCCCGGATCTCGGCGCTGCCGCGGCTGGCGCGCGCGAGCGTGCCGAGCTGCTCCTGAGCGGCGCCGGCAGGTGAGCGCCGACGCGCTCGACGGGGCCCTCGGCCACATCGTCTCCGGCCTTCCCGGCGGCGGCGAGGCACGCGAGTCACAGACGCTCATGAGCCACGCGGTCGGGCGGGCGATCGAGGGCGAGCGCCACCTGTTCGTGCGCGCCGGGACCGGCACGGGCAAGTCGCTCGCCTACCTGCTCCCCGCGATCCTCTCCGGGCGACGGGTGGTCGTCGCGACCGCGACCAAGGCGCTCCAGGACCAGCTCGCGGGGAAGGACCTCCCGGCGATCGCCGCCCGCCTGGCGCGCCCGTTCACCTTCACGGTGCTGAAGGGGCGGGCGAACTACCTCTGCGTGCAACGCCTGCGGGAGGGCGAGGTGAACGGCGAGCAGGGCGAGCTCGGCGTCACCGAGCGCGGCGCGCGGCGGGAGGACCTCTCGACACAGGCGGTCGCGATCGCGAAGTGGGCGACCGAGACCGAGACCGGCGACCGGGCCGAGCTGCCCATCGAGCCGGACCCGCGGGTCTGGTCGAGCTTCAGCGTCTCCTCGGACGAATGCCCCGGTGCCTTCCGCTGCCCCTCCGGCGGCGACTGCTTCGTCGAGTCGGCGCGGGCACGGGCGGCCGAGGCCGAGGTGATCGTGGTGAACCACCACCTCGTCGGTGCCCACCTCGCGAGCGGGGACGTGGTCCTCCCCGAGCACGACGTTGTCGTGGTCGACGAGGCGCACGAGCTCGAGGACGTGATGACGGCGAGCCTCGGCGTCTCGATCTCCGCGGGGCGGCTGCGCGGCCTGCTCGTCTCGCTGCGCTCGGTGCCCGCCTCGGGCGCCGGCGAGCTCGCCGGCCTCGGGCGCGACCTCGCGGCGGCGGCCGACCAGCTCGAGGCGGCCTTCGAGGGGCTCGTCGGCAAGCGGCTCTCCGCCGAGCTCCCCCCTGCCCTCGCCGAGGTGGTCGAGCTCTGCCGGGCACGCGTCGAGCGGCTGGAGCGGGCGATGGGGGCCCTCGCCGGAGGGAGCGCCGAGGGCGGTGCCGTGCCGGCGCAGCGGGCGCAGCTCGCCGCCGGCCGGCTGCGGCTCGACCTCGACCGCCTGCTCGCGCACTCCGAGGACGACGTCGCGTGGGTGGAGGGCGGCGCGCGCCCGAGCCTCGAGATCGCCCCCATCGAGATCGCCCCCCTCCTACGCGAGCGCTTCTTCGGCGCGCACACCACCGTGCTCACCTCGGCGACCTTGCCGCCGGGGCTCTCGGCGCGCCTCGGCGCCCCGCCCGAGCGGACCGACGAGCTCGACGTCGGCAGCCCCTTCGCCTTCGAGGAGCAGGCGCTCCTGTACTGCGCCACCCACCTGCCCGACCCGCGGGCGCCCGGTGCCGAGGCGGCGCTGCACGACGAGATCGCCCGCCTCATTGAGGCCGCAGGGGGGCGGACCCTCGCGCTGTTCACGAGCCACGCCGCGATGCGCGCCGCCGCGGCGGCGCTGCGCGGCCGGCTGGCCTTCCCGCTCCTGCAGCAGGGCGACGGGAGCAAGGAGGCGCTCGTCGGCGAGTTCCGATCGAGCCCGGAGACCTGCCTGTTCGCGACGATGAGCTTCTGGCAGGGGGTCGACGTCCCGGGATCGACGCTTTCGCTCGTGATCATCGACCGAATCCCCTTCGGCCGCCCCGACGATCCGCTGCTCTCGGCGCGCCGCGAGCGGGCCGGGCCACGCGCCTTCCAGCTGATCGACGTGCCCCGCGCCGCGATGCGCCTCGCGCAGGGCGCCGGGCGGCTCGTCCGCAGCTCGGAGGACCGCGGGGTCGTCGCCGTGCTCGATCGTCGCCTCGCCGTCGCCTCCTACCGCTGGGACCTCATCCGTGCCCTGCCACCGATGCGGCGGACCAAAGACCCCGACGAGGTGGTCTCCTTCCTGCGGGCGCTGCGCGGCTCCGTTTCGGAGGAGTAACCGCCGTCACGCGGCAGTGATATAGCGAAATAAGTCGCTGGTCCGCAGATCTATTCACCGATTAACGAATCGGCAATTCACCATAAATATGT
>Ga0307374_10005424_pt1 | contig 20623 bp, 14 predicted proteins | sample OX3MG_FD_202532 | JGI IMG/M metagenome (GOLD analysis project Ga0307374, IMG submission 202532) | Soil microbial communities from Risofladan, Vaasa, Finland - OX-3 | ecosystem: Environmental > Terrestrial > Soil > Coastal area > Acid sulfate soil | place: Finland: Risofladan, Vaasa | collected...
CGTTTTTATGACGTTCGGCCGGACGAAAAAAAGGTAGGAGCAAAGGGCGTCTGTAACTAATTGAAGAAGAAGGAGAATTTGGCTCCCCGGGCTAGATTCGAACTAGCAACCCTTCGGTTAACAGCCATGAAACTAAATTCATCGCAACTTGCCGGAGCCGAGTCAAATCGAAGGAAATCAGCAAGTTCTGACAAACCGGGACAAGTCGCTTTCTTCTTCTCTTATCAGTTTTTGTTCGCAACTCGGCGCGATTCATCACAATTCGCATGACACCTACATGACACTGCGGCGTCGCACGATTTAGAACTGCCCCCGTCGTGAGCGCGGATCATCCGACGCCCCAATACATGCCCGCACAATAGCTGTGTGCTCTCTTCTCCACCGGGATCGTCCGCTGGCAGTGAAGTTGCTATTGCCGCCCAAGGTCGCACTTCCGATCGGACGGAAGGAGAAAAAGCTTAGTGACTTGGGCGTCGGCGTCCTTTCGGTCGCCGACGCAGCTTGGGGCCAACCTACGAGCCCCAGAATTAAAAAACAGCTTTGCGCTGCTCGTTCCGCCGGAGTGAGCTCCAAAATGCTTTTTAGCCAGGAGCCACGTGCCAACAAGGCGTAGCGGTTTGACAAATTACAAATGCGCGCAGCGCCGTTTTTCTTCGCCTTAACGCCCCAGGGCGAATTTGGCTGCGATTTGCCTCGCTCGGAGATTACCCAGGCTTTGCCGGTCCGACTCTCCGATATATTCCATCAAAAGTGACATTCAACCCCCCGCACTTTAGATTGTCTTCGGTAACCAGCAGAGAATCCACACCCAGCGTTATCGTGAATCGGCAATCATCATCTCCATCAGGACCCTTAAAAAATACCTGTGCCTCGCCAAAATTCTCGCCGACTTTGAAATGAATAACATAGGGGCCGTCCCACCGCCTGAATTCTGTTCTGACCCATGTTCAATCTGCTTTTGCTCTGCCTCGGAGCGCTCTTCCGCCTCTTCCGTAGCCGCCGGGATCTCGTCTTCGAGAACTTCGTGCTCCGGCAGCAACTCGCCGTGTTGAAGCGGCGTCGCCCTCGACCGAACCTCGGCATCTTCGACAAGGTCTTCTGGATCGCCGTCCGTCGATTCTGGTCAGAATGGAAACAGGCTCTCATCGTCGTCACGCCTGAGACTGTCGTCCGTTGGCACCGAGCAGGCTTCGCGCTCTATTGGCGCACGATCTCCAGAACGAATCATGTGTTGGGGAGGAAGCGAATCTCCAAGGAGGTTCGTGATCTGATCTTCCGTATGGTTCGTGAGAACCCGACTTGGGGTGCGCCTCGTATGCATGGCGAACTTCTCATGCTCGGCTTCGATGTTTCGGAACGAACGATCTCCCGTTGGATGAAACGAGCTCCAAGAGATCCCGAGCCCGCAAAGCGTTGGCTCGCGTTTCTGCGTAACCATCGAGAAGCGATCGCGGCAATGGATTTTTTCACAGTGCCCACGATCACGTTTGGCGTGCTCTATTGCTTCTTCGTCATTGCCCATGACCGTCGGCGCATTTTGCACTTCAACGCCACCCGGCATCCGACGAGCCAGTGGGTCGTCCAGCAGCTGCGGGAAGCGTTTCCCTACGAGTCGACTCCCCGGTTTCTGATCTTCGACCGGGATGGGAAGTATGGAATCGAGCTCCCAGTAGCCGTTCGATCCTTGAAGACGCGCCCCTGCGAACTTCGTTCAAGAGTCCTTGGCAGAATGGCGTCGCGGAGCGGTGGGTGGAAAGCTGTCGGCGGGACCTGTTGGACCACATTATTGTGTGGTGAACGAACTGCATTTGAAACGGTTGCTTTCTGAATATGTTCGTTATTACCATGAGGATCGCACGCATCTGGGACTCGGGAAGGGAACACCGAACAACCGACCGCGCTCGATAGCTTCTGGTCGAGCCCAATCTCAGGAGCGACTCGGTGGGCTGCATCACCGTTACGATCGGGCTGCCTGATGCCGGGTCGTTTGCGCGTTCGGTTGCCCCTGATATGAGTTTGTTTCGCAATGCGAGCGGGTCCGTTCGTCTCTTCATCAAATCGAGAATCGAATCGATTTTGGCGAGATCGTACGGATTGCTCGCGTCCCCAGTGCGAACATACACTTTGTGTGAATTCTCAACTGCGTGCGGAGCTCGCGAACTTTCTCCAACTTCGATGACCAAGAACACTCGGCCCGGAATGTCACTTCGCACGAGAGTGATATTGTCCGGTAGAAGTAAGGGATAGATACCGCTCAAGCAAAGATTCTCAATCGTCAAGGCGAGTTCTTCGCGTTCGGGCTCCACAAACCCGTCAAACGGTGCTCGTGGTTCGCCATTGACTGCGGTCACTCCGATGACCAACACGCCGCCCTGCGAATTTGCGAAGGACGAAACTACCTTGACGATTTTTTCTCGCACACTCGCGTCAAGGTTCGCTTTGTATTCAACCCGCAAACCTTCTCTGAACTTTTCACAGAATGCTCGAATGTGGTTGGCGGTGATCGGTCGCTCGACAAAGAGCATTATGCCTCCAACAGTGCCGAATTACTTACCTGTGTGAAGTTGTGGCCGGATTCTATCGCATCCGTGGATGACGGGGGTGTATCACTTTTCCCCGCTCTGTAACCATACCCCTCAACCTGTTAACGGGGTATTACGCGCTGAGGGGAAAATGCTACACCCCGGATGCCGGGATAGCGTATACGCACGCGAAAAAGGGACCACCCCTGGGGCTGCTCGAACCAAATGATGTCCGGTAAGCTGGCTTACCCAGGAGTTGCGCTCGGCTACAGGCCGTCTGCCCCGACGTCCTGTAGCCCCTGGGGAGCAAATCCATCTTCACAGCCCATGGCTGTGATATAAAAACTCTCTCACTTCGACTGGACTAATAATAACTCGGCTCGGTCAGGAGGGTTCATCATCGTCAATCCAGCGCTTTTCAAAGCAATTCATAATGAGAATTCTCCGAGGTCGTTTGCTTGTCCAAAGTGACGGTATCCGCACGGTTGAAGTGCCGAAGTTCATAACCATCGAGGAGGATGGAGATGACAAATCCGTTTGAGGATGAAAACGGGACCTACTTTGCGTTGATCAATGATGAAGCTCAATATTCACTGTGTCTTAGTTTTGTCAAGATACCACCTGGGTGGTCGGTTGCTCACGGTGCAGGCAGCCGGCAAGCCTGTCTCGATGACATTCGCGAAAACTGGGCTGATATGAGACCTAAACATTTTGATCGAGGCGATGACTAGAGATGCCCAAGGTGAACCATTGAAACTGCAGGCATCAAATCTCAAAATCAAGAAGTAGACGGGATCACACTCCGAGGCGGTGGTTCTGATGTAATGCAATTAGGACGGTGGCTCTGTGCGTCCTCCAGACTTAGGACCAGTTCGCATTTTGCAAATGTCATATGATCGACTCTGCAGATTTAGGGATACGTCAGTGGAGCAATGGCACAGCGGGCGCGCTGACGGAGAATCTCACGGGCTGTGCTTGGGCCGGATTCGAAGGGGCTAGAGGGACCTTGACCCAGAAAGCTGTGCGAAAGAACAAAACATGGATGTGCACTCAGCCGCGTGAGATCGTCCTCCCCCCGCTTTCTCGGTCTCGACGCCATGCCGATCTCTAGAATCACGTGTTCTTGAGCAAGGTACCGAAGTACGCGAAGTACCGCCGCGAAAGGAGCGTTGCCAGGCAATGTGGCAAAATGCGAGATATGGGCTTCGGATGCTTGCGAAAGCGCAAGGACTTACTGCGGTTGCTGTACTGACACTTGGGCTAGGGATCGGTGCGAATGCCGCCATCTTTTCCGTTATCGACGCTGTTCTGCTTCGCCCACTCCCGTTCACCAATCCTGACCAACTTGTCGTAGTCTGGGAAACCAATCCGCTCATTGGTGAACAGAAGGTCTCGGTTCCAGATTTTTACGATTGGCAAAGACAGAATCGCGTCTTTGGTTGGCTCGCGGCCTATACCGAATCAACTTTCAGCTTTAGAACGAACAACAAGAACGAGGAACTTCACGGTTTCGATGCCTCAAGTGATTTGTTCTCACTCTTGGGAATTAGCCCCTTCTTGGGCCGGTACTTTACGGCTCGAGAGGAAGAGGCTGGAGCCAATGTCTTACTTATTGGGTATCCGCTCTGGTTGCATCGATTTCACGGTGACCCACGGATTGTGGGGAAACCCATAGTGCTCGACGGCGTTCTCTTCACAATTATCGGCGTGGCGCCTCCGAACCTACAAATGCCTGCATACTTGCAAATGCCGTCGTCGGCTCAAGTGTGGGTACCGCTTGCCGGAAAACTCACTGATCCAGATCGTACAATCCGCGCGGTACACATCCTTAACGTGATCGGCAGAGTGAAGGTGGGCGTTTCTATGCACCAGGCAAACACCGACATGCAGACTGTCGTGAAAAGCCTTCAACATCAATTTCCTAATACAAATGGGCCAACCGGTTGTGTTTTGGTCCCTCTAACAAAACAGATGAACGGTGACGCAGAAACTGCGCTTCTGGCACTTCAGATCGCAGTGGGCCTCATCCTCTTGATCGCATGCAGCAATGTCGCAAGCCTACTTTTGGCTCGAGGCGCCGCCCGCGAAAAGGAAATGGCCATTCGTTGCGCTCTCGGTGCGAGCGGGGCTCGTTTGCTCCGCCAATTGCTCACGGAAAGCCTCTTGATGTCGTTCTTAGGTGGTATTCTGGGAGTCCTGCTTGCATGGATTGCGACAATCGCTTTACGTACCTATTCCGCTTCTGTAATTCCTAGAGCGGCTGGAATTAAACTGAACCCAACGATATTCGCTATCACATTTGGCCTTTGCATCGTCACAGCGTTCCTTTCCGGTGTCACACCGGCGCTTCATCTCGCACGCCCGAGCCTCGGCCCATCTCTGAGACAAGACTTCCGGATAACCACAGGCAAGCGGCAGTTCCAATTGCGCAATCTTCTGGTAATTCTTCAGATCGCGCTCGCGGTCGTCGTGCTCATTGGCTCTGGATTGCTGACCAAGAGCTTTGCGCATTTACTTGATACCTCTCCGGGATTTCGCACGAGTCACCTGTTGGTGATGGACATTTCACTGTCTGATCGACATTACACGCAGGATGCTGCCATTGAAAGCTTTTACAAGCGGCTGTTACCGAGCGTGCGGTCACTTCCCGGCGTCGAAGAAGCTGCAACCGTAAGCCCGGCGCCATTCACTTCAGCTAGCGCACGTTTCTCTCTCGAAGACCTTCCTGACCCAGCGCCAGGCCATTTTCCGGACGCGCAAATTCGCATAGTGACTCCTGAATACTTCCGCGTCCTGAGCATTCCGATTTTAAAAGGGCGACTCTTAAGCGAAGGTGATTGCCTCACCGACAGAGTTGTGATCAATCACAGCATGATGTACAGATATTTCAAGGATAAAAACCCGATAGGCCGAAACCTTGTAATGGGATTCTTTAGTGCAAAGCGTTACGATTTGCCAATTGTTGGCGTCGTCTCGGATACGAGAGATGTCAGTCTTGACAAAAGTCCGGAGCCGACTATGTATATGTGCGGTACCAGCGCTTCGGCAACACTTCTGGTACGAACAAAAGTAGATCCTATGTCTCTTGTGAATGCGGCCCAGAGCGCCGTGTACGCCGTCGATCCGAATGCAGCCAATGGCAAGATCACTAGCATGGATCAAATCATCTCGGCCTTACTGGCTACGCGGAGATTCTCGGTCACCTTATTTGGGATATTTGCTGCACTTGCTGCCCTTCTGGCAGTCATAGGCATCTCAGGCGTTATGTCGGATTTCGTGAGCGAGCGCACACGAGAAATCGGCATTCGTATTGCTCTAGGAGCCCATCCAAGGAAAGTCATGCTTATGGTCGTCTCTCGGGGTGTAAAGCTAGCCTGTATCGGGGTAACCATCGGCTTGGCCGCGTCTTTTGGAGTGACGCGATTTGTGGCTTCTTTGCTATACGGTGTGGGCACTACTGACCCGGTGACATTCTTCGGTACAGCGATCCTGTTAATATTTTTATCAGTCGCAGCCGTCTTCATTCCTGCTCGGCGAGCAATGACAGTGGATCCCATCATTACCTTGCGACATGAATAAGTAGATGGCTGAAATCCACACTTTTCGCGGCATGGCAGATGCTCACGGGTTGCGAGATAAATAACGATACAATTGCTACACTAAATCCTGTACAACGCATAGTCTATGGTGCAAGTCCTCAGATGCTAAGTACCCGTGGTTCGGTCTTCCGCATAACCAGAGGTAGTCCAGTTCTGGGTCTGATCGCGCCCACACGCGCGGAGGCAGGCTGCATCAACTACGATCTGCATGTGTCGGAGGAAGATGCGAGACAGTTTGTGTTTTACGAGAATTGGATGAGCGAATCGCATTTGGAAGCGCATGCGAATTCCGCGCACTTGCGGGCATTCCGGAAGATGGCAGACGAAATTCTCGACGGCCCCGTGGAAATAACGAAGTGGCGAATGCTGTGAATTGAGGTTACAGGACAATGGTGATTGCGCGCGGGCGCCGACGAGAGCGCGATGGTCGGGATTGGAATGTATGGCGCGGCGCCGATCTTCGTGCCGTAGACCCCTGTATCAAAGTAGCCTTTGACGGGCTCGCTCTCTGTGTATCGGCGGACTATACCGGAGTACGAGCCCGCAACATATCCTATCCCGCCAGCCCGAACGGCCGTCCGAAGGTAATACACGTCTTGTGGGCTCGGGCCCTCACCCTCCAACGACCTGGACTCCGGGTGTGTGTGGTACATTCCGACAATCATAGCCCCCTTAGGAACATGCACTTTGGTGGGATCAAAGCCTGTGTTCCCACCCCTTATTGGTTTTGTGAAGCTAATCTTCCCATTCGTCTTAATGATGTACCCTCCATACTCGGCAGGATGCCCGTTTCTGATCGATTCTCTGGTGAGATTGACTGCGGCTGTTTCTGCGTTCATCCCGGCTGCGTTCTGCTGTTGCGCCGAGTTTAGCAAAACACCGCTATTGGCTGTTGGATGGCACATAGGGGTTTGTGGTCCCCGGCATCCAAATCGTATTGCCATGTTCATCGCGCAGCTGCACGTTGAACTCGGGCTGGTTGCCCCGATATGCGACCCCGATGGCGACGCGGCATACGTTGCGGTAAGAAAGACATAGAGTCGGCTCACCAACAGGATTCACAGAGCTTAGACCGACGGTCAACTCCCCCTTGACGTCGGTGATTGACAAACCGACCATCCCGTCGTCACCGACAGACACTTCAAGTCCTTGTTTCCCATAGGAAGGATCGTCAACCTTCAGAGAACGCGTCTCGATCGAGCTCGCCACGATTTTTCCCGTGTGCCCTTGTGCTTGGGCGTACGCAATCGCACCGCGTCCGATCGCTATCACCAACAGAACGATCAAGACCCGATTTGTCCATTCGAGCCGCCTTACGCGGCGCTCAATATCCATACCCATAGCGTTGTGCCTCCCTGAGTGTCTGGACAACCGAATTACGATGAGTGCGGGCATGGCATAGCCGAGGGAACCTTGATCAGCGCGCCATTTACGTTGCCCAGATTTCGACCGCCTGGCAATTCGATGAGTACACGGCCCGGATACCTATTTGTCAGAGTCCCGACGCCCGAAGCCGGACCCATGTTATCACTTACTCCTTTAAATACCTGTGTGTACCCGCCATTGCCGTTCGGGACGTACCCAGAAATTTGGCTCCTATACTTATTGACATACGCGTTTGCTTGCTGCCCTGTCATGCTTGACCCAGGAGGAAGGAATTGCGACCGGTCGATAGCGGCTGTCCCCTGTGTTTCGGGTACGCCATACGCCCCTTTCCGGTTCGGATGTATCGTAGGAAGGTTGTTGTATATACCATGCGCGTTCACTATGCAGTTTTTCGTTCTTTCTGGTTCCTGCGACTTGTTTGTGACTTGCTGCGGTTGGTGAGGAAGCCGCAGAGGCGGCGGAAGCTGAGGATGCTGGCCCGGCTGCTGTCCTTCAATTGGTGGTCGTCCCGGATACGGCGCAGCCGTCCGTGTCGCCCCGCCGGGCATAGATTTGGAAGCCGGCGCGAGCCTTCTGCGCCAGCCCGCGCGGACGGTAATGATCGGTGGCCAGCGTCAGCTTTGTTCCTGCCTCTGGCGACATAGAGGATTCGGCTTCCGTGGAGAAATTTCTTACTGATGAGTTTAGTCCACTAGAGAAGAGCCTCGGGAGGCTAACGATTTCAGTCGAAAAGGGCACGAGTCAAGCTCCGACCAAAAACGAAGAGTCCGGTGGGGCGAAGTCAACTCCTAATTGACAGCCCACATTTTATACCACCGGGTTAGACACTGCTCCATCGCTCCACTGGAAATTTCTAAGACCCAATTCGGAATGATTTTGGGCTCAACGCGAGCAAGGTGGGCCGGCCATTGGCAAAATGTCGGTTTGGATTTCTATCGATTCATTACTACTCTGTCTTCATGAAGCTCTGACAGTTCGCGATGTCATACTACCGGCAGGACCCGAGGTCATTTAGTCGACTCCAGACCAAGTGGCGTCGGTAAGGCACCGCTCGACATTTCGGTTGTCGAGATCGCGCGGTGCGCGGCGCAACATCGGTTGCGAAAGCGTACAGGGACAACAGAAAAGTGGCGGCCACGGAACCCAGCCGTCACCACAGTTCATCGGTAGTAGAACACCCGAACGTGAGGCACGTGCGCTTTCGCGACTAAAGCATCGCGATTTGAAGCCGGCGAATATTTTCATCACCAACGATGGACGCGTGAAGATTCTCGATTTTGGTTTGGCGAAATTGACGCAGCGCGACGCTTCGAGCTTGAGCGACACGCAATCGCCGACGCGAACAGTCAGTCCAATTACACAAACGGAGGCAGGCGTGGTGCTGGGCACGGCGGGCTACATGTCGCCGGAGCAAGTGCGCGGGAAGCCGGCCGATGCGCGCTCGGATGTTTTCGCGCTGGGCACCATCCTCTACGAGATGCTGTCGGGGCAGCGGGCGTTCGAGAAGGATTCTTCGGCCGACACGATGGCGGCGAGCCGGAAAACGCAGGGTTAGGCTTCGCGAATGAGTGGGGCCGTGTTCCCAACACGTCCCCACTTGCCTTTCCAATCCCAGCGGTGTCGTGACGAAACGCGACTGTATAGACCCTTCATTCGTAACGCAGGGCGATCATCGGATCGAAGCGCATGGCACGCCGCGCGGGAATGTAGCAGGCGAGCAACGCCACGAGCGTCAGCAAGATTGCTGCGGCGATGAAGGTGAGCGGATCGATGGCGCTGATGCCGAAGAGCAGGCTGCGCATCAATTGTGCGAGCGCCAGCGCTCCGGCGATGCCGATGACGACGCCAATGAAAATCAACTTCGCGCCACCGCCGAGAATGAGCTGAAGCACGTCTTCCGGTTGCGCTCCAATCGCCATGCGAATCCCGATCTCGTGAGTGCGCTGCGTGACGATATACGCCATGACGCTGTACAGCCCGACCGCCGCCAGAACGAGGGCCAGCGCCGCGAAAAGCACCATCAACGCGGTGGCAAATCGCTGCTGCTCGACCGATTCGGCCACACGCTCGCTCATCGTTTTCACTGAGTAGACGGCTTGGCTCGGATCGAGTGCCTGCACTTGTGCGCGAAAAACGGCCGCGAGCCGCCTCGGGTCCGAAGCAGTGCGCAGCACGAGGGTCGTGCCATACAGAGGGAAATAAATCGTCCCTTTCGATTTGGTGACGAGATTGTCGCTGCGCACCGTGCCAACCACGCCGATAATCGTCGCCCATGGGCCCTTGTTATCCCACCCGAGTTGTTTGCCCACGGCATCTTTGCTGGGCCAGAAACGCTTCGCGAGGGCTTCGTCAATCATCACGACAGAGCCTTTCTGTATTTCTTCTCCTCCGGTTAGCATCTCCGCTTCCCTGTACACACGCCCGCGCAGCAGCGGAATGCCCATTGCGACAAAATAATCCGGCGAGGCCGCCACATTGTCAGCGTGCGGCTGAGGAGCATTTGGACCCGGACGATAATCACGGACCGCAAAAACCGAATTGCCCGGCTGCATGAGCGGAGGATCATCGGCGAGTGCGGCGTGGAGCACGGCTGGCATCGCCGAGACGCGGTCGAGGAAAGCCCGCGAAAATGCCGCAGCGTGCGCGGCGTCGGTCTGCTTTGAAGGCGAGAGTCGCATGGTCAGCACGTTCGTCGGATCGAATCCAGGATTCACATTCAACAATTTTGCAAAGCTTCTGAGCAGCAATCCGGAACTGACGAGCAAAATAAAAGTCAGCACAACTTCGGAAAGGATGAGAGCGCGGCGAAGGCCATGGCGGCCGAGCGAAGAAGCACCGGAGCGCCCGGCTTCTTTCAACGCGTCGCTGAGATCGACTTTGCTCGCCTTCATTGCTGGCGCGAGGCCGAAGAAAATCCCCGTCAGCATCGAAACGGCGAACGTAAAGCCGAGAACGGTGGGATCAACGCGAATCGTGCTCGCGTGCGGAAGGCTGGCCGGAGCGAAGCGTGTCAGCACCGTAATGCCCCACCAACCCAGTAGAAGGCCCAGCGCGCCGCCCATGAACGAGAGCAGCACGCTTTCGGTAATGAGTTGCGCGATGATGCGCCGGCGGCCTGCGCCGATGGCCGCGCGAATCGCCATTTCGCGCGACCTGACGCTCCCGCGCGCGAGGAGCAAGTTGGCAATGTTAGCGCACGCGATCAGCAGCACGAGAAGAACTGCGCCCAGTAACAGGTACAAAGGCTGGCGAACATTGCCGACTACTTCGTTCATGAGCGGGCGCACCTCAATGCGAAAATCACTCAGAAGGCCCGCGTGCTCCTTGTCAACGTTCGCTCGGATGTGCGCGGCATCGGCAGACATCACAGCCCGGGCTTGTCCGAGTGTGACGCCGGAACGCAGGCGCGCCAGCATCGTGCAGACGATTGACCATCGCTCATCTTCGGTGAATGCTTTCGGCGTAAACGCCATGGGAACCCACAATTGGATCTTCGGGTAGAGGATTTCAAGCTTCTCCGGCAAAACGCCGATCACTTCGTAGTTTTCATCGTCGAGCTGCACACGCTTTCCGATGGCGTCGCGAGCGCCTGCAAAAATGCCTTTCCATAATCCTTCGCTTAAAAGGACGACGTGGCCGTTGCCGTAAGTGTCTTCAGCGGCCGTGAATGTGCGGCCAAGAATTGGGCGAACGCCAAGAAGCGGGAAAAGAGTCGCGCTGGCACGCATAGCGAGCAAGCGTTGTGGCTGGCCCACGCCTGTCAAATCGAGATTCTTTTCGATAAGCAAGGCTGTCGATTCGAAAACATTGGTGTGCCTGCTGTAATCGCGGAATTGCAACGGCGAAACGCCGGCGCGTGGCAAGTTGAGATTTGGCAATTGGTCGTGCAGAACGACGACGCGTCCCGGATCGCGAATCGGGAGCGGACGCAACAGAACAGCATTCACGACGCTGAAAATCGCGGCGTTTGCGCCGATGCCGAGGGCGAGAGTGAGAATGGCGACGGCGGTGAATCCAGGGGATTTGCGCAGCATGCGGAGGGCGAAGCGAACGTCAGCAAAGAAGCTTTCGATCGAGGGCCATTGCCAGACTTCGCGGCTGCGTTCTTGGAGCAGAGTGACGTTGCCGAATTCGCGGCGGGCGATGCGCGTGGCTTCTTGGTGAGACATGCCGGAGGCGACGAGCTCGTCGATTTTCTCGCTGAGATGCTCTTCGATCTCGGCCGAGAGATCGCCATAAAGACGGCGGCGCGAGAACAATCGGTGGATCCAGTTCATGATGGCCTCTCACTCCTACGAAAGAAGTCCCTAAGTCATTGACTCTGCACGACCGAGGTCCGAGCTACTTTCGTCCTTCGTTGCGGTTCTGAAAGAACCATGCACTATTCATAGCGGAGGGCGACCATGGGGTCGACGCGCATCGCGCGGCGCGCCGGGATGTAACAGGCGAGCAGGGCCACGCCGACAAGCACAACCGCGACGCCGGCGAATGTCACTGGATCAGTCGCGGACACACCATAAAGAAGGCTCGCCATCAAACGCGTCAGGAAGAATGCGACAACAGCGCCGATGCCCACACCCGCAAGTGCTAGACGGGTTCCTTGCTTCAGAATGAGGCGTAAGACATCCCGCTGCTGCGCACCAAGAGCCAAGCGAATGCCGATCTCATGAGTTTGTTGCGTGACGGTGTACGCCAGTACGCCGTAAATTCCAATCGCCGCGAGAAAAAACGCCACGGCCGCAAAAACTCCCAGCAGGAAAGTGTTGAATTTCGGACCGGCCACCGACGATGCTAACTCCTGGTCCATAGTAGCGATGTGCGCAACGGGAATTTCAGGGTCAACCGCGTGAATTTGAGCTGTCACTGCAGAGGTAATCGAATCCGGATTTGTGGCCGTGCGCACAGCGACATGCATCGAACGCGCGAGGTCCATCGTTCTGTCTTCAAGCACTTTAGCAGGCAGTTGGAGATAAGGAACATAAACGTGCGGCAGTGGCGTTGTGCCCACTGGGCCATCGTCAACATCCGCAACGATTCCGATAATTGTCGCCATTCCCGGAGTTCCGCCAGTCTCGACACGCTTGCCAATGGCGTCCTGGCCAGGCCAGAATTTCTTCGCCGCATCCTCACTGATGATGACGACTGGTTGTGATCCCGCGCGATCCTCCGGAGTAAACAACCGGCCTTTGAGAAGAGGGATGCCCATGGTGGTAAAATAACTGCCCAAGGCCCATGTGAGACTGACTGATGGCATAGAGCCCTGGCGCCCTTCAATCTCCATCGCAACCGTCGCCATACCTTTTAACGGTAAATCGTTTACGATTCCAACGGAACGGACTCCAGGCGAGTTGCTAATACGCTGCGCGATTTGCTGATAAAACTGCCGAATCTGAGTTGCCTTTGAGTACGCCTCATCCGGCAGCGGAACACTCATCGTCAAAACATGATCGGGCCGGAAGCCTGGATTGGTGTGAAGCAGCTTGGAGAAACTGCGCATGAGCAGCCCGGCTCCCACTAGGAGCACGAGCGCCAAGGCGAATTCGGCAGTCACGAAAAATCCTTGCAAGCGATGGCGCGCACGTCCGGGAGTTCCACTGCGGCCGCCCTCTTGAAGAGAACCTTGGAGCGAAATCGCGGAAATTTGAAATGCAGGCGCGACGCCAAAGGCAACCGCCGTCACACAGCAGACAGCCGCGACGAATGCGAGTACCGGGCCACCGAGCGAGATTACATGAGGGAGCGGAACGCTCGACGGAACCAAAGAGAGCAGACCCCTCGTACCCCACAGGCCGATCAGGATGCCGAGCGCGCCACCGGCGAGGGCAAGCACCACACTTTCCGTGAACATCTGACGCACGAGACGGATTCGCGAAGCACCGAGCGCGGTGCGAATAGCGATTTCGCGTTGACGTGAGGTAGCGCGTGAGAGCAAAAGAGTTGCGACATTTGCGCACGCAATCAGCAGCACCATTCCCACCGCCGCCATTAGCACGAGGAGCAGCGTCTGCACTGAACCAACGATTTCTTCTTGGAAAGGAAACACCCCGAAATGAACCTGCGCGCCATTGAGAAATTTCAAGAGGCCGGCAGGATATTGCCGCTCGATTTGCCGGCCGAGTAGATTAGCTTCGGCTTGCGCTTGCTGGATCGTGACCCCAGGTTTAAGGCGCGCGAGCATCGCGTAGGTATAATCTCCGTTCTGGTTCTGAAGCTCTTGCATCGTGAAGGCCATCGGCACCCAGACTTCCGCAGGCTTGTTGTTTTCTTGAGGGTGCTCTTGGGGACCGGGCATGGGGAATTGAAAGCTTTTCCCCATCACGGCGACAACGGTATACGGAACACGGTCGAGCATAATTGTGTTGCCGATGATTCCGTGATTCCCTGCGTAACGCTGCTGCCAGAGGCCATAGCTCAGCACGACAACATTTGTTCCAGGCTTGTCTTCTTGTTGGGTATATGTCCGGCCAAGGAGCGGCTGGATTCCCAACATCGGGAAAACGGATGCAGAGAGGCGAGCGCCAGTGATGCGTTCCGGTTCGCCGCCACCCGAGAGATCGAAGTCCTTGTTCTGGAAGCCGCCGATGGATTGGAATGATTTCTGCTCGCGCTCGTACATCGTCAGGTCAGGCACGGACGCTCCTGTCTTAGGGAAGCCGAGCGAAGGGAATCCCTCCCAGATCATCACCAGCCGCGAAGGATCTTTGAATGGCAATGGGCGAAGCAGCACCGCATTCACAATGCTGAAGATGGCGGTGTTTGCGCCGATGCCGAGGGCGAGAGTCAGCACGGCCACGCCCGTGAAGCCGGGAGATTTGCGCAACATACGAAGAGCGAAGCGAATGTCGGCAAAAAAACTTTCGATGGAGGGCCATTGCCAGACTTCGCGGCTGCGCTCTTCAAGCAGCGTGACGTTGCCGAATTCGCGGCGAGCGGCTTGCGCGGCTTCCTCGCGGGACATACCGCCGGCGATCAGCTCGTCGATTTTCTCCTCGAGATGTTCTTCAATCTCAGCGGAGAGATCTCCATAAAGACGGCGGCGCGAAAATAGTTGAGTGAGCCAGTTCATGATTTCACCGGCGCGAGAACGCGCGCGATTCCTTCCAGCATTTGCTCGAAGCTCGAAACCTGACGATCGAGATGCTTCGCGCCCGCCGGAGTCAATTTGTAAATGCGGACGCGGCGGTTGGTTGACGAAACGCCCCACTCGGCTTTGACGCAGCCTTCCTTGAGAAGGCGCTGGAGAGCGGGATAGAGAGAGCCTTCTTCGATTTGAAGCAGGTCGTTGGACGCTCGCTTGATGTGCTGGACGAGGGCGTAGCCGTGGAGTGGCTGGCGCTTGAGCGTGCGGAGAATCATCATTTCCAGTGCACCGGGGAAAAGGTCTCGCGGCTGGCGATTGTTCACGCAGGCTCCTCGATGATTCCGTGGTCGAAGTCTATTTACTCTAGGCCTAGAGCAAAATAGTATTAATCACAGCGAATGTCAAGCTCTCGCAGGTTTCCGGTTCTAATGCTTCGGACCAAATCGCTCACACATCCGATGGCGACCCGTTCTAGGCGGGAAGTGCCTTGGCCCTTCGATTAAAATCGGAGGGTCTTTTTTCTGGCCGGATGTCACAGCACAAATGCTCTCGTCGGTTTCTCGACAACGATTATTCATGACGGAGCGCGACCATGGGATCGACTTTCATCGCCCGCCGCGCGGGAAGATAGCAGGCCACGAGAGCGACGAGCGCCAGCACGACGGCAACACCGATAAACGTTGCCGGGTCGTTCGCTCCGACTCCGTAGAGCAGATTGGTGAAGCTCGATAGCAGCCGAGTGAGGATCAACGCAGCGGCGATCCCCAGCGTGAGTCCGGCGAGAGCGAGCAGCAGGCCCTGACCAATGATCATGCGGAAAACGTCGCGCCTCTCGGCGCCGAGTGCCATGCGAACGCCAATCTCGTGTACGCGCTGGCTCACCGAATAAGAAATCACGCCGTAAATTCCTACCGACGCGAGCAGCAGCGCCAGGCCCGCAAACACTTCCAGCAAGATCATCGGAAAGCGCTGCGAAGACATCGACTTCGAAGCGATGTCCTGCATGGTGCGGACGTCGTAGACCGGCTGATCCTTGCCAATTTCGTAGACGACATTTTTGACCGCAGGTATGAGGGCCGCGGCCGGGAGAGACGTTCGAACAAGTATCGTGGTGGTCGGAAACCCCTGCGACCCGGTCACCCACTCATCAGGAATTTGGTAAAGCGGAAAGTACGCTTGCGCTTGCGTGTAGGAGCTCTCGTTGCCCAGCCCCCACTGCTTTACGTGGCCCACCACGCCGACGATGCGGCAGGGGCCCCACGGCGGAGTCCATCCGAAATTCAAGCCCTGGCCGAGCGGATCCTGATCGCGAAAATAAGCGTTGGCAAAAACGGTGTCGATTGCCGCGACGCACGGGGACTTCGTGGTGTCTTCCTGCGTGAAAAAACGGCCGCGGACGAGCGGTATTCCCATCGCGCGGAGATAATTGGGACCGGTGTCGAATACCATCATCCGCGGGGCCGATTGAACCACGGCGGGCTTTTGCGAGCCAATCCAGAAGGGGCAAACGTTGTCTTCGCCAATCAGAGGCACGATGTAGGTGAAGTCCGCGGCCTGCACGCCGGGAATCGTGCGAACGCGCTCAAGCAACTGCCGGTAGGCGGTGCGCATGCTCGAAGCGGTCTTGGTCAACGAAGGCGAAAAACCCACCTTGAAAGTCATGACGTGCTGCGTGTCGAATCCAGTATGGGTGTCCCACATGTGGCGGATGGTGCGGAACAGCAAACCCGCGCCGACCAGCAGCACCAACGTCAGACCCATCTGCACAATTACGAGACTGTTTTGCACGCGGTGATGCGCGCTGGTTGCGGCGCGGCCTCCTTCTTTCAGCGAAGATTGCAAATCAGTCTCCGAACTTTTCAGCGCAGGCGCGAGGCCGAACAGAATGCCCACAGCGATCGAAACGCCAAGCGTGAAGAGCAAAACAGAAGCATTCACGCCAATGTTTTCGCTGCGCGGCAAGCTTCCCGGCACCGACGCCAGCACCGGAGCGACGCCCCATTTTGCAATGGCCAGCCCGAGGCAGGCGCCGGCGACGGAAAGAAGCGTGCTTTCGGTCAGCAACTGCCGCACCACTCGCGCGCGGCTCGCGCCTAGCGCTGAGCGAATGGCAAACTCGCGCGTGCGCGCCGCTGAGCGCACCAGCAGGAGATTGGCGACGTTCGCGCAAGCGATAAGCAAGACCAGCCCCACAGCTCCCAACAGCAACAACAGCGTTCCGCTGACATCTCCGATCATCACTTGCTTGAGCGGGACCACAGAGGTTCCCAGGCCACGATTCGCGTCGGGGTAGAGCTCCTGCAGACGGCCCTGGATCGCGCTCATCTCCGCTTGCGCCTGAGCGATGCTCACGCCGGGCTTCAGCCGCGCGATGGACAGGATCGCCGGCGCGCCACGAGGGTCGAGCATGAGCGGGTCGCCCTGTCCGAGCGGCGTGTAAACATCTACCTCGTCGTCGCCGAAACGAAAACCCGGCGGAAGGACGCCGACGATGGTGTAATCGATTCCGTTTAGGGCGACGGGCTTGCCGAGCGCCTGCGCGCTGCCGGAGAGACGATTTCTCCAGAAACGGTTGCTGACGATGACGACCGGCGCTCCGCCGCGCTGGTCTTCCTGCTGAGAAAAATTGCGGCCTAGGGCGAGCTCCACACCCAGCGTGGTGAAAAAATCCGCGGAGACGTTCTCGCCGAGAGCATGTTCAGGTGTGCCGGGACTTGTTAGATCATAATCTTGCCATCGGAGCGCGGCCAATTGCTGGAATGAGCCGACGCTACGTTGCCAATCCTGGAAGTTAGGATACGAAGGCCAAACGGTGTGCTTGAAATGTAGATTGTTCTCCCAGACCACGACCAAGCGATCCGGCTGGGAGTAAGGCAGCGGGGCCAATAAAACGCCGTCGACTACGCTGAACATCGCGGTATTCGCGCCGATGCCGAGGGCCAGAGTGAGGACAGCGACGGCGGCGAAGCCCGGCGATTTGCGAAGCATCCGGAGGCCGAAGCGAATGTCTTGCAGCAAAGTTTCGATGAACAGCAGCCCTCGCTCGGCCCGATAGTCTTCCTTGATGGCCTCCACTGCGCCGAACTTCAGCATCGCCTGGCGGCGTGCCTCGTCGGGCGATAAACCGGCGCGAAGATTTTCGGCGGCTTGCAAAGCGATGTGCTCCTCAATCTCTTTCTTCAATCGTTCATCATCTCGCCGCCTCGTCGCGAAGTTTGCCAGACGCGTGAGGAACCGCTTCAGAGATCTCATGACAAACCTCCGCTTTCACTTCGAAGAACCGGGCGATGATCGCCGCCATTTGCCCGTGGCTCATTCATATCGAAGGGCGACCATCGGATCGACGCGCATGGCGCGCCGCGCGGGAATGTAGCCAGCGAGCGCGCCGACGGTCACAAGCGCTATGGCGACAGCGCCTAGTGTGATGGGGTCGTATGGAGTGACGCCGAAGAGCATATGCGCAATGAGGCGCGTGGCAGCGAGCGCGCAGGGGAGGCCTATCGCAACACCAATCAACGTGAGAGCGAACGCTTCGCGCAAAATCATTCTGAGCACTTCGTGGCGCTGCGCACCGAGCGCGAGACGGATGCCGAGTTCGCGGGTCCGCCGTGTAACCGTGCAGGACGTCAGCCCAAAGAGTCCAATTGCGGCGAGCAGGAGCGCCAGCCCGCCAAAAAATGCGGAAAGCACTGCTGTCACGCGTTGGTTCAATAGCGAGCGGTCCACGTCCTCGCCGATGGTGCGAAACGAGGGCACATACTCATGTCCGAACGATTGAACTGTTTGCTGGACCGTGTTCGCCATGACTTCCGGCGAGGCCCTTGTTTGAACGAGAAGTTCGGACCAGCCCATGTAACCTCCATACTGTGTCACGGGAACGTACACCGTGAGAGGTTCGTGTTTCCAAATATCGTAAAGGCTTGCGTCGGCGACGATCCCAACAATCTCCACGCTCTGCCATTTCGGTTCGGTCGTGATGTCCAGGCGCTGCCCGATGGCATCACCATGAGGGAACCACTTCGCCGCGAAATTAGCGCTGACCATCGCGACGTGCGATGAATGGCCGTCATCCTGCCAAGTGAAGGTGCGGCCACGGAGCAGACTGATTCCCACAGTAGGGAAAAACCCGGGCATGATCATGGCAAAGTCGGTGCGGAGGCCCTCTGTGTTTTTTCCCCGGATGTGAATGTCTTCCGTCCATGGATATCCGTTACCCAGTCCCATATGAGCTATGCCAGCCGAAGTCACTCCAGGAAGACCCGAAATCCGATCTGTAAGTTCGTGATAATAATTCAGCAGGTCGAGATTCTTGTAGCCGGTTGGCTTCGGCATAAGATGAGCAACCAGGATGCCGTGCGTTTGGAATCCTGGGTGAACATCGCGCAATTTTTCCAGAGTGCGGAGAAACAACCCGGCGCCTGCGAGCAAAACAAGAGAGAGAGCTACCTGCGTGACGATCAACTCTTTGCCGAGTCGAGCCGTTCCACGCCCGATCGTGCGCGAACTTTGTTGCAATGCTGCGTTCGGATCTTCGCGCGTCGCGCGCCACGCAGGCGCCGAACCGAATAGCGCACCCGTCAGGATTGCGGTGGCGGCCGTGAACCCTAGGATTCGCAGGTCAGGGGCCATGTTCAGCGATGCGGGAATGCCGTAGGTCTGCGAGAGAATGAAATCCGCCAGCACGTGGCTCCCCCAGTACGCAAAGGCGAATCCCGCCAAAGTGCCCGCGACAGAGACCATGACGCTCTCTGTGAGGACTTGCCGAGTGAGCCTCGACCGGCTCGCGCCAAGCGCCACGCGCACGCCGAATTCATGGCTCCGTGCCGCAGCCCGTGCAAGCATTAAGCTCGCGAGGTTCACACATGCGATTAGCAGAACCAGTCCCGAAATGCCCAGCAGAACGTAAACTGGTTTTGTAAATCGCGCGCGCAGAAAGGAATCTCCTGTCGCTTCTGATTCGACCTTCATTTGCAGAGCCCGGAAATTCGCGCCCTCGCCTGGCGTTTGCTTGACAGGCATCACCGCTCGTCGGATCGCGGGCCAAAGCGAATCGAGTTGCGCCCGAGCTTGGTTTAGAGTTACACCCGGCTTGAGACGCCCGGCACCGTTAAGCCACAGCGCATCGGGCCGCTGGAGCCCCTTTTGCACATCGGTGTCGCCGCCGATCAGCAGCTCCGCCGCGAGCGGTACGGTTACTTCGGGCTCGGCATCAGCGTTCATTCCCTTGAATCCATTGCGCGCCACTCCGATGATCGTGAATGGAAGGCCTTCAATTTTCAGAGTCTTGCCAATCACGTCGCTTGCTCCAGCGTAGTGGCGCTGCCAGAAACCGTAGCCGAGCACGGCCACTTGCACGGGTGCGGCGGCGAGATTCACGTCACGAGGCTCGATCAGCCGACCAATTTGAGGTGTGGCGCCCAGTTCTGAATAAAAATTCCCACTGACGGCCCAGATACCGGCACGGGAAAGCTCGCTTTTTGTCTCAACGTTGAAGACGGCATCGCCCGACCACGCAAACATCCCGGAAAACACTTTTTGGTCGCGCGCAATTTCTTCGAACATCGGGAACGACAGTGCGGTGAACGGGTTGCCATGAGCATGCACACCAAAGCGAACGAGTTGCTCCGGGTGCGGCACCGGCAAATCGCGAAGCGCCAGACCATCGAGGAGAGAAAAAATCGCGGTGTTGGCGCCGATGCCGAGCGCGAGGGTCAAGATGGCGACGGCGGTGAAGCCGGGGGACTTGCGCAACATGCGCAGGCCGAAGCGAATGTCCTGCAGCAAAGTTTCGATGAACAGCAGTCCTCGCTCAGCCCGATAGTCTTCCTTAATCGGCTCCACCGCGCCAAACGTCAGTCTCGCTTGGCGTCGTGCCTCAGCGGGCGATAAGCCGGCGCGAAGATTCTCGGCTGTCTGTAGAGCGATGTGCTCCTCAATCTCCTGCTTCAATCGTTCATCATCTCGTCGCCTCGTCGTGAAGTTTGCCAGACGCGTGAGGAACCGCTTCAGGGATCTCATGGCAAATCCTCCGGTTT
>Ga0307374_10005425_pt1 | contig 20622 bp, 22 predicted proteins | sample OX3MG_FD_202532 | JGI IMG/M metagenome (GOLD analysis project Ga0307374, IMG submission 202532) | Soil microbial communities from Risofladan, Vaasa, Finland - OX-3 | ecosystem: Environmental > Terrestrial > Soil > Coastal area > Acid sulfate soil | place: Finland: Risofladan, Vaasa | collected...
TGACCGCCTTCGGCGTCAACGCGCTCGTCTTCCCACCCGGCTACGACGGGCCGAACCACTACCACGACCACCAGGACGAGCTGTACTTCATCCACCGCGGCACCGCGACGTTCTCGTTCGACGGCGACGAGCACGTCGTGCCCGAGGGCGGGATCGTCCACGTCGAGTCGACGACGCACCGGCAGATCTGCAATCGCTCGACCGAGGATCTTGTGCTCTACGTGGTCGGAGGCAAGGGCGGCTACGTCGAGCGTGACGGCCAGCTCGTCAGTGAGGAGGACCTCGCAAAGCGCCAGGCGCTTGCACGAGGAGAGTTCCTGTGAACGGGTTGATGATGAACACGCAGCTGACGCTGCCGATGCTGCTGGCGCGCGCGGAGTCGTACTTCGGCGGCAAGGAGATCGTCACCCGCCTCCCCGACCGCAGTTTCCATCGCTACACCCACGGGGATGCCGCCCGCCGGGCACGCGCCCTCGCCGTCGCGCTGCAGGGTCTCGGCCTCGAGCGCGGCGACCGCGTCGCGACACTCTGCTGGAACCACTCGGTTCACCACGAGGCGTACCTCGGAATCCCATGCGGAGGCTTCGTGCTGCACACCTTGAATCTGCGGTTGCATCCGAGCGACCTGGCATACATCGCCACGCACGCCGGCGACCGCGCGGTGATCGTCGACAAGAGCCTCAAGCCGCTGCTCGACCAGTTCATCGGCGACACCAGGATCGAGCACGTGATCGTCGTCGAGGACGACTACGAGGCACTGCTCGGCGGCGCCGATCCCGACAGCTGGCGCGACCCCGAGCTGAACGAGAACGAGGCCGCGGCTATGTGTTACACGAGCGGAACCACGGGACTGCCGAAGGGCGTCCTCTACTCGCACCGCTCGACGATGCTCCACACGCTCGGCGTCGCCGCAGGCAACCCGATGGGTCTCGGCGTCTCGGAGTCCGACTCGATCCTGCCCGTCGTACCGATGTTCCACGCGAACGCGTGGGGCTACCCGTACCTCGCGACGATGATCGGCGCGAAGCTCATCTACCCGGGCCCGTTCCTCGACCCCGAGAGCCTGCTGGATGCATTCGTGCAGGAGGAGGTCACCTGGACGGCCGGCGTGCCGACGATCTGGCTCGGCATCCTCGCGCTCCTCGACGCCAACCCCGGCAAGTGGGATCTCTCGAAGATGAAGGGCATGCTTGTCGGCGGCTCCGCCGCGCCGCGCGCCATGATCGCCGGTTTCAAGCAGCGCCACGGCCTCAACGTGGTGCACGGCTGGGGGATGACCGAGACCTCGCCGGTCGCGTCGACCGCCCAGCTCCCCGGCGAGCTCTCGCGCGCCGACGAGGAGACGCAGTTCGACTACATCGCCATGCAGGGCCTTCCTCTGCCGCTCGTGGAGCTTCGCAACCGCGACGCCGACGGCACCGTGCTGCCCTGGGACGGCGAGTCGATGGGCGAGCTCGAGATTCGCGGCCCGTGGGTCGCCGCCGGCTACTTCGACACGCCCGAGCAGGCCGAACGCTGGACCGACGACGGCTGGTTCCGGACCGGCGATGTCGTTTCGATCCATCCGCGCGGCTTCATCCAGATCAAGGACCGCTCGAAGGACGTGATCAAGTCGGGCGGCGAATGGATCTCGTCGGTCGAGCTCGAAAACGCTCTGATGGCGCATCCCGCGATCGCGGAGGCCGCCGTGATCGCGATCCCGGACGCCAAGTGGGACGAGCGGCCGCTCGCGGCGATCGTGCTGCGCGAGGGGCAGACGGCGACCGCGGACGAGTTGCGCGACTTCCTCGCGCCCGACTTCGCCAAGTGGTGGCTGCCCGACCGCTACGAGTTCGTCGCCGAGATCCCGAAGACGAGCGTCGGCAAGTTCCGCAAGACCGAGCTGCGCGCGATGTTCGCGGGCGAGACGGCGGCGACGTGATCGAGACCGTCTGGCTCGACAACCCACCGGTGAACGCGGTCAACCGGGGGATCATCGACACCCTCTGGAACGCGTTCGAGCAGCTCGGGCCGGACACGCGCGCAGTGGTGCTGCGCGGCAGCGGCGAACGGGCGTTCTCGGCGGGCGCCGACATCACTGGCTTCGTCGGCGGCGCCGCCGACGGCGAGCGCCCCGCCGGCATCCAGCCGGTCGCCGACCTGATCGAGGCCGCGCCGGTGCCGGTGGTCGCCGCGATCCACGGCTACTGCCTCGGCGGCGGCCTCGAGATCGCGCTTGCCTGTGACTTCCGCATCGCCACGCGTGACGCCCAGCTGGGCTTCCCCGAGGTCAACCTCGGCCTGCTGCCCGGCGGCGGTGGCACGCAACGGGCGCCGCGCCTGATCTCACCCGGCCGCGCCGCCTGGCTCGTCATGTCCGGCGAGCGCATCCCGGCGGAGACGGCGCACGAGTGGGGGCTCGTCGAGTTCGTCGTCGACGACCTCGACGAAGGCATCGCCCGCTACGTGGAGCCCCTCGACCGGCAGAGCCCGCACGCGATCGCGCAGATCAAGCAGCTCCTGCGTGGAACGCGCGACGAGCGCAGCGACGAGCGCGAAGTGGAGGCGTTCGCGGCCTGCCTCAACTCGGAGGACGGGCAGGAGGGAGTGGCGGCGTTTCTCGAGAAGCGCGCGCCCGTCTGGACCGGACGGTGAAGGCGGTGGTGCTGCGCGAGGTCGACGGCGATCTCGCGCTCGAGGAGTGGCCCGAGCCCGCAGGCTCGGTGGTCGATGTTCGCGCTGCCGGCGTCAACTTCGCGGATCTCCTGATCCGTCGCGGGCTGTACCCGCAGATGCCCGAGCTCCCGACCGTGCTCGGAAACGAGGTCGCGGGCCTGCTCGACGACCAGCGCGTGCTCGCGTTGCCCCGCTCCGCCGGAGGGTACGCGGAACGGGTCGAGGTCGATCCGCAATGGACGTTCGCACTGCCCGACAACGCCTCGTTTCCCGCAGGCGCGTCGTTCCTCACGACGTACCTGACCGCCTACATCCCGCTGCACCACCAGGTTCGGGTCACGCCGTCGTCCACCGTGCTCGTGCACGCCGGCTCGGGCGGCGTCGGCTGCGCCGCCATCCAGCTCGCGAAGCGCCTGGGGGCGAAGGTGATCGCCACGGCGAGCTCGGACGCCAAGCGCGCGTTCGCCCGCGAGGTGGGCGCCGACGAGGCGCTCGACTACGACGAGATCGGCGATCTGCGTGTCGACGTGGTGATCGACCCGGTCGGCGGCGAGGTGTTCACGAGCTCGCTTGCGCTGCTGAATCCGCTCGGAGCGATCGTGGCAATCGGCTTCGCCGGCGGGCTATGGACAGACCCGAGTGTGCAATGGCTCGTCGGACGAAACGCCGCCGTCGTCGGGGTCTACCTCGGACGCCTGATGAAGCTGCAGCCGCAGCTCGTGCACGAATCCGCAGTCGAGCTGCTCGCGCTGTGGGCGAGGGATCAGATCGACCCGGTCGTCGGGGCGCGGTTCCCGCTCGCCGACGCGCGCGACGCGCATGCGCTGATCGAGGCGCGTGCGCACGTCGGCAAGGTCGTGCTCGAACCGTGAAGAAGGCGCTCGTCACCGGCGGCGACGGCGGCCTCGGGCGTGCGATGCGGGCGCGGCTCGAGCGCGAGGGGTACGAGGTCGCCTCCCTCGACCTGCGAAGCGGCTTCGACGTCACCGACCCTGCTGCGTGGGACCGCATCGAGGCGGTCGACATCGCCTGCCTGAACGCGGGTGTCCTCACCGCCGAGACCGACATTCGCAAGCTCTCGTTCGACGACTACCGGCGGGCTGTTTCCGTCAACGTGGACGGCATCGTGCTCGGCGTGCGCCGCCTCGCCCAGGTGATGGACGGCGGCGCGATCGTCGTCACCGCATCGCTCGCGGGCCTCGTCCCGATGCCGCTCGACGCGATCTACTCGCTCACCAAGCACGCCGTCGTCGGGTTCGTGCGCAGCATCGCGCCGCAGCTCGATCCGATCAGGATCAACGCGATCTGCCCGGGCATCGCGGACACTCCGATGCTCGACCTGCACGACCAGCGCGCGCTGTTCGCCGGCGCAGGTTTCCCGCTGCTCACGCCCGGCGAGGTCGCCGAGGCGATGTGGCTTGCCGCCTGCAGCGATTCGACGGGCGAGTGCTGGTTCGTGCAGCCCGGCCGCGACCCGGCGCCGTTTCGCTTCCCCCACGTCCCCGGCCCCCGCCACGCGGGCGAGACGGTCGGCCTGCCGCCGATCGTCGAACGATGAGTCTGTGGCGCCGTGCCTTCGCGGCGGGCTACGACCGTGCGACGGCCGGCGCGGAGCGCGGCGCGTTGGGCGACGCGCGCCGGGAGCTTGTCGGGTCGGCGCGGGGCAGGGTGCTCGAGATCGGTGCGGGCACCGGCGCGAACCTTCCGCACTACCCGGGCGAGGTCGACGTCGTGCTCAGCGAGCCCGACCCACAGATGGCGAAGCGGCTGCGGGCGAAGTCAGGCGCGCTGCGCGCGCTCGAGGCGTCCGCCGACGCTCTCCCGTTCTCGGACGACTCGTTCGACACCGTCGTTGCGACTCTTGTCTTTTGCAGCGTCCCCGACGTGCCCGCGGCGCTGCGCGAAGTGCGGCGCGTGCTCGCGCCCGGCGGGCACCTGCTCTTCCTCGAGCATGTCCGCGGACAGCGGGGGTCGAAACTCGAGCGCTGGCAGGATCGCGTCAACCGGCCGTGGCGCGCGCTCGCCTGCGGGTGCAACTGCAACCGCGACTTCGTCGGCCATCTCCGCGCCGCGGGGTTCACGGTCGACGCCGTGCGCCACGAGGCCTGGCCCTTCATGCCGGCCGTCGTCCGCCCCGTCGTGGTCGGCTCCGCTAGTTGAGCCCCGGGTCGAACGGCATGTCGATCATCAGCTCGAACGGCCCGCCCTTGCGCTGCAGCACCGTCCGCCAGAGCTCATCGGGATCGGGCGCGAACGCGTCGTCGGTCTGCGCGTCGACGACGATCCACGACGCCTCCTCGAGCTCTGCCTCGAGCTGGCCCTCCCCCCAGCCGGAGTAGCCGGCAAACAGGCGCAAACGCCGGATCTCGAGGTCTTCCGGTTCGGCTTCGGCTGGCATGAACCCGAGCCGCTCCATGATCGGGGCCGCCGCCTGGTCGACGTCCTCGAACTCGGCCAGGACCATGAACGCCTCCGGCTGGACGGGACCGCCCACGAACACCGGGTCGGCTGCGCCGGGCAGTCCGCCGAGGGCCGGAACGGCGTCGACCGCAGCGAGCTCCGAGGGGCGGCTCAGCACGAGGCCCATCGCGCCCTCCTCGTCGTGGTGTGCAACGAGGACGACGGTCTTGCGGAAGTTCGGATCGTGCAGCGCCGGCGACGAAACGAGCAGCTTTCCCTGCAGCGACTCCATCTAGGAGAACTGCCAGCCGTCGCCGCTTGCAAACGCCTTCAGGATCCGTTTGGCGACGACCTGGCGGTGCACCTCGTCGGGGCCGTCGTAGATCCGGCCGCCGCGCGCCATCATCGCCATGTGGGCGAGCGGCGTCTCGTCGGTCAGGCCCTTGGCGCCGTGCACCTGGATCGCGCGGTCGATCACGTCCTGCATCACCTTCGCCGCGTAGAACTTGATCGCCGAGATCTCGACGCGCGCCTCGTCGCCGGCGTCGATCTTGTGCGCTGCGTCCAGCGTCAGCAAGCGGCAGGCCTGGATCTCGACATAACTGTCGGCGATCCAGTTCTGCACGGTCTGCTTGCGCGCAAGCGGCTCGCCGAACGTCTCGCGCTCGAGCGAGTACGAGCACATCAACTCGAAGGCGCGTTGCATCTGCGCGAGCCAGCGCATCACGTGGTGGATGCGGCCGGGGCCGAGCCGCTTCTGCGCGATCCGGAAGCCTGAGCCGGCGTCTCCGAGCGTGTTCGTGACCGGAACGCGCACGCCGCTGTAGCGCACCTCGCAGTGCGTCGACCAGCCGCGCCCGCGGTGCCCCATCGTCGGGACGGCGCGGACGACCTCGACGCCCGGCGTGTCGGCCGGGACGATGATCTGCGTCGCGCGGGCGTGCGGGGCGGCGTCGGGGTCGCTGACCGCCATCACGATCCCGAAGGCGGCGCCCTCGGCTCCCGACGAGAACCACTTGTGGCCGTCGATCACCCAGTCGTCGCCGTCGCGCACCGCGCGCGTGCGCAGCGTCGTCGGGTCGGATCCCGGCACCTCGGGCTCGGTCATCGAGAAGAACGAGCGGATCTCACCGGCGACGAGCGGGTGCAGCCACCGCTCCTTCTGCTCGTCGGTGCCGTACAGGTGGAGGATCTCGGCGTTGCCGGCGTCGGGGGCCTGGCAGCCGAAGATCAGCTGCCCCCAGACGGTGCGTCCGATGTGCTCGTTCAGGTACGCGTAGTCGAGGAAACCGGTGCCGGTGCCGCCGGCCTCGGGCGGCACGTGCGGCGCCCATAGGCCAAGCGCGCGCACCTCGTCTCGCAGCTTCGCGACGAGCGCGTCGGCCTCGTCGTTCTCCTGGTCGAGGATGTGCTCGTTCGGGAGCACGCGCTCGAACATGAAGGAGCGAACCTGCTCGAGGCGCTCGCTCGGTGGCGCAAGGTTCACACTCGCCATTGGCATAGCATCGCACGTCATGAAGCTCGGCTTCTACATGGGGTATGCCCAGCCTGGGACAAACCCACTGGAGCTGCTCGAACTGGCGCGTGAGGCCGAGAAGCTCGGCTACGACTCCGCGTGGGCCGCCGAGGCGTGGGGTGTGGACGCGATCACGCCGCTCGCCTGGCTCGGTGCGCAGACGACGACCCTGAAGCTCGGCACCGCGATCATGCAGCTGCCCGGGCGCTCGCCGGCGAACGCTGCGATGACGGCCGTGACGCTCGACCTGCTCTCGGGCGGGCGGTTCCTGATGGGGCTCGGCACCTCCGGGCCGCAGGTGGTCGAGGGCTGGCACGGACAGGAGTGGGGGAAGCCGCTCGGCAAGACGCGCGAATACGTCGAGATCGTCCGCACGATCGTTCGCCGCGAGCGCCTGGAGCACCACGGCGAGCACTACGACATTCCGGTGCAGGGCGGTACCGGTCTTGGCAAGCCGCTGAAGCTGATGGCGCGCCCCCTGCGTTCGGAGATCCCGATCTACCTCGCGGCGATCGCGCCGAAAGCGGTCGAGCAGACGTTCGAGATCGCCGACGGGTGGCTGCCGATCTTCTGGTCTCCCGAGCAGGCACGGACCGTGTTTCCGGTCGACCGCGCGCGTCCCGGATTCGACCTCGCGCCTTCGGTGCCGGCCCTCCTCACCGACGATGTCGAGTCGGGCCGCGCGATGCTCAAGGAGTACTACTCGTTCTACATCGGCGGTATGGGCGCCCGCGGTAAGAACTTCTACAACGACCTCTTCGCACGTTACGGCTACGAGGCCGAAGCGCGCGAGATCCAGGATCTCTTCCTTGGCGGCAACCAGCGTGAGGCGGCGGCAAAGGTACCCGACGCATTCGTCGACGAGGTGGCGCTCGTCGGGCCCGTCGAGCGGATCCGCGACCGGCTCGCCGCCTGGCGCGAGAGCGGTGCGACCACGCTGCTCGTCTCGACGCGCGACCTAGCGACGCTGCGCGGCGTCGCCGAAGCGGCTTCCTAGTCGGTAATCGTCGCAAGGGCGGTGTCCGCGAGCAGCGGCACAGCGTGCTCGAAGATCGCTGCACGAGTGTCCTCGTTGCCGAGCTCGCCGCGGCTGAAGCGGCCGTAGATCGCCTCGCAGAAGACCGCTGCCTTCCAGAGGGCGAGCGCTTCGAACCAGGCGAGCGGCTGCACCTCCCGGCCGCTGCGCGTCTCGTAGCGCTCGACGAGTTGTGCGCGCGTGGGGAAGCCGGGTTCACCGGTGACCGGAGACGATCCGAGTGCGCTGACGCGGCCCTTCGGCTCGGTGTAGGTGGCGAGCAGGTAGCCGACGTCTGCCCGCGGATCGCCGATCGCACCCATCTCCCAGTCGAGCACCGCGACGATGCGCGTGGGTTCGTCGGGCGCGACCATCATGTTCCCGAGCCGGTAGTCGCCGTGCACGACCGTGGACGCGAGCGGATCCGGCAGGTTCGCGGCGAGCCAGCCGGCCACAGAATCGACCTGCGGCAGATCGCGCGTCTTGTTGATCTCCCACAGCCCGGTGAAGCGGCGCACCTGGCGTTCCAGATAGCTGCCCGGGCGGGCGAATGCGGCGAGTTCGGGGCGCAAGACGTCGGCGGAGTGGATCTCGACCAGCGCGTCGACCAGGTCGGTTCCGAGTGCGAAGCGCGCGTGCTCGCTCTCGAGCCCGGGCGGGAGCTCGCCGGTGATCACGTGCCCGTCGAGGTGGCGCATCACGTAGAACGGCACGCCGAGCACGGTCTCGTCCTCGCAGACGGCGACGATGTCGGCCAGCCGGTCGAACCCGGCGACGCGGATCGCGTTCTGCAGGCCGGCCTCGCGGACCATGTCGTGCGCGGAGGGTGGCAGCGGAGGGCGTGGGGGGCGGCGGAGGACGAACTTCTCGGGGCCGCGTTCGATCAAGAAGGTGAAGTTCGAGCCGCCGCCGTCGCCGATGCGTGTCGCGACGACCGGGCCGGTGCCGAGGGCATGCGCGTCGAGGAACGCCTCGACTCTGTCCTCGACGATCAGCGGAGGCTTGTCGGCCATCGCTGCGATGCTACGCACCATGCGCAGGCGGCTCTACCTGATGCGGCACGCCGAGGTGTCGTACGTCGGTGCGCGCGACCCGGAGGTCGTTCGTCTCACCGACCGCGGGCTCGAGCAGGCAGCCGCAGCGCACCGGGATCTCCGCGACGTCAGGTTCGACCTGGTCGTGACGAGTGGGCTGCCGCGAACCCGCGAGACGGCCGCGGTCGTGGCCCCCGGGCACACGACGGAGGAGTGGCCGGCGTTCGCCGAGTGGCGGGGCGGGCGGCTCGACGACATCCCACCCGACGAGCTCGAGCAGCTGTTTGTCGGCTCGCTCCAGACGCGGGACGAGACGGCGCGATTCCTTGGTGGCGAGTCGCTCGGCGAGGCGCTCGACCGCGTCCTGCCCGCGTTCGACGAGCTCGCCGGCCGCGCGTGGGAGACGGCGCTTGCGGTCTTCCACGGCGGCGTGAACCGGATCCTGCTCTCGCAGGCCCTGGCCGGCGGACGCGCGTATTTCGGCACCTTCGAGCAGGCTCCCGCCTGCATCAACGTGCTCGACCTGGGGGCGGACGGCACCTGGATCGTGCGCACGGTCAACTACATCCCCTACGACCCGCTCCACCCGGCGCGCACGACGACGATGGAGCACCTGTGGGCCGAGCTCAAGCCGTGGCTCGACGAGCGCGCCTGACCCTTCGTACTAGGCCGCAGCGAGACCAGTCCTGTGGTCAGACCAGGGCTACCGAAGTGTCACAAACGCTCCATCGCTCGCGGAAACCCGGTCACGTCGCCAATCGCCCGCTGGCCTCCCGAGACACGTCCTGTGGTCAGACCAGGGTTACCGAAGTGTGACAAACGCTCCACAGGGGAGGTCACCCGCCCGCGATCGCGGCGACGCCGGCGAGCGCCACCGCGACTCCGGCTTGCTGCACACGGCTCAGGCGCTCGCCGAGGAGGACATGTGCGAGCAGTACGGTGACGACCGGGTAGAGCGAACCGAGGACGGCGACCAGGGCGAGCAGTCCGTGGCCGCTTGCGAACGCGAAGAGCGCGTTTGCGGAGACGTCGGCGAGGCCGACGGCGACGACCGCGCCGATTGCGGCGCGCGGCAGCCGGAGCGGCGCGCGCCGGGCGGTTGCGAGGACGACGAGCAGGCCGAGCGAGCCGACGCGCGCGCCGAGCAGGGTCGAGAGCGCGTCGCCTTGGCGGCTGCCGAGGCCGAGGAAGTAGACGAACAGGCCGAGTGCGAACGCGGCCGCGACGGCGAGTGCGATCGCGCGGGCCCGCTCCGGCGACGAGCCGCGCCGCTCCTCGACCGATGCGAGCACCGCTCCTCCGAGCGCGGCTCCCGCGCCGGCGAGGGCGAGCGCCGCAGGACGCTCGCCGGTTGCGATCGCGATCGCGAACGGGACCACCGCACCGCAGGCTGCCACCGGTGAGACGACGCTCATCGTGCCGAGCGAGAGCGCACGGTAGAACGCCGCGAGACCGACGCCGCCGCCGGCGCCCGCCAGGAGGCCGAGGGCGAACGAGCGGCCTCCCACGTCGCCGCGCAGCGCGACCACGACGACGAGGGCGACGAATCCGGCCGCCTGTGAGACCACCGTGACCCCAAACGTGGGCAGCCGCTTCGTCAGCGAGCCACCGGAGAAATCCGCGGCGCCCCACACGATCGAGGAACCGAGCGCGAGGACGAGCGCGAGCGCGCTCAGCTCAGCTGAGCCGTTCCACGAGCATGGCCATGCCCTGCCCGCCGCCGACGCACATCGTCTCGAGCCCGACCGTCCGGTCCATCGTCTCGAGGTCGTTGAGCAGCGTGTTCATGATGCGCGCACCGGTCATCCCGTACGGATGTCCGAGCGCGATCGCGCCGCCGTGCGGGTTCAGCTTGTCGCTCCAGGGATCGACGCCGAGCTCGCGGCAGACCGGCAGCACCTGCGCTGCGAATGCCTCGTTCAGCTCCATCACGTCGACGTCGTCGATCGTCATCCCCGCGGCGGCGAGCACTTTGCGCACCGCTTCGATCGGGCCGACGCCCATGATCTCCGGTTCGACGCCCGACACGCTGGACGCGATGATCCGGGCCCGCGGCGTGATCCCGAGCTCCGCGGCGCGCGTCGCCGACATCACGACGACCGCAGCTGCACCGTCGTTCAGCGGGCAGGAGTTCCCCGCGGTCACGAGCCCGCCCGGTTTGAATGCGGGCTCGAGCGCTGCCAGCTTCTCGTAGGTCGACGACCGGCGCGGGCCGTCGTCCGCCTCCACGCCTTCGTACGGCGTGATCTCACGCGCGAAGAAACCGGCGTCCTGGGCGGCGACCGCGCGCTCCTGCGACTGCTGCGCAAAGCGGTCCATGTCCTCGCGCGAGACGTTCCAGCGCTCGGCCACGTTCTCGGCCGTGAACCCCATGGGGATGTAGACGTTCGCGATCGGCGCGTCGTCGCCGAACAGGGCGGGGTGGAGCTCGTCCTCCGACTTCGGATACCCGCTCACCTGTGAGGTCGACTCGACACCGCCTGCGACGAACGCGTCGCCCTCACCGGCCTTGATCGCGTGGAACGCCATCCGGATCGTCTGGAGGCTCGACGCGCAGAAGCGGTTCACCGTGGCTCCCGGGACGGTTTCGGGCAGCCCCGCGAGCAGCGCGACGCGCCGGCCGAGGTTCATGCCCTGCTTCGCCTCGGGGAAGCCGCAGCCGATCAGCACGTCGACGAGCTCCGCCGGCGGCAGCTCCGGCACCTGCCGGAGGGCGGCGGCGACCGCGAACGCGGCCAGGTCGTCGGGGCGCGCTTCGACGAGTGAGCCCTTGCCTGCACGACCGATCGGCGTGCGGGCAGCTGAGATGATGACGGCTTCCGGCATGGTGGAATATTGACTCATCAGTCAAATGAAGGTTGACTGACCGGCCGTATGGGGTTGCTGCTCGAGCTGCGGGACGTCGACGCTCGCTACGGCCAGGTGCAGGCGCTCCGCGGAGTCGGCCTCACGGTCGCAGAGGGAGAGATCGTTGCCATCCTCGGCGCAAACGGCGCCGGCAAGACGACGACCCTCCGCGCGATCTCGGGCACGGTCCGCCGCAGCGGCACGCTGGAGTTCGACGGCAAGTCGCTCGCGCGCCTCGGCCCCGAGTCCGCCGCGCGTCTCGGTATCGCGCACGTTCCCGAGGGTCGCGGCACGTTCGTCGAGCTGTCCGTCTGGGAGAACCTGCGGCTCGGCGCGCACGTGCGCCGCGGCCGCCTGGACGACGACTTCCGCCGCGTGTTCGAGTACTTCCCCTGGCTCGAAGAGCGCCGTTCCCAGCACGCGGGAACACTCTCGGGCGGCGAGCAGCAGATGCTCGCCCTCGCCCGTGCGGTGATGCAGCGGCCGCGGCTGCTGCTCCTCGACGAGCCCTCGCTTGGTCTCGCACCGCTCGTTGTCGCCGAGATCTTCCGGATCGTCCGCGACCTCAACGAGCGCGAGGGAACCGCGATGCTCCTCGTCGAGCAGAACGCACGGAGCTCGCTTGCGATCGCGGCGCGCGCGTATGTCCTCGAGGTCGGCACGGTGGCGTTCGAAGGGACGAGCGCGGAGCTCTCGTCGCGTGACACCATCCGCCAGAGCTACCTCGGGTACTGATGTCCACGGTCTTCGCCACACAAAAAGGGCTGCGGTTCCTTCCGGCCAGCGGCTGGATCGTCCCGGCGTTCGTCGGCGCGGGATGCGTGTTCCTGCTGATCGGCTCGCTTCAGAGCTCGCTGTTCGCGCAGCAGACGATCTCGGGGCTCGCGAACGGCGGCATCTACGCGAGCCTGGCGGTTGCGCTCGTGCTCATCTATCGCGCGACCGAGGTGATCAACTTCGCCCAGGGAGCGATCGCGACGTTCACCACCTACGTTGCGTGGCAGCTGATGAGCTGGGGGCTCTCCTACTGGCTCGCCTTCGTGTGCACCCTGGGGATCGCTTTTGCCGGCGGTTTCCTGATCGAACTGATCGCGATCAGGCCGGTCGAGCGGCGCGGCAACCAGCTGACGGTCGTGATCGCCTCGATCGGACTCCTGATTTTGGTGGAGGGCTCGATCGGCTGGATCTGGGGCAGCGACCTCAAGTTCATGCCCGCGCCGTTCCCGTCGCACATCTATCGGGTCGGTGGTGTGGCGTTCTCGCGGCAGGACATCGCGACGATCGCGATCTCGATCGCGGCGGTGGTCGTGTTGCGGCTCCTCTTCCAGTTCACGAAGCTCGGGCTGGCGATGCGCGCGGCGGCGGTGCGGCCCGACGCGGCGCGGCTCGTCGGGATCCGGGTCAGCTGGATGCTCTCGCTCGGCTGGGGGCTCGCGGCGGTGCTCGGGGCGGTGGCCGGGCTGATGACCGCGGCCAGCCCGGCGTCGCTGCTCCAGCCGTCGATGATGGACGGCATCCTCATCTATGCCTTCGCCGCCGCGGTCCTGGGCGGGCTCGAGAGCGCGGCCGGCGCCGTCATCGGTGCGCTCGCGATCGGCGTCACCCTGAACCTGCTTGGCAGCTACGTCAGCTGGGTCACCCCTCAGCTCCTGCTGCCGGCGGCGTTCGTCCTCATGCTCGTTGTTCTGCTCGTCAAGCCGTCGGGGATGTTCGGACGCTCGAGGGTGAGCAGAGTATGAGGTTGAGTCCGGCCGCGATTCTCGGCATCGCAACGAGCGTCGTTGCAGCGGTCGTGGTCGGGCTCCTGCCGTTTACGCTCTCCGACTACCACCGCTCCACGGGTGCGACCGTCGGCGTCTTCTTCATCGCGATTCTGGCGCTCAACATCGTCACCGGCTACACCGGGCAGATCTCGATCGGTCACGGCGCGTTCATGGCCGTCGGTGGGTACACGACCGCGATCCTGACCCACAACCACGGCTGGAATGACCTCGCGACGCTGCCCGTCGCCGCGCTGATCGGCTTCGGGGCCGGAGTCGTCGTCGGCCTGCCCGCGCTGCGTTTCCACGGTGTCTACCTCGCACTGACCACGTTCGCCGTTGCGCTCGCAGTCCCGCAGATCGCCAAGAACTACCCGGGCTTCACCGGCGGGACCGAAGGGCTCGCGCTGCCGACCCACACAGGTATCTGGCTCTACTACACCGCGTGGATCGTCGCCGGGATCGTCTTCGTGCTCGCCTGGCTGCTCCTGCGCGGGCGCACCGGCCGCGCCTTCCGCGCTGTTCGTGACAGCGAGATCGCGGCCGCCTCGTCTGGTGTCAGCCTCTCCCTCTACAAGACGGTTGCATTCGGGATCTCCGCCGCGTTCGCCGCGGTCGCTGGATCCATCTACGTCCTGGTCAACAACTTCGTCAACCCGGATGTCTTCGGGCTCACGCTGTCGTTGTACATCCTCATCGGAGCTGTCGTGGGGGGCCTGGGCTCGCTCTGGGGGGTGCTGGTCGGCGCTGCTTTCGTCGAGTTGCTGCCGGTCGGCCTAACTACCGCCCACATCAGTTCGTCACAGTCAGTACCGGTGATCTTCGGAGCCGTCGTCATCGCTGTCATGGCCCTGCTGCCCCTTGGCGCGGCCAATCTCTTGCAAACCGTCTTGCACTTCGGATCCCAAACCGGTCAAAGTTCAGAGGTTCCCCTAGGCACGGAGGGCAGATGACCAGAAGGATGAAGGGAGCGCTCGCGCTCGTAGTGCTGGTGCTTACGGCGGTCGCCGTCTCGGCGGCCTTCGCCGCCGGTTCTGCGACGCCTGGCGTCACCAAGAAGACGATCACGATCGGCGGCACGTTCCCGCTCACCGGACCGGCCGCGCTCTACGGCGCAATTCCGAAGGCCGAGTTCGCGTACTTCTCGTACGTGAACGCGCACGGTGGTGTCAACGGGCGTCAGATCATCTTCAAGTACTACGACGACGGGTACAACCCGGCGAACACGGTCCCGCTGACCAAGAAGCTCGTCGAGCAGGATCACGTCTTCGCCGTCTACGGGAGCCTCGGCACCGCGCCGACGCTCGCGACCCGCGACTACCTGAACAAGGCCGGCGTGCCGCAGGTGCTCGTCGCCACCGGCGACTCCTACTGGGGCGCCCAGTACAAGACGTACCCGTGGACGATCGGCTTCCAGCCCGACTATCCGGGTGAGTCGCGGGTCTACGGGCAGTTCATTCGCAACAAGGTGCCGCAGGCGAAGATCGGCATCCTGATGCAGGATGACTCGTACGGCCAGAACTACTACAACGGCTTCCTTGCTGGGCTCGGCAGCGCGAAGTCGAAGATCGTCGATGTCGAGAAGTACGACGCGACCGCCACCGACGTCAGCCAGCAGGTCGTGAAGCTGAAGGCTGCCGGCGCGAACGTCTTCGCGCTCTTCGCCCTTCCGAGCCAGACGATCGATGCACTCGTCGTCGCGACGAAGGTCGGCTGGCATCCGACGACGTTCATCAACAATGTCTCCGCATCGCCGCTCTTCATGTATCTCGCGCAGAAGAGCGGGGCGAACGTCGCGGGCGACATCTCCGCGACGTACCTGAACGACATCTACAACAATCCGAACACGGCGACGGCGAAGCTCTTCGGGTCGATCATCGCCAAGTACGACCCGGGTGCGAATCCGCTGGACGCCGACATCCTCTTCGGCGTCGCCAACGCCTGGACGATGGTGCAGGCGCTCAAGCAGGCCGGGCCAAACCCGACCCGCGCGGGGCTGATGTCCGCGCTCACACACATGAACCAGGTCAACCCGTTCCTCTACCCGGGCCTCAAGATGGTCACGACGCCCACGGAGCGGTTCCCGATCGACCAGCAGATCCTCGAGCAGTACAAGGCCGACGGGAACTGGCACCCGTTCGGGCACATCTTCTCGAACGCTCGCTGACGCTCGCGACGGTGGCGGCGGCGCTTTCACGCGCCGCCGCCACCCACGACGGCTAGCGTCCAGCCATGGTCGAGTCGCTCGAAAGCGGGATCCGCCGCGTCACGTTCGCGCTGCCGTTCGGCATCGACCACGTCCACTGCTATCTCCTCCGCGCCTCGAGCGGCGGCTGGATCCTTGTCGACACGGGGCTCGGAACGCGGGATCCCGAGGCGCGGTGGCGATCGGTGCTCGATGCGCTGGACGGGCCGATCGAGCGAATCGTCGTCACGCACATGCATCCCGATCACGTCGGAGGCGCTCGAGACGCGGCGGAGGTGACGGGCGCGCCGGTCTTCCAGGGGCGCGAGGACTATGCGCAGTGCGCGCGGGCGTGGGGAGAGCGCGACCCCGAGCGGTTCGCCGCGTACTGGACGGAACAGGGGATGCCACAAAGCCACGTCGAGGGAATCGCGCAGGAGTCGGCCCGCCTGCTTTCGGCGGTTCACTGGCTGCCCGACCCGGAGCTGCTCGATCCGGGCGACGCGATCGACGGCTGGCGAATCGAGGTGCTGCCGGGCCACGCCGACGGTCACATCGTGCTGCTGCGCGACGACGTGATGATCGCGGGCGATGTCATCCTCGGCGGCATCACACCGGCGATCGGGCTCTATCCGGATTCGCGGCCGGACCCGCTCGGTGACTACCTGCAGAGCCTCGCCCGGATCGAGGAGCTCGCCCCTCGCGTCGCGTACGCGGGCCATCGCGAACCGGTCACCGATCCCGCGGCGCGCGCGAGAGAGATCAAAGCCCACCACGCCGACCGGCTCGATCACACGCTCGGCGCGCTCGGCGGGGCACCGATCTCGCCCTACGAGGTCTCGCTGTCGCTGTTCGGGAGCGAGCTTTCGACCACGCTGCGCCGTTTTGCCACCGCCGAGGCGCTCGCCCATCTGGAGCGCCTGGTGCGGGAAGGCCGCGCAGAACGGGTCGGTTCGGGGTACGCCAAAACGGGGATCTAGGCGGCCCGCCGCGGGGGACAGACGCCGGGTATGGCTCCGGCGACACTTCGACCATGATCTTCACCGGTCCGATCTCGACAGGGTCGAGGGCAGGAACCATGCTCCAGTGGGCATAGCCCGCATTCGCTGATCGGCGCGAGGCGCGCCGATACCATGCGCGTCATGGAGCCGCTCCGGATCGGCGTTCTTGCCGTGCAGGGCAACTTTCGCGAGCACGTACAGATGTTGCGGCGCCTCGGTGCCGAAACGGTTGAGGTGCGCAAGCCGGCGGAGCTCGCGGGCCTCGACGGTCTCGTGATCCCGGGCGGCGAGTCGACGACGTTCATGCGCTTGATGCGGCTGTACGGCCTGGACGACGCACTCCGGCGATTCGCACGGCCGGTTTTCGGAACCTGCGCGGGGATGATCGTGCTCGACCGAAACCATCTCGGCCTGGTCGACATCTCGGTGCGCCGGAACGCATTTGGCCGTCAGGTCGCGTCGTTCGAGACAGATCTCGACGTCGTCGGCCAGGATGAGCCGGTGCACGCCGTTTTCATCCGCGCGCCCTGGGTCGAGGAGGTCGGGCCCGGTGTCGAGGTGCTGGCCGAGATCGACGGACGTCCGGTGCTCGCGCGCGAAGGGCGCTTTTTGGTCGCGTCGTTCCATCCCGAGTTGACCGACGACACGCGGCTCCACGAACAGTTCTTGGATCTCGTCAGGGAGGAAGCCGGTGTCCGGGCATAGCAAGTGGTCGTCGATCAAGCACAAGAAGGGCGCGGTTGACGCGAAGCGCGGCAAGCTGTTCTCGAAGCTCTCGCGGGCGATCATCGTCGCGGCCAAGGAGGGCGGCGGTGATCCGGCCAACAACCTCTCGCTGCAGAACGCGATCGAAAAGGCGAAGTCGTACTCGATGCCGAAGGACAACATCGACCGCGCGATCGCAAAAGGCTCGGGCGCCGACGCCGATGCGGATGCGTTCGAGACGATCGTCTACGAGGGCTACGGGCCCGAAGGCGTTGCCGTGATCGTCGAGGCGCTCACCGACAACCGCAACCGGACGGCCGCCGACGTGCGCCACGTGTTTGCGAAGAACGGCGGCAACCTGGGCGCCACCGGCGCGGTCGCGTGGCAGTTCGACCGCCGCGGCGTCGTCATCGTCACGGCGGACGGGGTCGACGAAGAGGAGCTTCTGCTTGTCGCGGCCGACGGCGGGGCCGACGACATCGAGCAGGACGGCGCGGTCTTCGAGGTGACCTCGGCGCCGGAGTCGCTCTCGAACGTGCGGGTGGCGATCGAGGCAGCGGGCTTCACCGTCGAGTCGGCGGAGCTGCAGCTCGTACCGAAGACGACCGTCGCCGTGGAGGACGAGGCGACTGCCCGCCAGGTGATGCGGCTGATCGACGCGCTCGAGGACAACGACGACGTCCAGGATGTCTATGCGAACTTCGACATCCCCGAGCAGGTGCTCGAAGCCGTCGTCGGCTAGTTCCACTCCCGCTTGCAGGGCGAAACCACCAGGAACGTCCGGAAGCGCGCCTAACGTGTTGCCGTGAAGGTTCTCGGCATCGACCCAGGGACGGCAGCGTGCGGGTACGGAATCGTCCACGAAAGCGGCGGGCGCCTCAGGGCCACGTGCCACGGGTGGTGGCGAACGTCGCCTCGCGAGCGGCCGGAGGTGCGGTTGCTCACGATCTTCACGGGCGTCCAGGAACTGATCGCGGAGCACGCGCCGGATGCCGTCGCCCTGGAGGAATCGTTCGTCGGCGCCGACGCCCGCATCGCGCTCTCCGTCGGACAGGCCAGGGGAGCCGTGCTCGTCGCCGCGGCGTACGCCGGCGTCGGGTGCGCTGAGTACGCACCCGCCAGCGTCAAGCAGGCCGTGTGCGGCTACGGCCGCGCCGACAAGCAGCAGGTGGGGAAGATGGTGAAGGCGATCCTCGGCCTCGACGAGGTGCCGACGCCGAATCACGCCGCCGACGCGCTCGCGGTCGCGATCTGCCACGCGCTCGCCCCGCCGCTTCTGCAGCAGGTGTCGGCATGATCGCGCGGCTCCGGGGCCGTGTGGCCGGGCGCGTAGGGCAGGGGCTTGTCGTCGACGTGAACGGGGTCGGCTACCTGGTCAGCGCGACGCCGTCGGTGCAGCGTCTCGGCAGCGGCGAGATCACGATCGAGATCCACACCGTCGTGCGCGAGGACACGCTTGCGCTCTTCGGCTTCGCCACCTCGGAGGAGCGCGAGCTCTTCGAGCTCCTGCTCGGCGTGTCCGGCGTCGGCCCGAAGGTGGCGCTCGCGATCGTCTCCGGCTCGACTCCCGCCGAGCTGCGCCGTGCGATCGCGCGCGACGACGTGAAGCGTTTTCAGGCGATCCCGGGCATCGGTCTGAAGACCGCGCAGCGCGTGGTGCTCGAGCTGAAGGAGAAGCTGGCCTCCGTCCCTGACGTGACGGCGGCTCGTGACGACCTGCTCGCGAGGGACGCTCTCGTTGGGCTCGGGTGGTCATTGCTCGACGCCGAGCGCGCGCTCGCGGACGTCGATCCTGCGCTGTCTGTCGAGGAACAGGTTCGCGCGGTCCTGCGGAGGGCGGCGTGAGCCGTAGGCTCGACGGAGGCTCGCAAGAGCGGAGGCGCCGGCTGGGCCGGCGCCGGGAGCGGGCATGAGCCGTAGGCTCGACGGAGGCTCGCAAGAGCGGAGGCACCGGCTGGGCCGGCGCCGGGAGCGGGCATGAGCGAGTTGCTGGCCGCGGCCGTTCACGGCAGCGACGAGGAGGAGCTGGAGCGCTCGCTGCGCCCGCGCGACCTCGCGGACTTCGTCGGACAGGAGCGCGTGAAGGAGCAGCTCCAGATCGCGCTCGAAGCGGCCAAGGCTCGCGGCGAGGCGCTCGATCACGTGCTGCTGGCCGGGCCGCCGGGGCTCGGCAAGACGTCGCTTGCGCAGATCGTGCGCAACGAGCTCGGCGTCGGCATCCGCCAGGTCGCAGGCCCGGCACTCGAGCGGAAGGGCGACATCGCAGCCATCCTGACCACGCTCGAGCCGCGCGACGTGCTCTTCGTCGACGAGATCCATCGGCTGAACCGCGCCGCCGAAGAGATCCTCTACCCGGCGCTCGAGGATTTTCGTCTCGACATCATCGTCGGACAGGGGCCTGCGGCGCGAACGCTCACGCTCGACCTGCCGCCCTTCACGCTCGTCGGGGCGACCACGCGCACCGGCCTGCTGACGACGCCGCTGCGTGACCGCTTCGGGCTGACGTTTCGCCTCGATCTTTATACGCCCGAGGAGCTCGCAAAGATCGTGCGTCGCTCGGCGCGCATCCTCGGTGTCGAGATCGCCGACGACGCTGCCGAGCTCGTTGCCGCACGCTCCCGCGGTACGCCGCGCATCGCAAACCGCATCCTGCGCCGGGTCCGCGACGTCGCCGAGGTGCGCCACGAGGGGTCCGTGACGACCTCGATCGCGGAAGAGGCGCTGACACTGCTCGAGGTCGACGGTCAGGGGCTCGAGCGGTTCGATCGCCAGCTTCTGCGCTGCGTCGTCGAGAAGTTCGGGGGTGGGCCGGTGGGCCTCTCGACGTTGTCCGTCGCGCTCGGTGAGGAGCCCGAGACGATCGAGGACGTCTACGAGCCGTTCTTGCTGCAACTCGGCTTTCTCCAGCGCACGCCGCGCGGCAGGGTGGTTACGGAGCTCGGGCGAGCGCATCTCGGCGCTCTTTCGGCGTCGGCGACGCTGTTCTAGTCTGTCGCCGATGGGCACCACGTCATCACGCGCGGACGCCGCAGCGGCGTCCGTCGGTGCGTGCGATCTGTTCGTGTTGCGGCGGATCACGGGAAACCGGTTCGTGCACTTCGGCGGCAGCGGTCGCGGCGCGGGTTGGGCCGGCCTGATCGAGGTCTCGAGCGACGAGGAAAGCTCACTCGCCGCGGCTCTCGGCACCCGGCGTCCCGTGCGCCTCGCCACCGGCGGCAAGGAGCTCGTCTTCGGGCCGTACTACGCGCGGGCGGCAGCGTTCGTGCCGGTGACCGACGACGTGGTCGTCGTGCTCGGGTGCGAGGACGATGCGCTCGACGCTGCGACCGACGACGCCCTCGCGGCCGCGGCGACGATGGCGGCCGAGGCGGTGGTGGCGGTGACCCCGGCCAGGCAGCTCGCCGACGAGCTCGAGGAGCTCGAGGCGGTGCGCGCCGCCGTGGCCGTGGCGGCGGTCGATGTCGCGCCCGTGATGCGCGCACTCGGGAAGATCGCGGCCGAGGC
>Ga0307374_10005426_pt1 | contig 20619 bp, 16 predicted proteins | sample OX3MG_FD_202532 | JGI IMG/M metagenome (GOLD analysis project Ga0307374, IMG submission 202532) | Soil microbial communities from Risofladan, Vaasa, Finland - OX-3 | ecosystem: Environmental > Terrestrial > Soil > Coastal area > Acid sulfate soil | place: Finland: Risofladan, Vaasa | collected...
CCGACGGCGTTGATCCCCGGCTCGTCGCCACGGTCACCGCCTGGTGCGCGGAGCGCGGCATCCTCGCCCAGAGCCTGCGCATCGAGAGCCGCACGCTCGAGGACGTCTTCCTCGAGCTGACCGGACGGGAGCTGCGATCATGACCGACACCCTGGCGCGGTGGCCGCCCCCGGCGCCCGGCGCCGCGCCGCTGCCGCGGATGGTCGCCGCGCAGGCGGGGATGGAGCTGCGGATCCTGCTCCGTAACGGCGAGCAGCTGCTGCTGACGCTGATCATCCCGGTTCTGCTGCTGCTCGCGTTCGGCCATGAGCCGCTGGTCAGCATCAGCGGCAGCCGGATCGACTTCGTGGTGCCGGGCATTCTCGCGCTCGCGGTCATGTCGACGGCCTTCACCAGCCAGGCGATCGCGACCGGCTTCGAGCGCCGCTACGGCGTGCTGAAGCGGCTCGGCGCGTCGCCGCTGTCGCGCGGCGGCCTGATCGCCGCCAAGACGCTGAGCGTGCTGGCCGTCGAGGCGCTGCAGGTGATCGTGATCGCGGGCCTGGGCGCGGTGCTGGGCTGGCAGCCGCGGACGAGCCCGGCCGGCGTGGCCTGGGCGCTGCTGCTCGTGCTGGCCGGCACGGCCGCCTTCAGCGGCCTGGCGCTGCTGCTGGCGGGGACGTTGCGGGCCGAGGCGACGCTGGCGGCGGCGAACCTGCTCTACCTGGTCATGCTGGGAATAGGCGGGGTGGTCTTCCCACTCGACAAGTTCCCGGCCGCGATCCAGCCCGAGCTCAAGCTGCTGCCGGCCGGCGCGCTCGCGGACGGCCTGCGCATGTCCCTGGCCCACGGCGGCGGCCTGCCGGCCGCGGATCTGCTGGTGCTGATCGCCTGGGCGGCCGTCACCATCGCCATCGCCGCGCGCACCTTCCGCTGGGAGTAGGCCGTCCCCGCGCGGCAGGCGAGCCCGGACAGCGGCACCGCGGCGGCCAGGAGCCGCCGGCGGCCGGGACCTGGCGGCGTCCCGCCATCGGCGCTGGTGCTCACCGGGATCGTCTCCGTGCAGCTCGGCGCCGGGCTGGCCGGGCGGATGTTCAGCCAGGTCGCCGCCGCCGGGATCACCGGCGTGCGGCTGTGGTGGGCGGCGGCCATCCTGGCCGCCGTCGGCGGCCGCGGCCTGGCCGCCGCGGTGCGCGCGATCATCGCGAACCGAGCCTGGCGGGACGCCGCGGTCGTCCTGGCCTTCGGCGTGACGCTGGGTGTCATGAACTACTCGATCTACCAGTCGTTCGCCCGCATCCCGCTGGGCGTCGCGGTGACGATCGAGTTCCTGGGCCCGCTGGCCGTCGCCGTCGCCTCGTCCCGGCGGCTGGTCGACGCGGTCTGGGTGGTCCTGGCCGGCGCCGGCGTCGCCCTGCTCACCCGCGGCGGGTTCGCGGGCATCTCGGGCGGGGCGGCCCTCGCGGGAGTGGTGTTCGCGCTGGTGGCCGCCGCCACGTGGGCCGCCTACATCCTGCTGAGCCGGTCCACGGGCCAGCGGTTCGGCGGGTCCTCCGGCCTGGTCATCGCGATGCTGGTGGCCGCCGTTGTGGTGACCCCGGCGGCCATCGCCGACAGCGGCCCGGCGCTGCTGCGCCCCGGCGTGCTGGCGGCCGGCCTGGGGATCGGGCTGCTCTCCTCGGTCATCCCCTACCGACTGGAGCTCGAGGCGCTGCGCCGCGTCCCGGCCCGGGTCTTCGGCATCTGGATGAGCCTGGAGCCGGCCGTCGCCGCGCTGGTGGGCCTGATCGTGCTCGGCGAGGCGCTGGCCGCCCGGCAGTGGCTGGCCATCGCCTGCGTGACCGTGGCCAGCGCCGGGGCCGCCCGCGGCAGCCCGCGAGATCACCGGGCGGAGCCCGGGACCGGAATGCCCCAACCGCCGGCCAGCTAGTCCGCGCGCGGTCCTACGATGGGCTCGTGCCCGGACATCTTGCCACTCCGCCGCCGGCCGCGAGCCCGGCCGCGCCGGCCACGCTGGGCGGATCGCACCGGCCGCGCTGGGCGCGCTGGGCGCGGAGCCTGGCGGACATCGTGGCGGACCCATCCCCGGCGGTCATGCGGCGGATCGCGCTCGCCGGGGTCGCGGCCTCGGCCGCCATCATCCTGACCGGCGCCGCGGTGCGGCTCAGCCAGTCCGGCCTCGGCTGTCCCGACTGGCCGCAGTGCACGGCGCGCAGCCTGGTGGCCGGCGGCGACACCGGCGGCTCTTTGGTCCACCGGTGGATCGAGTTCGGCAACCGGCTGGTGACCATCGCGATCTTCGTTATCGCCGTGGTTGTCTGCGTCGCGGCGTGGCGGTTCCGTCCCGGTCCGGACGGCCGCCGCCGCAAGGACCTGGTCTGGCTGGCGGTCGCGCAGCCCGGCGCGATCGTGGTGCAGGCCGTGCTGGGTGGCATCGTCGTGCTGACCAAGCTCAATCCGGCCTGGGTATCGGTACATTTCCTGGCCTCGGCGGCACTGATCGCGGCGGCGGTCGCGCTGTATGTCCGGTGCCAGGAGCCCGCCGGCCCGGCCCGGCCGCTGGTCCGCCCGGAGGTGCGACTGCTGTCGCTGGCCCTGGTGGGCACCATCGCGCTGATGCTGACGGCCGGCACGGTCGTCACCGGAACGGGGCCCCTGGCCGGCGCCCGGTCGGTGCCCAGGTACCCGCTGCCGCTGACCGGCGTGACCCAGTTGCACGCCGACATCGGCTGGCTGCTCGGCGGGCTGGTCGTCGCGCTGATGGTGGCCATGCGCCTGTCGGCCGCGCCGCGCCGGGCGGTGCGGCTGGGCTGGCTGCTGGCCGGCCTGATCCTCGTGCAGGGCGCGGTCGGCTATTCGCAGTACTTCAGCGGGCTGCCGGCCGGCCTGGTCTGGGTGCACGAGACCGGGGCGACCGCGATCTGGGTGACCGTCCTGCTGCTGCCGTATGCGCTCCGCGACCGCGGTCAGCTAGCGCAGTGACCGCGCGGCAGGTGACGCGTGGCGCGTCCGGGATTACGCGTGGCGGGTCCGGGATAAGGTCGGTCCGTAAAGAGGAATGGCGCATAAAGAGCAGGGAGGCCTGAGCCAAGGTGAGCAGCGAGATGCCCGCGGAGCTGGAGTGGACCCAGGCCGACAGGCGGGCCGTGGACCTGGTCCGGGTCCTGGCCATGGACGCGGTCCAGAAAGCGGGATCGGGCCATCCGGGCACCGCCATGAGCCTGGCCCCGGCCGCCTATCTGCTGTTCCAGCGCGTCCTGCGGCACGACCCGTCCGACGCCGCCTGGCAGGGCCGGGACAGGTTCGTGCTGTCCTGCGGGCACTCCAGCCTGACCCTGTACATCCAGAGCTACCTGTCCGGCTACGGGCTGACCCTGGATGACCTGAAGGCCTACCGGACGTGGGACAGCCTGACCCCGGGTCACCCCGAGCACTGGCTGACGCCGGGAGTCGAGTGCACCACCGGCCCGCTCGGCCAGGGCCTGAGCATGGCGGTGGGCATGGCCATGGCCGCCCGCCGCGAGCGGGGCCTGCTCGACCCGGACGCCGAGCCGGGCACCAGCCCGTTCGACCACCACATCTACGTGTTCGCCTCGGACGGAGACATCGAGGAGGGCATCACCCACGAGGCGTCCTCGATCGCCGGGCACCAGGAGCTGGGGAACCTGGTGGTGCTCTACGACGACAACAGCATCTCCATCGAGGACGACACCAGCATCGCCAAGTCCGAGGATGTCTGCGCCCGTTACGAGGCCTACGGCTGGCACGTGCAGCGGGTGGACTGGCGCCACCCGACGGGCTACGCCGAGGACGTCAAGGCGCTGTACCAGGCGTTCCAGGCGGCCCGCGACCACACGGCCGGGCCCTCGCTGATCTCGCTGCGGACGATCATCGGCTGGCCCGCGCCGCACAAGCAGAACACCGGCGCCGCGCACGGCTCCGCCCTGGGGGCCGACGAGGTCGCCGCGACCAAGCAGATCCTCGGCTTCGACCCAGCGGCCGACTTCCCGGTCGAGGACGAGACGCTGGCCCGCGCCCGCCAGGTGGCCGAGCGGGGCAAGGAGTTGCACGCGCGCTGGAACGAGCGGTTCGCGGCGTGGTCGGCGGCCAGCCCTGACCGCCGCGAGCTGCTGGACCGGCTGGCGGCCCGCGCGCTGCCGGCGGGCTGGACCAAGGCGCTGCCCACGTTCGAGCCCAGCGCGAAGGGAATCGCGACCCGGTCGGCCTCCGGGCAGGTGCTCGGCGCGCTAGCGCCGGTGCTGCCGGAGCTGTGGGGCGGGTCGGCCGACCTGGCCGGCAGCAACGACACCACGATGAAGGGCGAGCCGTCCTTCATCCCCACCGAGCACCAGACCGAGATGTTCCCCGGCAACCCGTACGGGCGGACGCTGCACTTCGGCATCCGCGAGCACGGGATGGGCGCCATCCTCAACGGGATCGCGCTGCACGGCCTCACCCGGCCCTACGGCGGCACGTTCCTGGTGTTCAGCGACTACATGCGGGGCGCGGTCCGGCTGGCCGCGCTGATGAAGCAGCCGGTCACCTACATCTGGACCCATGACTCGATCGGCCTGGGCGAGGACGGCCCGACCCACCAGCCCGTCGAGCACCTATGGTCGCTGCGCGCGATCCCGGGCCTGGACATCGTGCGGCCGGCCGACGGCAACGAGACGGCGGTCGCCTGGCGGACGATCCTGGAGCGCACCGATCATCCGGCCGGGCTGTGCCTGACCCGGCAGAACGTCCCGGTGTTCGACAGGTCGGCCGGGCCGGGCGGCCTGGCTAGCGCGGACGGCACCGTGCGGGGCGGTTACGTGCTCGCCGAGGCGGCCGGCGGCAGCCCCGAGGTCATCCTCATCGGCACCGGCAGCGAGGTCCAGATCGCGCTGGCGGCGCGCGAGCAACTCCAGGAGCAAGGTGTCGCGGCCCGGGTGGTATCGATGCCGTGTGTCGAATGGTTTAAGGAGCAGGGCGGGGCCTACCGGGAAGAGGTCCTGCCGGCTGGCGTCCGGGCCCGGGTCAGCGTCGAGGCGGGCATTGCCCTGGGCTGGCGGGAGTACGTCGGGGATCTCGGCGAGAGCGTCAGCCTCGAGCATTTCGGTGCTTCGGCCGACTATCAGAAGCTGTACGAGGAATTCGGCCTGACTGCCGAGCACGTAGTGAAGGCAGCGCAGGCGAGCCTGGCGCGAGCGCGCGGGGCGCGCGGGGCGCGCGGGGCTGCCGCCCCGACGCCGTCTGCGCCGTAGCGGGCTGCGCCGAAGCAGCCGAGCCCCGAAGCTATTGAGCAAGCTAGAAGGAGAAAGTCATGACGACCCAGCCCGACGACAAGCTGGGGCAGCTGAGCGCGCTCGGCGTGGCAGTGTGGCTCGATGACATCAGCCGGGAGCGGCTGCGCACGGGCAACCTGGCCGCGCTGATGCGCGACTTCCATGTCGTTGGCGTGACGTCCAACCCCACCATCTTCGCCAGTGCCCTGTCCAAGGGCGACGCCTACGACGAGCAGATCGCCGACCTGCAGATCCGCGACGTCACCCTCGACGAGGCATCCCGGGCCATCACCACCTACGACATCCGCTGGGCCGCGGACGTGCTGCGCCCGGCCTATGACGCCTCCGGCGGCCTGGACGGGCGAGTCTCGATCGAGGTCGACCCGCGGATCGCGCGGGACAGCGTCAAGACCATCGCCGAGGCGAAGGCGCTGTGGTGGGCGGTGGACCGGCCGAATATGTATATCAAGATCCCCGCCACGACCGAGGGCCTGCCGGCGATCACTCAGACGCTTGCGCAGGGTATCAGCGTCAACGTCACGCTGATCTTCTCGCTGGAACGATACGGCGAGGTCATCGACGCGTACATGGCGGGCCTGGAAGCCGCCGACGCGGCCGGCCACGACCTCTGCGCCATCGCGTCGGTGGCGTCGTTCTTCGTCAGCCGCGTCGACACCGAGGTGGACGGGCGGCTGGAGAAGATCGGCTCGGCCGACGCGCTGGCGCTGCGCGGCCGGGCCGCGATCGAGAACGCGCGGCTGGCCTACGAGCTGTTCGAGCAGCGGTCGGCCACCAGCCGGTGGGCGGCCCTCCAGGGCCGCGGCGCTCGCCCGCAGCGGCCGCTGTGGGCGTCGACCAGCACCAAGAACCCCGCGTACAAGGACACCATGTACGTCACGGACCTGGTCGCGGCCGGGACCGTGAACACGATGCCCGAGCCGACGCTGCACGCGATAGCCGGCCACGGCGACGTGCGCGGCGACACCATTCACGGCACCTACGACGGGGCCCGGCGGTACTTCGAGCAACTCGCGGCCGTCGGTGTCAGCTACGACGACGTGGTGCAGGTGCTGGAGGACGAGGGCGTGGAGAAGTTCGCCACCTCCTGGAACCAGCTGCTGGACACCATCAAGTCCGAAATGGCCGCTAAGGGCAGCCTGTGACGAACTGGCCCGCGCGAAAGCTGACGACCGGAGGACGGCGATGATCCCCAACCCGCTGCGCGACCCGCGGGACCGGCGGATCCCCCGGGTCGCGGGGCCGTGCGTCCTCGTCTTGTTCGGCGTGACCGGGGACCTGGCCAGCAAGAAGCTGCTCCCGGCCATCTACGACCTGGCCAACCGCGGCCTGCTGCCGCCGGGCTTCTCGCTCGTGGGCTTCGCTCGCCGTGACTGGGAGGACGAGGACTTCGCCCAGGTCACGCACGACGCGGTGAAGGCGCATTCGCGGACGCCGTTCCGCGAGGAGGTCTGGCAGCAGCTGTCGGAGGGCGTGCGCTTCGTGTCCGGCGAGTTCGCCGACGATGCTGCCTTCGACCAGCTCGCCCAGACCGTCGCGCAGCTCGACGCCGAGCGCGGGACCGGCGGCAACTACGCGTTCTACCTGTCCGTCCCGCCCAAGGCCTTCCAGCAGGTGGTCCAGCAGCTCAAGCGGTCCGGCCTGTCCACGCCGCCGGAGCGCGACAGCGCTGATTCAAACGGCGACCGCAAGCCGTGGCGGCGGGTGGTCATCGAGAAACCGTTCGGCCATGACCTGGCCAGCGCGCGGGAGCTCAACAACATCCTGTCCGCGGTCTTCCCGTCCGGGACGGTCTTCCGCATCGACCACTACCTCGGCAAGGAGACCGTCCAGAACCTGCTGGCGCTGCGCTTTGCCAACTCCCTGTTCGAGCCGATCTGGAACCGCAGCTACGTGGACCATGTCCAGATCACGATGGCCGAGGACATCGGGATCGGCGGCCGCGCCGGATACTACGACGGCATCGGGGCCGCGCGCGACGTCATCCAGAACCACCTGCTCCAACTCCTGGCGCTGACCGCGATGGAGGAGCCCGTCTCCTTCTCGGCGGACTCACTGCGCGCGGAGAAGGAGAAGGTGCTGTCGGCGGTCAAGATCCCCGAGGACATGGCCATCGGCACCGCCCGCGGCCAGTACGGCGCGGGCTGGCAGGGCGGCATCGAGGTGCGCGGCTTCCTGGAGGAAGACGGCATCGCCCCGGACTCCACCACCGAGACCTACGCGGCGCTGCGGCTGACCATCGACACCAGGCGCTGGGCGGGGGTGCCCTTCTACCTGCGCACGGGCAAGCGGCTGCCGTCCCGGATGACGGAGATCGCGGTGCTGTTCCAGCGGGCGCCGCACCTGCCATTCGCCGCCACCGACACCGAGGAGCTCGGCCAGAACGCCCTGGTGATCAGGGTGCAGCCGGACGAGGGCGTGACCGTCAGGTTCGGCTCCAAGGTACCCGGCTCGGCCATGGAGGTCCGCGACGTGAACATGGACTTCGCCTACGGCGAGTCGTTCACCGAGTCGAGCCCCGAGGCCTACGAGCGGCTGCTGCTGGACGTGCTCATCGGCGATCCCCCGCTGTTCCCTCGCCAGGAGGAGGTCGAGCTGTCCTGGCAGATCCTCGACCCGATCGAGGAGTACTGGGCCGGCCACGACAAGCCAGAACAGTACCCGGCCGGCACCGCGGGGCCGCCGGGCGCCGACGCGCTGATCGGGCGCGACGGCCGGGCCTGGCGCCGAATCTAGGTGCCGGCGACCGCCAGGGATTGCTAGCGAAGAAGAGGCCGCATGCTCATCGACCTGACCGACACCACCACCGGCGAGATCCGGGGCGCCCTGACCAGGGCCAGGGACCAGCTCGGCGGTCCCACGACGGGCGTGGTGCTCAACCTGATCATCATGACCGACGAGTCCCGGCAGCACGACGCGGTGCGCGCGGCCAACCAGGCCGGCCGGGAGCATCCCTGCCGGATACTCGGCGTGATCAGCCGCGGCTCCAGCGGGTCGTCCCGGCTGGACGCGGAGATCAGGTCCGGTGACGGCGCCGCCGGGCAGACGGTGCTGCTGCGCCTGTACGGGCCGATGAGCCTGCACCCCGACTCCGTCGTCATGCCGCTGCTGGTGCCCGACACGCCGGTGGTCACCTGGTGGCCGGGCAACGGCCCTGATGTCCCCTCGGGCGAGCCGCTGGGGGCCCTGGCGCAGCGTCGCGTGACCGATGCCGCCGCGGCCAGCAGCCCGGCCGAGGCGCTGCACGGGCTCGCCCTGGCCTACCGGCCCGGCGACACGGACCTGAGCTGGACGAGGGCGACGTCGTGGCGATCCCTGCTCGCCGCCACGATCGACCAGACCGACGAGGCCGTCCGCGGCGGGACCGTCTCCGCCGAGGAGGGCAATCCGACAGCCGACCTGCTAGCGGCCTGGCTGTCCAGCCGCCTGGACGTGCCCGTTAGCCGGGAAATCTCCGGCGGCCCCGGGATCACGGGGGTGTCGTTCGCCGTCGACGACGGCGAGATCACGATCACCCGGCCAGATGGCCGCACCGCGACGCTGAGCCGGCCGGGCCAGCCGGACCGGCACGTCGCGCTGCAGCGGCGGGACACGGCCGAACTGCTCGCCGAGGAACTGCGGCGGCTGAACCCGGACGAGATCTACGGCGAGACCCTGGCCGCGGCGTTCGCCGCCGTCCCGGCTGACTGGCGGTAGCGCCATCAGCGCGCCTCAGGTGCTCGTGCACCGCGACGCCGAACTGCTGGCGCAGGCCGTCGCCGCCCGGCTGGTGACCCGCCTGGTGGACGCCTGCGCGGCGGGCGCCTCCGCCTCGCTGGTCCTCACCGGCGGCGGCATCGGCACCCGGGTGCTAGCCGAACTGGCAGCCGCTCCGGCCCGGGACGCCATCGACTGGCGCCGCGTCGACATCTGGTGGGGTGACGAGCGGTTCCTGCCGTCGGGCCACCCGGAGCGGAACGAGACCGGCGCCCGCGCCGCGCTGCTGGACCACATCGACATCAGCCCCGACCGGGTGCACCCGATGCCCGCCTCCGACGGGCCCGACGGCGACAACCCGGAGGCCGCCGCCGACCGGTACGCCGACTGGCTGCGCGCCGCCGCGCGGCCCGAGGACCATGGCGACGTGCCGTCGTTTGACGTGCTGCTGCTCGGCATCGGGCCGGACGCGCACGTCGCGTCGCTGTTCCCCGGCCTGCCGGCCAACTATGAGCAAGAACGCACCGTGGTGGCCGTCCACGGCGCCCCCAAGCCGCCGCCGACCCGGCTGACCCTGACCCGGCCCGCCATCCTGGCGGCCCGTGATGTCTGGATCATCGCATCGGGCGCCGACAAGGCGCCCGCGGTGCGGCTCGCGCTGTCGGGCGCCGGGCCCGTCCAGGTACCCGCCGCCGGCGCCCGAGGCCGCCAGCAGACGCTGCTGCTGCTCGACCGGGCGGCGGCGGCCGAGGTGCCTGCACAGCTCGGCCGCATCGCGTCACCCTGACGCGCAGATCGCGCCATGCCTCCTACCCTGCGCCCGCGCGCCCGGCGCGATCACCTCGTCGTGTGCGGCGGCGACGCCCTGGCGTTCCGGATGGTGGAGGAACTGACCGTCAGGTACGCCGAGCGGGTCACGGTCATCCTGCCGTCGGCCAGCCGCAGCCACGGGCCGCAACTCGCCGCCCTGCCCGGCGTCCGGATCATCGAGCGGGCGGAGGCCGACCGGCAGGCATTCCTGGAGGCCGACCTGGGCACCGCGCGCGGCCTGGCGCTGCTGGACCAGGACGATCTCGGCAACTTCCATGCGGCGCTGCGCGCTCAGGAGATTAACCCGGGCCTGCGGCTCGTCATCGCCATCTTCAATACGGGCCTCGGGGAGCGGATCCGGACGTTCTTCGCCGACTGCGCCGTCCTGTCGGAGTCAGCCATGTCCGCGCCCGCCTTCGTGGCCGCGGCCCTCGGCGAGCCCGCGCCCAGCCATGTCCGGCTGTCGGGCCGCACGCTCTACGTGGCGCGACGCGAGGAAGTCCGCGCGGGGCACATCGTCTGCGGGCTGGCCTCCGGCGCCGAGTCCAGCGAGCCGGACCTGCGGCCGGCGCAGGAGGCGACCACCGGCCTGGTGCTGGCGATCGCCGACGGCACGCCCCGCAACCCGCTGGAGCGCCAGCGACGCCACCCGCTGAGCGCCGCCCTGCGGCTAGGGCGATCCCTGTTCGGCCACCGGATCGGAGCGGCCTTCGCCGCGCTGATCGGCGTCCTGGTCATCGGCTTCATCCTGCTGACGACCGCCAGCCACTTCTCGGCGAGCGACGCCCTGTACCTCACGCTCCTGGACGCGGCGGGGACCGCCGTGACCAGCCCGCAGCTGCCGGCCCCGGAGAAGGTGGCCCAGTTCCTGCTGACCTTCGACGGGCTGGCCTTCCTGCCCCTGCTCACCGCGGCGGTCGTGGGCGCTCGCCTCACCGGCTCCGTGGCCGGCGCCGAGCGGCCCATCAGCGACCATGTCATCGTCGCCGGCCTCGGCAACGTGGGGACCCGGATCGTCGGCCAGCTCCATGACCTCGGTGTCGACGTGGTCTGCGTGGACAAGAGCGAGACCGCGTCCGGGCTGGCGATGGCCCGCCGGCTGGGCCTCAAGGTGGTCATCGGCGAGACGCACCGCGAGGAGACGCTGCGGACGGCCGGCATCGACAGCTGCCAGGCCCTGGTGTCCGTCACCGACAGCGACATCGTTAACCTGGAGACGGCCCTGCACGCCCGCGCGCTGGCGGAGCACCCGCGAGTCGTCGTCCGGCTCTACGACGACGACCTCGCGCTCCGCGTCCAGCAGACGATCAGCAACACCATCTCCCGGTCGGTCTCCTACCTGGCCGCCCCGGTGTTCGCGGCGGCGATGCTCGACCACCAGGTGCTGCGCACCATCGCCGTCGGCCGGCACGTGCTGGTGATCGCCGACGTGCCCGTCCGCGGCGGCGCGGAGCTGACCGGCGCGCCGATCGGGGACATCCACGACCGCAGTGCGGTGCGGGTCATCGCCCTGCGCCGGTCAGGTGCCGCCGAGCTGGACTGGTCCCCCCGGCAGGACTACCGGCTGGCGGCACGGGACCGCGTCTTCGTCCTGGCGACCCGGGCGGGCCTGTCCACCGTGCTCGGGCGGGCGGACTCGGTGCTCGACCGCCCGGAACCCGGCTAGCCCGGTTTTCGAAACTACTGCTGAGCCCCACCCGGAAACCGGAAAGTCGGCAAAGGCTGGAACCTGGGTCTCCCCAAACGAAGGCCGTCAGAGTTACGCTCATGGCAAGATCTTCTGCCTGGTTCTAGGGAGCCCGGTATGAAGACACGGGAAGGCTACGAATGGCCGTTTTCGTACTCCGAGCCACGGACTGCTCGTTTCCGGCAGCAGGGCATATCTTGCCTGGCCGGCCCGTCGCCCTGGTCTGGTCATCACGCCGTCCTGCCTATCCGAGCGCCTGCCCGAGCTGCGGCCATCTCGGCTCGCGGCCGCGGCGGCCTTCCACTCAGGAGGAAAGCCATTGAGCACCACCGATGATGCTCCAGCTCCGGTCGCGCGGGCGGTCACCGGAATCGCCGATCCGGCGCCGCTCGGGCTAGCCGCCTTCGCGCTGACCACGTTCCTGCTGTCGGCGGTCAACGCGGGCTGGGCGAAGAATTCCACCGGAAGCGACTGGCTCGGCTATGCCTTTGCCTACGGCGGCTTCATTCAGTTGCTCGCCGGCATGTGGGAATTCCGCAACGGGAACGTGTTCGGCGCCACCGCCTTCTCGACGTATGGCGGGTTCTGGATCGGCCTGGGCCTGTGGGCGCTGCTGGTCGCGCCGCACGCCATCGGGACGGCGGCGGACAAGGACCTCGGCTGGATCCTGCTGTCCTTCGCCATCTTCAACACCTACATGCTGATCGCCAGCACGCAGGTCAACGCGGCCGTGTTCGGGGTCTTCCTGACACTGGAGCTAACCGAGATATTCCTGTTCATCGGAGGTTTCGCGGGCAGCGCCAGCATGACCAAGGTCGGTGGCTACCTCGGCGTCCTCACCGCGCTGGTCGCCTGGTACACCTCGGCCGCGGGCGTCCTTAACGGGATGTCGGGCCGGGCCGTAGCGCCGGTCGGCCGGCCCCTGCTGAACCTCAGCAGAACCGTCTAAACCGGTACCGTTTCAGCCAGAACCGTCCACAGAACACCCAGCCGGAAGGTCATCGCGTGAGCCTGGCGGCCGTCTGCGCCGCCGGGCTCGCGCGTGTCTGGGGCCGATAGCGTAGGAATGTGGACCTACACGAACGCCGCCAGCTTGACATGGCCGGGCAGGTAGCCAAGGTGAAGGCCAGGACCAGGCCGTGGCGGTCCATCATCGCCCTGGTCCTGGCCCTGTGCTGCGTGGCTGCCGTCGAGTTCGGCCGGCATGCCAGCTACCTGGACTCGGCCACGAAGAATGCGCTGATCTACGGTGGCTCGGCCGCGTTCCTCGTCTTCGGGATCGCCGCGTCCTTCGGCCTGTCCGGCCAGGCCAGGAATCTGCTGCGGCCGGTCATCGGGGCGGCTCACGCCGGCGTGACCCGGTACGCGCTAGTGCTGGTGGGCATCTTCACCTCGCTGCTGATCGCCTTCAAGCTGGCCGACGCGCCGGCGGGGAACCTCGTGCTCGGCGGAGCCGTCACCGGCGTGCTGCTCGGCATCGCCGCCCAGCAGTCCCTCGCCAACCTCTTCGCGGGCATGGTGCTGCTGTTCGCGCGGCCCTTCCGGGTCGGAGACGCGGTGCGGCTCCGCGCGGGCGCGCTCGGCGGCGTGCTCGACGGCACCGTCGTCGATATCAGCATCACCTATGTCCGCCTGGAGACGTCGGACGGCCTGGTCTTCGTGCCCAACTCCCAGGCCCTCGCGGCCGTCGTCGGGCCGATCCCGCCCATGCCGGAGCCGCCGGCCGAGCCGGCTCTGCCCGCTGATCCCCGTTAGCCGCCGGCGCTAACGCCGTCGCGCTGGCAGCGCGGACCCTGGCGCCGGCACAGGCCGGCCACCGGGCCGCGCACCAGCGCGACGGCGTACCTGGGCTAGTGACTCGCCTCGTACTTGGCGATGACCTGGGCCGGAATCCGGCCGCGATCGCTCACCTCGATCCCGCTGCGCTTGGCCCATGCGCGGATATCAGCACTGCGCTGGCGGTGCGCCGCAGTCCGGCGCTTGGGTCGGCTGACCCGGCCGGTGACCCTGCGGGCCTTCTCGGCGAACCGCGCCAGCGCCTCGTCGAACTTCTGGCTGTGCTTCTCGCATAGGTCAATCTCGTAGTCCCGGCCATCGAGGCTGAACGCCCGCGTGAGCTGCTCGCCGTCCGGAATCTCTTTAGAGTCGTAGTCGCAAGCGAATGTGACTGAGACCTTCTGTGCCACTTCTGTATCCCCCTCCCCCCGCCGTAAATGTATCCCCAGCAGCCGCAGTACGGTAAACGGCACTGAAGCAACATTCTGGCCGTACCTTTCGGGGGGGGCCGGAGGCGCCGGCTAAGGCCGCCGAGCCCGGCGCCGGGCTCGGTTGCGACGGCCCAATCAGCTCAGCGAGCGTGCGGGCGGCTCGTCCCAGCGGTGACGCGAGCCGGGAGCCGGGTCATCATCGCCGAGCCCGGTCGTCGGCGCCTGCCACTGACCAGCAATCCTACGCCGGTTCGGTCTCCTCGGCCGCGTCGCTCAGCGGGGATCCCCGCGCGGCCCCCGCGGTGCGGGCCGGTACGCCGCGCCGTCGGTATCCGGCAGGTCGTCCGGCCATCCGCGCGGGTATGAATGCGCGGCGGAATCCGATCCGCGCCGCGATCGGTACCTATCGGCAGAGGGGTCGTCGACCGCTGGCGCGGCGATTCCGCCGGGCGGATAGTCCCCGTCATCGCGCGTCAGATAGTCCCGCGTATCAGCGCGCCGATAATCCGGGCCATGACCCAGCCGATAGTCTGGGGGGTCAGCCACCACCGCGCCGGGATCGGTGCGGCCCGCGTCGGCCGGCTCATATGGGGTGCCGGGCCCTGGATAACTCTCGTGGCGCCGGCGCCTGCCGGGCTCGGGATAAGCGTCGCGCTCCGCATAATCATCTGGCTCCGGGTAGCCGCCGGGCTCCGGGTAGCCGCCGGGCTCCGGGTAACCGCCGGGCTCCGGGTAACCGCCGGGCTCCAGGTAACCACCGGGCTCCGGGTAACCACCTGTCTGCGGATGGCTCGTGCCGCCCTGATAACCCATCCCGAGCGGATCGTCGGGATGGATGTCAGGCGCGCCGGTGCCGCGCGATGGCGGCCGCGGCGGCTCCGCCGGCGGGTAATCGGTCGGGAAGTCCGTCTCGTAGCTGCCGGAGGCCGGGCCGACCGGGCCGGCCGGGCCGGCCAGGTAACCGGTGGCCGCGTCGTCCGGCGCGCGTCCCGCGCGTCCCGCGCGTCCTAGGCGATCCGGTGCCTCGGGCTGGTCGCGGTCGAGATGGCCGCCGTCCGGGCCGCGACGCAGCATCGCCACCATTCGCGCCAGATCATCCACCGGCAGCCGAAAGGTTCCGGTGCACCGGCCACCCTGCCAGATGCTGAAGACCGCCACGCCGGTATCGCTGTACCAGCTCAGCCTCATGCTCCGGGAGCTGCCCCTGACGTCGAAAAAGACCTCACCCAGACGAGGCAGAGGGGCTGCGTCGAACGACGACATGGTGCCTATGGTGACCCGCAACCATCGGACTTGTCCAGTTAAGGGTCACTTGCCGTGACTCATACCCCGATGAGCGACTGGGCAAATTCGCCATCTCGCCTGCGCGGTGCCCGTGCCGGGTGGCATCATTGAGTCGCGGTCAGGGCTTGACGCGGCGGTCATGAGCACGCCAGCCCGCCGCGATCCACGCAGGGAACACCACGGCTTTGCCATGCGTTGTGTCATGCGACGGGGCGAATGCCGCATCGCGCGAGAAACTATGCGTCCAGGGCGCCCGACGCTCCGCTTGGCAGGAATGTAACGGCGAACTGGTTGATGAGGAGAGTAAATCATGTCTGAGGTACGTCGTCAGGCCGCCCTGATGCAACGGCCGAACTGGGGCTGGCAGGATGACGCCGCGTGCCGCGGTCGTGATGTCGTGCTGTTTTTCGGCCCGGACGGCGAGCGTCAGCCAGAACGGGAAGTCCGCGAGCGGCAGGCCAAGGCCATCTGCGCCTCCTGCCCGGTGCGGTCTGAGTGTCTGGGCTACGCGCTGAGCCGGCCGGAGAAGTACGGCACCTGGGGCGGTCTCAATGAGGACGAGCGGTCCTCCGAGCGTCGTCGCCGGATGCGCCGCGCCAACGCGGCCTGACCAGGCCACTAGCCAGATCCAGAGTCGGCTCGCTCGCCTTCGGGCGAAGCGGGCCGGCTCTGGCGCTTCCCAGGGTTCCCGCGCCTCCCGCGCCCGGCAGGCCCTGACTGGAGAGTCAGGATAGGCGGGCGCGATAATGGGAAGATGGTGTGCAAGGCGTGCCGGGCGCAACTCCACGACGAGTGTCCTGGTGGCAGCTGGTGCGACTGCCAGCATCAGCCACCGCGGTACCAGCGAAGGCACCTGTCGCAGGAATAGGCTCGGTCAGATGATCGTTGGGCAGCGAAGATTAGGGCAACGCGGCCGGGAGGTTCAGTTCGTGGCTTTCGCTCCAGCGTCGACGGTTCCAGCTGTTTCGGTCCATTTGTCCGCCTAGTTGAGTCTGGGGTGACCGCGTGAACGCCGCCGAACCACGCCAGACGTGGCTGGGGCTCCCCCCGCCCGCCACGCAGCCCGCGGTTCCCTCAACCACGGGACCCGCTGCCGCCGCGCCCACCGAGATGGAGCGGCTAGCCGACGCGGCCGCCAGTGACCTGGCCGGGGCGCCCGCTCAGGAGGTCATCGCGTGGGCAGCGCAGGCGTTCGGGCGGCGGCTGTGCATCACGTCCTCCATGACCGACGCGGTGATCATTCACCTGGCCGCGCAGCAGGTGCCCGATATCGACGTGCTGTTCCTGGACACCGGCTACCACTTCCCGGAGACCATCGGCACCCGGGACGCGGTCTCGGCCGTCTATCCGGTCAACCTCATCAACGTCACGCCGCCCACGACGGTGGCCGAGCAGGACGCCGAGCTCGGCCCCCGGCTCTACAGCCGCAACCCCGATCTGTGCTGCTACCTGCGCAAGGTCGTGCCCCTAGAGCAGGCGCTCGGGCCTTATGACGCCTGGATCACCGGGGTGCGCCGCGAGGAGACCGACGCCCGCAGCGACACCCGCGTGATCCAGTGGGACCCCCGGCGGGAGATGGTGAAGGTCAACCCGATCGTGGAGTGGTCCCAGTTGGAGGTCGACGACTACATCGCCAGCAACGGCGTGCTCGTTAACCCGCTGGTCGACGAGGGCTACCCGTCGATCGGCTGCCGCACCTGCACCGCCCGGGTCGAGGAAGGCGCCGATCCGCGCAGCGGCCGCTGGGCGGGCACCGGGAAGACCGAGTGCGGGATCCACGGCTGAGGGCGCTGAGGGCAGGGTGTCGCCGCATTCGACCCATGAGGTCAGTAACCAGGTCGGGCCCCTAGCCGGGCACGACGTAGCGGCCGATCCGGCGCTGCTGACGGCCGTGGCGCGCGAGGGCGCGGACTGGGTCACCGGGGAGCTGCACGACCTGGGCCGGCAAGCCGGCGCGGCCAGCACCCAGGAGCTGGCCCGGCTGGCCAACGTGTACCCGCCGGTGCTGCGCACCCATGACGCGCTCGGGTACCGGATCGATGAAGTCGACTTCCATCCCGCCTGGCACGAGCTGATGGCCACGGCCGTCCGGCACGGCCTGCACGCCGCCCCCTGGGGTGATCCCCGGCCCGGTGCGCACGTCGCGCGGGCCGCCAAGTTCTATGTCTGGACCCAGGCCGAGGCGGGCCACGGCTGCCCTGTCTCCATGACCTACGCGGCCGTCCCGCCGCTGCGCCATCAGCCGGCGCTGGCCGCCCGGTACGAGGGCCTGCTCGCCGCCCGCGACTACCAGCCCGGCCTGGACATCCCCGACGGCAAGGCAGGCCTGCTGGCCGGGATGGGCATGACCGAGAAGCAGGGCGGCTCGGACGTCCGGTCCAACTCCACGCGGGCGACGCCAACCGGGTCCGGGGACGGCAGCTACCTGCTGACCGGCCACAAGTGGTTCTGCTCGGCGCCAATGTGCGACCTGTTCCTGGTACTGGCACAGGCCCCGGAGGGCCTCAGCTGCTTCCTGCTGCCACGAGTGCTGCCCGACGGCACCAGGAACGCTCTGCGCATCCAGCGCCTCAAGGACAAGCTGGGCAACAGGTCCAACGCCTCGGCCGAGGTCGAGTACGACAGCGCGCTGGCCTGGCTGGTCGGCGAGCCCGGCCGCGGCATCGCGACGATCATCGAGATGGTGACCGCTACCCGCCTGGACTGCGTGCTCGGCAGCGCCGCCCAGGTCCGCCAGGCCTGCGTGACCGCGGCGCACTACGCCTCGCAGCGGCGGGCGTTCGGCGCGGCGCTGATCGATCAGCCCCTGATGGCCAGCGTGATCGCCGATCTCACCCTCGAGTCGGAGGCCGCGGCGGTGCTCGCCATGCGGCTGGCCGGCGCGGCGGACCGGGCCGCTCGCGGCGACGCCGCCGAGGCGGACTTCCTGCGGCTGGCGCTGCCGGCGGCCAAGTACTGGATCTGCAAGCGGGCTCCGATGGTGACCGCCGAGGCCCTGGAGTGCCTGGGCGGCAACGGCTACGTCGAGGACTCCGGGCTGCCGCGGCTGTACCGGGAGGCGCCGCTGAACTCGGTCTGGGAGGGCTCGGGCAACGTCACCGCGCTGGACGTGCTCCGCGCCCTCGCCCGGACCCCGCAGGCGGCTGACTACGTCCTGGCCGAGATCGAGCAGGCGGCGGGCGCGGACCAGCGGCTCGACCGGGCCGCCGCGCGGCTGCGCCGCGAGCTCAAGGAGGCGGGAGCATCGGGCCCGGAGGCCGGCCTGCACGCCCGCCGGCTAGCCGGACTGCTGGCCCTGCTGCTGCAGGCCGCGCTGCTGGCCCGGTTCGCGCCCGCGCCGGTCGCGGACGCCTTCTGCGCCTCCCGGCTCGATCCCGGGGCCGCCGCCGGCCTGGGCGGCCCCGGCGGCCCGTTCGGCACGCTGCCCGCTGGCGTGGACCTGGCGCAGGTGCTTGCCCGGTCTGTCCCGGGTCCCGGATAAGGTCTGCGGATGCAACTGTGGCCGGGAACCGCTTACCCGCTCGGCGCCACCTGGGACGGGTCAGGGACGAACTTCGCCCTGTTCTCCGAGGTAGCCGAGCGAGTCGAGCTCTGCCTGTTCGGCGTCGGCGGGGGCAGTGCTAGCCCGGGCGGCCAGGAGACCAGGGTCGAGCTCGCCGAGGTCGACGGCTTCGTCTGGCACTGCTACCTGCCGGGCATCGGGCCCGGCCAGCGATATGGCTACCGGGTGCACGGGCCGTATGAGCCACGTCAGGGCCACCGCTGCAATCCGGCGAAGCTGCTGCTGGACCCCTACGGCAAGGCTGTCGAGGGCGAACTGCGCTGGAACGAGGCGCTGTTCTCCCACCGGCACGGTCATCCAGGCTCGGTCAGCACCGCCGACAGCGCGCCGTTCATGCCGCGCAATGTCGTGATCAACCCGTATTTCGACTGGGCCGACGACCGGCAGCCGCGCACGCCCTATCACGAGTCGCTGATCTACGAGGCGCACGTGCGCGGCCTGACGCTACGCCATCCCGAGGTGCCCCCGGGGCTGCGCGGCAGCTACGCGGGCCTGGGCTCGCCGCCGGTCATCGAGCACCTCACCCGGCTCGGCGTGACGGCCGTCGAGCTGATGCCGGTACACCAGTTCGTCCCCGAGCAGCGCCTGGTCGAGCGCGGGCTGACGAACTACTGGGGTTACAACACGATCGGCTTCCTCGCCCCGCACCGCGGCTACTCCGCCACCGCCGAGCCGCACGGCCAGGTCGCCGAGTTCAAGGCGATGGTCAAGGCCCTGCACAGCGCCGGGATCGAGGTGATCCTCGACGTCGTCTACAACCACACCGCCGAGGGCGGCGCGCACGGCCCCACGCTGTCCTTCCGCGGCATCGACAACGCCGCCTACTACCAGCTGAGCCACGACGACCCGGCCCGCTACCTGGACTACACCGGCTGCGGCAACAGCCTCAACGTCCGGCACCCGCACGCGCTGCAGCTGATCATGGACTCGCTGCGCTACTGGGTGGTCGACATGCACGTCGACGGCTTCCGGTTCGACCTGGCCTCCGCGCTGGCCCGTGAGCTGCACGGCGTCGACCGGCTGGCCACGTTCTTCGAACTCGTCCAGCAGGACCCCGTCGTGTCCCAGGTCAAGCTGATCGCCGAGCCCTGGGACATCGGCGAGGGCGGCTATCAGGTCGGCAAGTTCCCGCCGCTGTGGAGCGAGTGGAACGGCAAGTACCGTGATACCGTCCGTGACTTCTGGCGCGGCGTCCCCGCCACGCTGCCGGAGTTCGCCTCCCGGCTGACGGGATCCAGCGACCTGTACGAGACCAGCGCGCGGCGGCCGGTCGCCTCGGTGAACTTCGCGACCTGCCATGACGGCTTCACGCTGCAGGACCTCGTGAGTTACCAGCACAAGCACAACGAGGCCAACGGCGAGAAGAACTCCGACGGTACCGACGACAACCGGTCCTGGAACTGCGGCACCGAGGGACCGGCCGACGACCAGGCGATAACGGAGCTGCGGGCCCGGCAGGCACGCAACTTCCTGGTCACCTTGTTCTGCTCGCAGGGCGTGCCGATGCTGCTGGCCGGCGACGAGCTAGGCCGGACCCAGCAGGGCAACAACAACGCCTACTGCCAGGACAACGAGCTGTCCTGGGTGGACTGGGAGGCGGCCAGCAAGTACTCGGACCTGGTGGACTTCGCCTGCGGCCTAGCCCAGTTGCGCCGCGCGCACCCGGTGTTCCGGCGACGGCGGTTCTTCAGCGGCGAGCCCGCGCACGGCGACGACGGCGGCCTGCGCGACATCATCTGGCTCGCTCACTCCGGGGCGCAGATGGCCGAGCGCGACTGGCGCGACGGCCAGGCCATGTCCGTCGGCGTCTTCCTCAACGGCAACGCGATCACCGAGCCGGGGCCGCGCGGTGACGCCGTCCGGGACCAGAGTTTCCTGCTCCTGTTCAACGCCCACGCCGACCCGGTGACGTTCCGCCTGCCCGGCGCGGAGTACGCGCCGGGCTGGCATCCGGTGGTGGACACCTCGGGGTCACCCACCGGCCCGGCCAGCGCGAGAGTGACCGGCTTCAGCGCGGCTGCTCTCGCGGCGGGCGCCGCGGGTCCCGGCGGACTTCGCCTCCCCGCGGACGCGGCCCTGGACGTGCCGGGCCGGACCGTCATCGTGCTG
>Ga0307374_10005428_pt1 | contig 20603 bp, 18 predicted proteins | sample OX3MG_FD_202532 | JGI IMG/M metagenome (GOLD analysis project Ga0307374, IMG submission 202532) | Soil microbial communities from Risofladan, Vaasa, Finland - OX-3 | ecosystem: Environmental > Terrestrial > Soil > Coastal area > Acid sulfate soil | place: Finland: Risofladan, Vaasa | collected...
TGAGCACCGGCTATCTCCCCCCCGAGGAGGTTGGTGCCGCCCTTCGCTCGGTGTTCCGCCACCAAGCCAACCTGACCGTGCGGATAGCGGCAGTGGTCGGCGTCGACTGGGCCGACCGACACTTGAGGTTGGAAGACGGATCGGAGCTTGACTTCGACTACTTGATCTTGGCCACCGGTGCCGAGACGAGCTTCTTCGGGATCTCGGGCATGTCCGACCATGCCTGGCCCCTCTACACGCTGGCCAACGCCGTGGCGCTGCGGACTCACCTGCTCGGAAGCCTCGAAGCGGTGGCGGGCACAGGCCAACCCATCGATTCACCGATCACGGTCGTTGTGGTGGGTGGAGGCCCGACCGGAGTCGAGACGGCCGGCGCTCTGGCCTCGATGGCCCATGAGGTCGTCGGACCGCTGGCCACGCTCCGGGTGATCCTTGTTGAAGCCGGCCCGCGGCTGCTCAGCACCTTCAGCCCCCGCTCGTCGACCCGGGCACTGGAAGACCTCCGTCGCCGCGGCGTCGAGGTGCGCCTGGACCAGTCCGTGGAGGCGGCCGACGCCGACGGTGTCACCCTCGATGGCCACGAGCGGATCCCCACCACCACGGTGATCTGGGCCGCCGGAGTGCAGGCGAGCCGGCTCGGCGCCACCTTCGGGCTGGAGCTGAGCCGGGGAAGGGTGGTGGCTGATGCGCGGCTGCAGGTGCGCGGCCACCCGAACGTGTTCGTCGCCGGCGATCTGGCCGCAGTGGCCGGGCCGGCGCCCGGGGCGTCGTTGCCGATGCTGGCGCCGGTGGCGATCCAGGCTGGTCGACACGCCGGTGGGCAGGTGGCGCGCCTCCTAGCCGACCAACCCCTGGTGCGGTTCCGTTACCACGACAAGGGGATGATGGCGGTCTTGGGGCGTGGCGACGCCGTGGCCGAGCTTCCGCTGCTGCTCGGCGCCGGCACCACCAACCGCTATCGGCTCCGGTTTGGCGGACTGGTTGCGTGGCTGCTGTGGGCCGGCGTCCACATCGCGTACCTGATCTGTTTCTCCAACCGGATCAAGGTTCTACTGGACTGGGGGTGGAGCTATCTCACCTCACGGGGCGCCGGCGCCATCCTGGTGGGCGTAGACGACGAGTCGGGGATCGACGCCTTGGTGCCGGTTGCCAAAGCCGGCACCGGTCCCATGTTCTCGAACCAAGAGGGGGAACGACGGGCATGGCCGCTTCGAGGGGGGCGGGTTTCGGTTAAGGACCGCGTCCCCTCGGATATGACCGTTCCGCCGGACTTCCCTCGCGGTTCGGGACCATGACGAGCATCCCGCTGGTGAGCGGCCGTGAGGAAGCACCGGGTGGGGGCGCTCCCAGGACACGGGGGGTCCCGCTGGCGGGACCACAATCATGACGGACGCTGCCGACCCGGACGGAGGCCGTCGCCCCCCGGTGGGCGAAGCGGAGCTGCAGGACGAGTTCCTTCAGGAGAAGCTGCTCCAGGAGGAAGGTGTCCATCCCCGGATGCGCCTCACCCGCGTTCATGTCCGTCTCGGCCGCCGGTTCTTCTCGGTGTGGTGGCTCCTAGGGGTTGTTATCGCCCTCGGGGCGGTCTCGATCGTGGCCGCCAAGGTCTATTCCGCCACCGCCGCCGGGCGGGCCTTCCTGGCCCAGCATGCCTGCATACCGCTCTCCCCGCCTGAGCCAGCCGGGATACCGGCCTTCGTCCGCTGGGCCCATCTCCTGAGCTTCTTCTTCCTGGTCATCATCGTGCGCTCGGGCCTCCAGGTGCTGGCCGACCACCCTCGTCTGTACACCAAGGTTCACTGCACCCCAGGGAAGGAGTGGCTGCGCTTCCGTGGGCCGGTGCCTACCGATCGCGTATGGACCGCCAAGGAGGACACCATCACCCTGAGCCCGCTCGTGGGCCTCCCCGGCGGCCGGCACACGATCGGGGTGGCACGTCACTGGCACTTCGGCTTCGACATCCTCTTCGTACTCACCGGCATCGTCTATACCGCCTTCTTCGTCTCGACGCCGTGGCTGCACCGGCTCCTGCCCACCCGTATCTCGATATTTCCCGCCGCCGCCTCCTGCGCCGTGACCTACCTGAGCCTCCACTTTCCCGTTGGCCCCAGCGCCTACTTCCGCTACGACGCTCTCCAGCAGCTCACCTACTTTTCGGTCATATTCATCCTGGCGCCGCTGGCCATACTCACCGGCCTGGCCATGTCGCCCGCGCTCGGCAACCGGTACCGCTGGTACGTACGCCTGTTCGGCAACCGCCAGATCGCCCGCTCGATCCACTTCCTGATCATGGTCTCTTTCGTGGTGTTCTTCATCGGCCACATGACCCTGGTGGCCCTGACCGGCTTGGCGGCCAACCTCAATGACATCACCCTGGGCAACAACCAACACAACCTCGACGGATTCGCCATCTGGCTGCTCGTCATTGCGGTGGTCATCGCCTTCAACGCCTGGGCGGTGCGCTTCTCGTGGACCCACACTCGAGTCCTGCAGCGCATTTCGAACCTGACCGTCGGGCGGCTCATGGACCTGTTCCTGGACCGCTTTGCACCGCGCGTGGAGTACAGCCGGGAGGACATCAGCCCGTACTTCTGGCCCAATCACGCCCGCATGCCCGACAGTCCGGAATGGAAGGTCCTCGCTGACGGAGACTTCCGGGACTACCGGCTCAAGGTGCACGGCCTCGTCGATAATCCGGTCGAGCTTTCCCTGGATCAGCTTCAGGCCATGCGCAAGCAGCAACAGATCACCTTGCATCACTGCATCCAGGGCTGGTCCGGCATCGCGGAATGGGGCGGTCTGCGATTCTCTGAACTGATCGACCTCGTCCGTCCCAGACCCGAGGCCGAGTGGGTGATGTTCTACTCTTTCGCTGCTGGGGGGGAAGGCGGTGGGCGCTATTACGACTCCCACTCGATCCGCGATCTGCGCCACTCCCAGAGCCTGCTGGCCTACGAGATGAACGATGAGCGCCTCCCGATCCTGCACGGCCGGCCGCTGCGCCTGCGGGTCGAGAACCAGCTCGGCTTCAAACATGTCAAGTGGATCAGCGAGATCGAGTTCGTCCACCACTTCTCGGAGCGCTACGCCGGACAGGGCGGCTACAACGAAGACCATGAGTTCTTCGGCTATCGCGACGAGATCTGACGAGGGACGCCACGAAAGAGGATTGTATGGACAGCTTCGGTATCCGGTCTCGACTGAGAGTCGGCCAGGTCGACTACGACATCTGTCGATTGTCGGGCCTCGAAAGTGTCGGCCAGGTGGGAGGCCTCCCGTACTCCCTCAAGGTGCTCCTAGAGAACCTGGCCCGCCACGAAGACGGGGTGGCCGTCACCGCCGAGGACATCACCGCCCTGGCCGGGTGGACACCCGCCTCGGGCCCGGACGAGCTTTCCTTCTCCCCCGAGCGCGTGCTGATGCAGGACTTCACCGGCGTGCCAGCCGTCGTGGACCTGGCGGCCATGAGAGAGGCCGTCGTCGTGCTGGGTGGGGACCCCGCCATGGTGAGACCTCGGGTGCCCGTCGAGCTGGTCATCGATCACTCCGTCATCGCCGAGGCCAGCGGCAGTCCCGACGCGTTCGGGCGGAACAAGGCCATCGAGGCCGAGCGCAACGCCGAGCGCTACCGGCTGCTGGGTTGGGCTCAGCAGGCCTTCGAGCGGTTCCGGGTCGTTCCCCCCGACACCGGGATCTGCCACCAGGTCAACCTCGAGTACCTGGCCCGGGTCGTGATGACCGATCCCTCCGGCATGGCCTTCCCCGACACGCTGGTGGGTACCGATTCCCACACCCCGATGATCAACGGGCTGGGCGTGCTCGGCTGGGGGGTTGGGGGCATCGAGGCGGAGGCAGCCATGCTGGGCCAGCCACTGTCGATGCTGACCCCGAGCGTGGTGGGTATGCGCCTTCACGGCGAGTTGCCCGAGGGATCGACGGCCACCGACCTGGTGCTCACCATCGCCGAGCTGCTGCGCCGCCACGGAGTAGTGGGCAAGTTCGTCGAGTTCTACGGACCGGGAGTGGGCGCCGTCAGCGTCGAGAACCGCGCCACCATCGGCAACATGTCCCCGGAGTACGGCGCCACCTGTGCCATCTTCCCCGTCGACGGAGCCACCCTGGCGTACCTGGCCTTCACCGGCCGGTCCCCGCAGCAGGTGGCCCTGGTCGAGGTGTACAGCAAGGAACAGGGCCTGTTCCATGAGCCCGACGGCGACGCGCCGGTCTATTCGGAGAACATCGAGCTGGATCTGAGCACCATCGAGCCGAGCATTGCCGGGCCGGCCCGACCCCAGGACCGAGTTCCGCTCCGTCGAGCCCGAGCTTCCTTCCGGGCGGCGCTTGCCGCCGTTGTCGGCGACGGCCACGCCGGTGACCCACCCCCCACCCCGAGGGGGCCGATCGACGAAGCGTCGGCCGAGTCATTTCCGGCCAGCGACTCACCTGCCATTGCCGGGGGTGCCATCACGGGTGGAGCGGAACACACCCGCACCCGAGTGCCTGGCACGACCAGCGACGAGCCTGGGACCGCACGCGCGCTCCGTCCGACCCGGACCGCCCCGGTCGGCGGCGCCGACACCGTTCTGGGCCACGGGGCGGTCGTCATCGCTGCCATCACCAGCTGCACCAACACCTCCAACCCCCAGGTGATGGTCGCGGCGGGCCTGCTCGCCCGCAACGCCGTGGCCGCCGGCCTGGTTCCCAAGCCGTGGGTCAAGACCTCCCTTGCCCCTGGCTCGAGGGTGGTCACCGACTACTACGACCGGGCCGGGCTGACCCGGCCCCTCGAAGCCCTGGGCTTCCACCTGGTCGGTTACGGCTGCACCACCTGCATTGGAAACTCCGGGCCCTTGCTGGCGGGAGTGTCCGAGGCGGTGCGGGACGGGGATTTGGCTGTGTGCTCGGTGCTGTCGGGCAACCGCAACTTCGAGGGCCGAATCCACCCCGAGGTCCGCATGAACTACCTGGCCTCCCCGCCTCTGGTGGTCGCCTACGCCCTGGCCGGCTCCCTCGACGTAGACCTGATGACCGACCCGCTCGGTACCGCCCCGGACGGTGCCCCGGTATACCTCCGCGACCTCTGGCCCTCCTCGGCGGAGGTCGACGAGGTGGTCCGAGCCTCCATCTCGCCCGAGATGTTCGCCGCCGGCTACGCCACCGTGTTCGATGGCGACGAAACCTGGCGGGCCCTGGACATCCCCCGGGGCGCTGCCTTCGCCTGGGCGGACGACTCGACCTACATCCGCCGGCCGCCGTTCTTCGAGGGGATCCGGCCCGCCCCCGAGCCCGTCACCGACATCACCGGCGCCCGGGTGCTGGCCCTGTTGGGCGACAGCGTGACCACCGACCACATCTCCCCCGCCGGCTCCATCCGCCCCGACAGCCCGGCCGGACGCCACCTGGTCGGCCTCGGCGTGGAGCCGGCCGACTTCAACTCCTACGGGGCCCGGCGCGGCAATCACCAGGTCATGATCCGGGGCACCCTCGCCAACGTCCGCATCCGCAACCGCCTCGTCCCCGGCACCGAGGGGGGCGTCACGCTCCATCTCCCTGACGGCGAGGCCTGCACCATCTACGACGCCGCCACGCGCTACGTCTCCGACGGCGTCCCCCTTCTCGTCATCGCCGGGTCCGAATACGGGTCAGGCTCCTCGCGGGACTGGGCGGCCAAGGGCACCCTGCTGCTCGGGGTACGCGCCGTACTGGCCACCAGCTACGAACGGATCCACCGCTCCAACCTGGTCGGCATGGGCGTGTTGCCCCTCGAGTTCGAACCGGGTCAATCCGCCGACACTCTGCGGCTGACCGGCACCGAGCTCTACAGCGTCAATGGTCTCGAGCCTCTCGGACAAGGCATCGTCCCGGACCGCGTCACGGTGACCGCCGGGGACAGGCAATTCCTCGCCCGGCCTCGGATCGACACGCCGATGGAAGCCGAGTACTTCCGCCATGGCGGCATCCTGAACTACGTGCTGCGCGATCTAGTGCGCAAAGACCACGCTCCGTGACGGGAGAAGGGAAGGTCGTGGAGGTATCGGTCGGACCGGAGGTGCTGGCCGGCGGGGATGGCCTGGCCGTAAAGGTCGCACGTTGACCCCGCGTCCGGGCTCGCTTGCTCGCGAAGGGTGCGAGTACTCGCTGCCAGCGTCGCCGGGTCCGTTGTCCTCCCCGCCTGACGGCCACGACGAGCGACAGGCCGCGGTCTCGATCGAGCTGCACCCACTGGGGCCCTTCCGCCTGGACCTCACGGCCTGGGCGCTGCGCCGCCGGGCCCGCAACCGGATCGACATCTGGGACGGCGACACCTACCGCCGGGCGCTCGTGGTCGACGGCCAACCCCTCGCCGTGGAGGTCACCCAAGTCCCCCGACGCAGGCCCTCGACCCTCACCCTCACCATCTCGGGTCTCCCGGGGACCCTGAGCGAGAACCGAGTCGCGCTGGCCCGCCAGGTGGTCGAAACCGGCCTCGGCCTTGGAGTGGATCTGAGGCCCTTCTACCGCCTGGCCCGGCGCGACCCACACCTGGCCGGGCTGGTCACCCGCTTCCGCGGGCTCAAGCCTCCCCGGTTCCCGAGCCTGTTCGAGGCGCTGGTCAACGCTGTGGCCTGCCAGCAGCTCAGCCTCGAGGTGGGTATCACCTTGCTCAACCGGCTCACCGACGCCCACGGTATTGCGATAGCCGGCGTGCGTCCGCCTCTGGCGGCCTTCCCCGAGCCGGCCGCCTTGGCCGTCGCGTCCCCGGCGGACCTACGCCAGCTCGGCTTCTCCAACCGCAAGGCGGAGACCCTGGTCCGCCTGGCAGTAGCGGTCCTCGACGGGAGCCTGGACGAGGTGGACTTGTCCAGCCTCCCGCGGGCGGAGGCGAGTGCCGCGCTGCAAAGCTTGACCGGAATCGGCCGGTGGTCGGCGGAGTACGCCTTGTTGCGAGGCCTCGGGCGCCTCGAGGTCTACCCCGGTGATGACGTAGGGGCCCGCAACAAGCTACGGGGCTTCCTTGGCCTCTCAGAACCGCCCGACTACGCCACCGTCAACCAACTAACAGCCCCATGGGCGCCGTTCCAGGGCATGGTCTACTTCCATCTGCTCCTCCAGGGTCTGGCCGATCGCGGCACTTTGGCGCCTTGAGCAGAGCCGATGGGACAACAACCAAACGTTGGTGATCCGATCCGCCCGACCACGATGGCCGTTTGTATGGCAAGAAAACGGGTCGTGCCGAAGTACCGGGTGAAGCGCTCCGCACACCTCGCTGATCGTCGTAGAGGGCCAGTCGGCCCGGCATCAGAGAGGCGACGGCGTCGTGTCGAGGTCGTAGATGAGTCGGCCTTCGAACACTCGTGCCTCAGGGGTCGGGTGGTGCTCGACGAGTCGCCCGTCGGGGAACAGATGCAATACGGTCACAGCGCGAAGCAATACGAGAGCGTCGGATAGCAAGCGGCGATGGCAGCGCCACCACACCGTCTCGGCACACATCACAGTCAGGGTGGTCGTGGCGGTCAGTTCGATGAGGGCGTCGAGGCCGGCGCGGAACTCGGCCGTTGCCATGTGGTCGGCGTAGGCCCGGAAGGCTTCGTGGCGTAGCGCCACGTTGGGCGAGGCGGGGTCGGGTCGGCGCCTGCCACCGAGGCGGCGATCCCAGGAATAACCGATCCCGGCGGCCGGCAGCCATCGCTCGAGCTGGTCGTGGCCGTGCTGGGGGTTGCGCCGACTACCCGGGTAGCTGCGAATGTCCACCACGTGGACGATCCCGGCCTGGTGCAGCAACTCGGTCAAGTCCGACTCTGACAGCGTGCCGTGCCCGACGCTGTACACGACTGTCGCGTCCCTCACTGACCCGAAATTACCGGCCGGGGCCAGCTGCCGACCCGACACGCAACAAGGTTGGCGTCATCCGTCTGGCCCATACCGAACAGCAGTCACCGACACAGGAGTCACCGACCGAGTCGGGCGGACGTGACGCTCGGTGATCTCCGCCGGTGCCTCCATGGCCGCCCCCAGCCTGGTCAGGTTCGCCGCGCGGCTCTACCGGACGCCGGCCCCGGCCGCCGAGGCCGCCTTCTCCTCGTCCAGAGCCTGCTTGACTTCGGGCAGCGCCTGGCTCATGCAGCAGGGGCATGACTCGTACCACTGCCTCAACCCGTCGCTGATGCCACCACTGTCCGAGGGCTGATGCTCCTCCTCCTGGGTCTCAAAACCGTGCGCTGAGCTGCCAGGCTGCGCTGCAGCAGCATGGGCGAGGGCAACGAGATCCACGTCGGGGTCGGCCAGCTTGGCCGGCTCGATGGGTTGCCTGGAGGCGACGAGATGGCGAATGGGGCCGGCGAGGCCTGCCACATTCGCGGTCATCCCGGCCAGAACCCGGTCTTCGCCGACCCAAAAAGCCACGAACTGGCGGGTGGCGGGGTCGCCCCGGAAGACGACGCGGTCCCAGCTGGGGGCGTGGCCGGTGTACTCCACCAGCAGGTCGTACTGCTTGGAGGTGAAGACCGGGACCCAGTCATACCGGGCGTGGTTTCCCACCATGTTGGCCGCCGCCACCGGTCCCTGGGTCAGCGCCGTCCACCAGTGCGCCACCCGCGCCCGCGAACCGAAGACGGGGTGCGCTACGTTGGCGACGTCGCCGGCGGCGAAGATCCCCGGGGCGCTGGTGCGTAGCTCCTCATCGACCAGGATCCCGTCGTCGACGGCAATGCCGGCGGCGCTGGCCAACTCGGTATTCGCCACCACCCCGAGGCCGACCACGACCAGGTCGGCGGCCAGGATGGTCCCATCGCTCAGCTCGACCTCCTCCACCGCGGTCGAGCCCCGCAGGGCGGTGACGGTGCACCCAGGGTGCATGGCCACGCCGTGGTCGGCATGCAGAGCGGCGAAGACCGCCCCCACGTCGTCGCCGAGGCTGTGCTGGAAGGGCACGGCAGAACGATCAACCAGGGCGACGTCCACGCCGAGCCGGCGCAGAGAGGCCGCCACCTCGGTCCCGATCCAGCCAGCGCCGATGATGACCACCCGCGCCCCCGGCCTGGCGGCGGCTCGGATGGCATCGGCATCGCCTACCGTGCGCAGGCAGGCGACCCCCTCGAGGTCCGATCCCTGCACGTCCAGGGGGCGGGGGCGGGCGCCGGTTGCCAGCAGCAGCTGGTCGTAGGGAAGTTCGCCCCCCGGCTCCACGCTCACCGTACGGCGGATCGGGTCGATGCCGCTCACGACCGTCGAGCAGCGAAGTTCGATGTCGTGGTCGGCGTAGAAGGTGGCCGGATGCACCGCGGCATCCTCGAAGTTCGCTTTACCCCGCATGTACGCCTTCGACAGCGGCGGACGTTCGTAGGGCCGCACGGGCTCGTTCCCGATCAGCACCACCCGGCCGTCGAACCCCCAGCCCCGCAACGACTCGCCCGCCTTGGCCCCGGCCAACCCGGCCCCCACGATCACAAAGGTGCGCTCAGGTTTCACCTTCAGTCCCTTTCCGTCGTCATCCGGATGAGGGTGCCGACGACGGCTCTGGGGCCTGCCTGCTCGAGTCCCCCTCCTGCTGTGGGGACAGGGCCGCTTCGAAGCCCCTCTGCAGGCGCAAGAGCAGCTCGTCGGCTGTCGCAAGATCGCCGTCGCCGAGATGATCTAGAGCCGCCGTGTCGGCGACAGCGATGGCTTGGATCAGCTGGTCTGCAACCTTCCGCCCAGACCTGGTGAGTCGGACAAGGACGGCCCGGCCGTCGCTGGGATGCGGTCGCTTGGTTAGGAGTCCTTGTTTCTCGAGCCGTGCCGCGAGGAACGTGATGCCGGCCGAGGTCACGAGGATGTCACGGTTGAGCTCGGTGAGGGTGAGTTCGCGCGGGGCGCTGCGTGCGAGGGCGGTGAGGATGCCCAGACCCGACAACGAGAGACCAAAGCGCTCCCCAACGGCACCGTAGTAGCGCTCTACGAGGTCGCTGACGTGTAGCAGTCGCGCCGCTACCACCTTCTTCCCCGGGTCGATGTCGGGACGTAGTCGTTTGAAGTCCTCGACTAGCCGCTCGACCCGATCGTCCTCCATCGGGGAATACCTTAGCACTTGACTAAGTGGCGGTCGAGGGACAGGATCGCGTCAGTGCTCGTTGGCCAGGTGGAGACGGCCGTGGTCCGCCATAGTCGGCTTCCCGGCCTCGGCAGCCCCGGATATTTCCTCGCCACCGCCAGCGGACCCACCCGGCGGTAACCCCGCTCGTGAAATCAGGCACGTGCCACAATCCGTCATCCGCGTGTCGGGCGATGGCGACAATTACGCCAGCGCCGGCGCCTATGCCAGAACTCGCGATCCGCCATGGTCGACCTGGGTCAGGTCGAGCCCGCGCAAGAGCGGCCGGAGGTGCGACGCCAGCCGGTTCAGCTCCTCTACATGCAGCTCGGTCAGGCCGCGCAGGGCGGCAAGACCTTCGGCGGTGGGCCTCAGCCTCACGACTCTGGCGTCGTCGGGGTCCTCGACGCGGTAGATGAGCCCGGCCGTCTCGGCCCTGGCCACCAGGCCGACGGCGCTGTGGTGGCGCACGTAGAGGTAGTCGGCCAGTTCACCGATGGTCGGCCCCGCCGGGTCGTCATGACCGACCACTGCCAGGAGGAGCTGGTGCTGGGCCGGGGTGAGTCCGGCGGTCCGAGCCTGGGCCTCGCTCCAGTGAAGAAAGCCCCGCAGGGCGGTGCGCAACCGGAGGAGGCGGTGGTACTGGTCGTGCGACAGCGAGGGTTGGACCACAACATATCAGAATACGATATTTTGCTCTCGTGGCTTCGGACAGTGAGGAAGACTTCGATTGCGGCCCCAGCGGGGATGAGAACCCGACCAAGGCTCGTCTGCCAGAGGACAGCGTGGCCGGCCGGGACGACCGGCCGACCAGGAGCGTGGAGCGGGCGCTCGGGGACTTCACTCTCGGCCCCGACGCCCTGCGGGTGCTGCCGTTGGCCGTCGTGGTGGGAGCCCTGTCCGCCGGAGTGGCCCTGGGCCTGTTGGACCTGATCGGCTTCTTCACCCAGGCGGCTTACTACCGGCGGCTCGGGGTGAGCCTTGTACCACCCACCTTGAGCCATCTCCACGCCTGGGGCGTCGTCGTGCCCGTCATAGGCGGGCTGCTGGTGGGGGTGATGGCCCGCTTCGGCTCCGAGCGGATCAGGGGCCACGGCATCCCCGAGGCAATGGAGACCATCCTCATCGGCGGCTCGCGCATGCAGCCCCGCCTGGCCGTGCTCAAGCCGATCTCCTCGGCCATCAGCATCGGCTCGGGAGGCCCCTTCGGGGCGGAGGGACCGATCATCCTCACCGGGGGAGCCGTCGGTTCGGTGCTGGCCCAGTTCTTCCACCTCTCCGCCATCGAACGCCGCTCGTTGTTGGTGGCGGGAGCCTGCGGGGGCATGGCCGCGGTGTTCGGGACTCCCCTGGCGGCTGCCCTGTTCGGCGTGGAACTGCTCGTCTTCGAATGGCGGCCGAGATCCTTCGTGCCGATCGCGGTCTCGGTCACGGTGGCCGACACACTGCGCAATGTCTTCGCCGGGCACGGCTGGATGCGGGCCGCCCCCCTCTTCCCGGTCCCGGCCCACGGCAGCTTCTCGGCCGTATCGGTTGGCGAGGCGGCTGTCGTGGGCCTGGCGGCCGGAGGACTCGCGTGGGTGCTGACCAACGCCGTCTACGGAGCGGAGGACGCCTTCAAGGCCCTACCCATCCATTGGATGTGGTGGCCGGCCATCGGGGGCCTCGTGGTCGGCCTCGGCGGGCTCATCGAGCCCCGGGCCCTCGGTGTCGGCTACGCCACCATCGGGGCCGAGCTCACCGGCAAGCTCGTGGTCGGCACCCTGGTCGCGGTGCTGCTGGTCAAGCTGGTCATCTGGTCGGTAGCCCTGGGATCGGGAACCAGCGGAGGCATCCTGGCCCCACTCCTGATCATGGGCGCCGCGCTGGGAGCATTGATGGGCCATGGCTTTGGGGGCTCGGCGGCTACCTGGGCCCTGATGGGCATGGCGGGAACCCTGGCCGGGGTGACCCGCTCACCGTTCACCTCGGTGGTCTTCGCCTTCGAGCTGACCCATGACACCGGTTCCCTGCTCCCACTCCTCATCACCTGCACCCTGGCCCATCTGACCAGCGCTCTGGTGCTGCGACGCTCGATACTCACCGAGAAGGTGGCGCGCCGAGGTTTTCATGTCATGCGGGAGTACTCGGTTGATCCGCTGGAGGCCGTCTTCGTCCGAGAGGTCATGATGGACGCCGTCCACACGCTCGATGCCGCAACCCGGGCCTCGGAGCTGCGGCGCCGGCTGGAGGCCGACCCCATCGTGCGCCGTCAACGCCTGTATCCCGTCCTCGACGCGAGTGGTGCCATGGTCGGGGTGGTCGGATGGTCCGATCTGGCGGGCGGGGACGCGGGGGCTACCAGCGTGGACGAGCACATGCACACCAACGTCGTGGTGGCCTACCCCGACGAGACCCTGCGGATGGCGGCCGACAGGATGGCCGCTCACCAGCTGGGAGCCCTACCTGTGGTCGATCGCGGCGATCCCAGCCGCGTGGTCGGGGTCGTCACCGCCTTCGACCTCCTGTCCGCCCGCCGGCGGATGCTGGAAGAGGAGCGGGCGCGCGACCGGACCCTACGTTTGCGCCGGCCCGTCTCCCCGGCCCGCTGGCGGGCCAACCAGGTCACCAGTGTTGCGGCCATGATCATCCCGGGGCCCGATGTCCTCTCCGGGGATGAGGGACCCGGAGCCTCCTCCAGTCGGTGCGAGACGGCCCGTGAAACAGACGCCCCCTGACGACGCCGTCATCCCAACCGAGGCGGGGGCACGGCTCGTTTCCCTCCGGACACACTGGTGGTGAGTCTGACTCCGGGAAGGCAGCGGTGCCCTGACCCCTGTCCTCGGCCCAGGCGGTCAATGCAGAACCAATGTCCGGCCAATCTCTGCCGCTCCGACCGCTCGACCGAGATAGACCCTGGACTTCAGTGGGATTGGTCACTCGACGCGCTCGGCGCTCAGCGTGGTGTACGCCCCGATGAGACTTCGAACAGTTCAGGTCGGCAACGGCCACCCGCAAAGGGCGGTGGTCCATCTGTAGCGTGACCCGGCTCAGGAGTCGGCCGCCAGGCCCACGTTCAACCTCTCGGTGCGTCCGGTCTCGAGGCTATGCGAGCCGTCGGGCTGGCGACTGACGATCAGATCGACGTTCCTGGATCCGATCCCCAGCTTCGACAGGCGAATCTGGCTCAGCCAGTCCGGCAGTGCCGGTCGCAGCGTGAGCCTGCCTTGCGAGGCGTCGGCATCGAGACCGAGCAGGACGTCGACGGCCTGGATGACCGCGCCGGCGGCCCACGCCTGAGGCACGTTGGCCCCGAGGTACTGGGCGGGGAAGCCGCCCGGCTCACGTTCCAGACCGGCGAAGAGCTCGGGCAGGCGAGCGGACCGGAACCGGGCGGCGGCGTCGAAAACCGCCCGGATGACCCCGGCGGCCTGGTGATCGAGCCCGTAGCGGCGGAGGCCGGCCGCGGCGATGACGTTGTCGTGGGGCCAGACCGAGCCCAACTGGTAGGAGTACGGGTTGTAGGAGGGGTGTTGCGACGAAAGAGTCCGGATCCCCCAGCCCGACCACATGTCGTCGGCCAGGAGCCGCTCGGCGGTCCGTCGGGCCCGGTCGGGATCGACGGCGCCGCACCACAACAGGTGGGCGGGATTGGACGCCACCGACCGCAGCGGCCTCTTGGCCCCGTCGAGGCCCAGGTAGTAGGTCCCTTCCTCCTCCCACCAGAAGCGCTCCTCGATCATCTCCGCCAGGCGGTCGGCCTCCGCCCGGAGCCGGCCGGCCTCCTCGGCGTCCTCGTAGACGCGCTCCAATACCTCTGCCCAGGCCCGCTTGGCCGCCACCACGTAACCCTGGTGCTCGCACAGAGCAATCGGAAGCGAGGCCCGCTCCCCCTGGTCGTCGACTATGGCGTCCCCTGAGTCCTTCCAACCCTGGTTGTAGTAGCCACCGGTTTTGGCCCGGGTCCGGTACTCCTGGAGGCCGTCTCCGTCGATGTCACCGTCGCGGTCTATCCAGGCCAGAGCCCTTTCCACGTGGGGACGGGCGGCGTCCAGTTCGGCCCGGTCGGCGTGCCACCACCACGTCCTCGCCGCCGCCCACACGTAGAGAGTCGTCGCCTCGTGGGTCCCGTAGTAGGGGGTGTGGGGGATGAGGTGGAGGGAGGCCAGCTCGCCGTGGCGGACCTCGTGTTCGATCTTGCCAGGCTGCATGTCACGCTCGTCGTCGTAGGAGTCGGCCTGCAGTCGTCCCAGGGCACGGAGGGCGCCGAGGGCGAAGCGGGGAGACAGACAGGGGGTCTGCAGTGAGACGACCAGCGAGTCGCGACCGAACAGGGAAACGAACCAGGGGATGCCGGCGGCGGGCACCCAGGAGTCGAGCTCGCTGTCGTCGCTGTGGCCGTGGCTCTCGCTGGCGCCGTCGGTCCATGCTCCGGCTACGTCGTCATGGATGTGGATCCGCAGACTGGAGAGGTCCTCGACGGCCTGGTGAATGATGGCGGTGATGATGGGGTCGCTGGTCGAGAACGATGTCGTGGCCTGGGCCCACCGTCGACGGGAGCGGTCATCGGTCGTCTCCCGCCCGAGCACTGCATGGCAGGTCCGGTCGGGGCCGTGGAGCTCTTCGGCGTCGCCCAGGTCGAGGGTCCAGAGCAAACAGGTGTGCCAGGACTCGCCGGGCTCGAGCGTGATCCGCCAGGCGACCCCGCCGTTGGCGAACTCGGTGGCCGAGTCCGAGTTGGCAGCCCGGATCTCGATGGCACGGCGGAACGAACCGTTTCGATAGGCGGTCCGAAGAGCCGCCGTCGTCTCGTCCCACGTCGCCTGGAGCGAGCCGCGCCTGACCCGATGGGCCGACTTCACGTCAAAGATGTCGGCGAAGTCGGACTCGAAGCTCGCCTCCAGCTCAACTGCGATGGGGGAGCCGCTGTAGTTGGTGATGTCGTAGTCCTCGTGCACGCCGCCCCCGACGGTGCGATCGAGACGGAGACGGAGGGAGTGGGCCGTGATGGCGCCGCCTGCCGTGTCCAGGTCAGGATTGGTGAACTCGAAGCGCGAGGAGTAGTGCTCGATCTCCGAGCTGTTCAGCAAGACCGGTGCGACGCGCCCTAGCTTCAGTCGGTAACCGGAGATCATCCTGGTGTCGCGGGCGAAGAACCCCTGCTCCTTGGTGCTCGACATCATCGAGTCGGGCTCGCACACCACCACCTGGTCGTCGGAGTGGATGGTCACCACCGACGGGCCCACCTGAACCTCCAATTTGGTCTCCTCCTCCGCCCTAACACAACTGGGCCAACTCGGGCGGCGTCTCCCCCTGCGGGGGCTCAAGTGTGGTTGTAGAACTCCAACTGCCAGCGCCACTCAGTCTTGTCCGGCGCGTTCCACCAGCTCTGGAGGATGCCGGCCTCACCACCCGGAAGGATTACGAGCCGTCCGATGTCTTCCTCGGTCGGCCACCCGTCCTCCAACGTGATCTGTTGCGCTCTGCGCACGAGGAACGACATGGGACCCTTCTCGTGCCGCTCCAGCCCTTCCCCCTCGGCGAGCACCCCGCCACTGTCCGCACGGACGGTTACATCCAGGCGCGACGGCGCGGCGTGCACCAGCAGTCGATCTCCCGCCGCCTCTGCCTCCACCCGGCACCGGGCGAAGGAGACCCCGGTGCTCCCGGCGTCGGGGAGCCAGAGATCCCAGACCTCGATCATCGGCTCACCGCGGTCAGCGAGGAGTTGGTCGGGAGCTGACGCAAGGCAGGCTCGTAGGCCTCGGAGAACGTCGGGAAGGCGTGGACTACATCGGCCAGCACCGAAAGCGGCACGGCTGCTCGGATGGCCAGCGCCGCCTGGCCCAGCCACTCGTCGGCGTGGGGCCCGATGGCGCACGCCCCGATCAGCACCTGTCGCCGTCGGTCGGCCCTGAGCACGAGGCGCCCCAACGAGTCCCCGTCGGTGGATGCCCGGGCCGTCTGTGCCACGTCCATCGTGGCCGACGAAGCCTCTATGCCCCGGGCGCGGGCCTCGGAGCTGGTCACGCCGAGCGAGGCCACGGGTGGATCCGTGAACGCGCAACGCGGCATGGCGCGGTAGTCGGCGAGCGCGGAACCAGCCCTGAGGTTCTCGGCGATGATCCTGGCCTGGTAGTTGGCCGTGTGGGTGAACGGTGCGATGCCGGTGACATCCCCGGCGGCCCAGACATGGGCGTGGCCCCTCATCCGGCAGTCGGCGTCGACGCCGATGCCGCGGTCCCCCGCCCGGATGCCCAACACCTCCAAGCCGATGCTCGCTACGTTGGGGCCGCGCCCGACGGCGACCAGTATCCGCTCGGCGTCGATCACCGAGCCGTCCTCGAGTCGGAGCCGGGCGCCCGCCGGCACAGCCTCGGCCCGGAGCGCCCCCACACCAAGGCAGACATCGACTCCATCGGAGCACAGCGCCTCGGCCAGCAACTCGCCGACGCTCGGTTCCTCGCCGTCGATCAGACGAGGCCCGGGGTCGATCAAGGTGACCTGCACCCCGAAGCGGGCATAGACCTGGGCCAGCTCGCAGCCGACGGGCCCACCACCCAGGATGGCGAGTGGCGCTGGACGCAGGGGCGACCTCAGGGCCTCATCGCTGGTCCATGACGGCACGGAGTCGAGCCCGGGAAGCTCCGGCCGCCGGGCAGAGCTGCCGGTGGCGATGACCAGATCGGTGTACGCGTACTCGGAGCCACCGACGCTGACGGTGCCTGGCCGGGCTATGCGGCTCCGCCCCCGGATGACGGTGACACCTCCCTCCTCCAGCGCCGAGGTCGCCTCGCTGTCCTCACCATGGGCCCGTATCTCGTCCCGACGCGCTGCGGCCGCGCCGAATGCGGTCGGGTCGGGGTCGAGCGTGAGACATGACGCGGTGGCTCCAAGCACTTGCGAACGGATCGCGATGCGCCGGACATGAGCGGAGCGCAAGATGGCCTTGCTGGGCATACAGGCCAGATACGGGCACTACCCACCCACCCGGGCGGACTCCACCCAACGCCTCGGACTGGCCGCGCTCGGCTACCAGTGCGGCTATCGACTCGCCGGCTGAGCCGGCACCCACGACCACGACATCGGAGCCGTTCACCGACGGATCGCCATCCACGTGCCGCTCGCCTGCTGACCCCAGCTCGTCAGCATGAGGGCACCCCATCCGGGCTGGGGAGCAGAAACCCTCCGAACCCGGCCGGAGATCGCGGTCGGGTTCGGAGCGGCTGGACCGGAAGTCGCCTTGCTATCGATGGATGGCGTCCTTGACCTTCTCGCCGACCTGCTTGAGGTCACTCTTGGCGTGGTCGCGCTTGCCCTCGCGTTCAAGAGATTCGTTCCCGGTCGCTCGGCCGGCGACCTCCTTGAGCTTACCTTTGACCTGCTCGGTCTTGTTCTTGGCCTTGTCCTTGTTTGACATCTGGTTCCTTTCGAGAGCCGTTGGTGTGCGGACGGAACAGAGCGAACCCTGGCCCGCCCTGATCAAGGGTCCGTGCGGCAGTTAGCGCTACAGGGATACCGGTATTGGTTAGATGACCTCGCGTTCCCGGACCACCGACTCGCGCCGGGTCGTCATAGCGGCGCCGCCCACGGTCGATGTCGTGCGGTGGAATCCGCCCCAGGTGCTCCAGAACACCAGGGACAACAGAAAGCCGATGCCACCGACAACCATGAGGATGACCCCGATGGTGTTGAGGTTGATCCCATGGGAGTTCGTGACGTGAATGGCGAAACTCAAGATGGCCCCTGCGGCCACCACGATGAGGCTTGGGACTATGCCCATGATGTCTTGTTCCTTCTTTCCCGCCGTATCCACTGGACGCGCTCTGCGCCCAGCGTGGTGTGTAGCTGAACCGTTCGATCTGTGATCCGGGACCGAATCACCAAGGTGGCTGTCAGCGACGCCGAAGCATGCTGACGGCGACAACGATGACAATGATCAGAACGACTGTGCCTAAACCGATGTACACGATTAGCTCCTTTCCTGGACCCTGATGTGCTGAACGACTACCGGGCCCTCGAGGCTCGTGGCGGGCTCCGGGAGGACGGTCTGGGAAGGGGGTTTCGGGAGGCCGGTCACGCGCTCGAGCCAGGGCGTAGCGAAGAGGATCAAACTCAGACCAACTACAACGCCGGGTCCGACCAAGAGGGCGGCGGTCATTGGTCGTCACTGCCAGGCACGATCAGACCGCACAGGCCGAAGAGCTCCATCACCCGAACGGCCATCGGCGACGGCGACCGAATTGTCATCCGTCGGCCCCGCTCGCCGAGAACTCGGCTTGCCTGGGCCAAGGCTCGGACCGTGCCGCTGTCGATGAAGGGGGTATCCGCCAATTCGACGATCAGCGGGCCGTCGTGAGCTCGGATGACTCGATCGAGCATCTCCTTCACGTCCGGAAGGGTGGCAATGTCGGCTTCGCCTCGCAGGGCCACGACGGTGGCGGCACCCTCGGTGGACACCGACATTAAGAGCCCGGGAGCGCGTCGCGCCGAGCGTGCGACTGTGGTGAGTGTCATTAGGCAACCTCCCTGTCGAAAAGCGCAGCTGATGCGCTACCAGGGGTCCGGAGCAACGCTCCCGGAGGGTGCCGGTGCTAACGACAGAGTCAACACGGTACGGGTGTTACACCCGTGTCAAGCCCAACCATACGCCGGATCCGCCCAAACAGCAACCAGCGCCGTTCCTCCGGCTGGCTCGGGCGGCTGTCAGGGGGCGCCGGGCCTGGGGAGCTGGGGAAAGAGCTCCTACCGAATGTCAGCATCTGGGTGTACATTCCGACCAGTCACATCTCTTAGCGTGAATGAGCTCGGTGAGGGAGACCACATTGGCTACGGTGGTGGTCCCGATCAGGACGACACCGACCACGCGAAGGCGTGACTCCTCGGTGGAGATGTGCCCGGGATTGGCGATGAGAAGGACCACGATCAGCGCCCCCTCCAGGGCGGGGATCAGCCCCCGGTTCCCAAGGCCCCGGATGAGTCTGTCGGGCAGGCTGAGTTGCAGAGCGATGGCGGCCAGCACGGCCAGCAGGGCGGGCCAACGGGGCTCCCCGTGCGACGGGGATGCCCCAGGCGGCGTCGTCGTCGCCACTACTCAGGGGCGCATCGGCCACCGGACCACCGTATCGAGACCACAGCGACCGGCCGCGGATCTCAGACCTTGCCCCACCGCGGATTATCTGACCAGGCAGACCAGAGCGGGGTGAACGAGGCCTGTCGAGGGTGACCGGCGATGATCGCTCTCGTCTGCGAGACCGGCCGGCCTCACGGCTCCTGGAGACCGGCTACGCCGCCCAGCACGTACGTCGACATCAGGAGGGATGGCGGTGCGCAGCGAACTTGCCGCCGGAGCCGGCCTCGCAGCGGAGCCGTCTGACAGTTGGCCTGCGCCCAGGAGACGTCGCGGTCCGAACGGCCGGGTACCAGTCGCAACACCTCGGGATCGACCAGCGACGCGTCTTCAACGTGTCCTCAGGCGCCGGAGCGCTCGTCAGGTCGGGCGTCGGCCTGGCCCGTTGTCGGGGGGTCGGGCAGAGCGTCTGGTTCCGCAGCGGCCGCCGGCTCGGGGTGCTCGCGCCGGTGGCGGCGGAGGACGCCCCGCAGCTGGGTGATGCGAACCGTGCCGGCGATCAACGTCACCACTGAGCCACCCACCGCGGCCACCAGCAGGGCGATGCCGAGGGGGAAGCGGGGGTGCAGGCTCACGAAGGACACCTCGACCCGGTGGCCGTTCTGGGCGATGAAGATGATCAGGGCTATGAGAACCACGGCGGCGGCAACCAACGCCGTCCACACCGCGCTCGCCCGGGTGGGTACCGAGCGGGGCGCGTCTGGCTTCGAGTCTGTCTCGGGAGACTGGCGCCTACCGCGCATCATCCCGAGGCTATTGCCTTGACCTGGCCGCGCCACGACACCATCGAGCCAAGGACGCTTGTACCAGGCCAGTGGGCGCGGCCATCCGTCGGGGCGCACGGTGGCCAGGTAGCAGACCCGGCCACCGCCGAGGCGCTCCTCGACGTGGCGGGCCAGCTCAGGGTCGGCCCTGAGAAATGCTCCCCACGAGACTGTCTTCACGGTCTGCACTCGCCCACCCCTGGTCCCGGCGCTGCTATCCCGGCCGCCGGTAGACCTCGGGATGGTGACTGAAGTAGGCGACGTCGGGGTCGAGGGCCCTGAGGCGGCGGATCGACTCCAGGGCGGCGGCCCGCAGGTCCTCGGAATCGACATTGGCCTCGGACGCCTCCTCGTGGTGGAACTCGGCGATGTCCCACACGGCCTGGGTGGCCAGCACCACACGGGTCCCCGCCGCCTCGACCACCACGGACTGGTGTCCCAGAGTGTGCCCGGGCGTGGACAGGATGCGCACCCCCTCGGCCAGCGCCTCGTCGCCCCGCAAGGCCCGGAGTTGGCCGTCGGGCACCGTGGCCCACTCCGAGACCGTGTAGAACCGCTCCCGGGCCGCCTCGACCTCGTCGGCCTGGACGTAGACGGGCACGCTCGTCCCGTAGTAGGTCGGGTTCTGCCCGCAGTGGTCGAAGTGCAGGTGGCTGTTGACCACCGCCGCCACCCGAGAGGG
>Ga0307374_10005430_pt1 | contig 20602 bp, 19 predicted proteins | sample OX3MG_FD_202532 | JGI IMG/M metagenome (GOLD analysis project Ga0307374, IMG submission 202532) | Soil microbial communities from Risofladan, Vaasa, Finland - OX-3 | ecosystem: Environmental > Terrestrial > Soil > Coastal area > Acid sulfate soil | place: Finland: Risofladan, Vaasa | collected...
GCAGCGTCCGAAGAAGGGACTCGGTGGGTTGACGCCTGCCGAGTATGCGAGGCAACTGAGTGAGAAAGCGGTTACAGTAACAACCGGACTCTAAATGCAACCGCTACTCAAAGCGGGGGGACGTCGCAACGCTAGTGACCCCTATGCCGCGGGCATATTATTCGAGAAAAGAGTTGTCAGATTCGCGGCGGTAGTAGCTGCAATCTCGTTTGTTTGGGTTGTATTGAGCCGCTGGTGACAACCTATGGCCTAATCTTGGTGATCAGGGGGAATGACTCGGGCGATCTAATACGATCCAAGCGTTCTATCTGAACAAAGCTCATATGTTATTGCGCCAGGAGTATAAAACAGCACAGGATTTAGATACCGCGCTTAAGATATCTGCTGCTGACTACACACATATACTAATATCAGAGTGCTGCAAAAATTGAGCGAATAGAAAAGCTACGTGATCGTGTGGCCCACAGTCAGGAGGATTTGAGCCAAGGCGCAACATGGGAGGAGATAATAGAGTTGGTGGAATGGATAGAGAGCATCGTGGAGACATCTGATAGGCGCGTCGAAGAGGAAGCTCGTCATCATTCTGGGATGATTCCCAAGGGTTTATTAGAATCAGTCTGACTATTGGCTCATCATGATTTACATATAAGCGATTTATGCGCAGAACACGTGTTGGCTCAGGACCCTGCCCACGCACCTCGCGGTTTGTCGGGCAGGTGATAACCAACCAGCATATCTCCTGCTAAACTGTTAATGTGTCACGCCGGCTCGGTTAGGCAATGGAACAGTCGTCGGCTCAGAGGAATGTATTATGAAAAGAAACGCATTGGTTTTGGCTGCATTGTCTCCAGCGAATATGGGCGATTTCTCACCTGTTCAGGTACAAAAGCTCTTTTTTTTAATCGATCAAAACTGCGCCAAAGATGTTGGAGGGCCGCATTTTAGTTTTGAGCCATATGACTACGGTCCGTTTGACCGTGACGTTTACGGTGTCCTTGAAGAATTATCGTTGGCGGGAATGGTAGAGGTCTACAACATTCCAGGAAGACGATGGAAAGGCTATAAGCTCACGGAAAACGGACAAAGAGAATCAGAGCGTTTGCTTTCAGAATTGCCGGGAAAAGCACGGACATATATCACCGAGTTGGTAAGGTTTGTGCGTGGTGTTTCTTTTGAGGAGTTGGTCTCCGCGATCTATAAAGCGTATCCAGAAATGAAAGTAAACAGCGTATTCAAGGACGCGTAGTGACCATAATTGTTGGGGTTCTCTGTAAAGATGGGGTAGTTATTGGTGCGGATAGCGCAGCTACGTTTGCCACTGCCTCCGGCCAGATCAGAACAATTGAACAACCGACGAAAAAGGTATATCTGCTTTGTGACGATCACGTAATTCTTGCCGGAACCGGACAAATCGGTATGGGTCAACGGTTCGCGTCAATTGTCGAGGGTTTTTGGGCCAAAAAAATATTTGCTAAGCCAGAGAATACTCCGACTCACCTCGGAAGTATGTTAGCTGAGGTTACCACCAAGAACTTTCAAGCCACCTCTGCAAATGTGAAGGAATATGGCGCCTTGTTGGCTTTTCCATGCCATGGAAAGGCGCATCTGTGTGAATTTGCATGCGGCGATTTCCAGCCGGAACTCAAGACGCAGGATATCTGGTACGTGTCGATGGGTAGCGGCCAATTAATCGTTGATCCTTTCTTGGCATTAATAAGGAAAGTATTTTGGGATGATGGAATGCCCAATTGCCAAGACGCGGTCTTTGCCGTTTATTGGGCGATCAGTCACGCAATTGACGTAAATCCCGGGGGTGTGAATAAGCCAGTGAGTATTGGCGTTCTACGTAACGGCGTAAATGCAGTGCTTCTTCCCGAAGAAGATTTAGAAGCGCATAACGAAAATGTCAACGGCGCTATAAGGCATCTCCGGAAATACAAAGATATTCTTCAAGGAAAAGGCGACGCGCCAACACCACAAATACCCGCGAAGCCCGTTTGATTCCGTGAGATTCAAACTGTTGCGAAGATATCTCTAAAAGAAGATCGGTGAAGTCACCTCGCATCATTTGCAGGGAGCGCATTTATTGTGGTCAATAGCCTCGAAAGTCTTAATCCAATCACTTCGTCGGTTCCCGATTGCGCTATCCCTTTATTAATCTCGGGAGATCACAAAGAATTTCCATTTGGATTCAGCGGATCAGGGATTCTTGCGTCTTATGGATCTCGAATTTTTGTTATATCGGCAGAACATTGTTTTGGTAGTACGCCAAAGGCAGTTAAAGAATCAATTAATCATTTATGCATACCAATATCTACGTCATCAAATGAGTTAATTCCACTAAGGCAGTGGGGATCTGCGGTTGCTTTAGATAACGCGCATAAAGAGCTTCTTCCAAATGGAAAATTAGATATTGTCGTTATTACGATCGATCAAACCGACGCCAAGATGGTCGACATGCTTTCAAAACGTTGCATAAGGTTATCTGGAGAAGGTAAATGGCTAGAACACCTTGAAAAGACTCTCAAAGAAGAAAGTTTAAGCGAAACAAAAAATATCCTGGTGGAGGCTCGTGGGTATCCATTTGAAGGGACAACATCCGGAATTGATGTTGAGAATAGACATATAACAACTCAGGGCGTAACTTTTAGGGGATTGATTACTTGGAATAAAATGTTCCCGCACACGCTTGAGATAGCAATTAAACCGAATGACTGTCCTGTAGCAGATTTAAATGGCGCAAGTGGCGGCCCGGTATTTCTTCCAATGAGAAAAGATTCAGGTTATCAATATGCGTTGGCAGGCATGATGATAAGAGCTAGTCAATTGAAAGGGCATTTCATAACAATCCGATGGCTAGTGGAGGCAGTGATCCGGGCTCTCGATTAGTAGGAGCGATGATCGAAAGTACATTTAGTTAACTGCGACCCATTCCGATGGTGACCCACCCTGATACATCGCATTAGGAATAAGGCTCAATACCCAAGAAACGTCGTCTATTCTTGGTCATCTCTGTCAGTCCAAGTTGTTCTGCAAATAGCTTTTCCAGCACCAATTTTCGCCAGTCAAACAGCCGCTGTTCGAACAAGTCATAATTGTTCACATAGTCATAGCAACCAAGCCATCCACTAATTCTACCGTCCAATTTTCTGATAATTTCCGTTAAGGTCAACTCGTGTGATTTAATGGTGGCGTCATCAGTCAACTCGAGCAATCTAGCCCGCTTATTCGTCATTTGATGATTTGTAAGATTAATTACGTAACGCGAATTGCCATTGAGTTCTAAACTCACGCCAAGAAACACAGCGGATTCTGTCGGCGACCAAATGTGCGTCTTCTTATCCCCGACATCAGGAATGCTAAGGCCTATGGAAGCTAGACTCTCTTTGCAAAACAAATGAATTTCTTTGCATTCTTGTTCCGATGACGCAAAAAATATTAGGTCATCTGCATAGCGAACTGTCGAAAGTCCATTCCGCTGAACTTCAGCATCAAATGATCTCAGAATAAGATTTGCGAAATATGGCGACAAGGGCATTCCTTGCCGCACACCGATGCCGACCTTTAAGTGGGTTCTTGCAAGTTTTTCTTTTTGGTTCTTATCACGCGGTTCAATTTCACAGTCAACGGCATTTAGCAGGAGTGGATGAAGGCTGCGTAAACGGATGAATTTCGCTATTTCCGCTTTCAAACGGGCTCTGGGCAGGCTATCGAAAAAAGCTGATATATCGGTCTTATAGACCCACGGCGAAACAGTTCGCAATTTAATCGCGCGTTCAACAGCCTGGTGGACAGTGCGCCCCTTGATAAATCCGTAACTAATCTCGTTTTCGAGTCGATAACGCGGATCTGTCTGACTGTGAAGGTATTCGAGAACAGCACGCTGCACAATTCGATCGCGAACAGTCGAAATACAAATGATCCTAAGACCGCCGGTCGGCTTTTCTTCGAAATGGGCCTTGAGACCGTTGAAATGAAAATTGGTCGACTTTAGCTCGGATGAGAGCTGACGCAGATTGCGGTCCGTGTTATCCCCAAATTGGCGAACTGATTCGCCGTCAACACCACTAGTACCGCGGTGCCGAGATGGGGTGTGGTCTAGGAGACTTTTCCAGGCTTGCCTAAGTGAATCAAAATCAGAGACGTGGTGGAACGCTGTCAAGCGCTACTCATGGATCTGTTGGTACTTCCATGCCCCGCTACCAACAGCTCAGAACGGAAGCCCGAGGCCGTCGTGGTTTGGTCCGTAGGACCGCGCTTCCGGCGAACGCTCGAGCAATGGCCTTGGCGACTGTGCGCCTGGAAGCCAGTCTGCCAATGTGGGTCGCGCTGTTCAACCGGCAGGGATGCCGGTGGTACGTACGCTCCATGCATTATCGCGCCGTTGCCGCTCGCAGCGATGCTAACTTGCATGAATACCTCCACTTGCAGGTTGCTGGACCCGAAAACCGCGGCCAAAATGGCCCCGAAAATCGCGCCAAGCAGCTTCCAATGTGCCATGGTCGGCATCCTCCGCACCGCAACCCCGAGCCTGGCGCGCAGCCGCAGACCGCTACCGGCTCCCCGAGTGTTGCGGGGAAGGAGCCGGCCATTGACCCGGAAGCACGAGGCCGTCGTGGTTTGGTCCGTAGGACCGCGCTTCCGGCGAACGCTCGAGCAATGGCCTTGGCGACTGTGCGCCTCGAAGCCATTCGGCCAATGTGGGTCGCGCTGTGCAACCGGCAGGGATGCCGGTGGTACGGACGCTACCTACCATTTTTGCATATGGGGGCACCTGCGGGCCTTTTCAAGACCCTTCGGTAGCCCTATGGGGTATCCGTGACCACAACATTGATTACCCGCTTCGAGCAAGCAGTGTTAGAAGTACTGTCACCGCAGCTGGTCCAAGCCAGGCTTGTAGCTGTAGGCTCCTTGGTCCGAGTCGGTCAGGTGGAATTTAGATGAAACATATAATTCTGGTCGTCATTGTCCCACTTGCCATGATGGGGTTTCTGATGGCGGGTTTGACTTGGTACCTTCCCACACACAGTCCCGCCCATGCCGCATTGAGAGTTTCACTGTCTGGTGCGCCTGTAGTCCTGCCGAACGACCCGATGCCAAGCTATTTCATCAACGAACAAGACCATAAACTCGTGCTCCTGCGGAATTTGGATCAAGTTGAGCCGCATTATGTCCTGCTCGTTTGGATCATGGTACCGCTCGCATTCCTCTTCGGTCTGTTGCCCCTGTTGATGGGGATCGTTGTTCGTAAACCCGGACTGATCGCCATGGGCAGTCTATTTCCGGCGCTGTTCGCCTGGACGCTGGTTACACCCACCGAATTGATGTGGCAAGGGGAGAAAATAGTCCTCGACTGCCACACCGGCATCCTTAACCGCAATGGAGTTCCGCTCGCTTCGCTCACGGCCCTGGAGGACTTCGGCTGGATGGCCAGTCACGGGCGCGGCGGGGCAACTCTGCACCTCTTTGCCAAGCTGAAAAGCGGTCGACAAATTGTGCTGGGTGAGTGGGCTCTGAGAAATGATGTCGGTCAGGTGTCTGGATTCCTGAACGCATACCTGCAGATGTGTAGATGGCCGAACAGATCTATTCAGCCGACTCCTGCGCCACTTCGTCAGAGCGAACAACATCCATAGTATTGATTTGCGTCGTCTCTTAACCGGTCATTTAAGCGGATCCACCAAATTGGGCGGACATTCAATCATTATCAACGCTGAACGCTGATCATGATGGGGCAGCCATAATTGAAATGGCGGATCAACCTGAGACGGAATTTAACACTATGGCATGGCACGAGACTGTTCGCCGCAATTATCTTGGTGCCTCATCAAGCTACGTCAGTCCATGTACCGGATTTTGGGATACAACTTTATTTTGTGATTAAGGGCCCGGTTTGGTGGTGGGACGCCGATCAAGGATACAATTCTATTTTTCCATGTTCGGGGCACTGCTACGACAGATCAATGGCTTGCGCGTGTTTCAGGATACAACTTTATTTTGTGTCAACAATACGTCCACCACCCGCACTGGATTAGTATCGGCAATGTAGTCGTCAAGTGTCTCGGGGAGTAAAGTACTCTGTGTTCTGCTGTCACCCTGAATGAAACGCTTCATCTCGTTCCCCTCAATCAACCATGGCTAATGGATTAGATCAAGTGAGACCGTAGAAGTTCGCGTTTTCACACAGTCTGGTCCATACGGAGACGCTAACTCTTCTAATCTACACCGTCGAGCGGCTCGAGGCCGAGGAAGCCCATGGCCAGCCATAACCCCGTAGGTATATTCGAAGTGGACTATGCACCCATAATGATTCGCATGAAAAACCCTGCCATAGATCCTCTCAGCGGTACGAAAATATTACTGCTTACGACAGAACTAAGAATCGTAGCTGAAGGAAACGACAAAGATAATGAGCCTGTCAGTCCTCAACGGGGGCTAAGGGGACGCCGAGTTACCGCGCCGTCCCGGCCACGAGCTCGGTCGACGATTACCGCGCAGTGGCGTGGCTCGCGAGCATGGCCACTACGATGCTGCGCAGGGCCATCGTCAGGCCATCGATGCCTCTGAAACGCCTTTCGTCCTTGGCGTTATTCCAGGTCACCTGTGCCCGCCAGCCGCCTGCATGCAGAATGCCAACCCAGGGCTGATCGCCGCGGATCGTGTCCGCGCCATCGAACTTCATCCAAGGTGATTCCTCTCCTTGGTCATTTGGCGCTTTGTCCTGGAAGAAATGCCAGCTGTGGGTCGAAGGCAAATCGAAGCCCACGTCTTGGTCACCGATACTGTCGCGGGCAGTCTGGTCCAGCGTCATGCGGAGTCGGTATGCGAAGTCGGTCAGCTTCTCATGGCGGACGATCACGCGGCTTGTCCAGTCGAGACAGCCCCTGAGAACCATGATGAATCTCTGTTCATCCAGTGGCGGGCCCAGCAGTCCCAGGATGCCGACAAGCAGCTGGCAGGTGCCGTTTGCGGTGTATCCGGTGTCAATGGCCGTGTGTAACAGCCGGTCAAGGGCATCACGCTTTTGGCGGGCTGGGGCTTCACCCCATCGGCGAAATATTCGCTCAGCTAGCGCGTAGGCGTGGTAGTAGAGGGTTTCACGGTCCCCGGCGAGCAACTGTCCGACCGTGAGTGGCGAGTGGATCTGAGTGAGAAGACCATTGAGCGTATTGAAATACCAAGTCTCCACATGGCCACGGTATTCCATCTTGAACGCGCTGATCGCCGAGGGCGACTCCAGTGAGCCCACCAGCGCCAGGATGCTCGCGAGGAAATACCGCGGCGTCGTATCGTTGATGTCACCTTCTGCCGCTTGGTTGAGAATGCGGATTTCGTTCAAGGCGTCCGTGGCCGGGGGCTGCTGCCGCCGCAAAACAACCTTGCCGGCTGAAAACATGGCGTGGCGCGTAATGTGCCATCCAGGTGCAAGGAACTCCTCGCGCTCGGCCGCCGACAAGTGGTTCGTCAGGGCCTGTTCTCGATCACGGTCACTGATCATGGGCTCTACCTAGGCTTCAACTTTAAAGCTGTGGTGACTATCGGCTTGGCCCACATCGGCGTGGGAGCAAGGTCTGCGGGCGCCACATTTTCCCCGTTTTTAACATGCAACAACAATTTTGGTTCCGGGTGCATTCCATCAGTCATGCTGATTGTTATACATGTCGTGATAGTAAAGAACGGCCTCAATCTTCCGCAATGCCGGCAGATCAGCGAACAATGGATATTCGTCTAATGCGTTGAGACGTTCAAGAACCATAGGATTCGGCGCCCACGCACGAATGGTATCTCGATAGACGATATAGTGATCCGGATTTCCTGTACGGAAGCGATCTCCAGCCTGCGCCCTTACACGCGTAATAGCACGGGCAACACGTTGATCCCAGATAGGGAAGCGATTTGGAGCAAGGCAATGCAGGTATTTTGAGACAGCAACAACAGAATTATCGATAACGGCAGTCATCTGAACAATATGACGCTGCGATACGTCGCCACCGCGTCTAATGCTATTCGTGATGTTTGCTATATTTAAACGATGCCGTTTGTCTGGATAGAATGAAGGCGACTTCTGTCCTACCTCCACCAAGCTCGCAATCCAAGCGAATACGATATGCATCAATAAAATGCAGTCGTACCAATCGAATTCATAATCATCGGGAAATTGCCGAGAAAGGCTAAATATCACGTCTCGGTATGTTTGCATACCGCGTAATTCCGGGTTATGCGGTTGTCTTAATATGAATTCAGCTTTCCTACACCAATCCTCAACGGTTATAGGTGTCGGCATTGATGTTGCTCTCGAAATAGTCTCGTTTGCCAGGCTGGATGAACTCTAGTGTGTGTGGTGCGTCATGTCCACAGAAGTGCCCTACATGATTGTACGGCCTCAATTGGCAATGTGGCTCTGCCCGTCTCAAGTTGCGCATAGCGGATTAGCTTCTATATCATTGATATATACTATTAAGAAATAACTCTGTATACTTAAAATATCTACTGTTCGGGAACCACCCGGATGAAACAGAGCACTCAGCGGCAGCTTGGGCTGGTGCAGCTTACTGGCTGCCGTTGCCGCTGTGGGCATGAGTGGCTGCCACGTCAGCAATCAGAGAAGCCACGAGTCTGCCCGCACTGCAAGTCTGCCAATTGGGATAGACCAAAGCTGTTTACCAGGACGAGGGAACCCTCGTGAGGTTCACATTACTCTGCAGTGGTATATCGCAATCATGACATTCGATACTTGTTCGCGAAGCTTCGCTGAAAAACTCCGTCTCGGCGCCTTCTATACGCCACCGGAACTAACAAAAATCATTTGTCAGTGGGCGATTAGATCGCCTCTGGATCGCGTCCTCGAGCCCAGCTTTGGTGGATGTGGTTTTTTGTCATCATCCCGCGATCGCCTACGCACCCTGGGCGCTACACGCCCCGGGTCGCAGATATACGGCTGCGACATAGATTCGCTAGCTTTTAAGTATCTGGAATCAGTAATCGGGGATATTAACCAGGAGGGGCGCTTTTTGAAACGCGACTTCCTCAAATGTCGACCAGTAGATTTCAAGAGCAATGCCTGCACCGCAATCGTTGGAAACCCCCCATACCTATCTCGGCACCGGATGCCTACAAGTATGAGGAAGCAAGTAGATAGTTTACTGACGCCATCCGGAGTCGTCATCAATCGCATGTCTGCATTGTGGGTGTATTTTATTTATCACTCACTTAGTTTTCTTGATAACGATGGCCGTATGGCATGGGTATTGCCAGCGAGTTACCTGCATGCAGATTATGCGCATGATTTACGTTCATATCTCACGCGTATATTTTCAGATACCCATGCGGTGATGCTGCCTTACGGCACGTTTTCTCACGAAGGAGTCGGCGAGCCAACGGTAGCACTATTGCTTGATGGCTATAAGAGAAAAGGCAATCAAAAGCAGATAATCACATCTGTATCAAGTATTCAGGAACTTCACGAATTAGTTGATGGTTTTGATGCCGGAAGATCTGTCGTCTCAAAAATAATAATTACAAGAAATTACGACAGTAAATACGAAAAGCTTAAGAGGCGCGACGATGTTACCCAGCTCGGAAAGCTATTCGACATTTCAATCGGGATTGTCACCGGAAATAATCGATTCTTTGTTATTTCTAACGCTCAAGCTAAAGTGGCTAAATTGCCTAAGGGTTCTCTTAAGCCAGTAGTCGCCTTGTCTTCACATCTAACGAATCTGTCGCTAACTGCAGCGGACTTAAAAGCGTTAGAGCAAGACGAACAGAGGGTATTGTTATTTCGTCCAACGACGCGTGCTGCCCGCACGCCAGCAATTCGTCGGTATCTCGGTCGGTATCCAATCGAAGCACGCAATGATAATGTAACCTTTAGCAAGCGGCGGCATTGGTATATTCCGCCCAAGCCTCAGTCGCCCGATGCATTTATGACGTGCATGGACAAGGCAGGTCCACGCCTTATCCTCAATCGCAGTGGGAGCGACTGTACAAACACACTCTATCGCCTTACCGCAAATACTAACTTGTCATTGGTAGATCGTCGCCTTATTGCAATTAGCGTGTTGAGTTCATTTACAGCCCTTTCGGCTGAGAAACTCGGGCGGCGTTTTAAGTCGGGGTCCCTCAAACTTGAACCCTCGACTGTCAAGGCTTTGTTCCTCATATTGCCGACCATTAGACGTAAGGATTTAGTGCGCAAACTCTATAAGCGCGTGGATGCCTTGGTACGAATAGGTAACTATGACGCCGCGAGGACAGCGAGCGATGATACTTTAATAGCACTAACCGATGATAGTGAACTGAAGCACATGTTGAAGTCTGCGGCAGCGGAACTCATCACAATGCGAACTAACAGACAATCCAAGTAGTACAACATCACGATGAGTGTCCCAGACATGCCAGTCAACAATGTCTTTATATTAATCAGTCGATGGTTAGCTGTTGATGAGGTGCAATTGAGGCGTAGGCACTTTAAGGGGCTTTAAGGGTAAAGCCGCGGCTTACTGCAGTTAGCGTCATCGGTGATAAGCTATTTGTATAGGGATATGCTGGACTTGCCGCCACGTCTCATTGGCGGAACCCAACTAAAACTGATGGGATAGCATACTAATGGCCATGCTCAAAAAAAAGACAAATAGTGCTCTTAGATTCTCCGTCGACGGGCAGCTCATCGGGGAGTTGGGGGAGCGGCTTGTCACTCGCAATCACGTCGCATTAGCTGAGCTTATTAAAAATTCCTACGATGCCGATTCTCGATTAGTGAATGTGACGTTTTGCGATAAGACCGATTCAAAAGGGATTTTAAGGCCGTCAATCGTATTGCTTGATCGCGGATCGGGTATGAACTTTTTTGAAGTACGTACCCAGTGGATGCGCATTGCCACAGACAATAAGTCACGTAAACCCGTCTCAGAAAAATATGGGCGTGCCAAGACGGGCAATAAGGGGTTGGGTAGATTTGCTTGTCAACGGCTAGCGCATGAACTAGTTTTGGAGACCGTACGTCGTACCGAAGGAAAACTGAGAAAAACTACTGTGAATTTTCGCTGGGCTGACTTTACTCCCGGCTCTACTCTAACAAAAATTCCTTGTAAATATAAACGCACCATCTTAAGGGCCGGTAAAGAAGGAACGACTCTATCTTTGATTAATTTACGTGACGATTGGACACAACGTGATTTTGATACACTGCGTCGCTCCACTCTACATCTCGCGTACGCGCAAGAAGTACACAGAAATGGATTTAAAACAGACCCAGGATTTAAGATTACTATTAACGCTGAAGGCTTTGAGCAGAATCCGGGCGATCTTCTCGAGCAAGTTGTCAATGCAGGATGGGGCCGCCTTCACGGATCCATAGATGACGATGGTTGCGTAAAGCTAAATTTAAGTGGCAAGTATCTTAGAGACGGTCGTGAATATATATCTGGCCCTCAATACAAGAACTTCAAGGGGTTGGAATTCGACATTAGTTACCTTGTTGGACATGAATCTTACTCCCTCAATAGAGATCAAAGAACGCTCACGCGCCAAGTTTTAGCGAACATTCGTGAACACTGTGGTGTCCGAGTGTATATGGATCATTTTCGTGTGTTTCCTTATGGAGAACCAGGAGATGATTGGCTTGGTTTAGATAAGGACTATGCGGTTCGAAAATCATCAATTGATTACGATTTTGTGGAAGCTATTGCGCACAGCCTGACTCTAAGTAATCGTGATGTAGGGCTACTCAGACCTAGAAACGAAAATCTACTTGGCAGGGTTTTCCTCACAAAATATCAACCACATGAGCTTCAGGTAAAAATCAATCGCGAAGGGTTCGTTGACACTACGGCATACAACTCACTTGTTGATATTTTGCGTCAAGCCGTTGAATGGATGACTGTTCATTATGCTTATGCGAAGTCAGAGTATGACAAGCGAGTAGCGGATGAGGCCGAAGAAGCTTTTAAAGAATCGTTGAGAAAAGAAGGAAAAAGACCCCCAACTGGGGATGAGGACTCTCTTAAGACGGCACTTGATCTACTAACGGACTCCGCCGTATCTGCCGCAACAGCCGCAGGCAATGAAAAGGCAAAAGAGACGGCGCAAGCCGCTAAGAAATTCATAGAGACCAAAGCGGAGAGCGCGCGTAATGAACTATCGACCCTGCGCGCTCTAGCATCTACCGCTCCTCTACTATTCACATTTTCACATGAAGTAAGCGCGTTAATAGGGAGGCTAGATACTCATGCTTCCAGTTTGAGAACCATTGGGTCAAAAATAGTTGATGTGGTCCTTAAAGAAAAATTCTTAGGCATTGCAAACGAGCTGGTGGATACACGGAAAAACTTCGAACAGCTGTATAGTCTATTTGGGTTAGTGGCGCAGACGCGCCGAGATAAAGCGAAACGTCACTACGCAAAACGCGTACTAGATAAATTGGTCGAGGGTACTAGATTTTCTACAACCTCTTCAGGAATATATGTAAACGTACACTGTGATTCTGACATTAAGACGCCACCAATGCAGGAAGCGGAGTTTGTCTCGATCGTGATTAATTTATATACCAACGCTATAAAAAGCACGATGGCAAATGGCGGTGGGAAGATACGCGTACAGGTTCGTGAAACAAACTCTGAATTTATAGTTGAAGTTTTAGATACTGGCGTAGGCCTGGCACAAAAATATTGGAATGAAGTAGTAAAGCCGTTTGTCTCAGATCCAGCTAACCAAATATATCGTCGTCTCGAAAGTAGGTTGGGAGACTCGATAGTGGCTTCGCTTGGTAGAGGTACTGGCCTAGGGCTTTCCATTGTAAAGGGCATCGTTGACGCTCATAAGGGATCTCTTGAGTTCTATAAAAATGACGGATGGTCGCTGGGTATTCGAGTCAAACTTCCCAAGGAATAGCAAGGAGCAGCAAGGAATGCAAAATCCTCAGACTTCCATTGCTTGGATAGATGATGACTTTAGCGACAATAATTCAGATCGCAGTAGACTTGTGCGCGATATGGAGACACGATCAAAAGGTGTTCTTAAGGTAATAGCTTTGGAACCGAATGGTGTTGAAGACTGGTTATCTGGTGTTGAGAGTGGAACGAAGCCTGTTCCATCGTTAATATTAATTGATTTATTTTTGAGAAGCTCTAAAGTTGGCCAGAAAAGAACTTTGCTTATTTTTGATCATGGCACCAAACTCGTCGGGCTCCTTTCGACTAATGACCAATTGGCGGACGTACCAAAATACCTTGTGAGCCGTGCATTAGAAGAAACGAGTGCAGGAAGACAAACTGATCAATTTGACTGGGTATTAACGCACGCTCAATTAGCCGAATCTGGAACAGATTTGCTGCTACGGGACACTTCCGATTACAGGGCGTTAAAAGACATATTTTCTAAAATTGATGCGACTGCTAGGCATTCAAATAGTCGCGAATTTGACGCACTACTTGAGAAGTATGTCGGTTTACTAAAAGTTCCTGCTGTGTGCCGGGACTCTGTTAGTGATATCTGCAAGAAAGTCTTGAGTGATTTAGTTAGGGGGCGAAACACTGATCTCGGTCGCGTCCGGTTAGGTAGCGATGAGGTTTACGTCGCTCGCGGGGTTGTTCTTGCCGCGGCAAGATGGGTGCGTTCCTTGTTGCTAAAGCGATCTGGACCTGTAATTGCGGATCTCCTTGCCGCGACGACTTTGGGCGCCAAGCTAGAACCATTTCGCATACGCGTCGCCCCCATATTGGAGAAAGAGAAAATGGATGCTCTTTACTCTGGGATATTTAGTCATTCGAAATATAGGCGATGGTGGAAAGAGGCAATCGTCGATTGGGCACTTCAGAAATATAATAAATTGCCTATTTCTTCACCTGGCAACTTTGCCAAGTCGGTAGCAGAGAAACTAGCGCTGCAAGACAATGAGCACGCGACGTGTGTCGTCTGCAAAGAAAAATGGCCTGAGACTATTGCACGCGATTCTGAAGATACATCTGAATGGCGACAGGTGCATTGGCACTGTAGCACTATCGTAGATGAATCAAATGTACCAGTTGGGTTCGATGAGTTACGCGAATTTCTGGCTCGCTAATCATGACCTTCGAGGAAAATAGTGAAAATTATCTGCGTAGCCTCGGTGAACTTTTTAAATACCTGAGCAGAAGCTCTGTTATTGCTAGTCAAGCCTCACAATCCGTACCCATCTTAGGTCGGCTTTATTCGCAAACACAAAGCGCAGTAGGTCGATTTAACCGACCAGTTCAGTTAAGCATTGATCCAAATCTTCATATTCCAATTGACCCCAGATTAGTTTGCAGTGAGGTAGGTCGTGCAGATTTATTCTTTGGTGGAGAAATAAATTTTGCGGATCGCCGACTACAGAGCCAAGCGCTGGCAATTACTATCACTTTTAGACCCGAGAAAGAAATTGCTGCGGCTGATGGAATCCCAGCTATGGGAGCAAATAAAAATCATGTAGTAAGACGATTTCATTTTGATTTTGATTCTGCCCTAAAGGATGGAGATAGACCAATAAATCACTTTCAGTATGGAGGCGATTTTAACGCTGTATATTTAAATTCATGTCCGTATGCCTCTGATGGCTTTCAATACTCATTAATGCGGGAGATGGATAACCCTAGGTTACCAATTCCGCCGGCAGATCCAGGCTCATTAATGGATGCAATTCTGCATCAGTTTGGCGGATCACTTCGACCAATTGCAGGTGATGGACAATGGGTTAAAGTCGTATCAGATATTGAAAAGATATGGCTTAAAGATTATTTTGAAGCGGCTCTTCGTGAGATTAACAAGGGAGTACGGAAAGACACGTTGTATAAGCATTTTTGCAAAGAAATATGACAATATTCTGGCGACTATCTGGTTGTGCAGAGTTCATTTACGAAGTATGTTTACGCCGAGACGGCGCTGGAAATATTAATTATTCTACCAATTGCTTCTTGTTTGTAACCAGCCTGTGGGTACTTGTTGTGTGCTGTACGATTGGTTTCAAAGTTACCGGCCGCGCATCGGTGACCAGCCTGAGTTCTTTGTGCTAGGTTCAATGTAGTGTTCCGGTCCCTCGACAGCTTGCGGTGAGCAAGTCTACCCTGAGGTCATATCGCGTCGATGGTCGAGAGGCGCGCTGACATCCGCTCTTTAATCTTCAGGCGTAGCAAACCTCCCATCTCTTCAATCCACCGACGCTTGGCGTCGTGATACATGAAAACCTGCAGCGTCTTCGCGCCCAGCGGCACCCTGACGATACAGAGCCGGTAATCCGGTGCCTGGTTGCTGAAGGCCTTATATTCGTTCGGCGTCAGCTCGGCGGCACTGGCATGTAGGAAACGTAACCGCACTTTTCCTGTTGTTAACAACAAGATATCCTGTTACACTCCTCAAGTGGTCCTAGGGGTACTGCGCATGCATTTCAAACCCGGCGACGTACTCGAATACACCGGCTTCAATGACCAGAAGCTGCGGTATTGGCGTGACACGCTCAGGCCTCTAAAGCGGAAAACTGGTAATCGCCGGTGCTACAACCACCACGAAGTGGTGGCGTTAATCGCGCTCGACCTGTTGGTAAAGGATCTGGGTTGCAACATCGGTACGGTGAAGTCGCTCGCCTCGCAGATATTCGAGCACTGCAAGCACGAAAGTGCATGGCGACAACTTGCGCACTACTCACTGTTGATATTCCCGAACGAAGACAAGGTCGAACTGCGGCGTAGGGACAGTCTGGAAATCCCATTGGAGACCGATTTCTTCGTGGTGATTCAGCTTGCGGGACCAGTCACGCACCTGTTCAGTAAGCTCAACAACGAGGAGCAGCAGATGGCACCCCCGGTACCACTGCTTCGGGCGCGGCAGACGCGCGCCAACATCCGGCGGAGGGCATGAGCATGAATGCAATCCGGGCCATACAAGCAAACTTTGAACGTCTTGGCTACCACCAGGACGCGCTTATCGCCGACTTCAGCTATCCCGACGTGATGCTGAAGAACCCTGTCACTCGCACCGTGGCGCTCGCGGCTTTCACCAAGGCGCCAGTATCCTATCGCACTGCGGCATTCGGCGTCGTGCCCGTTGAACCTGGCCACGAGGCCGAGGCCGCGAAGCAGCATCGGGCGCTGGGTGCGCCGTTGCTTATGTGTTATTCGTCTGATCGTGTATCGGTATGGCAGGTCAGTTCCGCCGATGAACCGCGCAAACTGGATGATGCTGCCCTTGACCAGGTAGACCAGCTCTTCGATCACTACACGAAGGACTGGAACCCCGAGCGAATTCACCGCGCCAAGTCCATAGGCATGATGGAGCGTGTGTATCAACTCGACTTCGTCGACCTTGGGCTACTCCCTGCGATCGAAGGCCAAATCCACCTCAAGCTAGACCGCATCCTGCAGGACGTCCTGGAAGCCTTGTCCCGGCGCAAGCCTTCCAGGGGCGCTGCCCTCAATGAGCGTCAGCAGTACCACTTCACGTTCCGGCTCCTGGCCGCCAAGATCCTTCAGGACCGCGGTCACGCATTCGCGAACAAATGGGACAGCGGCAACGTCCAGTCGGTTCTGACCGGCATCCTCGACTACTACAACCTGAAGAAGCTGCGCGAGACCAGCGACATCAAGAATTTCCATGCTGTGGCAGAAGCGTGGGAGATCCTCAGGAATGCCATCAGCTTCAGAAACCTCTCCGCCGATGATTTGGCGTTCGTCTATGAGAACACCCTGGTTACCGGTGAAGCCCGGGACAAGTTCGGTATCCACAGTACGCCCAGGTCAGTAGCCGATTACGTGGTATCCAACATCCGCTTCTCCGAATTCGATACGGAGAAGCTCTGCCTGTACGAACCGTTTTCGGGTGCGGCCCCCTTCCTGATCAGCGCGCTACGGCATGTGCGTGACTTGTTGCCGAAAGATTGGGATGCCAAGCGCTGCCACGAGTACCTGATCAAGCACGTCTGGGCCCACGAGTTTGACGAATTCGCCTGCGACGTGGCGATGCTGTCCCTCATCCTTGCCGACTATCCCAACCAGAACGGTTGGCATGTTGATCCCGCCGACCTCTTCAAGGGCGACGTCCTGCAGACGAATCTCGCGCGCGCCTCGATAGCGCTCTGCAATCCTCCGTGGGAAGACTTCAACGATGAGGAGCGTGCTCAATATCCGGAGTACGCAGCGAAATCCGTGCATAAGCCGATTGCGGTTCTGGAGGTCGCGTTAGATCAGCCGCTGCAAGCGCTTGGCTTCGTGCTGCCATACGGTCTATTGAAGCATGCTGGTTATGCGTCTGTCCGCGCGAGAATTGAGAAGTCGTTCTCCGACATCAAGCTGGTCTCACTGCCCGACCGAATCTTCCAGCATTCGGTGGTCCCCTCGGCGCTTCTGATAGCGCAGGGGCGCCGCTCAGAGGAACACGCGAGCCGGACTACGCACCTAGTTTCATCAGACGTGACGACGGCTGGCCGCGAAGACTTCCTTGCGCTCGGCGAGGTGAATGACGAGCGTGTCGTCGTTCGGCCTTACAAGGAAGAGGCGGCGGGCAATATCTGGGTGGAGCCGTTGGCCCCCGTCTGGGAATCTCTCGCAGGCAACGCGAAGCTCTCGACTTACGCCGATATCTCACGCGGCCTGGAATGGAAATACAACCAAACTCAGGCGCGAAGCACTCACAAGAAAGAAGGCTTTAAGCGTGGCATTGCGCGTATCAAGGGCTCACTCCGGCAATTCTCAGTGGACTCCGCAGAGTATCTCGATGTGCGCATGGAGAAACAGCGTGGCAACGCCTATCTCCGGCCGTGGAAGAAGCGAAAGATACTGGCGTCTGCCGCTCGGATTTCCCGTGGACCATGGCGATTCGCCGCGTCCATAGACGATAAGGGCCTGTATGCCTCCCAGCAGATTATCGGCATCTGGGTAAAAGATAAGAGTCCGTACAGTCTCGAAGAGGTCACTGCGATATTGAATAGCCCGATCGGCAACGCCTACCTGTACGCTCACGAACCGGATAAGCGGTTTACGTTGACGGCTGTCGGCGACATCCCGATGCCGGGTCGCAGCTTGGGCGCCGAATTCCTCGCCTTATACACGGAATATGTATCTCTTCTGAACGACCCGGATCCAATCAGGGCAGTCGATAGAGACACCAAGCTGCCGGCTCTGCTCGCGCAAATCGATGCCGAGGTGCTGGCTGCCTATGATCTCCCGCCAATACTTGAGCGGGAGCTACTGGAGTTCTTCCGCGGGGCTACGCGTCCGGTCGACCACGAATTCGCCGAATGGATACCCAGCGACTTTAGCCCGGCAATGGCGCTAAAGGACTACTTGGAAGCGGATTTAAAGAAGGTAAGGGGTCCATGGATCATGGATGTGTTCACGCCGCTGCCTGAGGACGAGGCAGATGCCCTTAGGGAGGCGCTTGGATGAAGCGGAAGGAGAAGGGATATCTCATCGACACCAGCACAATCTCAGTACTTCTGGACTCCAGGAACAACGCGTACGCCGCCACCGTCGCGGCCATCAAGGCTATTCCGTCCGATTGTACTCAATGGCTCTGCCCCATCACGCTTGGTGAGATAACCTTCGGCGTCGAGTACTTTGATTTGCAGCGAGGATCCGAAGCATCGGAACTTCGCTCCATGCTCGCAAAAGCGCTGTCTTACCCCCTGCAAAAGATGAGCCGTCATACGGGGAGATTCTATGGCGAGCTCAAGGGTAAGCTGGCTGATAAAGCCTACGATCTGAAGGGTAAGAAGGTAAGGAAGATTGAGGAATGGATAGACGTGATTGATATGAAGCCGTTCGGTATTAGTGAGAACGACTTGTGGATTGCCGCTATTGCGTTGGAACACGAACTCACGTTGGTATCGAATGACGGAGACTTCACCCGACTGCACGAGTGTTGGCCATCCTTGGAAGTCATCGTTATCGGCCCGAAGGGGGTAGTGGTATCGCGGCCGCAAGAGGCCTAGGGTTTTTCCACGCGCCTGTTCGCTTGATTGCCTCGAGCTGATGGTCACCCAGTAGATCAAAGCCGATGACGCGGCACTCGTGATTAGCGAATTACCGCTGTTAGCCAGCTTTTTGCTCGCAACATTCGATATTTGGTATAGATGCCATATGCCAAGCAGATCTGCCGCTAGCGTTTAACAAAGTCGCTAAATACATTGTAAGCGCCAATTTAACAACGCCCTACCCAACATGAGGTGAAACGTTTAGCGTGGGTGTTTTCTCAGGTCAGGGTGGCGGACATGAAGAGGCATTCACGCGAGGCATGGCAGGCGCTGTTTCAGGCGCAGGTGGAAAGTGGATTGACGGCGGCGGCGTTAGATACGCCGTTTCTTTTTCATAGATTCGACTCCACTACCTGTGGTCGGCTATGCGGCAGCCGCTATTTCTTACGAGCGCCGCCGCTTCCCGTGCCGCTCGGGCCCTTGTTGCGGCCGGGACTGGGACGGGGTGAACTCAGCCCCCGACCAGGCCTGGAGGAGCTCCCGCCCCGCGATCCTGAACTGCCACTCTTCGTTGCCACGTTGCATCCCCTACGTTGATTTGGCGAGAGGTTACCACCATCCCAGAAGGGGACACTAATCCTTCAACATTGCCCCCAGTAGCAAAGCAAGACCCGCAGCGCCCATAAGCGCCAAGCCGGCATCAATTTGCTTAGTACGGGGCTGAAGCCACACCGTTACGCCTCGCGATTGTAGATTGGAGCATCGCTCCTTCGTCCTGAGAATAATTTCGTCGATGGTTGTTCCCAAAATCTGTGAAGCCAGCAGTAGTTCTTCAACAGTAATACTTAGCTGACCGTTTTCGTATCGGGACCATGTTGCCTGAGTAACTCCAGCCGCTTGCGCTAGTTGAGCCTGGGTAAAGTTGGTGCCACGCATCTCTTCGAGGACGTTGCCCAAGAGGATCGCATATGACACAGCGGGTCGAATTTGGTTCTTACGGGTGCTTGACATTAGTCAATCTCTTAGTATACTGTACAGAATATTATCATATCTGCGGCACCGTATCTATCAAGATTATACTATGAATGATATTTCTCAATCCATCCCTCTCGGCAGCATTATTTCGGTAGATTTAGGGCTCTACCGGCATTACGCCATTGCTGGTTCCAGTCCATTTGGCGCTACCGCGATCGCACCAACAAGTTCAGCCGGTCAAGTCATTGAAGAGCCTCTGATATCCCTCATAGCTCGGGGACGAGATTTCCGGGTTGAGCCACTTTGGGGCTTCTTTGACGGCGCTGCAGTCGTGGCAAGGGCCAGAAGTCTACTTGGACATCCATACCACGTCTTGGCCGCGAACTGTGAGCATTTCGTGCGGCTGGTTCATGGATTACCACCGAAGAGTCCACAGGTTCTGGCCTGGATAGGTTTTGGGGCGCTCGCCATGATGTTGTTGCTTGCCCTATCGCGGTAAACATATCCAGGGCACTTGGGGTGCTGGCTAGGGCAATATTCGAACCTTCACGCTCAACATTGTAATTCCCCAGTATTTGCAATATCCGTTCTACGGCAGCCGGCGGCTGGTGGACGCGCTCGCGGACCGGGGTGTGCAGGTCAACCGCAAGCGGGTGCAGCGGTTGATGCGGATCATGGGAATCGAAGCCCTGTACCGCAAGCCGAACA